>FTJL01007752.1_pt2 | contig 13535 bp, 18 predicted proteins | sample 1658551 | NCBI WGS metagenome assembly FTJL01 (sample SAMEA3914835, study PRJEB12502) | metagenome | biome: forest; material: soil | place: Canada | collected 2011-07-03 | depth 0.3 m
GCCTTGATGGCGGACCTGGCTTGGGCCGCGAAGTCAGGATTCGGACACGCCCCGCCCTTTGCCAGCGCCGATCCAGCGCCGCCCAGCGTTCCGATCACCGCGGCCAGCATCAACGTCGTCTTCATGAACGCCTCCCCATAGATCTCTCATTCGGAGTGAGAAATCTACAATCGTAGTTCTCATAAGCGCGCGCGGAGCTGTCAAGGCCCAGGGGACCGGATGCGGCTGGGGCGAGCTGCTTAGGAGGAGCGCAGAAATGTTCCGCCAAAGGAAGCTCGGGCTTGGGTCGGCGGAGGCTCGGCTCGCAGGAGGACCCTCGAGGTAAGCGCGCCACTCGGCCTCACCCGGTGGGTCGCTGCTCCGAATGCCCGGCTTCCGGAGCAGGTCTAAGGTCCGCAATTGGCGGATTTCGTTGAAAAAGGGCGGTTGAGCCGGTGACTCGGGCCTGATTCACTCCTCCTGGCGACGGGAGATGCGGCGATGAACCTCCGCAAACTTGCCAAGGTCATCCCGCTGACCGCGCCGGCAATGGCCTGAGGAGGATCGTGGACGCTCTGGACGAACGACGTCACCGAGCAGGAAGCCGCCTTCTTCAACGAAATCGGCGCTAGCCGGACCTGAAACCGATAACCGCTACTGCGCACCGAGAACGGTCTACGGGAGAGTCCGCAGGGGTGGATGGCGGACTTCGGACGTGGTCTTCTGCCGCATGATGCGCTCGTTTTGCCATGTCTGGTTAACCGTTCTGATCTTGCAAGCGCCGGGCTCAGCTCTGGCCTACACCTACTGCGTCGATCCATCTCAAAACGCCGCGGTGCAAACCGCTACGGATGACTTCCGCACCTGCTTCAAGACTGAAGCTGCCCGACGTTGGGTGTTAGCCAGTGGCAGAGTTAGATAACGACGTTGTATTTGCGCGATAACATTGAAATCAAGACTGGTCGGCGCAGCGTACTAAATTATATCCTCTCCCCTCTTCTTCGCTCGGGTAAGGAAAGATTCTATGAACGCTAACTCCTCTACGCGAAAAGCGCATGCGGGCCAGCCGCAAATGAAAGGAATCTTGTTAAAGGTCGCGTGGCCTGGACTCCACGTGCGCCCGGCCTATCTCCAGTGCGCCGCTATCTTGATGGGTCTGGCCTTGGGCGCGACCGCGATCGCGGGGCAGAACGGCGGTGTGCCGGACTATAAGAGCGGTCCCCAATACTATGGCCGCCGCCAATACTCGCTTAAGCAAACGCCGGTGGACATAGTCATCGGCTCTGTGACCTATCACGTACCCAGAGACTTTATTGTGGAGCTTCTGCCCGGGCATCCGACGCTTGCCGTCACATCGACATCCTTTGAGCCGTATTCCGACATGACCCAAGATTGCCTTAGGCGCCCGTGGCGAAACGGCAGCCAGTGTGGACTGCTGGAGCTCAGGCTTCGGCTTCCCTATTCCGGTAGGGACGCCGCTCGGCAGTTCTTAGTCGGCTTGCGACCCAAGAGGGTTGCCAAACTGCCGGGTGGATACACCCGAATCGACATCGGCCCGGACCAGGCAAGAATCGAAGTGTACCTGAATGACGCCGAGCGAATCTACGCCAGATGTATTCTTTCAAGGGAAAATGATCCTGCAGCGGTATGCGAGGACACGGTCACGCTGGACGACGGAAACTCGGTGTCGTTCTTCTTTCCTCGTCCGGAGGTTGCGGACCTTGGCTCGATCGAGATCCGGATTAGAGAACTAATGGCACGCTTTACAGAAAAGGAGCGAGGCGAATGACCCAATTTACCTTGAGTTCCCGCACCCAGGCGGCAATCACCGCCGCGCTTCAGAGTCCGGGCACGAACAATGTGAACTATCTTAATACCTATAACGATATTGCGGCCGACATTGCCGCCCACCCCGGCGTCAATTCGGGAACGTACAATTGGTTCTCTCAAGATGGCCGGGTCAATACCTACCAGACGAACCCGACTGCGCAGGGTGCGTATATATGGAACTACACGGAGGCTGCAGCTAAGGTAGAAGGGGCGACAGTCACAACGCCCGCGAAGCATTATGCTGGCCGTCGCGATCACGGTCATACCGGTCCGCGAGGCGCTGGCAGTCCCTCCACCGCCGCCGACGGCTCAGGCGAGCGCACAGGCGCATGAGCTCATCACGGCTCTCATGCGCGGAGACGCCAACGCTTATGGCGCGCTCCTCGGCCCGTATGTCCATGTCTTCGACAATGGCAAGCAGATCGCGTCCAGCCGGACGGAATGGATCAGCCAATCATCTCGCCAGATGCAGCACGCAGACATCGCGGTGCTGGCGCAGGCGGTCACGTCCGACCAGGTCCTGACGGTTGAGACGGTGAGCACGATCGGCAAAGCTATGCGTGCATGTGGAGGGCCGCCGAAGGGTTGCGTTGTCGACTGCTGCTTCTGGGCGCGCGCGGGCTCTTACCAGCTGGGAACCGATGGGAAGATCATCCAAATTCAATTTTTGACCAGCACATCCTCTTGGGGCACGCCCGAACGCCCTGTCTTCAGCAGGCGTCAGCCTTTACAGTGATGCCCACTCGTCGGGCCGCTCACCACCCATTCCGTTCGCCAGGTACGGTTCGGGCAAGGCGTCGCGCCCGGCGCCAACGGCAAGTTCCCTGCCCGGTGGTCGCGGGCGCCCGCGACTCAATCCGGGCGCAATAGCGTTCTGCCACTCCATAGTTGTGCTCCGCCAGCCGACGCGTCGCTCCGAAAGCCGAATTCGTTGGGCTGCACTTTGCTGTTGTCGGCATGCTTGCTCAGACGACACTGCCGCGGCGGCGCCAGGTCGTGTCCAACTCGTAACCACCTGAAATCGAAGGGCAACACCACCGAGCCGACGATCGCCTATTGCTCATCGTTCGTAGGCGCACGAGTGGCGAATGACCTTCTCCATTGCCGGAAACACGGAAGATCCGAAGTGCTCCGCATATAGGCGTGAGGCCTCCGAGCTTCGCCAATCTGAGCCAGAGACCCTGTTCTTCGTCCACATCCCCAAGACGGCCGGGTCCTCCTTCCGCCACATCCTCAAGACCTGGTTTGGCCGGGAGCTGATGATCTTCGACTCACATGACAGGAATGTTTTCGCTCAGGCCTGGAACGGCCATGAACGCCCGACCCGCGCCGTGGCCGGGCACTTTGGCTTCGGGTTGCATGAGGCGGTGACCAGCTGCCGGCCTCGCTATGTTAGCCTGGTCCGCGACACCGTCGAGCGGTTCGTCTCTCTGTACAAGCACGTCCGCGAGACGCCGGATCACGTGCTTCACCCGGCCGCAGGCTGTGACCTGGAGCAATTCTTGGTTCGGACGCTCGAGGAGCCGCGGGCGCGCGGCCACACCGTCGCTGTGCAGTGCTTTTTTCTGACCGGAAGGCGCAGCTTCGAAGAGGCCCTACCCCTCGTGCAACACGCCTACGACCTAGTTGCGCCGACCGGCCGGCTGACGGACTTTGTTACTGAGCTCGGCGATCGACTGGGACGACCGACGCCTGTCATCCCGGCCTTGAACGTCCGCCCGGCCGATCCGGAGCTCGGCGAGGCGGCCGATCGCCTGGCCGATCGCATCTACGAGGCCCACGGAGACGACCAGAGGCTGTATGAGCATGTGAGCCGGTGCTTTGCGGATCGGGCCTCGGCCAGACCTGGGGTCCATTCGGCCCTCGCACAGCAGGGGCTCTCGGTGACTAGTTCAACGAACGCCGCGTTGGCTCGGCAGCGACTGGCGGGGCTCGAGGCAAGCTGCTCGTGCGCCTCGCCTCGTTCAGGATGTGGCTGACGACCTCAAATGCCGTCCTGTTGGCCATTGACCCGTCCGGGTGTCGCGCCATGAGCTCTTCCGATGGGAACCTATCGTTTCGAGGTGCAGACTGGGTCAGACGGCTCACCTGAACTGCTGAATGACCGCCACGAGTTCGAATGTTCGACGAGCCTAACGGCCATTCGCGAAGCGCAGCTATTGCTCGCACGCTGTGGTCCCGGCGTCGTAGCCAAACTCTTTGATCCCAACGGGGCCATGATCGGGATGGATGTGGTGGACGAATGACAAAGCTCCGAACGTCACCACGAGCCTTACCAGCTGGCGGAGCTTGGCGCCGGTGAATGTGGTCTCACGGCCGTGGTGGCCGACCTGCTACGGGCTTGGCGGCGACATCCTCCGGGCCATTTAGTCCACGCGGTTTCGGGATCGCCGCCGCGGCTCGGGCGCCGATCAACCGATACGCGCCCGCTTGCGGCGGAGCCCGTCAACCCGAGCAGCCGCCCAATATAGCCGCGACGCTTCCGCTAATGCTTGCGGGTTCGGACGTCGATTGCGCGCGCCAGCTTTGGCGCAAGCCAAGATCGACCTGTTCTGCCACCAAGTCGTCAGTGATGCAGTAGGTGGCCGTTCGGGTCATGGCCTGGGTGAGGTCCGACGCGATGGAGGCGTAGCAGTCCTGGGCGCAGCGCCCGACTTGGACGCTGCTGAACTGACGCCGAGGGGAGGCGCGGGTCGGCCTCCCCTCGTCTACGCTATGTTCGAAGCGATGACAGGCGGAGCCTCCTGGCTCGGTTTGGGTTCGCGCGAAACGACAGACCGGGTGCGAAGCGCTGGCGCCAGAGAGATTTGGCATTGCCCAAGCGGATCCGGATTCGGCAAGAGGTCGCCAAGCCCCTCCTGCCAGCCGATGGATTAATCAGCACCGCCAGAGCCGCCAGCTGGGCCGACATCGGCCACCGCGCCCCTGGCAGCCGCGCTGCGGGGATTTGACAGTGGAGGGTCACAAGGACCGTGGACTCGCTCCTCATGGAGCGTTTCGCACAACTCTAGAATGATCTGCGCTTCGACGTCAGCGCCCGCGCGCATGGGAAGCACCGTCAGCGGGACCTCGCCGCGTTTGCGCGACTTGGGTCGGCCCTTCAAGAGGAGCCCGTCCCAGCCCGCGCCACTTGGGTCCGCATCGGGCGCGCCAAGGCGCAGATTGATCTGATCGGAGGAGGGGCGATAACCCCCGTCGAGCGCCAGGACGACGTCGTCTGCGAGACTGGCAGGCGCATACCATTCGCTGGCGTGATCGATTCGAACCATCCGCCCTCGGCGGACGAGCGCGTTGCGGAGCATTCGCGCGCGCGGGATCTGGTCTGTCGATCCGATCTTCAAGGCCAGGCGGTAGCCACCGAACACCCGCGCCAGCCAATCGTGAATCTGTCGGGCTTGATCGGCGCCTGCGCCCTCGAACGATTCGGCAGCGCCAAATTCCTCCGCGATGCTTGCCCGAACGTCCTCACCCACACAGAGGCGAAGGTTGAAGCTGTCGAAATCGGGCTGCTCGAGCCAGGGCTCGGCCGGTCCTAGCAAGCTGCATATTCTGACCAGGTGGGGCTCGGATTCCGTTGGTGGCGGGCTCGCTGAGGGACTGAAACTGATGTAGACGTCAAGGTCGCTCGCGTCGCTCCACGCGTCCGGGCCCAGATGCAGCACCTTCCAGCCAAAGCTCTGACGCAAACTCTCGCCGAGCACGAGGGCGTGTTCGACCTCCTGACTTCGATTGGCGTCCGTCGGGTTCGCCGCTATGCCAATGGTGAAGGGCCGGCCGGTGAGAGATCCATCGTCGCCGAACCGGCTCGTGATGAAGTCGCGCCGAATGGCGTAGCCGCAACGCGTCTGAAGCACCCGGCGGTTCTCCTTCTCAAGTGGCCTTCGGCGCGCGGGGTCACGGTTGCGCGTTTCATTCTTCGGATGAAATGCGAAGGCCTCATTGTAGCAGACGACCTCCTTGCCCAGCCGGCCGCGCACCTTGCAGCAGAAGTCAACGTCCTCCAGCCCGTAGACATAGGCCTCGCTGAGGCCGCCCATCGCTATATATTCCTCGCGCCTGCACAGCAGCGCCGATGCGGTGACCGCCGGTAGGGCCGCCACCGATTGCATCACGCGTGCGTCCAAGGCCGAAGGGCGCACGTGATAAGGCCGCAACCGACGCTCGACCAGGTTCCAGCCGTATCGAACCCCTAGGTGGTAGATTCGCCTGGGCTCCAAGGAGTCCGGCAGCCCTTGAAATTGTTTGAGCCCCACCGCGCCGATCGACGGGTCCGCCAACGCCCTGACCATACCGGGTAGACAATCCATGACGAACACAACGTCATTGTTGAGGAGCATCAACAGCGAGCCTTCTGCCAGACGCGCCGCCTTGTTGTTCGATTCGGAGAAGCTGAAGTTCGCTCCGCGCGCCAGGATCTTGATCGGCAACCGCCGCCGCCAATCGCGAAGCAGCTCAATGCTGTTGTCGCTGGAGCCATGATCGACAACGAGAAACTCGAAGTTGGAGTAGGTGTTCGCCGCCTCGAAGGATCCGAAGAGGCGGTTCAACAGGTCTCGGCCATTGAGGGAAAGGATCAGGATCGAGATCAGAGGCGCGTCGGGCGAAGGCCCTGGAAGGTTGCGCAGGGAGCGTGTCGCGGGAGTGAAATCGCCAATGACCACGGTCTCAGGGGTCCGGGGGGGGAGCCGCCGCGGACCTAAGGCGAGCTCTGCCGAATCGACCTGCGCAGTAGGTTCAATCTCGCTCACGGGTTCGCCTCGAATTGCGCTTAACTCCACGGTTCGCCGCCGAACCATAGCCCGCTCTGACCCCAACGCGCCCTGGCTTGATAAGCAGCGGACGCCTGCTTGACCATCCTACTTTCGCGCCTCTCCGTGCGGAGCCGCGACGAACCCATTCGGAGGCAGACATTCCAGCCATGAATTTGCTCCGCCATGCCCGCCGCCCTCTGGCGGCATCGCCTAAACCGGGCAAGCCGGCTAGACAGTCATCTGGCCTCACCGGGACCCGAAGCGATCATGGCGATCATCTACAAGCACCCGGCGTTGACGGACTACTTCGCGACGGTCGGGGTGCGCGCAACCTCTCCGGCTTCAGAGATACCGTCAATCTGCAAGCCCTATGAACTGGGCAGGGTGATCGACTTTCCCAAGCTCGATTTGAAAATCGACCACGCGTTCTGGGCGGCGCTGCCTACCGACCAGATCTCCCGACTGAAGAAGCTTTCTTCCTCCCCCGGCGCGGGTGATCTCAGCCATGATCCCCTGCTGGAGCGGCGCCTCGCTGAAGCGCACCTGCCGGCGGGGCTCAAGCGGCGGCTGAAGAAGGAGATCGTTCGCCTCTACGAACGGGTGCTGCCGGTCTACGAGGCGCTCTTCGCAGGTTATCGCTTCACCCGCCGTCAAGTGGTGTGGCGGCTCAACACCATCCACAACGAGAACCTGCACGTGGATACATACGCGGCTGCCCATACCGACCACTTCGCACGGATGTTCATCAACCTGGATGATCAGCCGCGCATCTGGATGACCAGCTGGAGCTTGGCGGAGCTGTACGCTCGGTTCGGCGAGCGAATCCCGCGCGACCTTGTGGAACAGAGCACGCCCAACCAACTGCACGCCGCGATCAATCAGGCGGCCTTCGGCGGCCGTTCGACGGTGTGGTGGGATAGCCAGCCGCGCCACGTCGTCTATTTCCAGCCGGGCGATGTCTGGAGCGTGGACAGCCGGCAGGTCGCCCATCAGATCTTCTACGGCCGACGGGCTGTCTCCATCGATTTTTTCGTAGAGCCCGACAGCATGATCAAGCGCAAACGGCACTATCTGAACTTCGCTCGGCTCTATCGGGCGGGTCTGCTCGGCGCCGCCTAAGTCCAGTCGACCATTCACGCCAAACCCCCGCTCCGCAGTCGCCTCGCCGGCCTCACCGCCGCATCCTCGGATTGTTGGCTGCGCCTTGAAGATCCGGGTCTTTGGCGCCTGGCCAGGTCCGGCAGCGCCAGAACTAGAAGTTGGCGTTGTTCCCAAGGGCGGAAAATATGAGGGTAGACGCGGTGGGCAGGCGCCATCAACATCCGCCCCTGCGGCTAACAACCGGCAACAATTGGCCACGATGCCGTTTGGTTCGACAGTGCCCCTTGGCGCAGTCAATTCCCCTGACCTCAGCAGATGGCGCCCGCTATTCGATTCGCGATCCGCTCTGCCTCCGCGGGCGCCCCATCTACCAGGGTGCGATAATTGTGCGTCAGTGTCGGCCATAGGCTCGCGTAGAGTTCCTGAAGCTGGTCGGCCCCCATGGCGGCGAGACGACCGACTTCCTTCAGTGCAGCCTGCATTCGGGCGCGCGGAGAGAGGATCGAGTCATAGGTTTCGTCGATCAAGGGCGCGAAGGTGCGATAGCCCCGCGCCCGCAGATCGGCGAGAGCGCCCGGGTCGCCGAAATAGATGAAGGGGTGCAGGTTCGCGACCGCGCGGAGCGGCTTTTCGCTCACGAACTGTGAGCGGCCGTCCGAGAAGAAGGTGTCGGTGACAAGGGAGACATAGGTGTCGAGGAACGGCCACGCTGCGCCCGGCCCATAGGCCAGGCTCCAAGGGTTCCGGCCGGCGCCAGCAAGGGGCACATCGACGCTCAACGGCGACGCGGCGAGCAGCGCCTTGAACGTCAGCTCAGGCCGTTCGAGATCGACCAGACCCGCGCACTGCGCCGAGGCCCGGGCGGCCCAGGCGCCGTCGGTGAGCTCGGGCTCGTGGCGTTCGCGGGCGTATCCAGGTCCATGGAAGGACACCAGACTGTAACCTAGCCAACCGCGTTCGAGCATGGTCGCCACGAGGGCGATCCGATGGGGCCGGGGCGCGTTGTTGAAGGAAAGGAAGGTCTTTGGCCGGATCGATCCGTTGCTTAGCCGGCGCTCGGCCTGCAGCAGGGCGACATCCTTGCCGCCACCCTCGCGGCGCGCACGTCGCAGAGAACCCCCGAGCCTCAGCCAGAGATGGCGATCGGCCACCACCTCGGGTGGCTCCGCGCCGGCGGCTCGCGCCATGGCTTGCAGGCGCTCGGGAGTGTTCAGGTTCCCGTCCAAAATGACCGTGCGGCGTCCTGCCAGCCCGCGATCAGCCAGCCATGGAAGCAGCGGCGCCAGCCGCGCCTCGTCGTGCGCCTCTGTGAACATCCCCTCTTCCCCATGATCAATCAGCAGGACCCCCCGACCCTTGCGCACCTGTTTCAGCACTGGGGCGGGTATCGCATCGAACAGGAACCGATCCGACGCCGGATGCCCCGGGGGGATCAGCCGATGGCGCACCCCGCAATGCACAGGAAACACCCAGCCCAGGCGCGACCATCCTTCGCTGAAGGCGCGGGTGGAGAACAGGTCGCCTCGATCTGCTCGGGCGAACGGCGCAAGCACGTGGGAGGCTCGGAACCTGTGGCGGCGCAGAGGATAGATAAGGGCGGGAAGCGACGGTTGGCCTCGCCGCTCTGCGGGAAGACCGGCCAGATCCGGCCTGAGGGCGGTGAGCAACCGCTTCGCCTCGGGGTCGATTTTCGCGAGGCCCTTCAGGCGGCGGCGGGCGCTAGGCAGATCCCCGCACGCCAGCTCTAGCCGCGCCAACAGCAACTCGGTGAGCGCTGTAGCCGAGCCCACAGCGAGCGCCGCCAAGTAGTAGGGGATCATTTCCAGTTCCGCCTCCGGAACCGGCCGATCGCCGCTGGCCCAGCCCTGGGCCAGGCAATACCGGGCGAACCACGACAACGCGCGGCGATGGTCCCCCACGTGCAGGTGTATCTCGGCCATCGCCTCGAAGGTTTCGGGCGGTGCGCCGCGTTCAGCAAGTCGATCGAGCCAGGCGAGAGACTTGGGATCGATTTGACCAAGAAGAGCCTCGGCGATCTCCCTAGCTCGCACAGGGTTCAGGAGCGCCGGAGCCGCTTCTACTGGGTGGATGGGTTGCATGCGGCTCTGTTCTCCTTGCACCTGCGGGCCGTAGCCAAGTCTCAGGGGCGTTTGAGTGAGTTTAGGACTTCCTGTTGCGTATGCGGGGCGACAGACCGGCATCTTGGGGACCTAAGCCTTCGCGGCCTTCTCCTATCGTCCCAAGTTGGCGAACGTGCATTGGAGCATCTGGCGTTCGCCGCGGCGCACGAAGCCGCCCCGATGCACGCCGTGATAATCGAAAAGGATCAGTTCTGCGCCGTCGCCTACCAGTGCGACTTCGCGGCGGAGCAGATCCTGAACCTCGGAGGCTCCGAAATTCAAGTGCCCGCCGAACTCGGCCATTGCCCGGAACTGCGGTGGCAGCGCCATGAACAGATCCGGACTGATCGCCAGCTTGTCGTTCGTGGTGCGCACCGCCAGCTCAAACGCATCGGCCAAGCGGTGACTGCCAGGCACATAGAGGAATGGCCCCTCGTCAATGCCCACCCCGGACAGGTAAAGCAGCGCCTTGTGGTGCGGCCACAGGGCGCTGTCGATGTGCATGTAGGCAGCGCGACGGACGGGCAAACCGCTCTGGTCGATTTTGCCGTAACGTGCTTCCGTCGACGCGGCGGTGTTCACCTGTAGCGTGATCGCGTCGAGCCGCACCCGCCTACGGGCATAGGCGCAGGCGACCTCGAACACGTGAGCCCTGGAAAATAGCGCCTCGACGGCGTCAAAAAGGTCGGCGTGGGCGGTTCGGTCAAGCATTAGCTGCCCGTCGCTGAACCTAGGCTCATCTATTCCGTTCAGCCGCCCCTTCACCCTTTCGGCCGACGGCGTCGTGAGCCGCTGCACCTCCGCTCTCAATGCCATGTCGGTCGTGACAAGCGCGACTCCGTCCCGCTGGAGCGAGGCGAGCGCCGCGTCCCCAGCTCCAGTGCGTGCCTCGAAGTCGGGCGCCGGCTCGCCCATGAGCTCGGCGAGCCTCACGTGAAAGGGCTTGATGAAGGTTTCGAAGGCCTCAAGGCGCTTGGCCGCATCCGCTCTTTCCAAGGCGGCTCTGAACCCGGGAAGGTCCTCGTATGGTGGCGACGGCAAGGCGAACATCAAAACGACCTAAGCCGAAGCTCGGTCGCGCTTAACCCGCGGCCGTGGCGACGCGAGGATTACGGCGCTGTTCCCGCCAAGCCGAAGCCCTCTTGCCCCGACTGCGGGGCGCTGGTCACGGCGAGCGGCGGCAACACGCGCCGTCGAACCATGGGGCGTTGGCCCGATGGGCCTCCCAAGTGGTCCCTCAAGCCATGAAAGACCACCCCCAGTGCTGGAGCACGGCTGAGCCGCGGCGGCGGGCGTTAAATGCTGGGCCGCTATGATAGCAGCCGTGCCCGCGTTTCGGGTCTTCCGCTTCAAAGACTTCCTCGAATTGGCGGAAAGGTGGGAGTGTTGATCTTCACCCTATACCTCATCGAGGCGCCATCCAGTGGGTGTCCTGGCACATGCGCTGGACTCTCTTGCGGCGGACTCGCAGACGAGCAAGTTCATGGCATTCCCCCTGCCGCTCTGGGAGCTTAACGGCTGTAGGTTTGTGCGCAAACGGAGTCACGGCGGGCGCTGCGGCGGGTGTGCCGCTGCCCGGGTTTTCGGGCAGCGGCCACGTTCTTCCGTCAAGAATACGAGGGGAGACGCGGCCGCCAGGCGGTGTCATCATCCGACGCCGGCTAACAAGCGTGAAAATTGACCAGGAGGGCGGCTGGGTTTGACGGTGCCTGTCTTGAACATCCGTAGAGGCTGGCGCCCGGACTCAATGGATCTTTAGCTGGCCGCGTGTGAGCACGGCTCCCATTAGGCGTAGGCGGTTGGCTCGCGAGGGACTCTACATCCACCGTGAATCCAGAAAGCTGACGCTATCAACGGCAGGAGGAGGTGGATTCCAGACCTTCTACGCCCTCAATCCTATGGCCGGCCGGAATGTCGGCGGATCGTCCTCTGGATAGGGCACGGGCTGGTAGTGGTCGAACTGCCTTGAGAACTGACCACCGCCCTGGCTGATGTTGAGCAAGGCGCTTGCGTACTCGAACAAATTTCCCAGCGGGACCGTGGCCGTAATGACGTGGGCGCTGCCGCGAATGTCGTGCTTGTGAATTTCGCCGCGTCGGCCGTTTAGGTCGGCGATGATTGGGCCGAGGCTTGAGCGCGCGGACGATCCCCAGCACCCGAGGTCTCACGACCGGCCTCAATTACTCGGCTGAGCCCTCAGCCAGGAAGGCTTTCACGAGGCGGTCGCCCTGCCAAAGCTCCATCGAAGGCTCGCTAACGCTCTCCGTCACCACGGCGACGGCGTGAGCGTCGTCTTTGCAGTCCGGAAGGTTGAGCGCGTGCCGGACGTGCCCCTTGGCATCGAAGAAATACAATCGGTAATCAGGCACGTATTCGCCCCCGCGAAGCCACCTTAAGGCTAAGGTTGTTCTGCACTTCGAACCGGGGCGTCAACGTCTTTTGGTCAGTTCCGCTACCTCCCCACCCATCAGCCAAGAGCGATCCGCCAACAATGTGGCCTCGACATGCCAGCCTCCTGCACTCTCCCCTTGTCCTGGTCGTGTCCCTAACCGCGGGTGGCTGGAACCCGACCCCGTTGGCGAGGCTTACGCCATGAATTGGGTGGCGATCGGGGCAACCTATCGTGCGGATCCTTGGATTTCTCGGATGTCTGCTGAAGGGCCACAACTGGTCCAACAGCCATAGTCGGCCCGGTTCGCAGGTCTGCATCGCCTGCCGTCTCTATCGCAATCACCCATAGGGCAAGGGCTCGCAAGAAAGGCCCCGGTGTGGCCGACTGCCCCGGAGCCCTCCACCGCCGCCCTGAGCCGCCTTGCGGGCCTCGTAGGCGCAGGCCGCAAATCGTCCCTGCCGTCGTACAAGGATCAAATGCGAAGTAGACCAAGCCTTTGCGGCCCCCGCCTGCCAGCGCCGCCTGCAGCAATCCAAAGCTGGGACCCTGTTCATCTTCCAAGGCGCAGACTCACCCATCATAGATGCCCGGCTTCAGTCCGCCCGCCAAATCGGCGAGGTCGCCGAACCTATGGGTCCAGTCATAGCCGCTGCGAGTGTAAAGAGTGGCCTGGCCGCGCTCTCGGAGGCGACGCCGGATCTCGTGCTCTATCTGGATCACCGCGTGGCCGGGATCGACGTGGCGCGCTTCAATGGCCGCTTATACGAGAAGGCGTGTCATCGCGGAGGTGGAGGCTGAGGGGATGTCCCGCAACCGCGCGGCGGATCGGTTCGGCGTGGCGCCGAGCGCAGCGCAGTGACGCTCACGAGGGGGCGTGCGGATTAGGACCGTGATAAGCTGCGTGACCGAGCCCCCACCCTGTCGTCTTACAGGAGGGGCATCGCATGTTGGATGCAGATGAAATCGGGGCATTCGGAGCCTTACTCATCGGCGTGGCTGCCGTGATCTGGGCAGTCCGTCGTAGGCCTAGCCCGACGACGTCGGCTGATGCCGCGCGACTAGGGAGCGCCGAAAACCTCGCGCAGCTGCATCCTGACGCTGAGAGCGCTGGCAATCCGATCCAGAAGGCGATCGCGCTCGCGGGTTCGGTGGACGAGTTGCTTCAGGGTTTCACAGGGCGAAGGGTCCAGGAAGAGCGGATTGGGTGCAAGGGCCAATGGAAAGGTTCTCCGCATTTTTTCGAGCTGGAGGCGGATCCTCTGTTCCACGGCCGGCCAATCGATCGGGTGGATGACCGTGATGTTTTCGCCGGGCGTCAGGTGTCGCGTCGCGCTTCCGAGCGGCGTGAGCATCGACGAGACC
>FTJL01000084.1_pt2 | contig 13461 bp, 9 predicted proteins | sample 1658551 | NCBI WGS metagenome assembly FTJL01 (sample SAMEA3914835, study PRJEB12502) | metagenome | biome: forest; material: soil | place: Canada | collected 2011-07-03 | depth 0.3 m
CAGCGACCGTCGGTCGACGTCATCACCGGGTTGATCAAAGCGAACATCCCGTGCCGCATTGCATTCCAGGTGTCGGCGAAGGTCGATTCCCGCACGATCCTGGACCAGATGGGCGCCGAGACGCTGCTGGGTCATGGCGACATGCTTTACCTTCCTTCCGGTACGTCTATGCCGACCCGCTGCCACGGTGCCTTTGTCTCGGACCAGGAAGTCCACCGTGTGGTGCAGGCGTTGAAGACGACCACTCCGCCGGACTACGTCGAAGAGGTGTTGTCGGGACCCAGGACGCCGATTCCCGGATTCCCGCAGGAAGGCGAGGAAGGCGTCAGCGCGGATCCGGAACAGGACGAGCTGTACGACGAGGCGGTGAAGATCGTGACCCAGGAGCGCAAGCCCTCGATCTCGTATGTGCAGCGACGCTTGAAGATCGGCTACAACCGGGCGGCGCGATTGCTGGAAGCCATGGAAAACGCCGGAATCGTCGGCCAGCTGCAGGCCAATGGCTCGCGCGAAGTGTTGGTTCCGGGCTCTAACCAGGACTGATCGTTCATGCTCAAAAGCGTATTTCTCGCGCTGTCGCAGCTACTGATCTGCGGCGTCGCGTGCGCAGCTACCGCCACGCCGCTCGACTCCTATCTGGAGAATCTCAAGACGCTGCGGGCGAGCTTCCTGCAGACGCTGGCGGATTCGCACGGCAAAGAGATAGACCGTTCGACAGGGACGCTGGTCGTCGTCCGGCCCGGTAAATTGCGTTGGGAGGTCAACCCTCAGGCCGCAAGTTCCGCCGCCGCCGCCGCTGCCCCAGGAGCGGGCAGTGCCCCCGGTGGCCAACTCCTGGTCGCGGACGGGAAGAACCTTTGGTTCCTCGACCGCGATCTGCAGCAGGTGACGGTGAAGCCGGCCGATTCCGTGCTGTCCGCAACGCCGGCCATGCTGTTGTCGGGCACTGTGGATGTCGCCAAGAATTTCAACATCACCCCGGCGGGCAAGCGCGAAGGCCTGGAGTGGGTGTTGGTCGAGCCCCATGGCGCGGATGCGGATTTCCGCCGCGCGCTGTTCGGATTCGACCATGCCGAGCTCAAACGCATGATCCTCGAAGACAAGCTCGGGCAGACCGCGACGATCCTCTTCGAGAAGATAGAGCGCAACGGCCCGGTCTCGCCTGACGAGGTCTCCTTCACGCCTCCACCGGGCGTCGACGTGATCGGTAAGCCGCGGCCATGATCGATCCGAAGAGCGACGCCGGACGCACGCGCGATCCGCTGCGGCCGCTGGCGGATCGAATGCGGCCGCGCTCGCTTGACGAGTTCGTCGGGCAGCAGCACCTGTTGGGAGCCGGTAAGCCGCTGCGCCAGGCGATCGAGGCCGGACAACTGCACTCGCTGATTCTCTGGGGCCCACCGGGAACCGGCAAGACGACCCTGGCCCGCCTCATGGCACAGCGGGCCGATGCCGAGTTCATGGCCTTGTCCGCGGTGATGGCCGGGGTCAAGGATATTCGCGCCGCGGTTGAGCAGGCGCGCGCGACCCGCAGCCAGTCGGGCCGCCCCACCGTCCTGTTTCTGGACGAGGTGCATCGATTCAACAAGTCGCAACAGGACACTTTCCTGCCGTTTCTGGAAGACGGGACGCTCATATTCGTGGGCGCGACTACGGAAAATCCGTCTTTCGAGGTGATCAGCGCGCTGCAGTCCCGGGCACGCGTCTATGTGTTGCGTTCGCTGTCCGTTGACGACATCACCGCTTTGCTGCGCAGCGCGCTGCAGGATGAGGCGCGGGGGCTTGGCAAGCAGCGTGTGACCGCGCCGGCGCAAGCACTGACTCTGATGGCTCAGGGGGCGGACGGCGATGCACGCCGCGCGCTCAACATGTTGGAGCTTGCAGCGGGTCTGGCGGAAGCGTCCGCAGGGCCGGGCGCACAGTCCGCTGCTATCGATATGGAGATGGCGCAGGAGGTGGCGAGCGGCACCCGGCGACGCTTCGACAAGGGCGGCGACCAGTTCTACGATCAGATTTCGGCTTTGCATAAAGCCGTGCGTGGCAGTGATCCTGACGCGGCGCTCTACTGGCTGTGCCGGATGCTCGATGGAGGCTGCGACCCTTTGTACGTGGCGCGCAGAGCCGTGCGCATGGCCGTTGAGGACATCGGGTTGGCTGATCCGCGCGCCTTTGCGATGACGTTGGATGCCTGGGAGGCTTACGACCGGCTGGGCAGCCCGGAAGGTGAGCTCGCAATCGGTACCGCCATCGTCTACATGGCGTGTGCGCCCAAGAGCAATGCAGTGTATGTGGCGATGGGCGAAGCCAGGGCCGACGTGGAGCAGTTCGGGACGCTCGACGTTCCGGCTCGCTTTAGAAACGCCCCCACCAAACTGATGAAGGAGCTCGGCCACGGGCAGGGCTACCGGTACGCGCACGACGAGCCGGATGCCTTTGCGGCCGGCGAGCGCTACTTGCCGGATGAGATGCCGGATCGGCAATACTACCGCCCCGTAGCGCGGGGGCTCGAGATCAAGATCGGCGAGGCCCTGGCGCGCAGGCGCACGAAACCGCCGGGTTAGAAAAATTCCAAGTCCATGGGTGTTAGCGATGATCGATCCGAAGCTGTTGCGTTCCGACCCTGAAGCCGTCGCCCGAAACCTCGCGCGGCGCGGTTTTACTCTGGACGTGCAGGCATTGAAGGCGCTGGAGGAAAAGCGCAAACCCTTCCAGATCGAGACCGATCGCCTGCGCGCCGAGCGTAACGCCAATGCCAAGGCGGTCGGCATGGCCAAGGGCCAAGCCAAGGGCAACAGTGCAGATGTGGCGCCGCTGATCGCCAAGGGCGAGCAGCTTACGGTCGACCTGGCCGCGGCGGAGCAGCAATTGACCGCCGTGCAGGCGGAGCTTGAGCAGTGGCAGCTGGGTCTTCCGAACCTGTTGCACGAGTCGGTTCCCGACGGCCGCGACGAGAGTGCGAATCTCGAAGTGCGCCGGTGGGGCGAGCCGCGCCGCTTCGCCGGCAAGCCGCGCGACCACGTGGAAATCGGCGAGCTTCTCGGGGGCATCGATTTTGAAGCGGCCAGCCGTATGTCGGGCGCGCGCTTTGTCGTCATGCGGGCCCAGGTTGCGCAACTGCATCGGGCGCTCGCGCAATTCATGCTCGACCTGCACACGCGTGAGCATGGGTATACGGAAGTCTATGTGCCCTATCTGGTGCAGTCGCAGGCGCTGGTCGGCACCGGCCAGTTGCCGAAATTCGAACAGGATCTGTTCACGGTGCGCGGGGAGCAGACGTTCTATCTCATCCCGACTGCCGAAGTGCCGGTGACCAATCTCGTGCGGGAGCAGATCGTAGCCGCCGAGCAGTTGCCGCTGAAGTTTGTTTGTCACACGCCTTGTTTCCGGTCCGAGGCCGGTGCCGCCGGCAAGGACACGCGCGGCATGATCCGCAACCACCAGTTCGACAAGGTCGAGCTGGTGCAGATCGTGCGGCCGGCCGACTCCTACGCTGCGCTGGAGCAACTCGTGGGCAACGCCGAAACGGTGCTGCGGAAGCTGCAGCTGCCGTATCGAACAGTTGCGTTATGTGCTGGAGATATAGGCTTCGGCAGCGCCAAGACCTATGACATCGAAGTCTGGCTGCCCTCGCAGGAGCGTTTTCGCGAGATCTCCTCGTGCAGCAACTTCGAGGCTTATCAGGCGCGTCGCATGCAGGCACGGTGGCGCAATCCGGACGGCGGCAAGCCGGAGCCGCTGCATACGCTCAATGGGTCGGGGCTCGCCGTAGGCCGCACGCTCGTCGCGGTCCTGGAGAACTATCAGGAGCCGGACGGTTCGGTGACGGTTCCCGAGGCGCTGCTTCCGTACATGGGCGGGCGGGACAAGCTGACACCATAGCGGCTGTCTTGCAGAAGGCGGCGTTGCGCCCAGGAGTCCGGTCAGCCCACAGGCACCGACTCGATCAGGCAGAACTGCGACGCGGTGGGGATGATGCGTTGCAGCTCGAGGCCCGCTCGCGCGAGTAGCGACTGATACTCCTCAGCCGTGCGCTCCATGCCGCCGGTGGCGACCATCATGTGTATGTCGCCGCGTATAACCGTGGCGTCCTGCGGCGTGGCAGCGACGAGCCGCGGCGCAATCTGCTCGACGACGAGAACCTTGCCGTTGCGGCCTGCCGCGATGCCGGTGTTGCGCAGAATCTCAATGGAATCCGAGTCATTCCAGTCGTGAATGATGAACTTCAGCAGATAGCAGTCCGCGCCGGCTTCGACGGATTTGAAAAAGTCGGTCGGAATGAACCGCGAGCGCTTCGCGACGCCGGCTGCCTGCAGGAAGGCGAGGGCGTCGGCCTCCATGTAGGCGAGATCCGCCGAAGCTCCCTCCATCTGCGGATAGGCCTCGAGCAGCACGGAGAGCAGGGCGCCATAACCGCCGCCGAGATCGGTCACGCGGCGAAACTGTGAAAAGTCGTAAGCCTCGACGATCGCTCGCGCCACCTGCAGAGTCTGGCTCGCCATCGAGCCGTTGAGTACGGCCGCGTCCTGAGGTCGCTCCGCCATCGAGTAAAAACCTTCGCGCCCTCCGAGAGACCACGCGGCTCCTGTCTTTAGGCTATCTTCCATCTGGCTCAGCGCGGGCCACGCGCGTCCGCCCCAGTGGCGCGCCAGGATGGCCAGCGACTGAGGCACGTCGGTTCGCAGATATTGCCCGGCTTCGGTGAGCTCGAAGCGGTCGTCGCCGACTTGAGCGCACAGTCCAAGTGCCGCAAGAGCGCGCAGCAGGCGAAACATTGCGCGGGGGTGCGCGCCGGCGAGCGATGCGAGCTCGACCGAGGTGCGAATCCCTGCAGCCAGGCGATCCGGCACGCTCATGTTAACGGCAACATGAATCACCTGCGTGCTCCAACAGGCGGTGATCAGCGACGCTGCGACCGCTCGAGATGCGGATGATGCGGCACTATGTTCGTTCGTCGCTTGCATGCGATCGTCCTTCCGGATGAGATGAGGTGAAAAGTCATATTTCGGCATAGCAAAGGTTGCGCCACTAACTTAATGTTTCGCGCTTCGACGGCCAAGGGGGGGATTGCGATGGGTTCATTCAGGTTCAGAGGATTCTGCGGTGCGGCGCTGGTGGCGGCGCTAATAGGCGCGGCAGTTCCATGCAGTGCCGGGGCTGCGGACGCCGATATCCACAAGGCGCCGGCATTCGATGCAAAGCAGCTGACCGCGCTGCCGGCTGCGGATTGGTTCACCAACGGCGGCAATATCTATAACCAGCGCTATTCGCCATTGACGCTGATCAACCGGGACAATGTCGCGGGGCTCAAAGCGTTGTGGCGCACGAGCATGGGATCGGGCATGCAGCCGGGAAATTCCGGGCAGGCGCAGATCCTCACCTATGACGGCGTGCTCTATCTGTCGAACGGTGCCAGCGACGTCTTCGCGATGGAAGTGGAGACCGGGAAGATCCTGTGGAGCTATCACGCCAACCTGGATCCGAAGGCCAGCAATCCGATCGGCCGCTCCAGTCGCGGCGTGGCGATGGGCGATGGAAAAATTTTCCTGGGTCGGCTCGATGCCCAGCTGGTCGCGCTGGATCAACGTACCGGCAAGGTGGTCTGGCAGGTCGAGGCCGAACCCTGGAAGAACGGGTTCAATATCACCACGGCGCCGTTGTATTACGACGGCCTGGTGGTCACCGGCTTCAACGGTGGCGAGATGGGCACCCGCGGGCGACTGAAGGCCTTCGATGCGAAGACCGGGAAGCTGCGTTGGACGTTCTACACAATTCCCGCTCCCGGGGAGCCTGGTAGCGAGACCTGGCCGCAAAACGACGATACATGGCAGCGGGGCGGCGGCTCTGTCTGGCAGACGCCGGCAGTGGATCCGGCTCTGGGCCTGATGTACTTCACAACAGGCAATCCCGGTCCGGATCTGCACGGCTCGGTGCGGCCCGGCAACAATCTGTTCACGGTTTCCGTCGTGGCCATCGACGCCAAGACGGGCAAGTACCGCTGGCACTTTCAGCAGGTGCATCACGATATCTGGGACTACGACTCACCGAATCCGGTCATCCTGTTCGATACGCAGGTGGACGGCAAAGCGGTGAAAGGTCTGGCCGAGGTCTCCAAGACGGGCTGGGCCTACATTCTCGACCGGGTGACCGGCAAGCCGCTGATCGGCATCGAGGAGCGGCCCGTACCGCAGGAGCCGCGCCAGGCGACGGCGGCCACACAGCCCTTTCCGATCGGCGATGCGATCGTGCCGCATGAGATCGACATGATTCCGGACGGCGCTCATCTGGCGCCGGGCACCACCGAACTGCCGAACAAAGGGCGGATATTCACGCCCTTCTGGACGGATCCGGTGATGGTCAAGCCCGGTACCTTCGGCGGTGCCAACTGGCCGCCGAGCTCTTACGATCCGCAGTCGCATCTGATGTTTGTGTGTGCATCGGATCGAGTGAGCGTATTCAAGGCACGCGATCCGCTGGAGGAGCCGGGGCAGAACAAGGTCTATATGGGCGGCGCCTTTACCCAGGCGAGTGTCAACGATCGCGGCATTCTCGCGGCCCTGGATGTGACGACCAATCGACTGGTCTGGCGGCAGGAATGGCGCGAGATCTGTTACAGCGGGTCGATTGCTACCGCGGGGGGCCTGTTGTTCGTCGGTCGTGCCGATGGGAGATTGACCGCGCTGGACAGCAGCAACGGCAACAGACTCTGGGAGTTCATGACTGACGCCGGAGTCAACACGACGGCCACTACGTTTGAGTACAAGGGAAAGCAATACGTCGTCGTGCACGCCGGCGGAGGCACATTCTCGAACGCGAAACGGGGCGACGGCGTGTGGATGTTCTCGATGGATGGAAAGATGGAGCCCGTGAAGCCTGCCGTTCTGGGACCGCCGGGCGGCGGTGGCGCTGCGGCTGCGGGCCCGGGCGGCGCGATGGGGCCCGGCGGCGCTGTTGGCCCGCCGGCGAACGCTCCCGCTGCGGCTTCAACCGGCCGTCCGGTGAATCGGCCGAATGGCGGCAAAATGTATATGAATGCCTGCGTGGCCTGTCATGGCGTATCCGGTGAAGGCGGACACGGCGGTGGCCCAACGCTGCTGACATTGACAGCGGATACGATTGCCTCAGTTACGCTGACGGGTCGTAACAATATGCCGAGCTTCAGTGGGACCTACTCGGTCGACGATGCCCGCGATATCGCCGCATACATACTCGGCGACCTGGCCAAGAAGAAGTAATCGCAGGAACTGCCGCTAGCGGCTGGCGCTAGCGGCTCGCGAGATCCAACACGTACGCGGACAGATCCTGCAACTGGTCTGCAGAGAACGCGCTGCCAAAGGGTGGCATGTCGTTGCGTCCGCGTGTGACGACGTTTGTAATGGACTCACCGGTGAGCGCACTCGTCAATGCCGGGCCACCGTGCGAACCGCCTTTGCCCGCCTCTCCGTGACAGACGACACAGGTCGTCGTGTAGATCTCTTTGCCCTTGTCGAGATTCGCTGCACGCTGCGCTGTGGCGCCACCCGGCGCGGCCGCTGCGCCGCCGCCGGCCGCGGGACCTGGCGCCGGCGGTCCTGGACGAGGCCCCTGGCCCACAGGATCCGCCGAACCGCGGGGTAACGAGCTGATAGTTCCGTCGAGCGCGAACAGCCATATGCCGTCGCTGCGCTTGCTGCCGGCGAGCGCGGTTCCGCCCGCCAGCACCACTACATACTGCTTGCCCTTGTATTCGAAGGTCGACGCGGGGGCATTCACACCACCGTCCGTTTGAAATTCCCACAGCTTGTGCCCGGTGGTCTTGTCGAGCGCTGTCAGTCTGCCGTCATTACGGCCGATAAAGAGCAGGCCCCCGGAGGTGACGATCGATCCGCTGTAACACTGGTCCACCCACTGTTGCCGCCATACGAGTTTGTTGGTCGTGACATCGACGGCGGCGAGCACACCGCGTCGTGGCGCCGCGAAGCGGGCGACGATACTGCCGGAGTAAAGCGCGCCCGGCTCGACGGGATAGTTGGGATCGCCTCCTTGTGCGCCCCACAGCGAATCCGTGGCGCAGACGTACATCCAGTGCGACTCGGGATCGTAAGAGCTGGGTGGCCAGTTCACGGCGGCCAGCGGCTTCCACACGGCCGGGTGTTTGGTGAACGGCGTGAAGATCCGTCCTTCGTTCACCAGGTCGAATCCTTCCGGAGCCATGTCGATGAATTGCGGCACGAGCGCGTCGCCCACGGGGAACGGCTGCGTCGGCGATGTGTGCTGCTGTGGCTCCTGCGCGACGGGTGTTTCGACAATGCCGATCAGGGGCTCGCCGGTTTTGCGGTCCAGAATGTAAACCCAGCCCGTCTTAGCGGCTTCGGCGATGGCTTCGCGCGGCCGGCCGTCGTATTGCGCGTTGAACAGGATCACCGGGTTGGGCGAATCGTAGTCCCAGATGTCATGGTGGACTTGTTGATAATGCCAGCGGTAGCGGCCGGTTTTGACATCGAGCGCGACGATGGACACGCTGAACAGATTGTTACCGGCCCGCAGATTGCCGTTGAGCACCGGACCCGGATTGGCGGTGGAGAAGTAAATCAATCCCAGGTCAGGGTCGATCGCAGGGGTCTGCCAGATGGCCGCTCCGCCGTGCTTCCACACTTCATTGTCGGCGGGCCAGGTGTCGTGGCCGAACTCGCCCGGGCCGGGAACTGTGTAGAACGTCCAACGCAGCTTGCCGGTCTTGGCGTCATAGGCCTTGATCCGGCCCCGCGTGCCCAGGTCGCTGCCTGCGAATCCCGTGATCACCATTCCGTCGAAGTACAGCGGCGCGCTGGCGATGACGTAGCCGTCTTTAGGATCCTCGGCCTGAATCGACCAGACCACCTTGCCGGTGGTTTGATCGAGCGCGACCAGCTTGGCATCGAGCTGGCCGAGGAAAATCTTGCCTTCGCCCAGTCCAAGGCCACGCCCTACCCAGGAACAGCAGGGCCGCGCGACCTTCGGATCTATGTTGGCCTTGTACTCCCACAGCACCTTGCCGGTGTCGACGCTGATTGCGAATGCGTCGTTCTCGCCGGTCATGATGTACACGACGCCGTCGTAGACAAGCGGTTGCGCCTGGTTGCCGGCGCGTGCGCTGAGGCCCGAACCGTTCAGGGAGGCGCGCCAGCGGGCCTTCAGCTGAGCGACGTTGTCCCGATTGAGCAGAGCGAGAGGCGAGTACCGCTGATTCGACAGGCTGCCGCCGTTAGTGAGCCATCCTTCGGTTGGCGGAGCGGCCAGCTGGCGAGCCGTGAAAGCGGGTGCTCTGGCTACCTGTGAAGAGGCTGCCTGTGAAGAGGCAATGACCGCGTGGCAGCACAAGATCAATCCAATCGCCCATCTGTGCATTTACGTCGCCTGTCCGTTGTTTTATTCGCGAGCGGCGCACTCTATGATGGGGGTATGGTAAAAGCCAGTCTGCGCTGACGCTGGCGACGACGATTCTTAAGGTTTGTGAGGAGGGGAAGATGGCAGTCGATTTCCGCGGTCACCCGCTGTTTCCGCCGGGATTCAACAGTCCCACGCGCTTCGAAGGCGATGTGTACGACTGCGAGGTCTGGGGTCAGATTCCCTCGGATATCGAGGGTACTTTTTACCGCATGCAATGCGACTTCGATTACCGTCCGCCGAAGAACGAGTGGATGACCGGTTTCAACGGCGACGGCCACATCAGCCGCTTCCGTTTCGCCGACGGCTCGGTGGATTACAAGGGCCGTTATGTGAAGACCGAGCGGCTGATGGCCGAGCGCAAGGCGCGCAAGCGTCTGTTTGGTGTCTATCGCAATCCCTACACCGACGATCCGAGCGTCGCCAACGTCAATCGTTCGGCGGCCAATACTCACACTTACTGGCACGGCGGCAAACTGTTCGTGCTGAAGGAAGACTCCCGCGCCTGGACGGTGGACCCGCACACGCTGGAGACGCAGGGTGTCTGGGACTTCAACGGGAAGTACACCTCGCAGACCATGTCCGCGCATCCGAAGATCGATCCGGTGACCGGCGAGATGATCGCTTATGGCTACGAGGCCAAAGGCATCCTCACCACCGACATCGCCGTGTACACGATCAATCCCCAGGGGCAGGTGACCAGGGAGGTGTGGCTCAAATCGCCTTACCTCGGAATCATCCACGACATCGCCATCACGCAGAAGTATGTAGTGATCCCGGTGATCGCGCGCACCACCAGCCTGGAACGGTTGAAGTCGGGCGAGCCCATGTGGGAATGGAATGGCGCTCTGCCCACGATGGTGGGCATCCTGCCGCGCAACGGCGAGGGGAAGGATGTGCGCTGGTTCAAGGGGCCCGCGCGTAACACACTGCATTTCCTCAACGCCACCGATCGCGGCAGCAAGGTTACGATGGAGCTGCCGACTTCCAGCGGCGAACGCGATCCTTCGCAGATCCGTCGCTGGACCTTCGATCTGAAGTCCAAAAAGGATACGTTCGAAGAGGAAGTCGTCTCCACGACACCCGGATTTCTGCCGCGCATGGACGACCGCTTCCTGTCGCTGGACTACCGCTACGCATTCGTCAGCAGTCGCGACTCGAGCGCGCCTCCCAATCCGAAGCTGCCGGCGGGCATGAGTGCATTCATGTCCAACTCGCTGCAGCGGCTGGATGTCAGAACCGGTGAGATCACCAAGACGCTCGTAGAACCGTCGCAGAGCTTGCAGGAGAGCATGTTTGTGCCGCGCAAGAATGCGAAGGGCGAGGGCGACGGCTACGTGATGGCGATCGCGAGCAACTACGAGTCCATGAGTTCGGATCTGGTCATCGCCGATGCCCAGCATCTGGACCAGGGCGTGATTGCCACGGTCAAGCTGCCTTTCCGCTTGCGAAGCGGTACCCATACGAACTGGTATCCGCAGTCGGCGCTACCGCCCATCAAGGACGAGCTGACATGAGCGGCAGGTCGGCAGCTGCGACGCAATCCAGCGAGTCCGTGGCGCGGCTGACGCTGAACGGTCGCACATTCGATCGTCGGACTTTCCTGGGCGCGGCGGGTCTGAGCGCCGGCGCCTTGCTGGCGGCGCAGTTCGCGCCGCTGTCTTTTGCGACGGCGGCGACCGCTGCGCGTCCGTTGGAGGAACCAACAGACTCGAACGGAGCCTGGCACGTGGACGATATCTGCGGTCATTGGCCTCGTTATGCGCATCCGATTCCATATAGCCCGGCACAGGCGCTGCCCGTGTCCTGGGAAAACGTTCATCCGGCCGATCTGATGTTCTTGAGTTGAGTCGGGTCCGGACTTTCGAGCAGGGGGAGTGGTGCGAAACAGACTTGGGGTCGCGGGCTGCGCGGCCGCTTTGGTTATTCTATGTTCCGGTGCGTTCACTGCGGAGGCCGTTTCTCACGCGCACTCCAAAGCGAAAGCGGCCGGCGGTTCCAAACCCACCGCTGCGACCGCGGCACGCCTGGATCGACTGGAAAACGAGATCGCGGCGGCGGAAGACATCCGCGCCATAGAGAAACTGCAGCGGGCGTACGGTTACTACGTCGACAAGGGCATGTGGGAAGACGTGGCGGCGTTGTTCACCGACGATGCGGTAGGCAACTATCCGGCCGGCGTGTTTGTCGGCAAAACCAGCCTTCGCCAACATCTGTTCATGAATGTCGGCGGCGGCAATCTGGGCGACATAGGCCTCGGTGACAACCGCCTCTACAATCACATGCAGATTCAGCCCGTGGTGCATCTGGACCCGGGTGGTCGCACTGCGAAGGGGCGCTGGCGCGCACTCGCCATGTTCGGCAGCTTCGGCGGCGGAGCCACCTGGGCCGAGGGCGTTTACGAGATCGGTTACGCCAAGGATCACGGCGTCTGGAAAATCCGTACGCTGGATTACTACTCGGGTTTCGGCGCCGCCTATCAAACTGGCTGGGTGCCCCCGCAGACGCCGCGTCCCGCGGGCGCCGCGCGGCGCAAGCTTGCACACCCCGCGGATCGCGAACGCAACCTGGATTGCGATGGCTTTCCAGCCGCCTGCATCGCGCCGTTCCACTATGAGAATCCCGGTACAACTGCCTCCGCCAATGTCTGGACCACCGTCGACGATCGCGCTGTTCAGGATCATGGCGCCAATACGGCGGCGCGGGTTGCCGACCTGGCTCATCGCGCCCTGTTGCTCGAAGACGAGCAGAAGATCGAGAATCTGCAGCGTATCTACGGGTACTACATCGATCGCGGCCTGTGGGATCAGGCGGCGGACCTGTTTGCCAACGACAGCACCTTCGAGTCGGGTCAATCCGGCGTGTACGTCGGCAAAGCCCATGTGCGCAAGTTCCTGGCCCTGTCCGCGCCCAAGGGACTCGAATACGGACATATGAACGATCATCTGCAACTGCAGACGCTGGTCGACGTGGCGCCGAACGGGCTGACCGCGCGCGCGCGCAGCCGCGAACTGGATATGCTCGGCGTGTACGGAGGCCAGGGATTCTGGGAAGAGGGCGTTTACGAAAACACGTACGTCAAGCAAGGCGGCGTGTGGAAGTTCAGGTCACTGCACTTCTACCCGACTTTCATTACCGCCTACGACAAGGGATGGGCCAAGGACGCGCAGCCTGTGCCCACCGCGAGCACCGAGTTCCCGCCTGATCGCTCGCCCACGGAGGTCTACCAGATTTACCCGAAAGCACAGGTTCCGGCCTTCCATTACCGCAATCCGGTTTCGGGGCAGCCGCCGCACTATCCGGCGGTCGGGGGTCCCAGCACCGAGAGTGCGGCCAAGGCGCTGGCGCCGTTTACCGGCAAGGTGCGCCTGCCCGAAGTGGACGACGCCGAGGCAATCCTGACCAGCGCGGAGCACCGTGTAGGCCGCGTCAAGGATTTCTACGAACTGGAGAATCTCGAAAGCGCTTACGGCTACTACCTGGACAAGGACCTGTTCAACAATCTTGCGGATCTATTCGCCCGTGACGGGGAGATGGAGCTTGCGCAGCGCGGCATCTACAAGGGACGCGACCGCGTGCGTGCGTTCCTGATGCATGTCTTCACCCGGGACGGCCATGAGGGCCCGGTGGAAGGGCGCTTGGGCAACCACATCCAGATCCAGCCGGTCATCGACGTCGCCGACGACGGCATGAGCGCAAAAATCCGCATCCGCATGATGCAGCAGATGAGCATGGGAGGGCGGGCATCGATAGGTGGCGCGGTGTACGAGAACGTAGCCGTCAAGGAGGACGGCGTGTGGCGGTTCAAGGTGGACCACACTTACAACACGTTCAGTGCCGCCTATGACGGCGGCTGGGCCAACGGCGCGGGCAAGTTCATGCCGGGCCCGAGCGCCGATATGCCGCCGGACGCGCCGCCGACGCAGGTCTTCGACATGTTCCCGGTTGTTTATGACATTCCGTTTCACTACGCCAATCCGGTCACCGGGGAGGGCGGTCCGCAGGCGGCTGCTCCCGTCGGCATGCCGCTCGCTATCGCCGCGGCGCTGCGCGAGATCG
>FTJL01000271.1_pt1 | contig 13459 bp, 16 predicted proteins | sample 1658551 | NCBI WGS metagenome assembly FTJL01 (sample SAMEA3914835, study PRJEB12502) | metagenome | biome: forest; material: soil | place: Canada | collected 2011-07-03 | depth 0.3 m
GCGACTTCGTTGAGCGCACTCGGCGCCGAACTCGGGGCGGGGATTGATCCCCCGTCAAGGCCTAAGTACCGCGTAGTCGTGGAGGGCAGGCCCCGCGAATTGACTCCCCACGTTCGCGATGAGGCTTATCGCGTCGCACGAGAAGCGGTCAGCAACGCGTACCAACATGCAATGGCCGGCCAAATTGAGATCGAAGTCACTTTTGGCGATGCCGATCTTACTATCCGCGTGCGCGACGACGGAATAGGTGTGGATCCTCATATCCTCGCACGTGGTCAGCGACCCGGGCACTGGGGACTTCCCGGAATGCGCGAGCGCAGCGAGAGTTTTGAGGGCCATCTCCACGTTTGGAGTGAGGGAAATGCGGGTACGGAGGTCGAGCTGCGTATTCCTGCCCGTGTTGCGTACGCGCATTAGACTATTCGCTTGCGGCCAAATAATCGGGCGTCCAAGGACCACGCGCCGGGCCCGAGCATGGCCAGCGCACAGCCGACTGCCGCAGGGACTATCGATGACGAGTTGTACTGGTGCGCCAGACTCATGGTGCCGATCTGAATCACCGCCGCGGTAACGGCTGCAATCGGCGTCCATAACCCGATCCAAAGCAGCACAGCCACGCTGTCGACCAGGCAACGCGCCAGCAAGTTTGCCGCGTTCGCCAGATCGCCGGTCACCTGCGCCGCAGCGGCCACCGAGAACCCGATGGCAAAGCGAAGAATCAACAGCCCAAGTCCGGGCCACGAATTGGGAAACGTTGAGAAGAGCCTTTGCACGTCCGAAGTATGGGACGTGAGTGCGGGTTCGCGAAAACCCTCAAAAGAGTGAGTCCCACCTCACCCCGATCCGCCTAAATCGAGATGATCCCGCGCTTCAGGCCCAAGCTCACGGCGTGCGTGCGGTCCCTGGCGCCCAGTTTTGCCAGAATGTTCTTGAGGTGCGTCTTCGTCGTTTCCTCATTGATGTCCAGACGTGCGGAGATCGCTTTGTTCGCATACCCTGAGGCCACCAGTCTGAGAACCTCGAGCTCCCGGGTCGTCAACGCGGCATCGGCCGTGTGTTTCGCCATCTCGGCGGCGACGTCTGCCTGGACCCGCTTTTCTCCCCCATAGACGACTCGAATGGTATTCAGTATCTCCGTACGAACCAGGCTCTTCAGAACGTAAGCCTGTGCGCCGGCCTTCAATGCCCGTTGCGCCAGCACATCCCCCGAATAGGTCGTGAGAACGATGATGCGGGCCGAGGGTTGCTCGCTTCTGATCGCGATGATGGCATCCAGGCCGCTCATATCAGGCATCTGCAGATCCATCAGTGTCACATCAGGATTGAGTTGCCGGTGAAGTTGCACCGCTTCCTTGCCGTTTGCAGCCTCTCCCACCATCCGCATGTCCGCCTGCGTATCAATGAGCGCTGCGATACCCGAGCGTAACAATGGGTGGTCGTCCACTGCAAAAATGCGGATGAGGCGGGTGTCATTCGTCATTGCAAGCCCCGGCCTGTCGATCTCGGTATTGATGCTACCCCGCCTTGCGCAGATCTGCACGTTGCAACGCGCCCGCAGAAATCCACAATCCGGCGCCCTCTACCTACAAGCGCGCCTCGATGCGTGTGCTCTAGGCTTAGGACATGTCCTCACTCGATCAGACGCTCGCACTGTTTGTCGATCACAGTGCTGCGGTAACCCCGGATTGGTCTATCGGACCGTGCCCGGCAATTGTCGATTCGCCCCCCTCATCCGTAGGGACTTGGGCCATCCGCAGGGCGATCGTCCGTTCCCGCTCCGCCCTCATCACCATGCGACTCGACGAAGCCTCAAAGGCGACGAGCCAGCTCACCCGGTTGCTGAGCAACCGTGAGCATTCAAGGCACGATCGCTACGTGCTCAGCCTTCGAATACTCCAGGCGTCGCTGCTGGCGGCGGGGGACCATCTTGCGGCTGCGCGCAGCATGCTGATGAGCCTCCCCTCGCTCCACAGCGACCCGATCGGAGCCTCCCTGTTGCGATACTTGGACTGGAAGCATGGCGACTTCGACGAGGGGTGCATGCCCGATACCGTGGACTACCTGGTTCCTCCGGTCGGAGGCAAAGCCGTGGTCCGAATATTCAGCCTCTGCGTCAATGCCGCTCTGGCGTTTGATAGATTACATCTCACGGTGTCCTCCAGTCTGGCGACACAAGCCCTCCAATTGGCCCGTGAGCGATACGGCAATCACTCCGCCATGAGCACGTTCCCTGCAACACTGCTCGCGCAGGTGGCCTATGAGCAAGGCAGGCTTGAGGAGGCTGAAGTTCTGTTGCGACCGCGATTCCCGCTGATACGCGCCTCGGGAATGCTGGAATGCGTCGCGCGCGCAAGTGTACTTCTGGCGAGACTCTCGCTGCGCAGAGGCCAACATCGCGCCGCGCTGGCCACTTTGCGCGAAGCAGAAGCCCTTGGCCACGCCCGACGTTGGCCGAGACTAGCCTCCATCGCTTCAGCGGAGTACGGTCGAGCTCTTTCAACAATCCGCAGCGACGAAGGGCGGGCATCCGAGACTCGTCCGTGGCGACTTCGACGAGGGGTGCATGCCCGATACCGTGGACTACCTGGTTCCTCCGGTCGGAGGCAAAGCCGTGGTCCGAATATTCAGCCTCTGCGTCAATGCCGCTCTGGCGTTTGATAGATTACATCTCACGGTGTCCTCCAGTCTGGCGACACAAGCCCTCCAATTGGCCCGTGAGCGATACGGCAATCACTCCGCCATGAGCACGTTCCCTGCAACACTGCTCGCGCAGGTGGCCTATGAGCAAGGCAGGCTTGAGGAGGCTGAAGTTCTGTTGCGACCGCGATTCCCGCTGATACGCGCCTCGGGAATGCTGGAATGCGTCGCGCGCGCAAGTGTACTTCTGGCGAGACTCTCGCTGCGCAGAGGCCAACATCGCGCCGCGCTGGCCACTTTGCGCGAAGCAGAAGCCCTTGGCCACGCCCGACGTTGGCCGAGACTAGCCTCCATCGCTTCAGCGGAGTACGGTCGAGCTCTTTCAACAATCCGCAGCGACGAAGGGCGGGCATCCGAGACTCGTGCACCTGGGGGCTCCAGCGTTGTTACCAGGTCTTTGCGCACCGAGGCGCAACTTGAACTGACTTCACGGTTGCGCCGATTGTCAACGGACGGGCCGTATCCGGGGTACAACGAACCGCACAGCTTCTGTGCGATCGATGAGGCCCTGCGGCGCGCCTGCTCAGCAGCTTCTGAAGGCTGCATTGATGATTGTTACGAGCTTCTTATCCGGTGCCTGCGCATCGGCGCCATACGCGGTTTGCACATGATTTTCGTCGACGCGGGCCGCCTGAGGGCATTGCTGGAGAGTCTTTACGACGCGCTACCGATGCCTGATGGACAACTGTCCCACCTCCGGCCCTATATCGCTACACTTCTGCGGTTCACGATGAGCGCAAGCGAGCCGGAGCCTCCGACGTATCGCCCGCTGTCACGCCGGGAAACCGGAATCCTGCAAATGATTGCCCGGGGACTGTCCAACAAGCGCATCGCCCAGTCCCTAGGGATCACTCCGGAAACCGTCAAGTCGCACGCGAAGAGCATCTTCGTCAAGCTCGAAACCCGCACGCGCGCGCAGGCGGTCGCCCGCGCAGAATCGATCGGCTTACTCTAAGCTGCCGGCCGCTCGTCGGGCACGACGCCAGGCGGCTGGAGTTTCCCCAGTTACCTGTCGAAAGTGCTTGCATAGATGCGCCTGATCCACAAATCCACATTGAAGCGCAATCTCGCTCAAGGACGTATGCGTCTGAAGCATGTGCTGAGCAGCCAAATCGACGCGTCGGCGCACCACAAATGCGTGGGGGGAGCGCCCGAATGTGCGCCTGAAGGAGCGCGAAAAGTGCGCTTCGCTTCGCTGCACGAGCGCGCACAGATCCGCGACAAGGACGCGATTGGTGATATGCCGGTCGATATGCTCGAGCACCTTGCGCGCCTGCCATGCCAGCAAACGCTGTTTTCCGTCGCCCGCACCCTCATCCGGGGCTTGCGGGTCCACCTGCCTGCGCAACAGCGAGGTTGCTTCAAGTATCGCGCCGTGCGCCGCCTGTTCGTGGTTAAGCTGACCAATGGCCGCATCCAGCAGGGCTATTACGTGGCGCACCCAGTCGGGCGATCGCCTCTGGCTGATGTTCGGACCCGCTTGCATCTCGCAGACTTGGGTTTGCATTGCCAGTGCCTCCTCGACGGGCCGTGGGCGATCATCACGTTCCTGGACCATGCCGTTAAGGTAGCTCTATGAGCTGTTAGGTGCCGTTAGTTACTCGCAGCTAGCGGTAGCGACTGCGACCGGAACTCGAGGAGAGACGGTATCAGCACCTGGCAAGCATGTGGATCACGCATTGCAGTGGAGCGGAACTCCCTCGATTGAGGGAGAATTCCTAGTGCGCGACCTGTGCGCTCAGATCGAGAGCGACCTGTGAGAGGATTTCCGCGAGCGCGGTACCGTAACCGCGCACCAGTGCATCCGGCGATGCTTTCGGCAGGTTCACACGAGAGGAGATCGTTCGCTCGTACATCACCTTGGGGCGTGCGCTAGCCTGGTCGATGAGAGCGAATTGTACGGACAGTACTGCCGCAGGAGGTCTACCAGCGCGGAAATCACCATACAACTCATCGACAGTGGCCTCGAGCACATACGGTGCCGGTTGGGCGCTGCCGGGCCGCGCGACAGTACTGAACGGACCGCTGCGCTCCAGCCATTCGGCCATCCGGCTGCCCAGCATCGCCCCCGGATCGGCAACGAAGGCATGATATGGATCGGAGGTGTAGCGCACATCGTCGAGACGATAGACGAGCGCACTACCGGCATAGGCCGTTGCAACCCGCACAAAACCCATGCGCAGCGTTTCCGGACGCCGCGGTAGGGTCGGTGATGTCATCTCGGCAGGTGTATCGACTATATAGGTTGTGGCTTGCGGTATCGGTCTGCCAATCGAACAGGCAGCGAGTGTCATAGCGATACTCACTGCCAGGACCCTACGCCGACCGTTCATTGCGCACCCCCGGGAAGCTGCACTTTGTCTGGCGGTCCCCCAACCAGGGCACCAGCGGGGTAACGTTTGATCGATTCGGACAACGCGCGCAGGTTGTCCGCCGTAACCCGCAGATCCTGAGCGATCACGCGCACATCGTATTGATTGTCGCCGAGCATGACATCGAGACGCTCCGCCGCCTCGTCCATCCCTTTGACCAGTCGGTCCAGATCGCCGTCGTCCGCTACTTTGCGCAGCCGCCCACTGATCACCGCGACGTTCTGCAGCGTTTCCCCTAGCGCGGGATCGCCGAAGAGCGCATCTAGCCGGGTTGCGGCCGAATCGAGCTTGCGAAAGGTGTGAGCAACCCGTGCCCCGGCCAGGATTCGGTCGATGCGCTGAAACGTAGAATCCGCATTTGCGAGCACATCCTGTACCCTTCCCGAGAGTTCCGCGACGGGCAGATCGCCGAGCTTCTTGTCCACATCGCTGACCAGCGTATTGAGATTCTGTCCCAGTTGCCTGATGTCCGCCTCGTTCAGACTCGCCAGAAACGATTGCGCCTTGGCAATGATCTCCCCGGCGGAGCTCGGCGCAGAGGGCAGGTACGTGTATTTTGGCGTCCATTGAAACTCCAGTGGCGGATATTTCTTCGGATCCAGAAAATCGAGTGCGAGATATTGCTGGCCCGTAATTCCGGCGAGTTGCGTCTGGGCGCGCAGGCCCTTCCTGGCCAGCGTAACCGCGTCCACCCTCATCTGTGCAGCTTCCCGCGCCGAGAGGTTGACTTTCACTCGCACGACAATGTATTCCCGCCGCTTATTAAGTGGCACGTCGCGTTCGTAAGTCGCCGCGGACGTCAGGATCTGCGTGACCTGTCCGAGCGGTACACCGCGAAACCGCACCGGCGCACCCAGATCCAGGCCTGCAATGGAGTTGTTGAAGTACGTCTCGAAAGTGAACGAGGGCTGGAACAAATCGCGCCCGCCGAGTGCGAAGAGCACCGCGGCGAGCACGGACACACTCACGACAACGAATAGTCCCAGCCGGGTGTAATGTTTGCTCTCTTCCATACGCTAGCCATGTTGCTCCGCCCGAAGCGCGTCGGGCTGACGGTTGAAGAATTGACGCACACGCGCATCTGTACTGTGATCCCGCAGCGTCGCCGGCTTATCATCAGCGATGATCGCGCGAGAGACGGGGTCCAGCATGATTGCCCGATCTGCAATGGCGAAAATACTCTGCAGTTCGTGCGTCACGACGACGAAGGTGACGCCCAGATTCCTGCGCAGGGACAGAATGGTTCGGTCGAGATTGGCCGCCGTGATGGGGTCGAGGCCCGCAGAGGGCTCATCCAGAAGCAGAATGTCGCAACCGAGTGCCATGGCACGAGCGATACCTGCACGCTTCAACATGCCGCCCGATAATTCGCCGGGCATCAGCGACTCAGCCTGCTCCATCTCGACCGTATGCAGCAGCATGCGCGCCGTCAGGTTCTTCTCTGCGAGGTCAAGGTCCGTGAACCGATCGAGCGGAAAGCGAATGTTTTGCAGTACGTTCAGCGAACCGAACATAGCGCCGCTCTGATACATCACACCCAGCTTGCGCTGCAGACGCGCCTTATCTTCAGCACTCGCCCTCACGAGGCTCGCACCGTCGATAAGAACGTCGCCCGCCATCGGCTTATACAGGCCGATGATGTTCTTCATAAGGCTCGACTTGCCGCTCCCCGATCCACCCAGGATCACCACAATTTCCCCGCGATACACATCGAACGATGCATCATCCAGTAGAATGCGAGCGCCGTACCCCAAGCGCAGATTGCTCACGCTGATGGCCGGTCGCGGGGAGGCCGCACCCGATACTGTCTGCTGCGATCGCTCCTGTGGCTCTGACATGTTGCCCACTCAGCTCGTAAGAACGGCAAAGAGCCCGTCGATCACCACGATGAGGACGATGCTCGTCACGACGGCGCTGGTCGCAGAAAGACCCACTGACGTTGCACCCGCGCCGGTGCGCAAGCCGCGATGACAGCCGACCACAGCGATCGTCAGCCCAAAAACAGCCGCCTTGACAATGCCGAGGGCAAAGTCTCCGGCCGTCACCGCTCCGAGCAGCCGCGTGTAGAACTGCAGAAAGCTGACGTCGAAAGAGGTCATCACCAAAGCTCCACCGAATAGTCCGACAATATCGGCGAGCGTAGCCAGAAGCGGCACGACAAGGACCGCCGCCAGGATCCGCGGCAGGACGAGAAACTCAATCGGGTCAATACCGAAAGTGGAGATCGCGTTGAGCTCCTCGTTGACTTTCTGCGTGCCGATCTGCGCAGCGAATGCGGCCCCGGTGCGGCCCGCGAGCACGATCGCGGTCATCAGTGCGCCCAGCTCGCGCAGCATCGCGACGCCCACGCCGTTCACGACGAATATCACTGCGCCGAACTGTCGCGCCACGAGACCAACCTCGAATGCGATGATCACGCCCATCAAAAAGCCCATCAACAGAACGATCGGAACCGCATTTGCCCCGGTTTCGGTGGCGACGTCGAGCACGTCGCCCCAGTTAACCGTGCCCGGTTGCGAGCGAGCCCGCCGGAGGGCGCGAAGACACCCGCCGAGGAATTCGATCAGTTCTTTGAAGTAGGCAATATGGCGCGCTGTCGCCCGGCCGACCTCTTCAAGCGTGCCGATGTGCCGTTGTGTGCTTGTCCGCGGGGCAAAGTCTTGCGGCTCATAGTGGCGAAGCAGGGCTGCGAGATTGGGCGCGAGCGCCTGGAGGTGGACTTTTGCCCCTGGCAAGCGCTCTTGGCGAGTGAGGTCGAAGAGCAGCGCGATACCGACGTTGTCCACGTACTCGAGGTGTGATGCATCGACCACAATCGGCCGATCCGGGTTGCGCGCGAGCGTTTCGATAGCCGACCGCCAAATCGGCGCAGCCGTGTGGGCCGTAATTCGGCCTTCCAGCACCACACGCACATCCTCAGCCGTGGCGGTCACGGTATCTTCCTCTTGTGGGCCTGCGAACGGGTTCGCGTCGCTCTCAATCCCCCGCCACAATCCGCCGCACGGCCGGGAGTACGCAGGCGGCCATCATCAGCCATGGCACCACTGCCCACAGGTATTCAGCCAACGCCGCACATTGGTATGTGCCGGCTGAGCCGCGCGCGGATCGGTGCAACGCTGTCGCAACCAGCATTGTCAGGAAAACGAGCGCTGCGACGCCCGCGCACACTTCCAGAGCAATAAGTCGCATACCACTTGGGTTCGCGCCGGTTCGCACCCGGCGCGCGACCCCGTACTACCTCAGCTCTTGAGGGCGACGTGCACGCCGTCGGCAGACAGCTTGAACTTCAGGCCCACATCGGTGGCGACGAGTTTGATGACCACGCCGTGCTCATTTTTCAAGTACACAGCCGTACCTCCACCGGCAACGGTGATGCCAGCGCCGGCAGCGACGTAGTTGCCGGCGAAATCGGCAAGCTGCTTCAGGTTGTAGACATTCCCCGAGGCGGAGAAGTCTGTCGCTCCCACATCGACAACTGAGACTCCTTTGATCGAGAAGTCGTGCGAGCCCTCATGATAGGTGAGCTCACCGTGACCCCAGGTATAGCCAATTCCCACTGCGACGCTGCCTCCCTTCAAGCTTACAGTGGCATCGGGCCTGGCGTCGTTCGCGACGGGCGCGGACGAATCTGAATCTCCCGCGTACGCAACAGCGGAAAGCAGGGCGCAAGCGGCAAATGAGACCAACATACTACGCATTGAATATCCTCCTGACACAGCGGATTTCCGGTCAATCGAAACACTTTGGATATCAAAGCATGTGAGCCTGCTTTACCTCCCCCCGAACGGGGGACTCCAGGGCGCCCCTTGCGTTGGGCACGCCGCAGGCGGCCGCCCGCTGCCCAACCCAGAGCGACTGTAAGAACTGCAGCAAGACGCGTCTGGGCCACGCCAACCATGCTTCGACCTGCAAGCTCCGGGGCGTGCCGCGTAGACACCACTCGCAGAAGTGCTCGCAGTTATTGGTCAATAGCCGATAACGGTCTTCCCCTACGCGCGATCGTGCGCGACAGATAACCTCGCGGACATTGAAGCCCGATGGAGCGCTGGATCTTATCCACACGCATTGCCTGGATGCGAAACGCGAGAGAGAAACTTCTTCCACCGGTCCGCCACGCAAACCATGCGCGAGTCCGGAGTAGTGAACAACCTTGCAACCGCCGACGTAGATTCCGTGATGCAGATAACCCCGACGAGGTGTGACAAGGTGCGAGCCCAACGGAGGTTCCTGGCTACCGGCCAAGAACCTATCGCTATAACCGATACGCATGTCGCTCTCCTCACTGCCCGCTCAATCCGCTGTTCTGTGTGTGTGTGTTCTGTATACGCCGCCCGGTGCGATCCCGGCTTGGACCTTCAGTGAGGTTTTGTAGAGCCCTGCGGTGCTTGAGGGCAGTCTCGGTCTTGCCGCTGTCTCGAGGGTCCGCCATTCCCAGACGTGAGCGATTGGGGCAATACGCCCAGGGACCTGCAGCCCACACTGGAACGCCCATAAAGCACTCCAAGGACTCTCCGGCATGAACAGCTCGGTGCGCGCAAGTAACCCCTGAATGCTCTGGTCCTTCTTAATCCTGGCCGTCGCCCTCGTTGGTATCGTAGGCCTGCGCTCCTTTTCGAAACGCGTTCGGATTGCGTTTGACGTCGTGTGCCTCGTGGGTCTCAGCGCCGTGCTATACCGAGACGGTGTCACCCCGCTGTTCCACCAGCCGTTGGCACCATCGGACGCCTCGACAACGTGGATGCGTGCGATTGCCGCCGCTTGGTGGTTGCTTGGCGCGCGCGTCACGGTCTCGGTCATGTACTTCGCGCTGCACCACGACCGAAACTCACGTGAGACCCGGCTATTCTTCGACCTAATTGCGGGCGCGATCTACATCTGTACCGGCCTGATCGTGATCAAGTCGGTGCTCGCACTTCCTATTGGCGGGGTGCTCGCGACCTCGGGGATTGTCGCAATTGTGCTCGGTCTCGCCCTGCAGAACACGCTAGCCGATGTGTTCGCGGGGATCGCAGTCGGGATCGAAGCCCCGTTTCAGGTTGGCGATCGAATCTCCCTCGGCAAGAACACGGAGGGCCAGGTCGTCGAGATGAATTGGCGGTCAGTGCGTATTCAGACTGACGGTGCCGACATCGCGATCGTTCCCAACAGCATCGTATCGAAGCTCGAGATCGTCAACCGAAGTGTGCCCACCCAGACCCGGTCTGAGTCGGTTCGCCTGTGGTGCCCGGCGACGGCGGATTCGGACAGGGTCATCGCTGTGCTGAACGAGGCCACTCTGCTCTGCCCCGACGTTCTCGAGAGTCCCGTGTGCGCTGTGACGCTGACCCAAATGGGTCCCAGCTTCCACGGCTACACGATTTCATTCTCGGTGGCCGATACGCAGCTGCTCCCGCCGACGAAGAGTCAGTTGCTTCGGCATGCCCGCAAGCAGCTCTATCACGCAGGACTGCTCGCCGAAGATCCGAGGCGGGCACGGGCTCCGCAAAGGCTTCCAGTGCGCCAGGTTCTGAGCGAGCTGGTACTGCTTGAATCCCTGGAACCCGCACTGGTCGACAAGCTCGCACAACAAGTCGTGACGCGGCTACTCGAGCCGGGAGAGACTCTCTTCTCGGAAGGTGCGGCCGACTGCACGCTCTATGTGGTCGCCTCCGGAGTGATGGAAGTAACCAAGGCGAGCGGGGCCGGTGGTGTCCTGACATTGGGCAGGCTTGGGGCGGGCGAATACCTTGGCGAAATCGGACTTCTGACTGGCGCTCCACACGCCGCGACGGCACGAGCGCAGACGCACTGCTACGTGCACCAGCTTTCCCATGACGCGATTGCACCGCTCCTCTCGGCCCACCCGGAAATGCTGGCAGCCTTCGATCAGTCTGTGCGGCACGGTATGGACGTGCTCAATCGGAGCGTGGCGGCCAGCGCATCGGAAACCCTAAGCAATCGCGGCGAGCTGCTCAATCGTATCCGCGAGTTCTTCCGGTTTCGCCCTACGGGCTAGCGCGAGATCCGCAACCGTCACCATCAGTAGCCGGTGCTCCTTGCAGAACCGCACCAGGTCCGGCACGCGGGCCATGGTGCCGTCGTCGTTCAGGATCTCGCAGATCACGCCGGCGGGGTACAGTCCCGCCAGCCTCGCAAGATCGACAGACGCCTCTGTCTGACCCCGGCGCTCCAGCACGCCACCGGAGCGGGCGCACAAGGGGAACACGTGGCCTGGCCGAGCGAAGTCTTCCGGGTGGCTCCGTGGATCGATCGCCGCCCGAATCGTCTGCGCCCGGTCGAGCGCGGAAATGCCAGTGGTCACCCCGTGACCTCTAACATCTATGGACACGGTGAAAGCGGTGCCACCCAGCGCTGTACTGTCCGGTACCATTTGCTCGATCTGCAATTCGCTGAGCCTCTCCTCGGTCATCGCGAGACAGACCAGTCCCCGGCCGCGAGTGGCCATGAAGCTGATGGCTTCGGGGGTGATCATCTCGGCTGCCATCACCAGGTCGCCCTCGTTCTCGCGATCTTCATCATCGACCACAACGACCATCCGTCCGGCCTGAAGCTCACGGACAGCCTCCTCGATGCTCGCGAATTGCGACTGAGGGGCAGCCTGCTCAACCCTGCGGACGGGCTGGCCGAACCTGAGCGCGTGTCCGAGTCTGTCCTTCTTGGTCCGCAGATAACCGAACGAGTGCGGAGTGGGCGATGCTTCGCAGGAAACCTCCTCCATCACTTCGATACCCGCATCCACGAGGGCGCGGGATTTAAGGGGATTATTGGACAGCAGGCGAACGCAACGAATGCCCAATTCGTTCACGATCGCCGCGGGCAAACTGAAGTCTCTGGCATCGGGCACGAGCCCCAGAGCGAGATTGGCATCGATCGTATCGAGACCGGCATCTTGCAAGCCGTACGCGCGCAACTTCGCGGTGAGACCAATGCCCCTGCCCTCCTGATGCTCATAGATCACGAGTCCGCATCCCTCTTTCGCGATCTCGCGCATGGCGATATCGAGCTGGTCGGCGCAGTCGCAGCGCAACGACCTGAACATCTCACCGGTCAGGCACTCCGAGTGGATGCGTAGCAAGGGCGCACCGTGGGTCAGATCGCCAAGAACGATCACGAGGGCCGTCTCCGCGGGTCGAGCTCTATCCGTGCAGCTGCGCTCGAACACCAGCGCCCTAAAGAGTCCCCACTTAGTGGGCAGCCGTGTGGAGGCCACATGTCGGATCGATGCGGCTTGCCCGCTATCCATCGAAAGCTCCTTGCTACTTGGCGGCAGCCACACGTGCTGATGCCTTGGGAATCGCACCGCTTGCTCGAAGAGCATCGATGCCCTTTGCGTCGAAGCCCAGCTCCTCGAGGACTTCCTGAGCGTGCTCACCAATTTCTGGCGCACGCCTCGCAGACGCTTTCGGGACGTCGTGCATTGAGAATGGACTGCTGATGGTGAGCTTGAGTTTTCCGCCGGCGCCTTCGAGTGGAACCAAGATGTCGTTCTCCATGAGCTGCGGGTCCGTGATGACTTCACCCGGGGCCCGTACAACGCCGAATGTGACGTGTGCGCGGTCGAAGACTTCCCCCCAGTGCGCCATGGACTGTGACGCGAACAGCTGATCGAGGATTTGCGTGAGCTGCGCCGCATTCGCAGCCAGCTTGGCCGCGTCCGCGAAGCGCGCATCCGTCAACAGGTCCGGGCGACCTATTCCGTTTGCAAGCGCCGGCCAGCGATCGGGCGTAACGACGAGCAGGAACCAGTTGTCGTCCGAGGATCGGTACACATTGAACGTGGCATTCGGCGGCTTCAGCCGGTCATGCAGGGGAAAGAAGCTCGCGTCCACCAGAGCCGCCTGAATCGAGACCCCACAGGCCCAGACCCCCGCGGCGAGGAGCGATGTCGTGACGTACGAGCCTTTGCCAGTGCGCTCGCGGCGGTACAGGGCGGTCACGATCGCGGAGTACAGACTGACTGCTGTCCCATGGTCGCCACTCCCCGCTACCGGCAGGGTCGGTGGTGCACCGGCATCTCGGGTCAGAGAGAGCAGGCCACTGCGCGCCCAATATGCCGTAATGTCGAATCCGGGCAGATCGGCATCAGGTCCTTTGTCGCCATAGCCTGTAACGTCGGCGTAGATCAGGCGGGGGTTCCACTGCGCCACATCCTCGTACGCCAGCCTCAGTTTTTTGCGCGCTGGGTGCGGGGTGTTGACGATCAGTACGTCCGCCCACTTCACCAGGCGCTGGAGCACTTCCACGGCGTTGGGCGATTTCAGATCGAGCGCCAGACCGCGCTTGTTACGATTGTTCAGATGCCAGGGATAGTTGTCCTTGGCGCGCGGCTGAGGGGGGATCTTGTAGCCGATTCGCCAAGTGTCCCCGGAGGGCGGCTCCACCTTGATGAC
>FTJL01000856.1_pt4 | contig 13450 bp, 8 predicted proteins | sample 1658551 | NCBI WGS metagenome assembly FTJL01 (sample SAMEA3914835, study PRJEB12502) | metagenome | biome: forest; material: soil | place: Canada | collected 2011-07-03 | depth 0.3 m
TGCCGGTCTCGGGCATCAATCTGACCTACGGCAATTCCGGTGTCGTAGGCCCGAGCGACGCGGATGTTCTGATATCGCTCAAAGCGGATCACTCGGCGACCGCTGACTACGTGCGCAAACTGCGCGTTCGCCTGCCGCAGGAGTATCCCAGCGCGACGTTCTCCTTCCTGCCGGCGGACATCGTCAGCCAGATTCTGAATTTCGGTGTGCCGGCGCCCATCGATATCCAGATCGTCGGCCCGAGCACGCAGAATCGCGATGTCGCCAGTCAGTTGATGGCATCGCTACGGCATGTGCCGGGCCTCGTCGATCTGCGCGTGCAGCAGGTCTTCAACCAGCCTGAGCTGCACGTCGCCACCGATCGCAACCGGGCGCAGCAGCTGGGAATCAGTCAGCACGATATCGCCAATGACCTGCTGCTGACCTTGTCCGGCAGTGGACAGATCGCGCCGACTTTCTGGCTCAATCCGCAGACGGGCCTGCAGTACCCGCTGGTCGCCCAGGCGCCGCAGTACCGCATGACGTCGCTGCAGGATCTGCAGAACATGCCGGTCACCACGGCTACGCAGACGCAGCTTCTCGGCGGCCTTGCCAGCATTACGCGTGCGTTCGGGCCGGCGGTCGTCAGTCACTACGACGCGCAGCCGATCATCGACATCTTCGGTGCGGTCCAGGACCGCGATCTCGGGGCGGTGTCGAAGGAGATCAATGCACAGATCGCTTCGTGGGATCACAAACTGCCTCGCGGCACGCACATAGTCGTTCGCGGCCAGGTCCAGACGATGAGCGACTCGTACACGGGCCTTGCGATCGGGCTCGTTGGCGCGATCGTGCTCGTGTACTTGCTGATCGTCATCAATTTCCAGTCGTGGCTGGATCCGTTCATCATCATTACGGCGCTGCCGGCCGCGGTTGCCGGTATCGCCTGGATGTTGCTGGTCACTGGCACGACATTGAGCGTTCCGGCACTCACCGGCGCGATCATGTGTATGGGTGTCGCGACGGCGAACAGCATCCTGGTTGTGAGCTTCGCCCGCCAGCGCCTGATGGAAGGCGCCACTGCGCTGCAGTCCGCGCTGGACGCAGGGTTTACGCGCTTCCGTCCCGTGTTGATGACGGCACTGGCAATGATCATCGGCATGATGCCCATGGCGCTGGGGCTGGGCGAGGGCGGGGAGCAGAACGCGCCGCTGGGCCGGGCCGTGATCGGTGGCTTGGTGTTCGCCACCGTCGCGACTCTCGTTTTCGTTCCCACGGTTTTTGCGTCGATTCACGGGCGGCGCGCCCAGTCGGCGGCCGTCGCGGCTGCGCATTGAATCAAACAAGCTTGTAATACTGGAATCATCATGGATCAATCAGTGCAGACTGCCGAAATAAGAACAGGTCACGGTCAGGTGCCGTCTCGAAACGAAACCGTGCGCAAAGTAGCACGCGCGGGCCTGGTGCTTGCGGTACTGGCCGTCGTTGCGTTGGCGTGGAACCTGATTTCCGCCCATCGTGCGTCCGCGAAACTCAAGGACGTCACGGAGCAACAGGCGCTCGTCACGGTCGCGACGACGAAACCTCAGGCGCTGTCGGACTCCACGGATCTCACGCTGCCGGGCAATGTTCAAGCCAACTATGAGGCCCCCATCTTCGCCCGGACCAGCGGTTATCTGAAGCGCTGGCTGGTCGACATCGGCACCCCGGTGAAGGCCGGCCAGGTGCTCGGCGAGATCGAGTCTCCCGAGATCGATCAGCAACTGCGCCAGGCTCAGGCCGACCTGAATACCGCCGAGGCCAACCAGAAGATCGCTGGGGTGACGGCGGAGCGTTGGCGCAATCTGCGGGCCACGGATTCCGTCTCCAAGCAGGAGGCGGACGAGAAGATCAGTCTCGCCGATTCCAGCGAAGCGCAGGTACAGGCCGCCAAGGCGAATGTGCAGCGGCTGCGTGAGTTGTCGGGCTTTGAGAAAGTGGTCGCGCCCTTCGATGGTGTGGTGACGGCCAGAAACACCGATGTGGGCCAGCTCATCAATGCCGGCAACGGCGCCGGGCAGGAGCTGTTTCGTGTTGCCGACACGAAGCGGTTGCGACTGTACGTGCGCGTCCCGCAGACCTACGCGGTGGCGATGCAGTCGGGTGTTACGGCGAAGCTGATTTTTCCGGACCGACCCGGCAAGACCTACACCGCCACGCTGGAACGCACGTCGAATGCCATCGATGCGACCTCCCGCACGCTGCTCGCGGAACTGGGCGTAGACAACAAGAACAACGAGCTGCTTCCCGGCGCGTACGTGGAAGTGCATTTCAACCTGCCGCCCGACGCGGCCGCCAGGTCATTCAAGGTGCCGGCGAACGTTTTGCTGTTCCGCGGCGACGGAATGCATGTCGCGACAGTGGACGATCACGGTCATGTTGTGATGAAAACGGTGGAGATCGGGCGCGACTACGGATCCGACGTCGAGGTAGTGCAGGGGTTGAGCGCCGATGACAACGTCGTGTTAAGTCCCCCGGACTCACTGACGGAGGGGGTCGTCGTTCGCGTCGCGAAGCCCAAGGCGGAAGAGGTTGCGAAGTCATGAGACGGGGACTGGCTGCGGGCGCTATATTCGCGCTGCTGTGCGGGTGCTCGTTGGCTCCGCGCTACGAGCCGCCCAAGGCCGTGGAAGTCGTGCAGTTCAAGGAGGCCGGCGACTGGATGCCGGCAGTCCCCGCCGACGCGCAGTCGCACGGATCATGGTGGGAAACCTTTGGCGACCCGAAGTTGAACGAGTTGCAGAACCAGCTACGCGATGCCAATCCGGACATACGCGCCGCAGCGGCGCGGTTTGAGCAGGCACGGGCGCTGGCCAGGGAAGCGCGCTCCAATGTCTATCCGAGTCTTGGTGCGGAGGGTTCGGCGACGCGCGGTAAGTCGTCAGCGAATGCGCCCCTGACACGCGCTCTGGGCGGAACGCCCCTCACCCAGAATGACTTCATTGCAGGCCTCAATCTCGACTGGGAGGTCGATTTGTTCGGCCGCTTGCGCAACACCTCCGCCGCAGCGAGCGCCGAGGCGCAGTCGAGTGCGGCGGACCTTGCGGCAGTGGAGCTGTCTTTACAGGCGGAGCTTGCAACCGATTATTTCTCGTTGCGCGGCGCGGATTCCACTATTCAACTGCTCCAGGACACACTCAAGACCTACGATCGCGCTTTGGAGCTGACGAGCAACCGTTATAAGGAGGGCATTGCCGCTGCTGCCGACGTCGACCAAGCCGATACGCTGCGCCAAAACGCGCGCGCTCAACTTGCGGCGGTGCAGCTGGAGCGGGCGCAGTTAGAGCACGCCATTGCGGTGCTGCTCGGGCAGGTTCCTTCGCTGTTCGCGCTTGAACCTGGAACGCTTGCCGATTCGCCTCCCGCGGTTGACGCGGGTCTTCCCTCTACGCTCCTTCAGCGTCGACCTGATGTGGGACGTGCGGAGCGTGTGATGGCAGCTGCCAACGCGCGTATCGGCGTGGCCCGGGCTGCCTGGTTCCCGGTCTTCAGTCTCAGCGGGGCTCTGGGTTACGAGAGCGTCCTGTCATCGAATTGGCTGAAGGCACCCAGCCGCTTCTGGTCGGTCGGGCCGTCGATGCAGGTCCCACTGCTGGACGCCGGGGCGCGTTCGGCGATGACGCATCAGGCCTGGGCGGCTTATGACGAGGCGCTCGCGAATTACCGTAAGACGACGTTAACTGCCTATCAGGAGGTCGAAGACAACCTTGCAGGGCTGCATCACCTTGCCGATGAACTCAAGGCTGACGAGGCGGCATCCAAAGCCGCGCAGAGTTCTGCGTACCACGCGGACCAGCGCTATGACGCGGGGGTCGCCGACTACGTGGAAGTCACGACGACTCATACCGCCGCGCTGCAGGCGCAACGCGACTCGATCACGGTGCGCGTCGCTCAACTGAATGCGGCCGTCATCCTGGTGCGGGCATCCGGCGGGGGCTGGACGCAGGCGCAGATCGATCATCCCGTACTGCCATGAGCTCGGTCATTCTCAAGCGTACCTGCATGCGGGATCAGATTCGCGAAGCCCTGGTGGCGCGAATCCTCGACGGCACGTATCCGGCGGGAACTCAGCTCAAGGAGCTGACGCTCGCCCGCGAATTCAACGTCAGCCAGGCGCCGATCCGCGAAGCCCTGCGTGAACTGGAGGGCTCTGGGCTGGTGAGCAGCGAACGTTTCCGCGGAACGCGGGTGCGCGGCGCCGATTTCAAGGAAATGCGCGAGTCATACGAGCTGCGGATCATGCTCGAAGTCCGCTCGGTGCAACTGGCGTTGCCGTATGGGCCGAAGCTGCTGTCCGACCTCGACGAGTTTCTGTCTGAAATGGATGCAGCGTTGAAGAATGACGATCAGGAGCGTTACATCGATCACGCGCTGCGCTTCCATCGACGCCTGGTCGAGAGCAGCGGTAACAGGACCTTTCTGAGTGTTTGGGATTCCCTCCTGTGGGATGTGCGTGGTCGAATCGCTCTGCGGCGCCTCGCTGAGACGGGCAAAAGCCTGCGGCCGCTGGTGACGCTGCATCGCGCAGTGATCACTCGTTTGCGTGCACAGGATGCCGCGGGTGCCGGCGAGCGGGTGCGCGAAATTCTGGAGCGAGTGTCCGCGGCGTTCGTTCCCGCCTGACGCAACCACGCATTTGCGACAGTCGTATTAATCTTTTGTTTCCGAGCTTGTCGCGAGTGTCTGTAGGCGCGGACATTTTGCATATCGCTTAAGCTCGCGTTCTACTCCGTGCCACTTTACGGGGTGGCAATCATGTTGTTTTCCTTCTGTGCCGCGGTCGGCGGCGGCCTGCGCTCGTTCGCGTTTTACACACTGTTGGGGATATTCGCCATCGCGGATGTCGTGAATGCCGCGGATACGACTGTTGCGATAGGCGGTATGCCGGTGACCAGAATCGCAGCGGCCAAGTACTACTCTTTCCAGCCGTGGGCGACGGATAGCCGCCACAAACCCCTTAGATTTTCGATCAGCAATAAACCGGTCTGGGCAGGGTTCGACACCGCGACGGGACGGTTATTTGGAACACCGGTGCCGGTCAACATCGGTACGTACAGAAGCGTCGTGATTTCCGCGAGTGACGGTAGTACGCAAATCAGCCTTCCGGCGTTTTCGATCACGGTTCTGGGCCTCGACAATCACGTGCCGTTGCTGAGCGGCAGCCCGCCGACCACCGTGATCGCGGGGCAGCAATATGCATTTCAGGTTAACGCTCACGATCCGGATGGAGACAGGCTTGCATTCGAGCTTTACGACGGTCCGTCATGGCTCAAGATGGACGTCGCGACGGGAAAGCTCGTGGGCACTCCAACCCCGGCTGATGTGGGGATTTACAGAAACTTCTACGTGTCAGCCACTGACGGATACGCGCGCACCTATCTACCGCGTTTCACAATTACGGTCTTGCCCGCGGTGAATCCGGGCGTAAGAGTACCCGTCGATTCCGCAGTACGGCTGGATTGGGAGCCTCCGACAGAAAACACGGATTCTTCTGCGCTGATCGATCTGGCGGGCTATCGCGTCTATTACGGCACTGCCCCCGAATCTCTGGACCACCGTGTCGAGGTCGCAAGTCCTGGGATCGCCAGTTACGTAGTGGCAGATCTCTCCGGCGGAACGTGGTATTTCGCCGTGTCCGCATACAACTCGGCTGGGGTCGAAAGCGAGCCCTCGAACGTCGCCAGTTCGATCATCCCAGCGCAATGATGGGTTGCCGGTTGCCGCTGACGACGCTCGTCGGTCACGATCCCTATTTTCGTTCCCGAATCTGCTGCCGCCGGAATGCGTAATACGCGTCCAGCGCTTGCAGTTGCGTAAGATTCGGCACCGTCTGCGGCTTGGGCGTTCCGTCGATGTGCATGACCTGCTGAGTCGGCAGGCTGAAGGCAGGCCATGCGGGAAGTCCGGCCCCGTTGGGGTCCGCGTTCTTCGCGAAGTTGACCCAGTAGTCGCTTACGAGCTCGGACAACGCCTGCTCTTCCGCGGCAGTTGTATTCGCCCCGGGCGGGGCGCCGGGGCCCTTCAGTTGACGGAACACGTAGCCGATTTCCGAGCCGTGGGAGGCGCCTTCCGGGGAGACTGCGGTGCGATGGTCGAAATAATAAACGTAGACCTTATTCGCCGATTTGCCGGATTGCAGCCGGGCCCAGGTCCAGGTTCCCCAGGCAAACCCCGAATCGCGCATGACATTCTTGCTGCTCTTGATGGCCTCAGCGTCGGTGGCGTGCGGATAAACGGCCAGGATGGAATCAGCTTGGGCGTCAAAGCCGGCGCGGATCTGTGCCTCGAAGGAGGCCTTGGTGACCCCGGGTCGGGCGAACAGGGCGCCTTCGTCGGAGTTGGTGCCGATCAGGATCGGCACGTCGTTGAAACGGCCCGCGCTGTACAACTCGAATTGGTCGCCGGGGAGGATGTTGGCGTCGAACGCGGGCCAGAATCCCGTCAGATCCGGCCCGGCCGCTTGCAGAAGTTGCTCCGGGTTGAGCGCGCGTGCGGCCTTCAGGTCATGGGCGCCCAGTGCGTCCAGGTATGCGCGGCCCGACTGCTCGGCGACCTTCAGAGACTGGCCGTTCTGCCCGCCTTCCCTGGCGAATTTCGGCGGGGCGAAATTGCCGCCGCTTTCGGAGATGGCTCGCTGGAAAAGCCCTTTGGCCGACGGCGAGGCCGCCAACATGCTGACGGCGATGCCACCGGCGGATTCGCCGAAAACGGTCACCCGCGTCGGATCGCCACCGAAGGCGGCAATATTGCTCTTGACCCATTGCAGGCCGGCAATCATGTCCTGCAAACCGTAGGTTCCCGAACCCTTGCCGCTCTCCCGGCTCAAGTCTGGGTGAGCCAGGAATCCGAACGGACCGAGACGGTAAGCCACGCTGACCAGCACGACGCCTTTTTCCGCCAACCGGGTTCCGTCATAAAGCGGAATGCTGGTGGTGCCGGCGCCGAATCCGCCGCCGTAGATCCAAACCATCACAGCGAGCTTCTCACCGGGAGCGCGCGCAGGAGTCCACACGTTCAGATACAGGCAGTCCTCGTCGAAACGGTTGGGTGCTCCGAAAGTGACTGACATGCCGGGGGCTTGCATACACCCTGCCGCGAAGGTGTCGGCCATCTTCACTCCCGTCCACGGCCTGACGGGTGCGGGAGCTCGCCAGCGCAGTTCACCTGTCGGCGGCGCTGCAAACGGAATGCCTTTAAACGAGGCGATCCGGCCGCTGACCACGCCTTGGACGGTGCCGCCGCTGACCTGGACCGTTTGAATCTGTGCCTGCGCCGCGGTCGCGAGCAGCATGGTGGCGCAGCTAAGGGCGCCGAGCGCCACGGTGGATAACAGCAATGACTTCTTCATTCGAATACACCCCCCCTTCCGCTGTGCCGCCGGTGTTTTATTGTGCGCGGCCGCGGGTTAATAACACGCTCCTGCAATCGGTTGCAAACGACTCACAAGGCTGCATCTACCTCTTCTGCGGCATTGCCTTCTGCGGCGACCGGCTGTACACCCATCCCGGTCACGCGCGCAGCCCGCTGCGGCGACCCTCATCTGGAGCCACGGATCAGTGACCCATCAATTGAATGCCAGCGTAGGTCGGATAGGGAAGGCACTTGCCGTCGTTTTCTGCGGCGCCGTCCTGGCGGCCTGCGCCCAATCGGCGACGCCGCCGGCCATGCCTCCCACGGAAGTCGGCGCGCTGGAAATGCAGCCCGGCTCGATGCAGCTCTCGCTGGAGCATGCCGCCCAGCTGAAGGGGATCCGGGAGGTGGAGGTTCGTGCGCAAGTCTCGGGCATCCTGCTCAAAAGGCTGTACCGGGAGGGCTCGCGCGTACGCCTGAACGATCTGCTGTTCCAGATCGATCCAGCCCCGTTTGAAGCCGACGCCCAGCGCGCGCAGGCTGACCTGGCCGTGCAGCAGGCGAACCTGTCGCAGGCCCGGCGCGAGCGCGACCGGATATTGAAGATCTACGAGGAGAAACTGGCCAGCCTGCATGATCGGGATACCGCGCTTGCGACTTTCGAAGGCGCCGAGGCGTCCTTTGCGGGAGCCCAGGCCGCGCTTCGCAAGGCCAACCTCGACCTGTCCTATACGAAGGTGCGCGCGCCGATCAATGGCCTGACCAGTCGTGAGGCGCGTTCCGAGGGAAGTCTCGTGACCGCCGGAAGCGACTCCAGCCTGCTGACTCGGATCGTTCAGACGGATCAGTTGTACGTGGATTTTTCGGTTCCCGAGACGGAGGCCGAGGGGCTGCGTACCGCGATGTCGGGCGCCGCGGCCGGCGGCGTCAGTGTTCGGATCGCGGACATACAAGGACGCACTCTCGGGGAGAACGCTCGAATCGAATTCATTGCGCCGAGCATCGGCGACGAGACCGGTACGGTGGATGTACGCGCCGTCATTGATAACTCCAAGGCGACGCTCTTTCCGGGCCAGGTGGTTCGCGCGCTGGTGCAGGGCGTGACGCTGCCGGGGATGTTGATCATTCCCAAGCGCGCCGTGATGCATGGCATGCAGGGCACGTTCGTCTGGGTCATCGGCACCGATCTGAAGATCGCTCCCAGGCCAGTGGAACTCGGCGCCACGGCGGGTAACAACGTGGTGGTTCAGACCGGACTGACCGCCGGCGAGCGGATCGTAGTCGAGGGCATCCTCAAGGTTCAGCCGGGTGCGGCGGTAAAAGCCACGGCGGTGAATCTTGACGGTACCGAGGTTGGAACGCCCGAGGTGAAGGCCAAGTCGTGATTTCCAACTTCTTCATCGACCGGCCACTGTTTGCGACGGTGGTTTCCGCATTTATCGTCATAGCCGGACTTGCGGCCTTTCACTCGCTGCCCGTAGCGATGTACCCCGACGTCGCACCTCCGACCGTGAGCGTGTCGACAGTCTATCCGGGTGCAAACGCCGACGTCATTGCGGAGACCGTTGCGACACCGCTGGAGCAGTCCCTGAACGGTGTCGAGGGCATGTTGTATATGCGTTCCGCAAGCTCCTCGAGCGGAACGATGGCTATTTCGATCACGTTCGCGGTCGGTACGGATCCTGAGACCGCCGTGATCAATACGCAGAACCTGGTACAGAGCGCGCTGCAGCTCCTTCCCGAAGAAGTGCGCCGCCAGGGCGTTACCGTTGTGAAGGCGTTGCCCACCATTCTGGAGGTCGTCACGCTCGATTCGCCGGACGGACGATACGATGGGCTGTTCGTCTCCAACTACGCCACGACGAATGTAATTGACGAACTGCGACGCATACCGGGTGTCGGCAGCATTCAGGTGTTCGGGGCGCGCGATTACTCGATTCGAGTCTGGTTGCGGCCGGACCGGCTGGCGCAATTCGGATTGACTCCCAGCGATGTCGCGGCGGCCATTCGCGAGCAGAACACTCAATCGGCCGCGGGTCGTCTCGGCGATGAGCCGATGAATGAGCGTGTGGACCTGACGTTGAGCGTGGCCACTCAGGGTCGGCTGTCCGATCCGCAGCAGTTCGAGCGCATCGTCCTGAAGACGGGGACGACAGGGCAGATTGTGCGTCTCGGGGACGTAGCGCGAGTGGAACTCGGCGCCCGGGATTACGGGTTCGGGTTCACTCGCAAGGGCCGTCCGACGGTCGGTGCGGCGATTTCGCTTGCGCCACGTGCCAATGCGCTCCAGGTAGCCACCGCCGTGCGCGCCAGGATGACCGAACTGGCGGTGAAATTCCCCGCCGGTATCGCTTGGGCCATTCCGTACGACACCAGTCAATACGTTCGCGTGTCCATGCGCGAGGTCACCATTACCTTCATCGAGGCGATGGTGCTGGTTTTCCTCGTGGTGTGGCTGTTCCTGCACAATCTGCGCGCGACGCTCATTCCGACCCTGGCGGTGCCGGTTTCCCTGATCGGCACCTTCGCCGGCATGTACCTGCTGGGATTCTCGATCAACTCCCTCACTCTGTTCGGCATGGTGCTGGCGATCGGTATTGTCGTGGACGACGCCATCGTGGTTCTCGAGAACGTCGAGCGCCATATGCGCCACGAACATGTCGACTCCAAAGAGGCGACCCGGCGTGCCATGGCAGAAGTGAGCCGGCCCGTCATCGCCATCGTTCTGGTGCTGAATGCCGTGTTCATTCCGGTCGCCTTCCTGGGCGGCCTGGTTGGCGAGATGTACCGTCAGTTCGCGATTACCATCGCCGTCTCGGTATCCATCTCGGGTTTTGTCGCTCTGACGCTGACCCCGGCCATGTGCGCGCGCTTCCTGAAGACGGGCGCCATCGAACCGCGCGGCATCCTGCGTCATTTCGACGAGGGGTTCACGATTTTCACCCGCAAATACACCAGTGGGGTGAGCTGGATCCTGCGCCACGGCGGGGTGGCTTTGCTACTTATAGTAATCATGATCCTGGCCACCTGGCAACTCGCAAGGTCGGTGCCCAGCGCGTTGGCGCCGGAGGAAGATCAGGGGTACGTGATCGCCATCGCGGCGCTCCCGCCCGCGGCCTCGATGCAGCGCACCCATGCCGTGCTCAACGAGATGGATCGTGCGAGTTTCGCGCACCCCACCTACTTCGACAATTTCACGATCAGCGGCTTCGATGTCCTGACCAACACCAATCGCACCAACGCCGGCGTGAGCTTCGTGATTCTCAAGGATTGGTCCGAGCGCAAAGGGCCTGCCATGTCCGCGCAGGCGATGCAGGGGGCCATCTACGGGGCGGCGGCCAAGATCAAGGACGGTTCGGTTTTCTCCATCTCGCCGCCGCCGATCGCTGGTCTGTCCAACACGGGCGGCTTCGAAGGCTTCATCCAGGTCCGTTCCGGCAGCGATTACACCCAGCTGGAGGCCGCTACGCAGAAGTTTCTGGCGGCAGCCGCGAAGCGCCGGGAACTCGTCGGGGTGGGGACCTCCTATTCCGCTCAGGTCCCCCGGGTGCAGGTGATCGTGGACGTCGAGAAGACGAAGCTTCTCGGCATCAGCATGGACGACGTCAATACGACGCTGCAAAGCACCTTTGGCGCGTTCTATGTCAACGATTTCAACCGCGACGGCCGGGTCTACCGCGTCCAGCTGCAGTCCGAAGAGAAATTCCGGGCTCACCCGGAGGATCTGCGGGATGTCTACGTGCGTTCTTCCAACAACACGATGGTGCCCCTGACGTCCGTGGCACACATTGTGGAGGCTACGGGTCCGGACGTGGTCGAGCGATTCAACTTGTTCCCTGCCGCGCGGCTGTTCGGCGGGCCGGCCCCCGGTTACAGCTCGGGACAGGCACTGGCCGCGATGGAAGAGGTGGCAGCGACCAGTTTGCCGGAAGGCTACGAGCTGGCCTGGTCGGGCGAGTCGTTCCAGGAGAAGAGCAGCGGGCAGAATACCGCGGCGATCTTCGCACTGGCCGTCCTCATGGTCTTCCTGATCCTGGCGGCACAATACGAGCGCCTGACTCTGCCGTTCGCGGTGATCCTGGCCGTGCCGTTTGCCGTGTTCGGGGCCTTTCTCGCAGTCTGGCTGCGCGGCCTCTACAGCGATCTATACCTGCAGATCGGCCTGGTCACCCTGGTGGGTCTGGCCGCCAAGAACGCGATCCTGATAGTTGAATTCGCGGCGCACATGCACCGCGAGGGCAAGAGCCTGAAGGAGGCGGCGGTGGAGGCAGCCCGCCTGAGATTCCGACCCATTGTGATGACCTCGCTCGCGTTCGTGTTGGGCGTGTTACCGCTGGCCGTCAGCACCGGGGCCGGTGCCGCCAGCCGGCACTCGATCGGTACCGGCGTCATCGGCGGGATGTTGGCCGCGACGTTCATTGCGGTGCTGTTCATCCCGCTTTTCTTCGTATGGAGCGATGAAGCGGGTGCCTGGCTGCGAGGCCTGGTGCGGCGCACCGACAGCCCGCCTCCGACCGTCCCGGGCAACCTGGACCTGTAACGGACGCTGTCACCGAAAACCGACAGCCAGGCGCCCCCAGCTAGGCGCCCCCAGCTAACTTCCTCCACAAACCAACCGCCTGTGTTGGCCGGTGCCTGCCGGGGCGCCTTGACTCGCCGGCCGAGCGTGTTGGTTGCGCAAAGAGTGACGCGCAGCTCATTTTGCATGTCCATTCTGGGGGCCGTATCGCATCAAGCGTAGCCGTATTCGGACGATATAGGCAGGTGAGCGAGTGACCTCCAAACGTTAAGAAACGCATGTCATGGCATGGAATCCTGTTGCATCCCCGGCCGCCGTGTGGCGCTGGGTCCGGGGCGGCGGCCGTCTGAGAGACCTGCGCGGCCACGTCGACGCGGTCAGCCGCCTGCTGCCCATCATCGAGTTCGATCTCGATGGCAACGTACTGACTGCCAACGACAACTTCACCAAGGCCTCCGGCTATTCGCGCGCAGATCTGCGTGGCATGCATCACCGGCATTTCGTCGACGAGGCCTTGCGCGATACCGCCGAATACCGTGCGTTCTGGGAGCGGTTGCGCCGCGGTGAGACCCAGTCCGCGCTCTACAAGCGCAAGGCCAAGAATGGCCAGCCGGTGTGGGTTCAGGCGACCTACTTTCCCATCCTCGGCCGCCGGGGCAGACCCTACAAGGTCATCAAGCACACGGTGGACGTGACGCAGCAGATGCTCCAACAGTCCGACGGTCAGGGTCAGCTCGCGGCCATCAGCAAGGCCCAGGCGGTCGTCGAATTCGATCTGGATGGCGGGATCCGTACGGCCAATGCCAATTTCCTGGCCGTCATGGGCTACCAGCTGGACGAGTTGCGTGGGCAACATCACCGGATGTTCGTCGATCCGGCCGAACACGCTTCAGCTGAATACCGGTCACTGTGGGTCAAGCTTGCACGGGGCGAGTACGACGCCGGGCAGTACCGGCAGATTGCCAAGGGCGGCCGCGAGGTGTGGATCCAGGCAAGCTACAACCCGATTCTGGACGCGGAAGGCAAGCCGTTCAAGATAGTCGAGTACGCCACAGACATCACCGCTCAACGGGTTTTTTCCGAACAGCTTCGCGAGGCCGTGCGGGAGACCCAGGTCGTCGTCACCGCCGCCGTCGAAGGCGATCTGACCAGAAGGATCTCCACGCACGGCAAGTCAGGTGAGCTGCTGATCCTGACGCAAGGTATCAACACGCTCATCGAAGTCACGATGTCCGTGGTGTACCGGATCAAGGAGTCTGCCGACGAGGTGCTGGTTCGTGCGGAGGAAATATCGGGAGGTAACGCGAATCTCTCGCAGCGCACCGACGAACAGGCATCCAGTCTCGAAGAGGCGGCCTCGTCGATGGAAGAGATGGCGACGGCGGTCAAGCTGACCGCCGACAATGCAGTCAAGGCCAACAATCTGGCGATTGCCGCCTGTGCCCAGGCGCAGAAGGGCGGCGCAGTCGTGGGTGCGGCAATCGAGGCGATGCGGGGCATCAACACCGCTTCCAGCAAGATCGCCGACATCATTGGCGTTATCGACGACATTGCCTTCCAGAC
>FTJL01000156.1_pt2 | contig 13325 bp, 13 predicted proteins | sample 1658551 | NCBI WGS metagenome assembly FTJL01 (sample SAMEA3914835, study PRJEB12502) | metagenome | biome: forest; material: soil | place: Canada | collected 2011-07-03 | depth 0.3 m
CCCTCGCGCAGCATCTTGCGGAATTTCTGCCGCGTGTCCGCGTCACGCGGCTGCGGTGCCTCGTCGGTGGAGAAGCCCATCACCCGGGCCCTGGGAAGCAGCGCATCGAGCACGCGCTCTTCCGCCGAGTCCTGGGCGCGCACGCGCACCTTCTCGACTTCCTGCTCTCGCATCATCTTGACCGAGACGTCCACCAACTCCTTGACGATGGAATCCACGTCGCGGCCGACATACCCCACCTCCGTGAACTTGGTGGCTTCGACTTTGACGAAGGGCGCGTTCGCCAGCTTCGCCAGGCGGCGTGCGATCTCGGTCTTACCGACTCCGGTCGGCCCGATCATCAGAATGTTCTTCGGGGTGATTTCCTGGCGCAGCGGCTCTTCGACCTGCATGCGCCGCCAGCGGTTGCGCAGCGCAATGGCCACCGCGCGCTTGGCGGCATCCTGGCCGATGATGTGTTTGTCCAGCTCTTGAACGATCTGACGGGGAGTTAGCGATGACATGGCTTGACTTCAAATCCTCAAACAGCTGCGGCAGCGGCCGGGGCCACCGGTAATTCGTCGATGACCAGGTTACGGTTGGTATAGATGCAGATGTCGGCCGCGATGTTCAATGAGCGCTCGACGATGTCGCGGGCGCCGAGCTCGGAAGCTTCGACCAGCGCGCGCGCTGCGGATAGCGCGAACGGGCCCCCGGAGCCGATTGCGGCCACGTCGCAGTCAGGCTCGATGACGTCCCCGTTGCCGGAAATGACCAGGATCTTTCCCGGGTCCGCCACCAGCAGCAACGCCTCCAGGCGGCGCAGGTAGCGGTCCGAGCGCCAGTCCTTGGCGAGTTCGATCGCCGCGCGGGTCAGGTTGCCGTACTTCTCCAGCTTGCCCTCGAACCGCTCGAACAACGTAAAGGCATCAGCCGTTCCACCCGCGAAGCCTGCGAGCACCTTGTCATTGAACAGGCGACGCACCTTACGGGCATTGCCCTTCATGACGGTATTGCCGAGTGTGACCTGGCCGTCGCCGCCCATGGCCACCGTGTCCTTACGACGCACGGCCAAGATAGTGGTGCTGTGGGGATTGAACTCGTGCTGGTCGGTCATGCGATGGGACGTCCGGTCTCGATGGTGAAAACGATCGCCTTGGATCCCGAGGTCCTCGGTTCCGCAAGGGGCCCGCGGATCGTCCTCAGGCCTTCTTGCGCGCCCGGGGGTGGCTCGCTTCGTAAATGCGGGCCAGGTGCTGGAAGTCAAGGTGGGTATAGATCTGGGTGGTGCTCAGGCTCGCGTGTCCCAGCATCTCCTGCACCCCGCGAAGTTCTCCACTGGACTCAAGGATATGCGACGCAAAAGAATGCCTGAACAGGTGGGGGTGGACGTTGACCTTCAGACCCTGACGGCGTGCCCAGTAAGCGACGCGCAACTGGACGGCGCGGGCGCCGAGCCGGCCGCCGTTGCGACCCACGAACAGGGCAGGCTCCGCGGGGGTGGCGATAGCGGCTCGCTCCAGCCGCCAAGCAGCCAAAGCGTCCAGCGCTTTGGAGCCCACCGGAACGATGCGTTCCTTGTCGCCCTTGCCGATGACTCTGACGGTCCGGTCCTTCTGGTCCACGCTGTCCAGGTTCAGCGCCACCAGTTCGGAAAGCCGCAACCCGGAGGAGTAGAGCACCTCCATGATGGCCCGATCTCGGGCGACGAAGGCGTCGCCGGGGGGGATCTGCAGAAGCCGGGCCATCTGGTCGGCATCCAGTGTGTTCGGCAGCTTCCGGGCGGCCTTGGGCGCGCGCACTTCGTATCCCGGGTTGCTCTTGATCTTCCTGATGTCTGGATCGTCGCAATATTCGAGCTTACCGCCGGTGCCCCGACGGGGAAGGCTCTCGCGGATCAGGAAGTCGTAGAAGCTCCGCACCGCAGAGAGTCGCCGTTGCAGGCTTTTGGGAGCCAGTCCGCGTGCGTGCGAGCGCGCGGCGAAATGCCGAACGTTGTGGGACGTAAGACTGCTCCACTGCTCAAGACCTTCGCGGTCACAGTAGACAACCAGCGCAGCCAGATCCCGGGAGTAGTTGGAGTCAGTGTGCGAGGAATATCGCCGCTCAGAAATCAGATAGCGGCGAAATCGAGCAATCCAGCCAAGTGCCCCCGCATTCATACCCGTCCAAGCGCCACCGGTGTCATGTCGGTTTCACCCCTTGCGCCGAAGCACTCAGCGGGCCGGCATGACCGTCAGTGCGTCGGTGACCAGATCTCCCATTCTGGCGAGGAACTCCGTGCTCATGCCGGGGTGAAAGCGATCCCGATCCGTGCTGCCCAGCGCCAGCAGGCCCAGGGAGCCCTTGTCTCCCAGCGGCACGAGTGCGATGGATCCCATGTCGTTCGCATCGGAACCGAACAGGAACTCACGCTGCGAATCGCGCACCTGGCCGCAACGGGGCTTGCCGCTGGCGAACAGCGTCTCGAACGATTTCAGATTCGGATCGTCCGCCTTGACCTGACGGACAAAACGTTGCGGCGCCAAATCAGGATGGTCGCCGAGCAGCACGAGAACGGAGTGAAACGCGTCGAAGTCCTCTCGCAGGCTGGCCTCGAGTTGCGCCACAGCGTTCGTGCGTGACCCGGAACGCAACAACCGCTTCGTGAAGCGATGCACCTTTTCGGCAATCGTGTCGTTCGCTCGCGCGACGCGCACCAGTTCCGCGAGCTTGCCTTCGACGGCCGCGTGCTTTTCGCGCAGTACTTCGATCTGTCGCTCAACCAGCGAGATGGTAGAGCCGCCGCGCACGTGCGGGAGCCGCAGTTTTGTGAGCAGCGCCTGGTGGCGCTCGAAGAAATCGGGGTTGTGCTGAAGATACGATGCGATGGTCGCCTCTTCCGTTTCCGTGGCGACTATTCCGCGAGCTTCTCGTGTGGTCATAGTTCCTCAACCTCAACGTGACCTTCGAACGACACTTCAGCCGGTCCCGTTAGCCAGATGTTCGCACCTTCTGCCTCCCAGTTTACGCGCAACTCGCCGCCGCGCACGCTCACATGCACGTCTGAGTCGAGATGGCCAAGGCGGCGCCCAAGAGCGACCGCTGCGCAGGCGCCCGTTCCGCACGCTAGTGTTTCCCCCGCACCCCGCTCGTAGACCCTGAGGCGAATATGAGAGCGGTCGAGTATCTGCATGAATCCGACGTTCACGCGCTTCGGAAACCTGGGATGGTGCTCGATGGCCGGCCCGAGTCTTTCGACAGGCGCGGTATCGATGGAGTCCACCAGCAGCACCGCATGCGGATTGCCCATGGACACGGCACCGATTTCGACGGTTTCTGCACCGACTTCGAGCGAGTAAGTGCGCTCCTCGCCTGCGGCGTCGAAAGGCAGAGAGGGGGGCGCGAAGTTCGGCACGCCCATGTCGACCGAGACAAGGTTGATTCCCTGAATGCGTGCCCGGATCAGCCCCCCGGGGCTGTCCATGGTTATAGCCTTGCCGTTCGCACCGGACCGGCGGTTGAGCAGGGCTGCAATGCAGCGTGCACCGTTACCGCATTGCTCGACCTCAGCCCCGTCCGAATTGAAGATCCTATAGAACACTGCGGTGTCCGCCCGTCGGGGCGCCTCGAGCACCAGCGCCTGGTCGAATCCAATGCCGGTATGTCGGTCCGCGAGCCGGCGTAACTGTTCCGGACTGGGCAGCGCGCCTCCGGGGGGCGTATCGAACACGACAAAGTCGTTGCCTACGCCGTGCATCTTCGTGAAGTCAATCCACATGTGGACAGAATAACTCAATCGGCGCAGTGCAAAAAACGGCAGCGCGGCGCGCCACCGCGCCTCTGGCAGATCACATAAGTCCCGCAGCCGCGCGATCCCTGTAGAGGCAGCGGTCCATCACCGTAAAGATCCCGGCCTGAGTCGCCCTTGCGGCAGCGGCAGCGTCTATCACACCGTCCTGGAGCCACAGCGCCGGAAGCTTCAGTCGGATGCAGTCGTCCACTATGGCGGCGACGTGCTCAGGACGCCGGAACACATCGACGATATCCACCTGTTCTCCCGGCTTGAGCACCTCGTGGAGATGATCGAGATCGGCGACGGAACGCTCACCCAACACCGAGGCTACCGCCGGGGTGACCGGGATGATTCGATAGCCGAAACTCTGCAACGCCCGTGCCACCCCGTGGCTAGGGCGGGTCGGGTCCGCGGACAGGCCAACCACCGCTATCGTGCGGGCGGAATGCAGCAATTCGGCGATCTTTTCGGGTGGCGGATTATTGAACATGGGCGCGAGTTCCTCCGCTCGGATAGCCTATAACGGTGACCACTGGTGACTACAGCGTACGCATAGAGCCGCACGGCCGCACCATTCACGTTGGTGCCGATCGCCCGGTACTGGAGGTGGCGCTTGCCGCGGGACTTAATTTGCCCCACAGCTGCAAGTCCGGGCACTGCGGCTCCTGCCGCGTCCTTCTCAAGTCAGGGAAGGTACGCTACCCGGCCGGGCGTCCCCTGGGTCTGTCCGAACAGGAGGAGCGCGCCGGCAACGTCCTGCTTTGCCAGGCCCGGCCTGCGTCGGACCTGATTGTCGAAGCAAGACTGATCGCGCGCGTCTCGGAGGTCGAGATCAAGACGCTGCCGTGCCGTGTTGCGAGCCTGTCGGCTCTTGCACCCGATGTCATGCAGGTCCTCCTGCGGCTTCCGGCGGTCGAGACGCTGCCGTTTCTTCCCGGGCAGTACCTGGATTTCCTGGTGGAGGATGGGCGCCGCCGCAGCTTCTCCATCGCCAGCCCCCCGCATGACAGTGAGCTCATCGAACTGCATGTTCGCAAGGTGGTCGGCGGCGGCTTCACGGAGAAGCTGTTCAGTCAGATTGCCCGGGGCGCCCTGCTGAGGATCGAAGGACCTATGGGGCAATTCGTCTACCGCGAAGGCCCCGGCCCGCTACTGATGATTGCCGGCGGAACCGGATTTGCTCCGCTCAAGTCGATGCTGCGGCATATTTTCGAAAAGAGTGCCGGCCGCGACGTTCACCTGTACTGGGGCGCGCGCCGACCCCACGATCTGTACGAGGAGCCCCGGGTGCTCGAATGGGTTGACCACCACCCGCGGCTGAAATTCACCGCTGTCCTGTCGGAGGCTGCCGAGGTCGGGGCGGCCCACCATAGGCTGGGCTGGGTGCACGAAGCCGTCATCGCCGACTATCCGCGACTGGATGACTTCGAAGTGTATGCCGCGGGTCCTCCGGCGCTGATCGAAGCCATCCGCGGCAGTTTCCCCGCGCACGGCCTGGCTGAGAATCGACTGCATTTCGATTCTTTTGACTATGCGCCGCCGGCAACGGGGCCCGCCACGGGTAGCGCGATCAAATCCTGAAGCGGTCGCGCAGCTCCCCTGCCATGCGACGGCTGACTTGCAGCGGCGCTTCGCATCCGCGCAGTCGGACGAAGTACTGCCCGTCGGCGTTCCGCTCAATCCTCTCCATGAATCGCACGCTGACGAGCGCGTTACGATGTATTCGCACGAATCCGGTGCCGAGTTCCTCCTCGAGCGCACGGAGCGAATCCTCAATCAGATCCTCACCTTTGACATGCCGCACCGTCGTGTACTTCTGTTCGGCGAAGAAGAATTGAACTTCCTCGACGGGTATCAAGCGCAGCCCTTCCCTGTGTCGCGCGGCGATGTGGGTGCGCCGTTCGCTGGATCCGGACGCAGCCAGCTTCTGCAGCTGCGGGCGCGTAAGTCTGCCCGCCTGCAGCAGTGCGGCACCGAGTTTTTCCTTGCGGATGGGTTTGAGCAGATAGCCGACTGCCTGTGCGTCGAACGCATTGACCGCATACTCGTCGTAAGCGGTCGTGAAAATCACCGCCGGCGGCTCCTCCAGCGCATTCAGGTGCCGTGCGGCCTCAATGCCGTCCATTCCCGGCATACGCACGTCGAGCAACACAACATCGGGTGACAATCCGACGACGGATTGCAAACCCTGTTCCGCCGTGGCGGCCTCACCCACCACTGCAACATCCGCTATTTCGGCCAGCAGGCTGCGCAGCCGCTCACGGGCTGGGGCCTCATCGTCCACGATCAGTACTTTCAGTGTCATGCGCCGGGATTCAAGACGCAGCGCCGGCGGTCAGCGTTTCTCGAGTCTCGATGTGCGGAAATCTTAAGGTCACGATGTATTCCGAGTCGAAGCGACCTGCCTTCACTAACCCGCGTTCGCCGTACATCAGAGCCATGCGTTCACGGATGTTCGCCAGCGCCAGACGGTTACCGTCGCGCTCGTTCTGTCGTGCACCGACCGGATTGCGCACCACTATCGTCACGAGGCCGGATCCGAGGTCGCCCGCCACGGTAACGGTTCCACCGCCGGGTTGCGGCTCGATGCCGTGGTAAATAGCGTTTTCGAGCAGCGGCTGCAACATCAGTCCGGGCACCAGAGCATTGGGAGGCAGGCAGTCTATGTTCCAGCGGACGTTCAGCCGGGAGCCCAGTCGCAGCTGTTCGATACGTTGATAAGTCAGCGCGACTTCGATCTCCTCCTCCAGTCGGATCACGTCGCGCTTGTCACTCAGGTTGGCGCGAAACAAGTCCGCCAGATCCTGCACCGCCTGTTCGGCACGCGCGGGATCGGAGCGCGTGAGCGAGGCGATGGTATTCATGCTGTTGAAGAGAAAATGGGGGCGAATACGAGCCTGCAGCGCATGAACGCGCGCGGTTGCCTGCATCTCCACGTTACGGCGCCATTCATGGGTGACGTAGAAGTAACGCAGGGCGAGAGCCGTGACGACAAAACCGATCGTCACGTTGCGGAATACGAACGACCAGGGCTCCGGTGGAAAGAGCGTCGGATCCCCCCCGTAGTCGGCCAAGGACGTGCGGCCCAGCGCAAACGTTCCGATCGACACGGCTGCGACGAGACCAGTAATCATCACGAGCACCACCACCGACCCGCGGCTGAAGCTCAGGCCCCTGAGTCGGGGGCCCGTCCAGCACAACAGGCCGGCTCCGGCGAGTCCTATCCACAGCAGGAATAACGAAGTGCGGGCCAGGTCCGCCCAGAATCCGACATTAAGGCTTTGGCGCGCCAGAGTGAGTACCAGCGCAGTCAGCTCCACGATGAGGACGATCGCCAATGCCGCACGCGACTGGCAGATGTCCGGAAGATAGAACGGTCTGTCCCCCGGGACACCAGCGTCTGTCTTCATGCGTCTTGGGACGACCGGCCGGAAGCCCCGCCGTCTTGGGCCTTCCGTTCAAACAGTTCAGATTTGAGGCGGAAAGTGGCGGAGATATCCTCGTCCGCATAACCCCGATCGATGAGCTCGCTGTACTCCTCGAGCATGCGCTCGACAACCGGCAGCGCGACGCCGAATCGCGCCGCCATATCCCGGCAGATCTTCAGGTCTTTGGCATGCAGTCGTACGCGGAAGCCGGCGGGAAAGGTGCCCCTGACCATGTTCGGTGCGCGATGTACGAAGTACCAGCTCGAACCGGCGCCCTTGCCCAGCGTGTCGATGAGCTTGTCGAGCGGCAAACCCTGCGCGCGCGCGAAGGCCATCGCCTCGGAGACGGCTTCAATGATGCCGGCGCACATGATCTGGTTGGTGGCCTTGGCGGCTTGTCCACTGCCTGTCGAGCCGAAATGCGTGATGGTCTTGCCGAGAGCGGCCAGAATGGGCCGGCTGCGCTCAAAGGCTTCCTCGCTTCCCCCCACCATGATGGCCAGGGTGGCGTCGCGAGCACCCTCGACACCGCCGCTGACCGGACAGTCGAGGAAGTCCACGCCCTTGGGAGCCAGAATCTCCGACGCCTTGCGCGCTGTTTCGGAGCCCACTGTCGAACAATCGATCACCAGCGCCCCGCTGCGGATCGCCTGTGCAAGGCCGTGAACGACCTCAAGCACGTCTTCGTCTGCTGACACGCATAACACGATCGCATCTGAATCGGCCGAGAGATCCGCCAGTGTCGGCGGTGCGGTGCAGCTAAGCTCTGCCGCCAGGCTGCGCGCTTTTTCGCCGGAGCGATTCCAAACGGAGGTGAGAAGGCCGGCGCGGTGGAGGTTGCGCGCCATGTGCATGCCCATTGCACCCAGACCGACGAATCCAACGCGCATGACAACTCTTCCTTCGCTACCGCTCAAGGGAGCGCTAGCGTACGTGCGCGGAATCGATCGGGAAAGTCGAACGGCTCCGCGACTTACTTGCCGGCGGCTCCGCAAAAGGAATCCATATCGGTCTTGACGCGGATCCGGTAGGCGTCCGCCTCAGCGTCCGACAGGTATTCGCGCGAGCCGTCCGCGCCGGTCGACTTGATGATACGACGTGCCTGGATCGCCTTCTGATAGGCGTCTTTGGCGTCCTTGCATTGCTGGTCGCGAGTCTTCGCGACGTCCTGCTTGACCGCTTGGATGGCGGCGGCAGAAGGGGCGTCTGAAGGCGCGGTTTCCGTCCTGCGGGGCTCCGACGCAGGCGCAGGACGCGGCGTATCCGCGTCGTCACCAGGCCGGTTTCGGCTCGCCTTGATGAGTTCCGACCCCGGCACCCATTGGTCGCTGTAGTGGTAAGTGCCCTGGGCATCCTTCCAGCGCCAGATGTCGGCATGGGCAACGCCCAAGCCACAGGCCAGGATCAAAGACGTGATCGCCAGTTTACGCAGCATAAATGGAGCCTCCGCTGCGGCAGTATCGCTCGTCCCCACGTGCCGAACCCTTGAAGTCCGTCACACCCGGGAGCATAGCCCCTCCGGCCTACCCCCCACCAATGAAAAGCCCCGGCCTGCTTGCGCAGGCCGGGGCCAGGGTCGCGAGAACGAGTTTCCGCGTCGACTTACATGTCGTACGCGCGCTCGCCGTGCGAGCTGATGTCCAGACCTTCGCGCTCTTGTTCTTCCGTTACGCGCAGGCCCATCGTCACCTTGACGATAAGGAACGCCACCGCAGCTACTACCCCAGTCCAGACGGTCACCAGGCAGACCGCCTTCAACTGAATGTAGAACTGAGCCCAGATGCCGGGATAGCCAACCGTGCCCTTGACCCAGTCGGTCACGGAGCCGGGGCCGCCCAGCGAGGGGGCGTTGAAGATGCCCGTCATCAACGCACCGAAGATTCCGCCTACGGCGTGCACTCCGAATACGTCGAGCGAGTCGTCCGCCTTGATCATCTTCTTGAGTCCGGTTACGCCCCACAGGCAGACGATACCGACGCCCAGACCGATGACGAACGCACCCGGGATTCCAACGTTACCCGCGGCAGGCGTGATCGCGACGAGGCCGGCGACGGCACCCGAAGCAACACCCAGCATCGAGGGCTTACCCTTGACGATCCACTCACCGAACATCCACGACAGGGCCGCGCAGGCGGTGGCCAGGTACGTGTTCATGAACGCGAGTGAAGCCGAACCGTTCGCTTCCAGCGCGGAACCCGCGTTGAAACCGAACCAGCCGAACCACAGCAGCGAGGCGCCGATCATGGTCATCGTCAGGCTGTGAGGGGCCATGGGCTCTTTGCCCAGACCTACACGCTTGCCGAGAATGATGGCCCCGACGAGGCCCGCGACACCGGCGTTGATGTGCACGACCGTACCGCCGGCGAAGTCCAGAGCACCCCACTGCCAGATCAGGCCGCCGGTGGCGTTCATGGCGTCAACCTTGTCTGCCGTCATGCCGGTCGGGTATGAATCCGGGCCGGGCCAGTACCAGACCATGTGCGCAACGGGTAGGTAGCTGAACGTGAACCAGAGCGTCAGGAACACCAGAACCGCCGAGAACTTGATGCGCTCGACGATGGAACCGAGGATCAGACAGCACGTGATCGCCGCGAAGGTGGCCTGGAACGCCACATAGACGAGCTCGTACAGCACCACCCCTTTATCGAAGGTGCCCACGGTCGAGAAGTTGCCGCTGGCCGGGTCGAAGGTGCCGTTGAGGAACACCCGGCTGAGGCCGCCGATATAAGCGTTGCCTTCGGTGAAGGCGAGCGAGTAGCCGTAAATGCACCACAGGACCGTTATCAGCGAAAAGCCGACAAAGACCTGCATTAGCACGGACAGCATGTTCTTCGTGCGGACCAGGCCGCCGTAGAACAGTGCCAGGGCCGGCACGGACATGAGAAGCACGAGAGCGGTAGACGTCAGCATCCATGCTGTATCCCCCTTGTTGGGGACCGGCGGGGCCGGGGCATCAGCCGCCCAGGCCAACGTTGGTCCAAGCGCCGCGAGAGCGACGCCCGTCAGTAGACGGATAGTACGAAGTGACTTTGGAGCGGTGCGCATGTTATCTCCCGGACGGTTCTTCGGTCTCTTGGTCTGCATATTGAGTAGTTCGCGCGACAAATACCGGCTGCACCCGCAGCTGGTGTCTTGAGTAAGCTAGTGAAGCGCGCAGTGAAGGTGCAGATTCCGTGCCACAGGAAATAGCAGTGCAGTTTCCGGAGGTTGCGCTCATTCGCACCCTTCCGGTGCACCGTTTTGGAGCCGCCGAAATCGCCCATGCGTCAATTCGGGGCAGACAAGTGTGAGGTAATCGACGATGGAAGCGTTTCGAATCGACGAGATTGCCCGAAGATTGCTCGACAGCGTTCCCCCGGCCCTGCAGACGGTCCGCCGGGACCTGGAGGACAATTTCCGTGCTGTATTGCGATCGACCCTGGGCAAGCTCGATGTCGTGACCCGCGACGAATTTGATACCCAGACCCGCGTGCTGGAGCGCACCCGGGCCCGGCTGGAGCAGCTCGAAGCCCGGCTCCAGGCCATGGAGGGCAAACCCCCTCAGTCCTAGAGGCCGGTAGAGGGGGCGGATCCGTCGGTAGCGGGCTGCCCGGCCTTTTGCATCGTGGACAGCCGTTGGCCGGTCCGCCAGCCGCTCTCGGAAGTCCGCGCCTTCCGCCGTGCTAAACGCGGAGCCTCATCAACCTGCGTTGTGTCTCCAGGGAATTTCTGCCACAGCCTGTGGCAGAAATCGCTTTTCTCGAGGTCCCCCGGTTGATCTGGATGTCATTGACACTCGCGCGCATTTCGATCGGTTCGCGCCACAAACACCCAATGCACGCGCGGTGCTGTCGCGCGTAAGCTGGTGAAGAGCGCTTCAGGATGGGCTTCCGTACCACGGCAAATTCATAAGCGGTAAGTCACCATGGATACTTTCCGGATCGACGAGAAGGCCCTGGCCGTCGCCCGGATCGCGTGCCGTGCGCAGGTCGGGCTGGACGCGCCCCTCGTACAGGTGGAAGTCAACTTGGGATGCGGGTTGCCCATGTTTTGCATCGTCGGCCTGCCCGCGACCGTGGTGAAGGAAAGCAAGGAGCGGGTGCGCGCCGCTTTGCTGAACTCTCACTTCGAATTTCCCGCGGGCCGTATTACGGTCAATTTGGCGCCCGCCGATCTGCCGAAAGAGGGTGGCCGCTTCGATCTGCCCATCGCGTTGGGCATCCTGATGGCATCGCAACAAATCAAGCCGAAGACACGAGCATGGGGGATCGATTCCACAACCGAATTCTACGGCGAGTTGGGTTTGGGAGGCGAGCTTCGGTCCACGCGCGGACTGTTGCTCGCTGCGGCACACGCAAGCCAGCACGGCCACGAAATGATCGTGCCGCGCGCCAACGCGCATGAGGCGCTGGTGGCCGCGCGTACTGCGGTCAGGGCGGCCGATCATCTATTGGAGGTGTGTGCCCATGTCGAAGGCCGGCAACAGCTGGGTCCATTGTCGGCGCTATCGGCGGCGGTTTTATCTAAGGACGAGATACAAGGCGGATGGTTAGCCAATTGCCGCAGGCTGGAGAAAGGGCAAGCTGCCGGCCGCCTCGATTTGTGCGATGTCCGGGGACAGATGTACGCGAAGCGTGCACTCGTCATCGCCGCCGCCGGCGAACATAGCCTGTTGATGGTCGGGCCTCCCGGGTCCGGAAAGAGCATGCTCGCGCAACGGCTGGTGGGGATTCTTCCTCCGCTTACGGAATCCGAGGCGCTGGAAGTCGCGTCGATCGCTTCGGTTAGTGCAACCGGATTCAACACCACCGAGTTCGGCAGGCGACCTTTCCGTAGTCCGCATCATTCAGCATCCGGACCTGCGCTCGTCGGGGGAGGCCCCCGCGCAAGACCAGGGGAGATCAGCTTGGCGCACCGCGGCGTGCTCTTTCTGGATGAACTGCCTGAATTCAGTAAGGGTGTGTTGGAAGCATTGCGGGAACCTTTGGAGGCAGGCGTCGTGTCGGTATCACGAGCAGCCTTGCAGACGCAATATCCTGCGGTGTTCCAACTCGTCGCCGCGATGAACCCCTGTCCGTGCGGTTACCAAGGCGATCCCAAAGGAAGCTGCCACTGCACTCCGTCCGAGATACAGCGCTATCGTTCACGAATCTCCGGCCCCTTACTCGATCGCATAGACATGCACGTCGAGGTACAGCGCGTCGGGGTAGATGCGTTCAATGAAGCGACAGATCGGAGTGAGAATAGTGGTGTCGCGGCGGCCCGAGTCGCCCGGGCGCGCGATATTCAGCGCACTCGCCAGGGCGTGTGTAACGCCCGCCTCAGCGATGCCTACGTAGATCGCTTGTGCACCCCCGACGCCGAAGGTCACCGCATTCTCAAGCTCTCGATGGAGCGGCTCGGATTCTCGGCCCGCGCCCGCCAGAGAATTCTGAAGTTGGCGCGAACGATTGCGGATCTAGACGACGAAGCTACGGTCAGCGCTACACACGTGAATCAGGCCGTGATGCTGCGGTACCTCGATCGGGATCGACATTGAGCGCCGAAGGCCGCCGGAGCCGGCGGATCGGGGCGGCACTCGACTCCATTCGGGGTCGAGTGCCGCTTGGAAATTGGCTGAAACCGGCTCCGTCAGATCATTTGGCCATGCCGACCATGTAGTCGACGGCCTGCTTCACGAGAGCATCCGGTGCGTCGGTACGGCCGCCCTTGGGAGGCATTACGCCAGTTTTGCCCTGGAAGCCTTCCATCGCGTGGTGATAGAGGGTGTCCTTGCCTTCAGCGATACGGGGGGCCCAGGCAGCCTTGTCGCCCGCCTTGGGCGCGCCGGCGATGCCGGCACCGTGACAAGCGCTACACGTCTGCTGGAAGAGTGCCTCGCCCGTCGTAGGCATCGGCGGACCCGCGCTTGCGCTACCCGCTGCGGCCGTGCTGTCCGCCTTGATCGCGAGCGCCGTATTGTCCTGGCCCGCCACTGCCACGTGCGCCACCGGCTCAAGGTGCTCCTTGACGGTCTTAAGGTACTGAGATTCCTCGTAGACCTGCTTGACCTGCGTCTCGCTGGCCACCGTCCGGGCGAATGCAAAGATGCCGAGGGCGATCGCCACCAGCAATCCGATGACGAGACTGAAAGTATTGAAGAAGTGCGTGTCCTGCTTGCTCAC
>FTJL01635786.1_pt1 | contig 13317 bp, 16 predicted proteins | sample 1658551 | NCBI WGS metagenome assembly FTJL01 (sample SAMEA3914835, study PRJEB12502) | metagenome | biome: forest; material: soil | place: Canada | collected 2011-07-03 | depth 0.3 m
GGATTGCCAGCCGTGCCGACCTGACCCCCACCGCCGGTTCCCGGGGCCCCCACTACACCTTGACCGCCAACCCCCGCGGTGACTGCCGTTCCGGCCGCGCCAGCGGTCCCGCCAGCACCAGCCCCTCCGCCAGTGCTGTTCCCGCCGTTACCCCCCGCGCCGCCATTGGCCTTGATCGCGCCAGCGCCAGCGCTCAAGAGGTTGAGCGTGCCTGAGCAAAAAATCCGGTAACCGTTGGCGGTGATCGATCCCGCGCCCGAGATCGTTAGGTTACGATAGTACATATCCCGGGAGAGCGTGACCGCCCCCGTGACCGTCACGTCGCCGTCCGACCCATCACCGAACAGGGCCAGGGCCGTTCCGCCGACGTAGGACCAGCTCGCGTTCGTTCCGTCCGTCGTGAGGAACTTCCCGCCGTTGCCGCCTTGGGCCGGGAGTGCGGCCTGGAACGCCTGCTGCACCACGAACGCGGTCGTAGCGACCTGGGTCGTATTGGTCCCGGGCGAGGCAGTAGGGGCCGTAGGCGTGCCCGTAAGGGCTGGAGACGCCAGGGGGGCGAAAGTCCCGTCCACGTAAGCCGTGGAGGCCGCGTTGGTCGAGTTGTCGCCGACCGACTTCGTGGGGACGGTGACCGTCGCTCCGGTGTAGTTGTGCGTCCCGGTGTAGGTATCGCCGTGGCGATAGGACCGGTCGTTGCCCGAGCACAGCAGGAAGCTGGTCCCGTCGTAGTAGGCGCAGACGATTGCCCCGTTCTGCACGTCGCCGGACTGGAGCGCCGAGCCGTTCAGGTTGACCAGCGGCTTGGTCCCGAGCGCGTTGACCTGGACCGTCGCGGCCCCGGTGTTGGCGTGGGTCGCCTTGAACAGGAGGACGAACGGCGAGGTGTAGGCCGCGGGCGCGGGCGACAGGGTGACGGTGAAGTCGTTGACCGTCGCGCCCTGCGCTTCGGTCCCCGTGGCCAGGACAAGCCCCAGGAAGCCCGGCAGGCTATCCAGCAGCGACTTTTTGATATTCCGAAGGTGGTCGTCGCCTTGCGACTTCGGATCAGTCCCGGCCGGGTTGGCGGGGTTCAGGTCGCCGATGTAGGTGACGGTTTCGAGGGCCATCAGACGTAGTCCCCGATCTGGATGTTGAAGGGCCGACGCGGGCGTAGCCCAGCATCAACGGTCAGGAGGCGGCCGCTGCGCTCGCCGTACTTGGCCTGGATGTCGTCCAGGCCGGCCTTGAACAGGCCACCCCAGAGATCCACACGGGCGTCATCCCGCAGGAACGGCGCAGACTGCGTCAGAGCGCCGTACAGATACACGTCTGGGTGGGCCGCGAGCAGCCAGTTCGTGGGGTTGGTCGCCAGCGGCGGAATCTTCGCGAAATAGGTCAGGTGACCGGAATAGGCTTGGTCCGGGACCGGGTTGACGCGCAGCTGGGTTCCGACCACGGCTGCGATCTGCGGGATACCTGCGGGCTGCTGCGGCCACGCGGTTTGGTCCAAGATGTCCGGATTTGCGAACTCGACGTCTACAGGCGGCGTGCTGGCGAGCGTAAGCGTCCGCTCGACCAGGAAATCCGAGGGAAGGTCGGTGAACTCGGCCGACACCGTAAGGGCCTCCCGCGTCACCATCGGCCGCACCCGAAGGCGGCGGTTCATCTGGGTCTCGGCCAGGGTGACAAAGTCTGGGCACTGGCTCGCCAAGTCGGGCCGGTGCAGCCATGAGGCGATCGACGCCAGAAGCGCCGAATAGCTGTCGAGCGCCATACAACAGCCTCCACGAGCGGAAGAAAATGGGAGGAGCCAAAGCGGCCCCTCCCCTCACGTTTGGCGCTAGTTGTTGTGAACGCGGCAGGCTAGCTGCGGCCGGATCGTCTTGTAGCCGTAGAGGACATCGAGACGGCAAGGGAACTTGTCGTTATTGATGTCATACGCCCGGACGATCCGCATGGAGATGCCGTCCATCACGTCGCGCGCGGAGAAGTCCACGCCGTTGGGCATCACCAGGTCGGCGGTGGCGAAGGCGAACGCCTCCTCCTGGTACAGCAGCGAGGTGCCGGTCGCGGTCGAACCCGTGCCCGCCACGGTGATGGCCGCGGTCGCCGAGGTGGTCGGAATGGAGACGTTCTGCTTCGCGCCGCCCAGCACGATCGCCGGGCTGAACGAGATGGTCCCCGCGCCGCCCGCGTTCGTCGCCGTGATGACGAACTGATGCAAGGTGGTGGTGGCCACCTTGGTCTCCGGGTGAACCCGGTAGCAGTTGGCGATGGTGAACACGTCGCCCATGTTCCAGGCGCCGGAGCCGGAGGCCACGGTGATGGAGGTGTAGGCGGTCCCATCCGTGGCCAGGGCCGAAGTGCGGGTGTCCGTGGTGTACGCGGTGTTCGCGGCGCCGCGGGTGAACGCCGGCCACATCGTGTTTTCCACGAAGTCGAAGCCGACCGTCCGGCCCATGTAGCCTTCGCGGTACTGCTTGGAGATCGACGCGGAGTCCTGGAACAGGCCCTTGAGGGCATCGACCAGATCGACGTTGTCCTGGGTGTTCAGGCTGGCCGTGCGATTGTTGGGGGGCGCCAGCGCGTCCTGCAGGGTCTTCCGCCCCGCCAGGATCTTGGACAGGGTCGCCGAGGAGCCGCCGTTCCAGACCGACTGGTAGACGTCCTTGAACATGTTCATCGCGTCGGCTTCGATATTGGCCGCGAGGACCGACATCGCCGGCTCGATGATGCGCTTGGAGAAGTCGTCCAGGGACAGGGTCAGCTCGGCCGAGGTGAAGTTCAGGTCAACGCCCTTCTGGGTGCCGACTTGCAGGCTCACCGAGCTTTCGGAGGTGTCCTGGGCCGAGAGGGCGGCGCCGGTGCGCACTGTGTACTGGTTCGGCAGCCTGATCTTCAGGGTGTCGCCGATCTTGGCGCCCTTCTTGGCGAAGCTGTCGTCGTATTCGCGGGTAATCGTCCCGACGAAGTTCAGCTTCTGGTGCAGCACCCGGAGAGATTCGCGGGTGACCGCGGTCGGAGTCAGAATCGTGTTGGCCATGGAAAGCTTCCATCTGAGGGAGGGCCGGCGTCATCGCGACGCTGGCGGGTTGAGGTGGGTCGATCAGGCGCGCTTGGCGCGAACCTGTTCGTTGCGGCGACGCATCCACTCCTCCGGGGACAGCCGATCATCGAGCCCCTTAGGCGGGATGGTGGTCCCGCCGACTTTGGGAGTCGGCTTCACGGCGGCGGCGGCTTGGACGCGCGTCGCGGCTTGCTTGGTCTTCGCGGCCTGGGTTTCGGAGTAGGCCCGGTGCAGTAGCTTGATGAACCGAGGGTCGGTGATCTGCGCCAGCTCCTGGCGGCTCACCCCGAAGTCCCGTTCGGCGAAATCAGCCAGCTTGCCGGCCAGCTCTGGGCCCCAGCCCTTGATGTCGCGAGCAAGAACCGCCTGCCCTTCCTCGATCTGCTTGGCGCGCTGAACGCGCTGCGTTTCGAGAGCGGCCGTCTCCTTCTCCGACAGGGTGCGCCGGCCAGCCTCCACCGCCTGAGCGGCTTCGGTGCGCGCGTCGCGCAGCGCTTGGTACTGATGCCACGCGGAGGCTGCCGCCGCGGGGTCCTGGGTCTGCCAATGCGCCCATTGGGCTGGCGAGACCTTCTTGTACTCCTCGATCTGCTCATCGAGCGCCTTGGCGCGGCGTTCCTCGGTGATGATGGAGGCGCGGAGATCGATGACCTCCTGGTTCGCCACCCCGATCTGGGATCGGGCGGCTTCGATGGCCTTGCGCTCTTCCGCGATCTGCTGCGTCTTCCGGGTGTAGTCCGCGTGCATCATCAAGCTGGGCTTGATCGCCGCGGCCACCTCCTTCGGCAGGCGGAACTTCTGCCCGTCGTGCTCCAGCTCTTCGCTTTCGTCGTCGGCGGTCCCTTCCGGGTTGTCGCCGGTCTCGATCTGCTCGCCTTCGCCGTCGTGGGCTTGGGCGACTCCCGTCTCCTCAGAGGCGTGCACGTCCTCATCGGAGACCGGGTTGGTCGCTTCGGTATCGGTCATGGCTCCATCGTGGGATGTGGCGTCTCTCGACGCTCGGTTGCCGCTCCCAGTACGGGTTGGCGGCGCTCGGCCGGTCTTCGGCTGAGTTGGGCTCAGCGATCGTCGCTGGAAATCGTCTCTAGGGCCTTGGGATCAGGATGACCGTCCTGCTCAAGCGCGGTGTCCCGCTGCTCCGAAGCCTGGATGGCGAGGTCCGCCCCGATCCGCATTCCCGTGGTCTGGACAGCGGTCGCGTGGCGCTCGTGAATGCCTGTCATCGCTGCGACGTGCTGCTGGTCGCCTTGGCGCCGGTCCTGGGCGATATGCGCGTGGGTCTCCATCAGCTTGATCTGGCGGGCGTGCTCGCGGTCCAAGGCGTCCTGGCGGACCTTTTCCGCCTCGATCTCCAGCTTCCGGCGCTCGAGATCGGTCTTGTCCTGGTGGGCCCGCTGTTCAAACGCAAACCGCTGCTGATCCATCTGCATGTCGGCGGCGCGAGCCTGGGCGTCGACTTGGGCCTTCTGCACATCGAGCTGCATCTTGGCCTGCCCGAGCTGCATGTCGGACTGGGCCCGCGCCATGGCTAGCGGGTCCTGCTGCGGCTGCCCTTTGGCCGCGTTGGCTTGCTGGACGCCCTCGACAGCCTTCGCGACGTCCTCGGCCCCGTGCCAGTCCAGGTTCTTGGCAATGATCGGCGCTAGCGGCGCGGCGAGCTGCGGATCCGCTTGGACCAGGGCCAGCATCTGCGCCGCCTCTTCCTCGCGCTGGGTGGTGAAAGACGGCCCGCTCTCCACGGTAAGGTCGTACTTGCCCGCCGTGAGGTCGTAGACCCGCGCCAGCGTCGCCGGGTCCGGTTGGCCCGGCGCAGGCACAGAGGGTGCGACAGGCGGCGGAGCGGCGCCCGGCGCACCTTGCTGAGCCGGGATCGGCTGCGGGGGCGTTCCGGGCGGCCCGACCTGAACCGTCGCCGGCTTCCCGTCCAAGCCAAGCACCCGGAGCATCCGCGGTCCGCTGTAAACGGACGGGATGAGGTCGATCAGGATACGGCCGGTGTGGCGGATCGCGCGGGCCAGGTTGTCGGTGAAATGGAAGTTGGCGATGTCGCTCTTGCGCTGGCGGGCCAGCACCATGACGCCCGAGGTGTCGTTGCTCTCCGCTCCACGGCCTGGGTCGTGGATGCCGATGATGGACTTCATGTCCTCGGAGGCGTTGACGGCTTCCTGCATCTGCGCCGCCGGCACCCCGACGAAGGGCTGACGCTGCGGGGGGATTTGGCCGTCGTACTCGATGTAGGCGTGGCTCTCGGTGTTGGCCGTGTCCCACTTGTACTGGTCGGTCTCGAACGCGCCCTTGGGCCCGATGAACGGCGTCTTGGGCTGCAGGGCGATGGCTTCCACCGCCGAGGACCGGTGGAAGTTGTACATGCGCTGGGCGTCCATCGCGTCCCAGATCAGCGAGCGCAGATGGCGCTTGCCGCCGAGGTTCACGACATCGCCGTACACCGGGACGATCGGGATATATCGGCCGCCCCAGTCCCCGTCGGCCAGGATTTCGGCCCCGGACATGAGCGCCCAGCGTACCTTGTGGCTGCGGACCTCTCGCTCGGCGATCACCTGCGCATCTAGGGAGTCGAAGAACGCTTTGTTCTCTCCATAGACCTGGGCGTCCATCGTTTCGACGCCGTCAGCGAAGCGCACGGCCACGATGTCTCGGGCATGTTCGGTGCGACGCCAATGCTTGGCGATGAGCACCCGCTTGCCATCGTGGTCGAACCAGTTCTGTCCGACCGAGCGAAAGGCGTCCCAGTCTACGACGTCGGCCTTCGGGAAGCGGGCCTCGAAGTCCTTGATCGCAACCCACTCGGTTTCGAAGGCCGAGTTCCAGTTGGCCGAGTCCGCGCTCATGTCGAACGGGTCGCCGTAGATCGCGAGGGGGTCGGTCACCGCATTGATGCGGAGATCGACGTCGAACCCGTCATCATCCGCGTACTCGGTGGAGACGGTGATGTAGCCAATGCCGCCGGCCGCCGCGTTCTCCATGGCGGTGTCGTAAGCGACGTCGGCGTTGGACGTGCTCTCGATGTTGCGGATCAGACCGTTGATGATATCCGCGGTTTCCGGGTCGGCATTGCTGTCGACCGGGTGGACTTGGATCTGCGGCTTGTTCTGGCGCGCGTCGTTCACCACCAGCCGGGTGAAGGCGTTCATCATGTTGAAGGTCAGGCACGGCCGGCGGTCAGCCTCGCGCTGGCGGCGAATGGCGTCAGGCCACTGTTCGCCCAGGCGCCCGAAACGCACGCTGTCATCGAACGCAGTTCGGTTGTCGCGCTCCACGTCTTGAATGAGGGCGAACGCCTCCTTAGCCGCTGAGAGGGGGTCGTCAGCCATCAGCCCATCCACCCTCCAGTTGCGGCGCGCTCCCGCTGCGGCCTAGCCTTGGCCTGCTGCGGCTCTTCGTAGGCGACGCACATGAGCCCGAAGGCGTCGGCCCCGTGCGAGGACCAGTCGTGGTTCGGCCCGAGCCCGATCCCGCGCGCTTCGTCCCGCTTCTCGTGGTAGGCGCCGAGGGCGTCGCGCCCCGCTTCGGTCGTCGTCTCGTTGAACCAGATCCGCGGGAACAGCCGGCGCCCGGCCTCGATGCGCTGGGCGGCAGCGCCCTTGCCCTGGTTCGGGATCACCAGAACCTCAAACCCGGCCTGGCGAAGCGCGCCCTCGTAAGAGGCGTCGAACACCTTATCGCCCTGAACCCCGTCATGCGGCAGGATGCACAGCGCGCGACCGTAGCCGTTGTCGCGAAGCCAGCTGACGTGAGTGGCGAGTGGCTGGCCCTGGGCCTCGTAGTAGTCCAGCACCCGGATTTCGCGCCCGACGAACTGAGCGATCCAGATGGCGCAGGCGTCGGCCCTGGCTCCGGTGCCGCCGATGTCCCAGATGGCTCGCGTGGTCATCAGCGGGTCGGCGGCCACGTTGCCGATGCGGCCCTTGGATTTCGCCTCCGTGAGGCTCGCCGCGTAGTAGGCGCCTTCGTACACCGTGCGGAACGCCCCTTCCCAGATATGGTCGTAGGTGTCTGGCCGCTTGGCCTGGTCCTCGATACGTTTCCGGTTCAGGACGTCTGGAAACCACGGGTTGTCACGCCAGTTCAGCTCGACGATCTTCGACCGCTCCGGTGGATCGAGCCGGAACCGCTTGTGGGTCGCGCTCTGCTTCGCCTCTGGGTTCCAGGTGATCCACATCTCGGAGTCGTGCTCGCGCACGCTTGGGATCGCCTTCTCCCACGCCTTGGCGGTGACCGGCTCCGCCTCATCGACCCACATCAGCTTGATGCGCGCCTTCGACTTCACGCTGTCCAGGTTGTGGCGCAGACCGATGAAGTCGTATTCGATCCGTCGGTCGCGGGTGCGGATGAACTTCTCGCCGATCTCGTAGTGATCCGCCAACCAGGGCTCTGAGAGGATCGCGGCCTTGATCTCGGCCATCGAACTCTCGTCCAGCGAGTTCATGAACTCTCGGGCGCCGACGATCAGGCCTTCCTCGCCGGCCATGCTCCACTGGTAGCCGCGGACCGCACTCATCTTGGCGAAACTGCGGGTCTTGGCCGAGCCGCGGCCCCCGTAAGCGCCGCGGTAGTCCGCGTCGCCGAGGAATACAGGGATCAGCTTCGGCGGAAGCTGTATCTTCGCCGTCGCCATCAGCCCTCGGGGCCGACAAGCTCAATGCGGGTGACGGCCTCCACCGGGCCGCCGTTGGGGCCGCTGATCTCGGTCTTATCCGTGAACATCCCCAGGTGCCGCCCGATGTCGACCAGCGCACCCTTCTTGTCGTGCAACTTGATCTTCAAGCCGCCCTGAGCCGTTTGGCTGATTTCCGCGACCGCTGCCGCGGTGTCGTCGTCGATCTTGTCGCTGTCGATCAGCGCGACCTCGTTGGTGACGGCTAAGCGCTGCGCACCATCGTCGTCCTCCACCATGCCCGTCACGTTCGCGCGCCAGCTCACGGCTTTGCGGATGTCGCTGAAGCCGATCTTAGCCAGCTCGGCGAGGACGCGATCGGCGGTGATCTGCGTCCGCTTGGAGCGCGCCTCCTGAGCCGAGTGGACGGCCTCTCCGACCTTAACATTGCTCAACAGCCGCGAGGCTTGCTGCTCGGCGGTCTTCGCGCTGTATCCGGCGCGGATCGCAGCCTGCGTCGCGTTCAGGTCGATTAGGTACTCGGCGACGAATTGCGCCTGCCTTGGCGTAAGGCTCGCCATGGGCTGCTCCCTGCCAGACCCTCACGGGTGTCCTGGCGGTTGTCGGTTGGCCTCACACCACGCTCGCCGCGATCACCAGCAGGACGAGTGCGCCGATGATGAGGACGGTGGAGAGGTGAGGGCTGGGCCTGGGATCGAACTCCAGGCGGATCGGAGAGGTGTTGGGGAAAGGGATGATGTTGTTGGGCGGGTAGTCTGCGGGTTGGGGCTCGATGCGTTGGGTCACAGCAGAGTCCCCCAGACCATGGCGGTTATGCAGATCGCGAGGATGGCGGAGCAGGTGGTGGCGTAGGCGCTGAAAGCGTTGGGCGCGCGCATCATCAGCCCCGGTAGGCCACCGAAGCTAAGCGCGCCAGGAGCAAGCCCGTTGTCGCCCTTATGGGCGCCGGCCGGCGCGGACTGGATCACTGCCCGATGAGTGCCGTACGCGGCTGAAGTCAACCCTTCGGGGCGCAACCGTCCGGCGCGCCGTGAAACCGATCTGACACCCTGATTGGCACTCGGAATAGGCGCGCTACCCACAAAACCGCTAGTACGCGGACCACTCGCATCCGGGGCTCCTACGGTTTCGCGGGCTTTTCCGCCTTCGACTTCCGCGGCTTGGGTCATCTATGTTCGCCAAGAGGTTCAGAAGGCGAAGGGGCGCTCAGCTTCCAACCCAGAGATCGAAGCTCCGCGATCAATGCCGATACCGAGGCGGCATAGCTAATCGGAGAGACCGGGCAGTCGCTGCCCGCGCTCATTTCTCGCCGCCCGACCTCAAGGGCAGCGTCAGGTATCGCGTCCGCAATAGTGACCGACGGCGCAGCCTCAGCCGCGGAATAGACGAACTGTTCGGCGGTCATGGTCATCCTCGCTTAGTTCATCGGGCCTTCGGGCTCGAACCGGGATAGGTCGTTTGGCTCGGCGTCTTCCTCGATCTCGGCGATGAGGAGGCGTTCCATCTGGTCCATCCGACCCATCACGTCGCAGAGAGCGGCGAAGATGGCGGCGAGCTTCTGACTGGGAGAGAGGGTGTCGAACTCTACCGGCTCGGGCTCAGCGTCCATCGCGGGCCTCACGCTCTAATATGGCGTAGAGGTTGTCCCTAGGCGACTTGCCGTTGAGGGTGGAGGCGCGGTCGCACAGGGCTTCGCGGTTGATCACCGACCACTGTTCAGGCGTGATGCTGGCGCGGACCGTGTAGTGGTGCGCCGCCTTCTCTGCGGCGAGCTGCGACAGCGGCATATCAGCCTCCGCCTATATTGCACGAAACTGCGGAAAACGCTAGCGAAAGCTGCCGTTTGGGCGCATCGTTTCTCTGGAAACGGGGCGGCCGAAACCGCCCCGTCCAGTTAGACGGCGTGCGTTCCTTCAACGCCGCGAGCCGTGCGGGCGCGCGTGCGGTGCTGGAGCCACTGTTGCGCTTCCTCCAGCTTCGTGAGCGCCAAGGCATTCTCGCGGCAGGCGTACGGCCCGCGCTGGAAGTCTCGCAACCGGTCAACCACGATGGCGATCAGCACCTCATGAGTGAGGCCGTTGACGCCGACTTCATTGATTGGGCCGTTCTGGAAGCTGATGTGCGTTTCACGGCCGTCGAGGAGCGTCGCGCGATACTCGTGGCAAGCCCCGCCGGAGCCGGGCTCGTCCAACACGACCAATTCGATCTTGTCGTTGGCCGGGTTCACTTTGTGGTCATTGATGAGCCGCATCAGGGCCCCCTTCATTCACGCGCTGCCGGCGGCGCGTGCGCCATCTCGCTCACTGTCGAGCGGGATCTGATCGGCTTGGTGCCCTACCCTTCTTCCCCAACCGGCAAGAGGATCGCAGCGACTTCTGCTCGTCCCGTAGCCGTCAGGCTCAGGTTGAGCCCGTCACGATCCACAGCTTTGGGATTCAGCGCCTCGCGGATGCTGACCAGGGCCACGGCCACCGATCCCGGCGTCGCCCCGATCTCCGCGGCGATCTCCCTCCGGTCCATACCTCGCTCACAGTCGTAGAGCGCCAGGAGCACCCTAGCCTGCATCTGGGTTACGCCGAGCCAGTCCCGAACCGCCTCTATCCGCGTCATGGGACAAGCTCGCAACTTAGGGGTCGCGCCCGCGACCGATCGGGAGGGGTGCAAGGCTCTGGGCCTAGAGGATGTGATCCGAGGTTCGGGGCGCGATTCCGACTCCACACTTGTGTTGACTTACACAGAAGTGTGGACTATGTTACTTCCATGAACGCGACCGAACTCAAGCGCTGGCTGGCCAAGCAAGGGGCCTCCTTCGAGACCCACAAGGGCGGCTCGGGCCACGTCACGGTTCGGTTGGGAGACAAAACTTCGCAGTTGCCGATGCACGGCTCGTCCAAGGAATTGGGAACCGGGCTCGTCAACAAAATCAAGAAAGACCTGGGGCTCCGCTGATGGCCGAGTATGCCTACCGCCTCGAACCCGACGACAACGGGACGTTTCTGATCACCGTGCCCACGCTGCCGGAGGTCACGTCGTTCGCAGACACCGCCGAGGAAGCTCCTCTTCGGGCGCGCCAAGCCATCGAAGAAGCGCTGGCCGCTCGCATGGCGGAAGCGGACGCCCCGATCCCGTCCGACCCGTCTCTGGAGGGCGACGGGGTTGCGCGCCTTCCCGTGCTCACCGGGCTGAAGGTCAGCCTGTTCAACGCCCTGAAGGCATCCGGCTCCAACCGCGCCGCGCTGTCTCGCACCCTCGGGTGGAATCGAACCTCGGTCGATCGGCTGTTCGACCTCAACCACCACTCGAAGACCGAGCAGATCGAGGCCGCCCTCGCCGCTCTTGGTCAGGGCGTTACCGTAAGCGTGCACCCGCTCGGAGAGTCCCGCTCCTTCGCCTCAGAGCGGCCCCGGGAAGCCTCGCCCTTGGTCGGCAGCCGCAAGGCCCCAGTGAAGCGCGTAAAGGCTGCCCAGCCCCCGGAAAAACGCCCTGCGACGCCCCCTCGCAAGCCGAAGGGCTACACGGTCAACGACGAACCTATCTACTAGCCCCAAAACGCGACAGAGGCTTATCCCGCGGCCTTACTCGCTGGCGGGGCCTCTGTCGCTAAGTTTGGAGAGCAGGGAGGAACGCGCTTGCAGGCTGGTGGACGGGGCTGGGCCCGAAATGGAAACGCCGCCCGAGCGGTGCTGGGCGGCGCTGATCTTGCGGGCGCAAAGCGCCGAGTGACAGAAGTATGCCCCTTATGGTTCCGATTAGGGAACTTGACCGTTTGTCGCAGCCAAGCTTCGGGGCCGCTCGATGGTGTGGGCGATGTCCAGCGCCATGCGGAGCGCGTTGAGGTGGCGCTCAAACGCACGCCCCCGGCCGAATACGATCAAGCTCTTGCCGTCGCCGCAGACAGCACGAAGCATCTGCAGGGCCGCCGGCTCAGCGCGGAGTTGGATGGCCACCGCCCTCTCGACCTTGCCCAGCCACGCCAGCTTCTCGGCACGAAGCCGGCGGTTGAACACGAACAGGTCGTTGTTGTGAGCGCTTCCGTTCTGCTCGGCGCCCATCTGAGACCCAACGTCCTGGCTGCGTGACTCCCACCCGCGCCGGAAATAGCAGCCAGCGTCGTACTGCTCCGCAGTAAGCTTGGGCGGGTCGCGCTCCCACAGCAAACGGAGCCCGTCGTGGGAGTTGACGCGGATAGCGCCTCTGGTCTGCACCTCCTCGCCGCGACCCCTCGCCAGCGCCAGTGTCTCGGCGACGGCCTGTTCTCGCCAGGCCTTCTCGGCCTCCTGGCGGAGACGGTTCTCGATCGCCGCCATAGCTCGGACGCGCTGATCCCGTTGGACATCGCTCAGCACTGAGCGTGGTGCCAGCAACTCCGCCCGGGCCCGGTCAAACCGAGCGATCTGATCGGGCGGAAGCCCCCGCTCGTTCGCCGGCAACTCGATCACCAGAACGGACGCGGGCGCTGCCTTCGGTTGGTTCTGCTTCGCCATTTCACTCAGGCCCCTTACTGGTCAGACTGCGGTTTAGGGGGCGCGCTCATCACCACCATCTCGGCGGTTTCCAATTCGAGCTGCCCGCGGGAGCCATGGGCGGCTTGCCATCGAACCGTTCCGCAAGCGCCCGGCCACGAGCCTCCGGGGTCACGCACTCGAGGCGTTCTTCGAAGGCTCCATCGGGTGCGAAGTACAGCACGTTCTGCCAGTCGCTTGAGGGCGCCGGCGACCCGATCCCGAACAGCACGCGGCACCCCGTGGCCGCCTCCAGTTCGATGGCTAGGGAGCGCTCTCGTTCGTTCGGATCGAGGCCCTTGATCTCGAGCCAGAGCCTCTGTTGGGTCAGCCAGAAGTCGGGGAGATACCAGCCGCTGGGGAGTGCAAACCCCTCGGCCTCGTACTCGAACGGGACGCGAGAGAGGGTGAGCGCAACCGCCCATCTGGCCTCCGTCCGGCTGCGATACACGCGGTCTCGCCACCGCGTTTCGATCGGCTGCATCGCTCCCTCCGTCGATCCGCGCGCCCTGCGGACGCTCGCGCGGAGTTGGTTATCCTCTACCGGTAGAAGGGGTTGGTCCTTCAGGGACCAACCCTCTCCTCTTCTGGAAAGGGAAGTAACTACTCCCCGCGCACGAGCGCCCACGCGAGGCCGGTCCCGCGTTACGTCGCCGCTCCGGCTGTTACGTAACAGTGGAAAATCCCCTGTTTTTTCAGTGACGGCTGTTACATTCATCGACGTAACACCGCCCTGCCTTTGTCGGTGATCCAGATCCAGCGCTCGTGCTTGCCGATCAGCTCGTCAGCCATCAGCGACCGACCGTCCCGACTGAGGGCGGTGCGGATTGCGCCGTCCTCCTTCTCGGTCGAGGTGGCGCGGTAGACGGTGCAGAAGGTCTGGTACTCGACGCCGTGCATGTTGCTGGGGATGCGATCCCCGCTGGGCAGCACGCCGCCGTACTGGATGATCGTGTCGGCCAAGGTCATCAGGTACAGGCGCAGGCCCGGAGACAGGCGGGCTCGTTTGCCGGTCCGTTGGTCATCCACCTGGGCGGGGCGCACGACGCATGAGGTCATGGGCTTGCCGTCGTCGTCGGCCATGCCCGACGACCGACACCTGTTGGCACGCCGGACATCGCCGCGGCAGCCAT
>FTJL01000164.1_pt6 | contig 13297 bp, 12 predicted proteins | sample 1658551 | NCBI WGS metagenome assembly FTJL01 (sample SAMEA3914835, study PRJEB12502) | metagenome | biome: forest; material: soil | place: Canada | collected 2011-07-03 | depth 0.3 m
CAGATCAGCGTTCTCAGCAGCTCGACTGCGGGCGCCACTCTGATGCCGTCCGGCGTCTGGTAGTCCTTTTTTCCTATGGCCGAAATCTGCCAGGCCTCAACGCTCGGATACTTGGCATGCAGGTATCGGAGGCCGCTGTCCACGTCGGCATCGGACCATTTGCATTCCACGAGTTTGATGGGCCGACCTCGCTCGGTTATGACGAAGTCGACCTCCCGTTCGCGCTGCTCGGTGATATCCCAGTTCAGGTATGCAGCGGCGCTTCGATCCAATGAACGGGCGAGGGTGGTCTTCCCGACCTGGCGAGGTCCCGCGACGAAGACCATCTTGCGCGCCAGATCGCGGCGCACCTGGGGAAGCAGATAGCGGACGAGCTTGCTCATGGTCCGTAAACCATGCGAGTATTTTCGCCACCAGTCAAAAATACTCGCGAGTAATTTCGACTGGTAGCAAAAAATCGTGCGCCGAGCGGAAACCGGCTCCAGTGCCGATGCGGGTGGGAAGCGTGAGGCTCGGTAAATGATGGGATGCGCAGCCCAAGCTGCGGAACGGCCGGATTGAACTTCAGTGCCGCCGGCCCCATCATCTGCCGCTTGGGATTTGCGGCAAAAAGATCAACAATCCCCGCCGCCGGCCGGATCATCCGGCCCCGTCCTCAATCTTACGTTATTCTTATTCGGACTTAATCTATTGATCTATATCGATTTTTATCTGGTGCCCGGGAGAGGACTCGAACCTCCACGGTGTTACCCGCTAGTACCTGAAACTAGTGCGTCTACCAATTCCGCCACCCGGGCAGGCAACAGAAAGCCAAATCGAAGGCGGCGCAATCTACGCACGGGGTCGGGAGCTGTCAATTGAACACTCGCAGAAGCAAGTTCGGCCGACGTGACCGACCGGCGGGATCGGGACAGAAATCAGGCCATTCCGCGGCTCCACAGCGTCCCGACGCTCCGCGCAGCCCGAAAGCCATTCGACCCGGCTCGACCGTCCGCAAGGGCAGAGGCAGTCCGCAAGGTGGTCGATCCGCCGAGAAAGCCGCTGGTGCGGCCGATCTGCCGGGAGCGCCGAAGGCCGGAAGCATCGTAGAAGGTACGGTTAGCGCGCATCGCGCCGGCTACGGTTTCGTCCGTGTCGAGGGGCTGAAAGAAAGTGTCTTCCTGCCTCCCAATCAGATGCGCGGCGTTATGCACGGCGATACGGTTCGCGTGCGGCTGGCTCGCGATTCCAGTGATCGCTGGCTCGGTACGGTCGAGCAGCTGGTCAGTCACGGCGTTAACTCCTTCCTGGGCACAGTCGAAGTTCAAGGGCGCAGCGCCTGGGTCAACGCGGCGGATCGCCGCCTGCAGCTGCGCTGCTCAGTCTCACTCAACGATCTCAACGGTGCTCGCGAAGGCGACTGGGTCATTGCGCGCATTACCCGACACACCAGCCACACCGGTCCCGCACAGGCGCGCGTGCAGAAGCGCCTCGACCCGGATCGGCCGGTCGAGCTTGCGACTGAGTCCGCGATAGCTCGTTTCGATTTGCCGGCTGATTTTTCGTCTGCGGCTTTGCGCGAGGCGCAGGCTTGGGGCGATCACGTCGATCCCTCTGAGGCTGACTCTCGCGAGGATCTGCGAGGTCTGCCGCTGGTGACGATTGATGGCGAAAGCGCCCGAGACTTCGACGACGCCGTGTATGCGGAACCGCATCCTGACGGCTTTCGTCTGATCGTCGCAATTGCGGACGTAAGTCACTACGTCCGACCAGGTACTGCCGTCGATACGGAAGCGCGACAGCGCGGCACTTCCGTGTATTTTCCGACCCGCGTCGTGCCGATGTTGCCCAACGCGTTGTCCGATCATCTGTGTTCACTTGCGCCGCACGTCGATCGGTTGTGCTTTGCGGCAGACATGATCATCTCCAAGAGCGGTACGCTGAAGTCGGCACGGTTCTACCCGGCGGTCATGCGTTCTGCGGCTCGACTCACGTATACGCTGGCGCATGCAGCCTTGTTTGAAGGGCGGCCTGCAGCGCGTGATGTCCTGGGGCCTCTCGTCGATCGGCTTCTCATCCTGGTGGACGTCTACCGTGCCTTGCTGAAAGCACGTCACCGGCGCGGTGCGCTGGACTTCGACGCTCCCGAAGCGGAATTCGTTATCGATGCAGCCGAGCGCATAAAAGCAATCGAGATGCGTGCGCGTAACGATGCGCATCGACTCATCGAAGAATGCATGATCATGGCGAACGTGGCTGTCGCCCAGGAGCTGGGAAACACCCACACTCCAACGCTGTACCGCGTTCACGGAAAGCCGGAAGAGCAAAAGCTTGACCGGCTGCTCGCAACGTTGACTGCATTGGGTATTGAGGCGCAGATCCCGGAGACGGTTGAACCGCGCGACCTGCAGGCGATCACTCGCCGTCTTGGCACCTCAGCGGAACGTCCCTTCGTCGAATCGCTGGTGGTGCGTTCGCTGCAGCAGGCCGTGTATCAGCCCACAAACATCGGCCACTTCGGGCTGGCGCTGACCAACTACGCGCATTTCACGTCGCCCATCCGCAGGTATCCGGATCTTGTCGTTCACAGAACGCTCCGAGCGATGCTCAGATCGCCCGGCTCGGCGACAGTGCGTTACGAGACGGGAGAGTTGGGTGTGCTGGGCGAAAGCACCTCGAAGCTTGAGAAGCGTGCCGACGAAGCGGATCGTTACGTCTCCACCTATCTGAAGTGTGCCTATCTTCGAGAGCGCATCGGCCAGACGTTCCATGGGCTCATTACGACTGTCGTGGAGTTCGGCTGCTTCGTGCAGATCCTCGACGTGGCTGTGGATGGACTCCTGCACCTCGACAACCTGCGTGACGATGAATACGAGATGGAAGACGACGGCCACGCTTGGGTGGGTCGCCGCTCGGGGCGCAGATTGCGTACGGGGAGTCAGATCCGAGTAGTGGTGACGTCCGTGAACCCGATTGAAGGGCTGATAGACCTCGAGTTGGCGGAAGAGATGTGAAGAGCGCAGAGACCATCTACGGCATACACGCGGTGCGTGTGATGCTGGAACGGCATCCCGAGCGTGTGAGTCTCGTACGACTTTCGGACCGCCGGGACGACCCGCGAGCACGTCGGATCGAGGAACTGGCCCGGCAGCACGGTCGCCCCATCCAGCGAATCGACGCTCAGGCCCTGAAGCAGGCGCTGGGCGATGTAGCTCACCAGGGCGTGCTCGCCGAAATCGTGTCGATGGCCCCCTGGACGGAGGACGCGCTCCTGGGTGCTCTCGAAGCGGCTTCGGCGCCGTTACTAGTCGCGCTGGACGGAGTGCAGGATCCTCACAATCTGGGCGCATGCCTTCGCACCGCAGACGCGTGCGGGGCGCTTGCAGTGGTCGTCCCCAAAGATCGGGCGGCACAGGTGACACCAACGGTGCGAAAGGTGGCGGCAGGGGCTGCCGAGACGACTCCGGTGGTTTCGGTGACCAATCTGGTCCGCACCCTGAAGCTCCTTAAGGAGGCAGGGCTGTGGATCGTGGGTGCGGACGCCGATGGGCCACGTCTTCCGCATGAGGTCGACCTGAAGGGCGGAATCGTGCTGGTTATGGGCGCGGAGGGGGCAGGGCTGCGGCAGCTCACTCGCCAGACCTGCGACTGGATAGTCCGCCTGCCTCAACTGGGCTCGGTGGAGAGCCTGAATGTGTCCGTAGCCACCGGAATGCTGCTCTACGAGGCCGTCCGGCAACGCACCGGGGTGAAATCCGCCTAAACGCCGGCTGCCGCCCGCCCAGGCCGGCCAACCATTAGTTTCGCCGCCGACGGCAATTGTGTATGCTTCGCGCCCCTTTTAGACGGCCTGTTCGTTTAAGAAGGGCGCGCGTTTCCAAGCCAATTGGCTTGGGCGCCGTCTCCTTGCTGCACCCCGCAACGCCTCGCGACGGGCAGCTCCCTAAATCCGTAAGGAGGATTCATGAGGCATTACGAGATCGTATTCCTGGTCCATCCCGATCAGAGCGAGCAGGTGCCCGCGATGATCGAGCGCTACAAAGGCATGATTGCTACCGGCGAAGGCCGCATTCACCGCCTCGAAGATTGGGGTCGGCGCCAGCTGACCTATCCCATCTCCAAAGTCCACAAGGCGCACTATGTTCTGATGAACATCGAGTGCGATCAGAAGACGTTGGGCGAACTGACCGGAGCTTTCCGGTTCAGCGACGCCGTGTTGCGTCACCTGGTAGTCAATATGGATGAGGCGGTGACGATTCCCTCCGCTATGGCTCGTCCTGAAGAGGAAGAGGGTGGCGATGGTGGTGGCAGACGTCGCGAACGTTCGCGCGACGACGATGGCCCGCCTTCGTCGGATGATGATGGTCCGGTCGGCGACAACGCTTAGATTACCGGCATCCACCCAACCCAAGGCGCACAGGAAACTAAACAATGGCTATGAGACAAGGCAATGGCGGCAGCGGCGGTTCTTCCTCCGGGGGACCTGGAGGCAGCGGCGGCAGTGGCGGCCGCTTCTCCCGCCGCAAGAAATTCTGCCGCTTCACCGCCGAAGGCGTGAAGTACATCGATTACAAGGATCTGGCTACCCTCAAGGGTTACGTCACCGAGACGGGCAAGATCGTACCGAGTCGCATCACGGGCACGAAGTCGTTCTATCAGCGGCAGTTGGCTGTCGCGATCAAGCGCGCACGTTTCCTGGCGTTGCTGCCGTACACCGACCAGCATTGAGGCGACATCGATGGACGTCATACTTCTTCAGAAAGTTGCCAACCTCGGCAACATCGGTGACCGCGTAAAGGTCCGCTCGGGATACGGGCGCAATTTCCTCCTGCCGCAGGGCAAGGCCACTGTGGCGACTGCCAGCAACGTTGCGCAGTTCGAGCTGCGGCGTGCGGAGCTCGAGAAGGCTGCTCGCGAGCATCTCGTGTCCGCCACGGACCGTGCCGAAGCCATGAAGGACTTCAAGCTCGTCATTCCCGCCAAGGCCGGCACGGAAGGCAAGCTGTTCGGCTCGATCGGCACCAGCGACATCGCCGAAGCCTGTCAGAAGGCCGGTTTCAACATCCTGCGCAGCGAAGTGCGGATGCCGAACGGTCCGTTGCGCACGGTTGGCGATCACATCGTCACTCTGCATCTGCATGCGGATGTCGACGTATCGCTCGCGGTGACCATCGTCGCCGAAGAGTAGGTCCGTAGCGGTGGCTGGTCCGGGCAAGGCGCGTCGCGAATTCGACTCGGGCGCGTTTGCGGACACGCCGACGCCACCGCATTCGATCGAAGCGGAGCAGGCCGTGTTGGGCGGCCTGCTCCTCGATCCCGCCGCCTGGGACAATGTCGCCGACGTCTGTCGCGACACCGATTTCTATCGGCCCGACCACCGGCTGATATTCGAAGCGATCGGCACGCTCGCCGGCAACGGCAAGCCCTGCGACGCCGTCACGGTCTCCGAGCATCTCGAGCGCAATGGCAATCTGGAGGCCGCCGGTGGCCTCGCCTACCTGGGCTCGGTTGCACGAGATACCCCCACCGCAGCGAATGTGCGCGCCTACGCGGAGATCGTTCACGAACGTTCGCTGCTGCGACAGTTGATCACCGCGGGCAACGAGATGGCCTCGGCGGTGTTCAGTAACGACGGCCAGACCGCTCGTGAGCTGGTGGACAAGGCCGAGCAGAGCGTCTTTGCCATTGCGGAAGGCAGCACTCGCGGGAGTGGGGCCGTCTCCGTGCGGTCGTTGCTGCCGGGCGTCATCGATCAGATCGATGACGCGCACTCGAATCCGGACAAGCTGCGCGGTCTGCCCACGGGCTTTTCCGAATTCGACAAGATGACCGGCGGGCTGCGCCCCGGCGATCTGGTGATCGTGGCCGGACGTCCGTCGATGGGCAAAACCACACTTGCTGTCAACATGGCCGAGTACGCAGCCGTGCATCAGGCCTCGCGCGCGCCAGTGGCAATCTTCAGCATGGAAATGCCTTCAGAGCAGTTGATTACGCGCATGCTTTCCTCGATCGGCGGCGTGCCGTTGCAGAATCTGCGCAGCGGCCGCATTTCCGACGACGACTGGGTGCGCATCACGAGCGCGACTGCCCAGCTGTCGGAGGCCAAGATTTACATCGATGAGACACCGGCGCTGACGCCGACTGAACTGCGCGCCCGCGCGCGCCGTGTAAAGCGCGAACACGGCTTGGGTCTGATCGTTGTGGACTACCTGCAATTGATGCAGGTTCCGGGTACGAAGGAAAACCGCGCCACCGAAATCGGCGAAATCTCGCGCGGCCTGAAAGTCCTCGCCAAGGAGCTGGCGGTTCCGGTCATCGCGCTGTCGCAGCTGAATCGCGCCGTCGAACAGCGGGAAAACAAGAAACCTGTGATGTCCGACCTGCGCGAATCGGGCTCGATCGAGCAGGATGCGGACATGATCCTGCTGATCTACCGCGAAGAGGTGTATGACAAGAACACCACCCGCAAGGGCATTGCGGAAATCGATCTCGTTAAACACCGCAACGGTGAGATCGGCGGCTTCACCCTGACATTCCAGGGACAGTTCACACGCTTCGCGAATTTCGCGCCGGACAGTTACGGCGAGGGCGTGCTGCGGTGAACCGGCTGATCCGGGCCGTCATTGACACCAGGGCACTGCGGCAGAATTTCAGGACTGTCCGCGAGCGGGCCCGCGGTGCTCGTGTGATGGCAGTCGTGAAGGCCAATGCCTACGGGCATGGCCTCGTTCCCACGGCGCTGGCACTCGCGGAAGCCGATGCTTTTGGTGTGGCTCGCCTGGAAGAAGGCCTCGCTCTACGGGCCGCCGGCATTACGCAGCCCATCGTGCTTCTGGAGGGCGTGTTCGCCGCTGAGCATGTGCTGGAGGCCGCGCGCCACGGGTTCGATCTGGTCGTGCACGATCCGCTACAGATCGAGTTACTCGAGGAGTTCTCGGGTACGCAGCGTTTCGTTCTGTGGATCAAGATCGACACGGGCATGAATCGCCTGGGCTTCCGGCCGGAGGACTTCGCTGCCGCACTCGAGCGCGTCCAGCGGTTGCAACCGGCACCGCTCGAAATTCGTCTGCTGACTCACCTGGCCCGCGCTGACGATCGCGACGACGCGATGACCAGAGATCAACTCGCTCTATTCAAAGAGGTGACGCGAGGCTTGGACTACGCTTCCAGCGTCGCCAACTCCGCGGGCCTGTTCGGTGGCGTTCATCTGGGCTGCGATTGGGTACGGCCGGGGCTGGTGCTCTACGGGGCTTCCCCTTTCGGCGACAAAGATGGCAGGCAACTTGGGCTGCAGCCCGTGATGAGCCTGGAGACCTCGGTGATCGCAGTCCGCCGGGTGCCACGAGGGGAGACTGTCGGCTACGGCGCTACTTGGAAGGCAGCCAGAGACTCATCGGTAGCCATCGTGGCCGCCGGTTATGGGGATGGTCTGGCGCGCGGCCTGGCGAGCGGCACACCGGTCCTAATTGAAGGCCGCCGGGCCCCGCTGGTGGGTCGCGTCTCAATGGACATGATCGCCGTGGACGTCACGGATCTGGGGGGCGTGCATGTAGGCACCCCGGTCGTTCTGTGGGGCGAGGATCTACCCGTAGAGGAGGTCGCACGTCACGCAGGCACCATCGCCTACGAACTGCTCTGCGCCGTCAGCCAGCGCGTCCCGTTGGAGCTGCGTTGATCGATTGGCTCGAAGCGCCGTAGCGGCGCTTCGAGCCAATCAACTCAGGTCAGTTCAAAAAGAATCCCATTTTGACGCCGGCCAGCTGAATGACGTCATTGTCACTTAGCCGCAGCGCCTGGCCGCCGATCGGCGTACCGTTCACCAGCGGGAAGTCTTCGGTCTTACCGCTGTCGACGTGGACGATGTAGTAGCCCTCGGCTCGTCGGGTGATCGCGGCAACCTGCACGCCGGGTCGGCCCAGCGTCGTCAGGGCTTTACTGAGCTCGAGCTCGCGTCCGGCGAAGGCGCCCGAGAGCACCTGCAGCTTCGCTTTCTTCACCGCGGTTCCGTCCAGCACCCTCGACTTGCCGGTAGCGGATATCGCCGGGGAGGCCTTTTCGGCCGCCTCGCTGGCGTTGCGAACCTTCTCCACCGGCCGTGCCGACGGCTGGATCACCATCGTCTTCTCGAACTCATCCTGTGCTTCGTCGTCCTCGACAAAGCGCAGCTGGTGATGACCTACGGTGATCACGTCGCCGTGCTGCAGCGCATGCTTTTTGATGAGCTTGCCGTTGACGTACGTGCCGTTGGTGCTGTTCAAATCCTCCAGGAACGAGTCGTTCAGGATATTGATGATCAGCGAGTGATGGCCGCTCACAGCCGCGTTGTCGATGCGGATGTCATTGTCAGGGAGGCGGCCGATCGTGTACCGCTCCTTGTTCATGTTGTATTCCGCCATCACCTGGCCGTCCAGGCTCAAGACCAACCTAGCCATGTGCTTTGCCTCGCGTCAGCCGAACCAACCCAGGATCCGGTCAAATATTCTCGTTCGAGCAGGAAACGCATCGACCACCTGCGCCATGACCACCGAGACGTTATCCCGGCCCCCATTGTCATTCGCTAGTTGAATCAATTGCTTGGCGACAGTATCCAGATTATCACCAAAGGTGTTTATGGTTAAATGAATATCTTCATCTTCAACCATATCCGACAGCCCGTCCGAGCAGAGTGCGTACACATCGCCCTTCTGGACCGGGACCTCCTGGATCTCCACATCGACGTTCGGCTCGACGCCGAGCGCCCTCGTGACGTAATTCTTGTTGGCCGCGCGCTGCGCCTCTTCGGCTGAATAGAAGCCGCGGTCCACCAGCTCCTGCAGCAACGAGTGGTCCATGGTGACCTGCTCGAACTTCTCGCTGCGCCGCCGATAGGCCCGGGAGTCGCCTACGTGGGCAATAGTGATCTTGTTGTCGAAGAACAGCGCCGCGACCACCGTGGTGCCCATGCCTTCGCATTGCGGCTGGGTGCGCGCTGTCTGGTAGATGATCTTGTTCGCGCGGTGAATGGCATCGCGCATGATGATCACCGGCCGCGATAGCCCGGACTCCCGGTCCGGCTGGCTCATATCCTCACGCTCCACGTGCTCGCGCACGAGGTTGACGATCGTCTTGACCGCAATCCCGCTGGCCACTTCGCCGGCGTTGTAGCCTCCCATGCCGTCGGCCAGGACCAGCAACCCGATGTCGGCATCGAATGCAATGGTGTCCTCATTGTGTTCGCGGACTTTTCCAGTGTCGGTCTGGCCAACGAAGCGAAGCTTGTTTCGCAAGCTCATACTCCGCGACAACCGACGAGCGGTTCGCTTGATGTGATGCGCGTCACTTTCCCGTCCCCGATTCGAGCCGGCATAAGCTAGCATTGTCCGCCCTGCAGTCCGAGCGGCTGGTCACAAACTCAGGCATTGACCTCACTCCCGGACGCGAATCCTAGCCCAAGTTTGACCAACCTGACCTGATCGCGCATCGATGGCTCGCTCAAATCCAGTCTTTGTTTGCACTGCCTGTGCCGGTGAGACCCTCAAATGGCAGGGTCAATGCCCACTTTGCGGGGAATGGAACTGCCTGGAGCAGCGCACCGTCCCGCGTGCCTCGGCCCGGGCCGGGCAGGCTTCGGCCGCTCCCCGCACCCTCGATAAGACGCTCGCAGGCGGCCTGGTCAGGCTGGCCACCGGTCAGCAGGAGCTGGATCGGGTCCTGGGGGGCGGCATCGTTCCGGGGTCGGTGACCCTGCTGGGGGGCGACCCGGGGATAGGCAAGTCCACCCTGCTGCTGCAGGTCGCGGCTCATGTCGGGGGCACCGGCTCGGTGCTGTATGCGAGCGGTGAGGAGTCCGTGGAACAGGTGGGGCTGCGCGGGCAAAGGCTGGGATTGACGGCCGCGGGGCTCGGGGTAGTAGCCGAATCCGACCTGGAGACGATCCGCTCGCTGGCCGGGGATCGCAAAGCCTCCCTGCTGGTGGTGGATTCGATTCAAACCGTACATTCGCCCAGTGTAGCGACCAGCGCCGGCGCCGTGTCGCAGTTGCGGGAATGCGCGGCCGAGTTGGTGCGTTTCGCCAAGTCGACCGGCACGGCCGTCATCCTCATCGGGCATGTCACGAAGGAGGGTGCAATCGCAGGTCCTCGCGTGCTGGAGCACCTGGTCGATACCGTTCTGTATTTCGAGAGTGACGCGGGCAGCCGTTATCGGGTCGTGCGCGCCACCAAGAATCGCTTCGGCGCCGTCAATGAGCTGGGCTTCTTCGCTATGGCGGAAAGTGGCTTGAAGGAAGTCCGCAACCCTTCCGCCATCTTTCTATCCAGGGCTCCCGAGGCCGCCCCGGGCAGCATCGTGACGGTGACGCGGGAGGGTGGCCGTCCGTTGTTGATCGAGCTGCAGGCGTTGGTCGATCGAATGCGCTTCGGGGCGCCGCGGCGGATTGCTCAGGGGCTGGACTCGAATCGCGTGGCGATGCTGCTGGCCGTCATGAGCCGGCATGCCAACGTCTCCCTGCAGGAGCACGATGTGTTCGTGAATGTCGTAGGGGGGCTGCAGATCTCCGAGACCGCCTGGGATCTGCCGGTGGTCATCGCCCTCGCATCCAGTCTTCAGGAGCGGACCGTACCCAATTCACTCATCGCCTTCGGCGAGCTGGGTTTGACGGGGGAAGTCCGTCCGGTGGCCTACGGAGATGAGCGTCTGCGTGAAGCGCAGAAGCAGGGATTCAAGATAGCCGTGGTGCCGAAGGAAAACGCCCCGCGCAAGCCTCTGGACGGTCTTGCCGTGGTGGCGGTCAGTCGCGTCGGCGAGGCGTTGGAAGCCGCGTTAGGCAGGCGGACGTGAAGTGCTTGCGACCTTCGCCGGCGACGTCTCGGCTGTCGGGGTGTAAACGCGTACCGTCTTGATGGTGTTGTCCGCGATCTGCAGCACCTCGAACAGGTAGCCCTGCACGCGCAAGGTGGCACCGGGGTCCGGAATCGTCTCCAGCTGTTCCAACAGCAGTCCATTCAGCGTCTTCGGTCCGTCCGTCGGCAAGTGCCACTGCAGTGCGCGGTTCAGGGCGCGAATGGTGGTACTGGCATTCACGATGAACACTCCGGGACGTTCGGTGTGAATGTCTTTGTGCAGTACGGTTGCGGGATCCGAGGTGAATTCCCCGACGATCTCCTCGAGAATGTCTTCCAATGTCACCAGTCCTTCGATGTCGCCGTATTCATTGACGACGAAGGCCAGGCGACGGCGATTGCGCTGAAACTGGGAAAGCTGCACGTTGAGTGGGGTTTCCTCGGGGACGAAGTAGGGTTCGCGCCCCCGTGCGATTTCGATGAAACGCTCGCGGGTGAGTGTGCCCCTCGCCAGCTCTTGTGCAACGCGCTTCATATGGAGGATGCCGACGAGGTTTTCGAGTTCGCCGTCGTAGACGGGCAGTCGCGTGTGCGGTGTCAGGCGCAGTTGATCCAGCAGATCGTCCCAGTTCTCCCGGATATCGATCCCCGAAATTTCCTGGCGCGGAATCATGATGTCATTTACGGTTATCTGCCCCAGGTCGAGGATCGACAGCAGCATCTGCCGGTGACGGGCCGGAATCAGCGGTCCGGCTTCCGCGACGACGGTGCGCAGTTCTTCCGTGCTCAACGCCTGGCTGGCCCGGGACGAGCGGCCCACGCCGAAGACTCGCAGCAGCCCGTAAGCCAGTTTGTTCGTGAACCAAAGAAGCGGCCGCGCAATCAGCACCAGCGCCCGATAGATACGCGCCGAACTCAGTGCCACCGGGTCGGGACGAGCTGCGGCGTAAATCTTCGGCGCGAGCTCGCAGAACACAATCATGACGACGGTAAGCAGGAATCCCGCGATCGGCACCGCGTAGTAGTAACCGGTGCGCTGGGCCAGGATTGTTGCGATGGCGGAGGCGAAGACGCTGGCCGCGGCCAGGATGACCAGGTTTGCGCCCAGCCAGTCGTCGGGCTTCTGCAGCAGCTTCTCGAGCACCTTGGCGGTGGCGTGGCCTTCCTTTGCCCGGTGCTTCACCCGATACCGGTTCACCGACAGCATCGCGACCTCGGTGCCGGAGGAAAAGGCGATGATCAGCAGCAGCACGAGCAGCGAAAGCAGCAGAATCATCGTCGGAGCGTCATTCAAGGCGGTGTTCCTCCCTCACGGCAGTTTAGTGGTCCTGCGGCCTGGGCTGTTACCCCTATAATCCACCTGAACGTCTCCGATCGAGCCTTAGACCATGTTCGATAACCTGACTGCCCGACTGACGCGCACCCTCGATAACCTGCGGGGTCGCGGCCGCATTACCGAGGAGAATATCGGTGAGGCGTTGCGGGAAGTGCGGGTCGCCCTGCTGGAAGCGGATGTGGCGCTCCCAGTCATCCGTACCTTCATCGAGTCGGTCAAAGCCAAGGCGCTCGGCACCGAGGTGGCCTCCAGCCTGACGCCCGGCCAGGCCTTTATCGGCATCCTGCACCGTGAGCTGGTCGAACTCATGGGCGGGCCGCGTGCCGGCATCAATCTGCGAGCGCAGCCGCCGATCATCGTGCTGTTGGCAGGCCTTCAGGGTGCGGGAAAGACCACCACTGCGGCCAAGCTGGCGCGCTGGTTGATTGAGCGCGAACGCAAGCGTGTCTTGCTGGTCAGCACGGACGTCAGGAGGCCTGCAGCGATCCTGCAGCTGCAACGTCTTGCGGAACAGGTGGGGGCGGATTTTTTCCCCTCCAGCGCTCAGGATCGACCGGCCGACATCGCGCGTGCCGCTCTCGATGAGGCGAAACGGGGGGTGTACGACATCCTCATCGTCGATACGGCGGGCCGCCTGCACGTCGACACCGAACTGATGGAAGAGGTTCGTGAGATCGATGCCGCGGTTGCCGCTGTGGAGCGACTCTTTGTGGTCGATTCCATGGCCGGGCAGGACGCGGTCAATTCGGCCCGCGCCTTCGGCGCCGCCCTCGACCTGACCGGCGTGATCTTGACCAAGGCTGACGGCGATGCCCGGGGTGGCGCGGCGCTGTCGGTCCGCCAGGTCACCGGCAAGCCCATTGTTTTCATCGGAGTCGGGGAGAAGACCGAGGCCCTGGAGCCATTTGACCCCGAGCGCATGGCGTCGCGTGTCCTGGGGATGGGGGACGTCGTCAGCCTGGTCGAACAGGTTCACCGGCAGGTGGACACCCAGGAGGCTGAGCGGCTGGCGCGCAAGGTCGTCAAGGGTAAGGGTTTCGACATGGCGGACCTGAAGGGTCAGCTGGAGCAGCTGCAGAAAATGGGCGGCGTGACGGCGTTGCTCGACAAGCTGCCCACGGCGGCCGCCCAGAAGGGCGCGGTCTCGGCGGACGCCGGGGAC
>FTJL01007264.1_pt3 | contig 13279 bp, 13 predicted proteins | sample 1658551 | NCBI WGS metagenome assembly FTJL01 (sample SAMEA3914835, study PRJEB12502) | metagenome | biome: forest; material: soil | place: Canada | collected 2011-07-03 | depth 0.3 m
AAAATTCGCCCAAAACTCAACCCGGAGAAATTGGTAGAAATACTCCCAAATTCGCGGCAGCCTTTTGCTGCGCATTGCGGCTACCATATTGCGTAAGCCATGGAGGTGCCTGTCATGTCGAGTCGCGACGAAAACGAAGAAATCGAAGGCGATCATGGTGGGGAATTGCGCGGGTTATTCGCGGAAGGGCTGGAGGCACTGGCGGAAGTCAACGAGGCGTGTCTGGAACTGTTGGCTGAGCAGTCCATGGTGCGGACCACACAGACGCCTCCCATGTTGCGAGAGCTGGCGGAGCTCTGGCGGACATTGGATCCGGGAGCACGTCGCCGTGCGGCCGCCTGCCCCTATCTGCTACTCGACGCCGGGTTCGCCGACGCCGGTCGGTGGAGATCCCTCGGCGGATACGATGTCAGCGATCGAGTGCCCCCAGCCTATGGCGCCTTTTTCACCGTCCCACGCGCCACGGAGGTGGCGCGCCTGGTCTTCACCTACGCATGGCACGTCGCACGTACTCAGCACGTCTCGGCGCGGATGCTGCTGGGAATGCCTGCGCACTGCGCGCCGCTCATCGCCGGCTGCACACTGCGGCAGATCCAGGACTTCGGGAGGCGCTATTGCGCGTGGCTGCGGCCCCGGTGGCCGAGCCGCGTCAAGTTTTGGCGGGAGTTTCTTCTGACCGCCGCTGAAGGCGAAGGCATTGCTCTCGAGCAAGCTCGTATCCACGGGCTGCAACTGCTCGCGGCGGAGGTACGATCCTCCCTTGTCCTGTGATCTTTGTATTATGTTAAATGCTACCCGCAGGGGCCTGCCATGCACTATCTATTGATGTACGACTTCGCACCCGACTACCTGGAACGTCGCGCGGCGTTTCGTACGGAACACCTGTCTCTTGCCTGGGCCGCGCACGAACGAGGCGAAGTCATTCTCGGCGGCGCCCTCGCGGAGCCGTCGGACGTCGGCATTCTCCTGTTCCAGGGTGATTCCGCGGCTGCTGCGGAGCGCTTTGCGCAGGCGGATCCCTATGTCCGACACGGTCTGGTGACGCGTTGGCGCGTGCGCCCATGGACAACCGTCGTCGGCAAGGAGGCGGCGCTGCCGGTGCGGCCGGGCTGAGGCAGTGACTGTCCGTTTTTGATCGCCGCTGGTCTGTGATATCGATGGCGCTGCTGCCGCGCGATGGCAATGATGTGTCCATTCACGTACGTAAGGAACCGGATCATGAAACAGGCATTGCTCGTCATCGATGTTCAGCAGTCCTACCGCAAGCGCCCGTACTGGCGCGACGATGAACTCGTCCCGTTCATCGAGAACCTTCAGACCGTCGTCGACAGTTGCCGGGCGCGGGAGATTCCCATCCTGCAGATCTTTCATCAGGAGCTCACGAACGACGCCGCGGACCCCTTCTCGGCGGCCTCCGGGCTCGTCAGGACCATGCCGGAACTGTCCCTGCGCGCCGACGAGATATTTCACAAGAGTGTCCACTCCGCGCTGTTCGGCAGATCGTGGGATCAGATGACGCTCCAGGCCTGGCTGCGTTGTCACGGTATCGGCGAGGTGCTTATCGCCGGCATTCGCACGGAGCAGTGCTGCGAAACCACGGCACGACACGCATTCGATTCCGGGTTCAGCGTTCGCTACGTGACCGATGCAACGCTGACTTTCCCGATGCGGTCCAAGTCCGGACGCGAGTTCTCGCCCGCCGACCTTCGCGAGCGCACAGAGCTGGTGTTGGATGGACGCTTTGCGCGCATTGTCTCTTCGGCCGCCGTATTCGCGTGAGGGTCCTATGAGGGACGTACTGTTCGCGGTGTTGCCGGGGGTGGTGCTGCTCGATCTGGCCGGGCCCGCCGAGGCTTTTCGTATGGCCGAACGGAGAGTCCCCGGCAGCTATCGGCTTCGCTTTATTGCTGCCGCTGACAGTGTGCGCTCCGCCATAGGCTTGCAGCTCGGCGGACTCGAGCCGCTGCCGCGGGAGTTGGCCGTGGATTCGATTCTTGTACTGGTGGGAGTCGCCGGGAAACTGGTCGATCTGACTGAACCGTGCACGGTACGGCTGCTCGAGTGGTTGGAAACGGGAGTCGCCGCGTCGACCTCGTTGGTCTGCGTGTGCGCGGGCAGCGTTATCGCGGGAAAGGCGGGCCTGCTCGCGGGAAAGGAATGCACTACACATCATTCGCATGTCGATGAATTGCGGGCCGTCGCACCGGACGCCCATGTTCACGACAACCGTATCTTCGTGGAAGACGGTCGAGTCATGACGAGTGCCGGGGTGACCGCTGGGCTCGACTTGGCACTCCATGTAGTAGCTCAGCATCTGGGTCCCAGAGTGGCCGCCGACGTGGCTCGGGACTTGGTGGTCTACATGCGGCGCGCTGGGACGGATCCCGCGCTTTCACCGTGGGTGTTACACAGGAATCATCTGCATCCAGCAGTTCACCGCGTACAAGACGCCGTCAATCGTCGACCCAGTGCATCGTGGACATCTCGTGAGCTGTCGGCGATTGCCTGCACCAGTCCGAGGAATCTCGCGCGACTGTTCTCTGAGCACGCGCTTTGTTCGCCCCTTGACTACGTGCAGTTGATTCGCTTTGCGGTCGCCAAAGAGCTGGTCACGCAGAGCCGCCTCGACATCGAGCGAATCGCCGCGAAGGCGGGCTTTCGGTCAGCGCAGCAACTGCGCCGCGTCTGGGCACGGTGGGAGTCTCGCCCGCCAACCGCGTTCAGAGCCGTGTGATGGCGACTTCGTGACGCCCACGTGAGTCACGCGCGCCGCGAAACATGCCCTCGCTGCTGAAATCCACAACGATCTCGCCCGCGCCGTCGATTGCGATGATTCCCCCTTTTCCGCCCAGGCATCCCAGGATGTCGTAGAGCAATTCGTGTACCGCTGCCTGAAGCTTCAATCCGCGATACTCCACGGCGGCGCAGATATGGTGAGCGGCCACCGCGCGGATGAAGTATTCCCCGTGACCGGTGGCTGACACCGCACAGACACCGTTCTTGGCATAAGTGCCGGCGCCGATGATGGGCGAATCGCCCACTCTCCCCTGTCGCTTGTTAGTCATTCCGCCCGTGGAGGTCGCGGCTGCAAGATTGCCTTGGCCATCCATGGCTACGGCGCCGACCGTCCCGTGAGAGGGAATCAGGTCCGACACGGTCTGCCCGCGCTGCTCCGACTCGAGCTGATGTTTCCGCTCGTCCGTGCGGAAGTAGGCATTCGCAACGAGTCCCAACCCTTCCTCCAGGGCGAACTCCTCGGCACCGGCCCCGACCAGCAGCACGTGGCGCGACTTTTCCATCACACGCCGCGCGAGGTCGATTGGGTTTTTGATATGACGTACCGAGGCCACAGCGCCTGCACGCTGATGTTTCCCTTCCATGACTGCAGCATCCAGCTCAGCGGCACCGTCGCGGGTAAGGGCGGCCCCGCGTCCCGCGTTGAATAGCGGATCGTCTTCAAGAATGCGTACTGCGGTCGTCACCGCGTCGAGGCTCGCCCCGCCCCGATCGAGTACTTCGTACCCCGAATCGAGCGCCTTGTTGAGACTGGCGCGATACTGCACCTCGCGCGCCTCCGTCAGCCCTTGTCGTGGGATCGGTCCCGCACCGCCGTGAATCGCGATTGCGTGCATGCGTTGGTTTCCCGGATGTTTCTCTGCCCAGCCACGATCATAAGCGTTAGGGCCAGAAACCCCAGCAATCCCGTATCGAGCCTGCCGCCACCGCCACCCCCGCCGTTTGTCGGCCCAGTGGAGGTCGCTGTGGGAGGGGAATCCGCAGTGTTCGCTGTTACCTGCGCCGAGTCGTTGGTGGAGTCGGAGTCATTGGAAGAAGTCACGGCCAGCACGAGCGTAGCGGTCCCCGCGGCACCTGCCGTCAATTGCAGATCGACTTCGCGCGCCTCGCCCGGGTTCATTGCCCCTATGGAGCAAGTCACGGTACCGGCCCCAGTCGTGCACGATCCACCGGCCACCGTCGCTGATTGCATCGACACACCCGAGGGCAGCGTAGCGCTGGCCGCCACGTCGCTCGAAGCATCGTCGCCCGCTGCATTGACGGAAAAGGAAACCGTGAATGGGGTTCCGACGGTCGTTGCGACCACTGCCACGGGAACACTGACGGAGACATCGGGAGGCAGGTAGGGAGTCAGACACTGCGCCGTCTTGATGCGGGCCAGCATCTGCTGGAGGCTGCAGCTCGAAAACTGATTGCTGCCGTTTATCCGGGGCGCCATCAGGAACGTCTGCGGGGTGTTGGCGCAGGCGCCGGGCACGCCGTCATGGGGCGCATTGAAATTATGTCCCAGCTCATGTGCCGCAATGAGTGCGGACATCGTCGTAGACAGTGAACCTTCCGAGAGGCTCGCCGCCGTTGCGCCGTTACATACCGTGCCCTGGTAGGCGATTCCGACCGTGTCGCCGTCCAGATCGCGACCCGTCATCAGATGGGTTACTCCCAGGGCGAGCTGCGTTGGGCTGCTGGCCCTGAATTGTTTCAGCTGAGTCAGCAAATCGCCCGCGGCGGTTTTGGTGAACGGTTCCTGTGCAGTGGTGATGAGGGTCACAGGAGCCAGGGAGATCTTCACACCCACCTGGGTCGAGAAGATGCCGTCGACAATGTCCATGCGAGCGATGATGGCGCCGGCCGGATCGTCGAACAGGCTGGCGAACTCATAGTCCGCCACGACACCCATCATCAGGCGTTCGGCCGGATAAGAGCCCGACTGCGCACTCAAGTCCGCGGCGATCGCTTTGAAAACCTTCAGCGCCGTCGTTTTCTCCTGCGTCGCGCCGGGCGCCGCTGCCTCGTCCGCATTCGCAGTCCCGCAAAATCCCGGTTCGACGCTCATCAGGGCGTCGGCAAGCCGGTACATCACCGGCGCTGTGGGCGAAGAGGCTGTCAGAGGCTGAACGAGGGAATCCGCCAGATCGGCGGCAGGTTCGATTGCGTACAGCTCATGGCCGTCGAACAACATCCCGCGCCAGCCGGCCCGCGTGCGAGTGATTCTGACCCAGGACCCCGTTTGTCCATCTACGGTTCCGGCCAATGGCTCGATGTCCGTGCGTCCCGGAGGGACTGCGGCTCGTATCCCTTCGTTCGGCGCGAGCGTGAGCTCGAACCTCTTGCCGTAAGCGTCCAGGCGCATGTACTTGCGCCCGTTTCCGCCGGCGCGCGTCTCGATCTTTACGGACTCGTGATACAGCACCTTGAAGGAGGGAGCCGCGAGAACGGCAGGCACGACACCCAGACCGCATGCGGCAGCGAAGCAAATCCGGGCGGCCGCAAACAGCCGGCCCAATGGAAAGCCGTGGTGGCGCAAGTAATTCCACATCCACATGCCCTTCGGAAGTCCCCTCGAACTGGCTGCGGCATGTTGCTTCCACCGCTTCAGGCTGATGCTGGCATAGGGCCGGGGGGACGCGCTGTGAGCTCGCTCACGCGGCGCAACGAACGACCGTTTTAGACACAGTCCTTCAGCGGAATCGCCGGATCCGCCAGCTTATCGAGGTTCGGCCGTACGTGAGCGGGGACGAGGCGGCGCGCCGCCATCTGATCCTTTGCGTGATTGACCGTGTCGACGGCAACCAGCTCACCGCCACGCAAGTAACAAGCGCTGAAGGCTCGCGAGGAAGGATCACCCCGCATCACGACGGCGTCATGGTCATGGGTCAGTCCCACGATGATGAGCTTCAGGTCGTACTGATCGGACCAGAACCAGGGAACCTTGTCGTGCGTGGTCGGCATACCAAGGAGGTTGAGCGCAGCACTCGTGCCTTGCTCGAACGCGTTATCCACGGATTCGAGCCGCAGTCGACGGCCATAGTGCAGGTTCGGGTGGCTGGTGCAATCGCCTGCCGCATAGATCGCGGGATCGGACGTGCGGCAGTTCTGGTCGACCACGATTCCGTTTGCGCACTCCAGGCCCGCGGCTACGGCCAACTCGTCTACCGGAGTCACTCCGACGCCCACGATGACGAGATCGGCGCCGTGCTCCGCTCCGTCTTCAGTAAGGACCGCACTGACCCGGCCGGCGGTGCCGGCCACCGCGCGAACCCTGGCATTGGAAAAAATCCGGACGCCGTTGCGGGTGTGCTCGGCGTGATAGAAGGCCGAGACCGCAGGACAGGTCACTCGATTCATGATCCGGTCGGCCATCTCCACGACTGCGACTTCAAGCCCCAGCTCGCGTGCCGTCGCGGCGACTTCCAGGCCGATGTATCCGCCGCCCACGACGACCAGTCGTCGCCCCGGCAGGAGATCGGCTCGCATCCGGTCGACGTCAGCGATCGTGCGTAGATAGTGAACCCCCGCCAGATCTGCTCCGGGCGCCTGGAGGGGCCGGGGACGGCTGCCCGTGGCGAGCAAAAGGGCGTCATAGGCGAGCACCGAGCCATCGTCCAGGCGAACGCGCTGCTCGCTACGCGAAATCGATTCGACTCTTCGCCCCAGTCGCAGGTCGACAGCGTGATCGGAATAGAAATGGGCAGGCCGGATCGCGAGGCGCTCCCGATCCAGCGTACCGGCAAGGTATTTTTTCGACAGGGGCGGTCGTTGATACGCCACCCAGGGTTCTTCGCCGACGACTATCAGCTTCCCCGTGAAGCCTTTGCGGCGTAGTGTATCCACGGCCTGCACTGCGGCTTGGCCGGCCCCCACCATGACTATCTGCTCGAGCATTGCGTAAATCATAACGCACTGCCTGAGGTTCGAAACTGCACCATAATGGGATGAGTTGGGGGAGGCCGCGCCACAATGGTGCGGGGCAAGAGTCAGGGAGTGCGTCTTTTGCGAGCAAACTCCATGATTTACAGGTGGCCCGGGCGTGGCATGAAAGCTGCAAAAACGACCGTGGCCGCTAAAATATTCGTATAAGTAAAGCTTAGAAACTCCGACGGAGAGTTCGCACATGAAACTGGTCACCGCGATCATCAAGCCATTCAAGCTGGACGACGTGCGCGCTGCGCTGTCCGACATCGGCGTTTCGGGCATGACAGTCACCGAGGTCAAAGGCTTCGGCCGGCAACGAGGTCACACCGAGTTGTACCGCGGCGCTGAGTACGTCGTGGACTTCGTTCCCAAGACCCGAATCGAAGTTGCAGTCCGCAGCGATCTTGTCGATCAAGTCATTGAAGCCATCCTCAAGTCCGCGAAGACGGGCAAGGTCGGCGACGGCAAGATCTTCATCACCGACATCGACCGCGTCATTCGCATACGAACCGGCGAGACCGACGACGCTGCGTTGTAGTCCATCGGCTGAAAACGCCGGAGGCGTTTTCAGCACGCCAACCGAGGAGCTGTTTCTCGCTCGCCGGCAAAACGCGTGGGTTTTGCCGGCTACTCGGCGGGCCAGTTTGGGTCTGGCATAGCCTGCAGGGCGGCCCTCCGGCCGCGCCTGTCGGCCGGTCGCCTTGCCGGCGCTGGCTTGGCTATACTGCTAAAGAGTGGACTGTCCGGCCGCACGGGTCGGCGGTCTGGCGCTGCTTCGCTCCGACGAAAGAACGTATTATTCGCCGTCCGTGAATGCCGCAGTAGGGAAGCCATGTCCAAGGTCATTCGTTTTCATGAGTACGGCGGACCGGAAGTCCTGCGGCTCGAGGACATCAGCCCGGGTAAGCCCGCGCCGGACGAGGCCCAGGTGCGCCATACGGCCATCGGCGTCAATTACATCGATGTCTACGATCGGACGGGCTTGTATCCGTCTGAATTGCCGACGGTACCGGGACGCGAAGCGGCCGGCGTCATTACCGCGATCGGGCGTAAGGTGCGCAGCTTCCGCGTCGGCGATCGCGTCGCCTACGTATATCCCAAACCGGGTGCCTACAGCGAAATTCGCAACGTCGAGGTCGACAGACTGGTCAAGGTTCCGAAGGGAATTTCCGACCCGCAGGCCGCGGCGCTGATGTTGAAGGGACTGACGGCGCACTATCTGCTCCGGCGCACTTATCGCGTGGCCCGTGGCGAAAATATTCTCGTGCACGCGGCCGCCGGCGGCGTGGGTCTGATCCTGTGCCAATGGGCCAAGGGCCTGGGCGCCAAGGTCATCGGAGTCGTCGGCAGCGATGCCAAGGCTGAGCTCGCGCGCAAACACGGGTGCAAGCACGTGTTGATTTCCGGGCGCGACGAGATTGTTCCCAGCGTGAAAAAGCTTACGCGCGGTGAAGGCGTCTCGGTGGTGTATGACGCCGTGGGCAAGGACACATTCATGGAATCGTTGGACTGCTTGCGCCTGCGCGGCATGATGGTTTCGTACGGCAACGCCTCCGGCCCTCCACCTGCCGTCAACCCGCTGGAACTCGGCAAGCGCGGCTCACTCTTTCTGACCCGACCATCACTCTTCAACTACATCACGCGGCGCGAAGATCTGGAGGCCGCGGCTCGTGAGTTGTTCGCCGTAGTGAAGAGCAAGGTCGTGCGCATTCGCATCGGGCAAAGCTATGCGTTGAGCGATGCCGCCGAAGCGCATCGCGATCTGGAAGCCCGCAGAACGACGGGCTCGACGGTTCTGATTCCTTAGTCGGAGCTGAGGCGGCCGGCCAGGCTGGCGATGACGATGGCCAGTTCTTCCGGCTCGACCGGCTTCGCCACGTGATTTTGATAACCGGCCTGCAAAGCCCGCAACCGATCCTGTGGCGATGTGTAGCCCGTCACGGCGATAGCCGGTGTGCGGCCGCCGTAGTCCGGATCCAACGCGCGTATCTGCTCGATCAGTGCGAAGCCGTCCATCCCCGGCATCCCCAGATCTGCCAGCAGAACGTGCGGGCGCTGCTCGAACAACACGCTCAGCGCCGCGTTGCCGCTCTCCGCGAGCGCCACTTGAGCACCAAAACCCTGCAGCACCCGGTTCATCAGTTCACGCGCGCCCTGATCGTCGTCGACGACGAGAATTCTCAGGCCCGCGAGCGTGGTCGTGGACACGGATCGCGTGCTTCCCTGCACCGGGCTGGGTTGTGCGGCGGTTTCATGCAACGGCAGGCGAATCATGAAACGCGACCCGGTTCCCTCGCCGTCGCTGTAGGCTTCGACGCTGCCTGCGTGCAGTTCGACGAGGTGACGAACGATGGCCAACCCGAGGCCCAAGCCGCCGTGACGCCGACTGATCGATCCGTCTTCCTGGCGGAAGCGATCGAAGACGTGAGGCAGAAAGTCGGACTTGATGCCCTGGCCGCTGTCGGTAACGCTGATTTCGGCGATGCCGTCTCGGCGTTCGAGCGAGACCTCAACCTTGCCGCCGGACGGAGTGAATTTGATGGCGTTGGATAAGAGGTTGCAGACAACCTGCTGCAGCCGGGCGAAATCTCCGTGAACCGTGCCGGTCCCGGAGTTGACCAGCGGCAGTAGCGTCAGCCCCTTCGTCTGTGCCGCAGGCAACATCGTTTCCAGTGCGGCTGAGACAACTCGGCGCGGATCCACATTGATCAGCTCCAGCGAGACTTTTCCCGTCACGATGCGCGAGGCGTCCAGCAGGTCTTCTATCAGCCGCTTCTGCGACCGTGCGTTGCGCTCGATGGTCTCGAGCGCGCGCGCCTGAGTTGCTTCGTCCAGCCGCCTGGTGCGCATCAGCGTCACCCAACCAAAAATTGCATTCAGCGGCGTTCGCAACTCATGCGACATCGTGGCTAGAAATTCGTCCTTGAGCCGGCCGAGCCCCTCTGCTTCCGCACGCAATACTTTCTCGCGTGCGAGGATCGCTTCGCGTTCCGCTTCCGCGCGCCTCCGTTCAGTAATCTCGGCGTGCAACAACTCGTTGGTCTGCTGCAGCTCTGCCGTACGTTTCGTCACACGGGATTCGAGCTCGTGATTGGCGCTGGCGAGTGCCGAATGTGCTTCGTGAAGCGCGACGAAGACACGAACTTTGCTGCGCAGGACCGCTGGAATCAGCGGCGAATGAATGTAATCGACAGCCCCCAGTTCGTACCCGCGGGCAGTCTGGATTTCATCGGCGTAGCTGGTGATGAAAATGATCGGCGTATTGCGACCGTTGCGATGATCGCGAATCAGGCTTGCGGTCTCCAGCCCGTCGATGTCGGGCATGTTGACGTCGAGCAGGATGACGGCGAACTCACCGTTCAGTACATGCTTCAGTGCTTCCGTCCCCGAAGGCGCGAGGACGATCTGCGCATCGAGATCGTCCAGAAGACTGCTGTATACCAGCAGTTTTTCCGGCAGATCGTCAACGATGAGTATGCGTGGGCGGGTCATTCAGCGGCTGTTCTAACCCCATCTTAAGAGCAGCGAGCAGCTAAGAGCAACGTGCGATGTGTATTACAGATCGCGCGCGGGTGTCGTCTAGCGAACCACGCGAAGCTGCCTGGCATTGCGCCCGATTCCGAGGGTTCCGCTGCGAACCACTTCCAGCAATTCGGCGTTCTGTGCCAGGTCCTGCACGAAGGCGTTGATTTCCGCTTCGCTCGCGGTCAGCTCGACGATGAAGCCATCGGCCGCAGGGTCGAGTACCCGGCCACCGGTCCGCACGACATAACCTCGAATCGTGTCGGTCTTTTCGGCGCGTACCTTCAGCTTGAGGAGCACCAGTTCCCGCTCCAGGTGCTCGCCCCGGGTCATGTCTTCGATGCTGACGACGTCGACCAGCTTGTTGAGCTGATTGGCAATCTGTTGAATGACCGCGTCCGAACCCGTCGTGACCAGCGTGAGCCGGGAAACGGTCGGATCGTCCGTGGGCGCTACGGAAAGCGATTCAATGTTGTACCCACGAGTGGAGAAAAGGCCTGCGACGCGGGTGAGAGCACCGGCTTCGTTCTGGAGCAGAATCGCAATAATGTGACGCATGAGGTTAAGAAGGCAGCGGGAGCGACCCGCGCAGAATAAAGGATTTTCGTGGTCCTGGAGCCACAGTGCCGTGCACGGCGTGCTGCAGGTGCGAAAAATAGCCTTCCCGCGGTGTCCGACCCTCCCGGTTTGCACCGTAGATCCAAGCTGCTAGTCTTCAAGGGGATACCCCGGCTTGACAGCCCTTTACACGAGCGCCCCTTTCCATGAGCGATACGGTGATCCAGCCCCGCCCCGCAGGACATCCGCTGGCCGGCCAGCGGATGACGGGCGCTCGTATGATCATGCAGGTGATCGCGGACGAGGGCGTCACAGCCATTTTCGGCTACAGCGGCGGCGCCATCCTGCCGACCTACGACGCTGTATTTCTGTTCAATGAACACCAGACTGCCGCCGGCGACCCCCAGATTCCACTGATTGTCCCCGCCAATGAGCAGGGCGCGGGCTTCATGGCTGCCGGATATGCCCGTTCCACCGGCCGCGTCGGCGTTTGCCTGGTCACATCGGGGCCAGGAGCTACGAACACCGTTACTCCTGTGCGCGATTGCATGGCCGACTCAACGCCTATCGTCGTGATCTGCGGCCAGGTCGCGACGGCAGCAATCGGAACCGACGCCTTTCAGGAGGCGCCCGTCCCCTCGATCATGGGCGCGGTGGCCAAGCACATTTTCCTGGTGACCGACCCGACCCGGCTGGAAGCCACCATCCGTACGGCTTTCGAGATCGCCCGCACCGGTCGGCCGGGGCCCGTGGTCGTTGACGTGCCGAAGGACGTGCAGAACTGGGAAGGCGTTTTTCACGGCGGCGGCATGCTGCCGATCCCCGGCTATCGCCGCCGGATGAACGAGCTTTCCGATCGCCTGCTCGAAGCTCACGAGGTGACGCGGTTCTTTGAAATGCTGGCGCAATCCAAACGCCCGCTGATCTACGCAGGCGGTGGCGTGATCAACGCGAACGCCGCAAGTGCGCTGACCGAGTTTGCCACGACCTTCGGCATTCCTGTTGTGACCACGCTGATGGGAATCGGCGCGCTCGATACGACGCATGTTCTTGCGATGCGCATGCTCGGCATGCACGGCACGGCGTTTGCGAATTATGCCGTCGACGATTGCGATTTCCTTATCGCCGTGGGCGCACGATTCGACGACCGGGTTGCCGGAGTTCCGGCCAAGTTCGCCCGTAACGCGCGTATCGCGCACTTCGACATAGACCGGGCTGAAGTCAACAAGGTCAAACGCGCCCACTGGAGTCACGTCGGCCTGATTCCCGATGCGCTGCAGATGCTGCTCGAATACGGGCGACGCACGCAGTTCAAACCCGACTACAGCACGTGGCACCGGGAACTCGCCGAGCTGAAGCGCGTTTATGCGATGAATTACGATCGTGCGAGCGAGCACATACAGCCGTATTACGTGATCGAAGAGATCAACCGCCATGCCAACGGCGAGGCGATCATCAGTACGGGTGTTGGCCAGCATCAGATGTGGGCTGCGCAATACTGCGATTTCCGCTACCCGCGCTCGTGGCTGACGTCCGGCAGCATGGGGACGATGGGCTTTGGCCTGCCGGCCGCCATCGGCGCGCAGATCGCCAACCCCAGACGACTGGTTATCGACATCGACGGCGACTCCAGCATCCGCATGAACATCGGCGAGCTGGAGACCGTGACGACTTACAACCTGCCGGTCAAAGTGGTTGTGCTGAACAACTTCGGCGACGGCATGGTCAAGCAGTGGCAGAAGCTGTTCCATAAGGGACGGCTTTCCGCGAGCGATCGCTCGCTGCACAAGAAGGATTTCATCAAGACCGCGCAGGCGGATGGTTTCCGCTACGCCGTGCGACTGGATCGCAAGGCGGATGTGCCGCGCGTCATCGAGGAATTCATGAAGTTCGACGGTCCTGCCTTCCTGGAGGTGGTGATCGATCGGGACGCCGGCGTGTACCCGATGGTCGGTCCCGGACAGCCCTACGAGAACATGATCACCGGCGACTTCATCCCGTCGCGTCACAAGGTGGACGTCACACCTCCCGGCGCCTCGGAGATGTTCTGAATGAAATACCTGCACACGATGGTCCGCGTCACCGACCTGGAAGCCTCCCTGCGTTTCTACGTCGACGCGCTCGGGCTGAAGGAAGTCGATCGCAAGGAAGTCCCGCAGGGGCGCTTCACCCTCATCTTTCTGGCCGCCCCCGGCGATGAGTCCGCCCAGGTGGAACTCACGTATAACTGGGATCCGGAAAGTTATAGCGGCGGGCGCAACTTCGGTCACCTGGCCTATGGCGTGGACGACATCTATGCGACCTGCCAACGCCTGATGGACCGGGGCGTCACCATCAATCGTCCGCCCAAGGACGGCAGGATGGCTTTCATCCGCTCCCCCGACAACATTTCGGTCGAGTTGCTGCAGAACGGCCCGGCGCTGCCTGCGGCCGACCCGTGGAAGTCGATGCCGAACGTCGGCACCTGGTGAGCGGCCAAGGCCGGCGGCGG
>FTJL01000060.1_pt4 | contig 13264 bp, 12 predicted proteins | sample 1658551 | NCBI WGS metagenome assembly FTJL01 (sample SAMEA3914835, study PRJEB12502) | metagenome | biome: forest; material: soil | place: Canada | collected 2011-07-03 | depth 0.3 m
GTCTGGCCTGCTGCAAACGCCGCAGGCGTTTGCAGCCAAATGGAGTAGGCTGGCCGCTCCGTGGCGCCTTCCGGTCGGGTCGATTGACGCGCTCGTGCGGGCGCCTCGACTATGGGTGATGTCGAACCTCCCGTCGCGATGGCGCCCGTTGGCGTTTGCCTGGCTTTGCGGTTTCGCCTCCCTGATGGGGGCAGCCCCATTCGCGGCTGCCGCCCACCCGGAGGACAAAAAGGCCGACGCCGCAAGGACCGAGCGCCTGGACGAAGTGACCGTGACCGGCACCCATGACATCGATCCGCAGGTGCTGGATCACGTGGTGGTCCCCCGTTTTGTCCAGTCGCATGCCGCAACCAACGACAAGACCGGACAGATTGGCCGCTGGGTGACTGCGATCTGTCCGGCCACCAACGGACTGCAACCGCACTTCAATACTTTTGTCTCGCGTCGGATCGAGGCGGTGGCTGCGAGCGTCGGCGCGCCCACCAAAGTGGGGCTGCAATGCACCCCAAATATCGGAATCATCTTTACGCCGGAGCCCCAGAAGCAGTTGGACCTTGTGGTCAAGAACGCTCCCGCCATGCTCGGCTTTCACTACGCCGCACAGACGAAGGAGCTGACGACCTTCACCCACGCAATTCAAGCCTGGTATGTCACGGCAACCCGCGGCGGCAACGGCATGCTGCAGGTGGATTCCGAGTTTCATCGGCCGCCGGCGGGGCGGGCGGACAGCCGACTGGGGGCGAGCATTCGCAGCGAGTTCGCTCACGTCCTGATCATCGTCGACTCCAGCAAGCTGTCGGGCTTTACGCTGGGCAGCATTGCCGACTACCTGGCGGTCCTGACGTTGAACCGCTCGCCCTCGCTCGAAGGCTGCAGCGAACTGCCGAGTATTCTTGACCTGATGTCCCCCGGCTGTCGGCCGGACGCCAGGCCCCAGGGTCTGACTGCGACCGACAGCGCCTATCTGCAGGCGCTGTACTCGGCGAACCTGGAGCATTTCCTGGCCGGCGAGCGCAATGAAATCCACGATGCCATGCTGAAAGCCCTGCAACACCCCACGCCTTGACCGCTGCCACCGCTCGTTGGCGTTTTTCACGTCGCCCGACGGAACCGGTGCCATCTTCATTCGGGACGTGGCCGCTCAAGGTACGGCCATTGCCGCCAACAGCCCAACTTTGTACGCCCAGGCGATGGGCACCGTGACGTTCGACGTCCGGGCGGGCGATCGGGTGACCAAGGGGAAGGCCCTGGGCACCCTGGACAGCCCCAGCCTGGTCAACGAGTACGCCCGTGAGCGAGCAACGCTCGACAGCCTCGATGTGACCCTGGAGCGGCAGAGCATCGAAATCCGGCGCCAGGAGTTGAAGAATCGCGAGGACATCGACCAGGCCGGCGTACAGATTCATGCGGCGCAGCGCGAGTACAAGCGTGCCCAGGCTGCCCGGCAGGACGGAGTCATCCCGGAGCGCGATCTGGCCAAAGCGCACGACGATGTCGATAGCGCGCAACTGGCCTACGATCACGCCGTGGCCAATGCCAAGCTGGACAGCGACGGGCTGCAATTCGACCTGAAGACCAAGCGCCTGGAGCGCGATCGGCAAAAGCTGTTGGTGCAAAATCTGCAGCGCCGCGTCGACGCGTTGACGATCCGCTCTCCGGTGGACGGGATGGTGGGCAGTCTGGCCGTGAACCAGAAAACCACGGTTGCCGAGAACGCCGCTTTGCTGACGGTGGTCGATCTGTCCGCGCTGGAAGTCGAGTTTCGCGTTCCGGAGTCCTACGCGGGCGATCTGGGGCTCGACCTGCCGGCCGAGATCGTCTACGGCGACAAGACGTACCAAGGGCTCGTGACCTCAATTTCGCCCGAAGTCGAGGATAACGAGGTGAAGGGTCGGCTGCGGTTCGCTGAAGGGGCTCCGCCGGGGCTGCGGCAGAACCAACGGGTCAACGTGCGCATCATCATGGAGTCGCGTAACAACGTGCTGAAAGTCGAACGCGGCGCTTTCGTCGATTCCGGCGGCGTCGTGTACGTCGTGGACGCCGATACGGCGCGACGACTTTTCTGAATGTGGCACTTCAGAGCTTTCGCCGCAATCCGATCCTCACCGCGTTGATGGTGGGAGCGATCGCGGCGGGAATCGGCGCCGCAATGATTACGGTTACGCTGTATCACGGGCGTGCGGGGCACCCGCTGTGGTGGAAGGAAACTAAACTCTTCGCAGTGACTTTGGACAATCGCGGTGCCAGTCGGGACAGGGAGGAATTGCAGCGTCACCCGGAATATCCACCGTTTCAGGTGACCTACCGTGATGCCGATGCGCTGTACCGTTCGAGCATTGCGGTCCGCAGCGTCAGAATGTACGCCATCTCGCGGGTAGTAGACCCCGGCCGCGGGGGAATTAAGCCGTTCAACGTCCGGGGCCGGCTGGCGACGGCGGATTTCTTCCAGATGTTCGCTGTCCCGTTCCGTTACGGGGGTGGCTGGACGCGAGCGGCCGACGAGGCGCCGGAGCCGGTGGTCGTGATCGCGCGGAGCCTGAACGACAAGCTGTTCGCGGGAGCTAACAGCGTCGGGCGTTCGCTGACACTGAGCGGCCATTCATACCGAATCGTGGGTGTCCTGGACTCGTGGTTGCCGGCGCCCAGATTCTACGACCTGAACGGCTACGGCTTTGACACACCGGAGGACGTATTCATGCCTTTCGGATGGTCGACCGCATTGCAGATACCCACCGGCGCCGGCATCAACTGTGTGACGGCGGATGCCAAGGTGGGCACTTTCAATGACCTGCTCACGGCCGATTGCAACTGGTTGCAGTACTGGGTGGAGATCTCCGGCGCCGGGCAGTTGCAGCGTTACCGGCAATTCGTCGACAACTACACGACGGAGCAGAAGAAGTACGGCCGCTTTGCCCTGCCGCTGAACAACCGCATCGTGGACATGCCCACCTGGTTCGCCATGAACGATGTCATCGGCGACGAGAGCCGCATGGAACTGGGCCTGGCGGCCATGTTCCTGCTGGTGTGCATCCTGAACACCATAGGATTGATGCTGGCAAAGTTCATTGGCGGCTCGCCCATCACGGGCCTGCGCAGGGCTTTGGGTGCCAGTCGCCGGGATATCATCCGACAGCACCTCGTCGAAGTGATCGTGGCCGCGCTGCTTGGCGGTGTGGTGGGAATGGGCCTGGCCTGGCTGGGATTGGCAGCGATACGAGCGTTGACAGATGTTTCGAGCGGCGACAATCCACAGGGCGTGGCCATGGCGCAGACCCTGTCGCACATGGATTACGGGATGTACTTCGTCGCGCTGGGTATCTCGCTGCTCACTGGGGTTCTGGCCGGTCTTTATCCGGCCTGGCGTATCGGCCGGATGGCTCCGGCGATCTTTTTGAAGAGCCAGTAGGGGGCGATCATGCAACTGGCGCATCTGCTGAGTGCACTCTGGCGCAACCGTACCGGACCGCTGCTGATAGCCGTTCAGATTGCGATCGCGCTGACGGTGTTGGTCAACGTGGCGTCAATCGTGATCGTGCGCTTCGACACCTACTTTCGTCCCACCGGTATCGATCTGCCGAATATCTTCTGGGTGTCCAGCCAGGGCATCGGCGCGGATTACCATCACGAGGCCGTGGTGAAGGCGGACCTCGCGTATCTGAATTCATTACCCGCAGTCGTCGCGGCCGCAGCGAGTATGTCTTTGCCGCAGACCTACAGCGGTTTTGTCTTACCCTTTTCCGCCTCTGCCGGCGACAAGGCGCCCAAGGAAGCCGGCTCCATCATGCTGATGTCCTCTGGAGGGCTGGATGCGCTGGGAGTCAGGCTCATCGCGGGTCGGGCGCCCTCGGCGCAGGCGGTCAGTCCGGCTTCGGCAGGCGCCGTCGATGCGCTGGCCCGCTGGGCACCCGAGGTGGCGATTACCCGGGCGCTGGCCACCAAGGTATTCCCCAAGGGCGATGCATTGGGACAGACGCTTTATGCGGGGCTGATCAACAAGTCATCCAAAGTGGTGGGAATTGTCGACCTCATGGAGACGGCCCCTGTCATGGGTCCCTGGTCGTCTTTCGCCCAACAGGTCGTCTTCGTCCCGGCCATCCCGCCGGGCCCGATGGCGCTGTACCTCATCAGAACGAAGCCGGGACGGCGCGCCGAGGTGATGGCCCAGGTAGAGAAAAAGCTGGGTGACAGTGAGCCCACGCGGTTCATCGAGCGAATGGAGACATTGGAGAAGACCGCATTCAACACTCGTAACTGGATACGTTCGAGCTCCATCATCTTGGGGTTCGTGGCCCTGCTGGTCCTGGGGGTCACCGCCGTCGGTATTTTCGGGTTGGCGGCCTTCACCGTGACGACTCGAACCAAGCAGATTGGCACGCGGCGGGCGATCGGCGCGCGCCGGGCGCAGATCCTGAAGTACTTCCTGCTGGAGAATTGGCTGATCACGACCGCAGGCGTCGCGGTGGGATGCCTGCTGGCATTGGCCGTCGGCCTCCAACTGACCCGGATGTTCCAGACGCCGCGACTGCCGCTGTACGACCTCGTCGGCGGGATCGTATTCCTCTGGGCTCTTGGTCTGTGCGCGGTGCTGTTTCCGGCGCGGCGTGCGGCGGCGATCTCCCCGGCTATCGCGACGAGGACTGTTTAGGCGTTGCGCGCTCAAACACCCATCGAGATATGGCCGGGCCTGTAGGTGTCGCGAGCGAAAAATGCGACGATCAACCCGAAGACCATCATCGCGCCTAAGTTTTCGGCAAACAGCGGCCAACTGAAATGGGGTGTGCGGTGCAGGGCGGAGAGCGGCAGAACAGCGTAATTCATGACGAAGAACGTTACGATGCCGTACGCGATTCCCGACAGCACCCACCGCCGTGTCAGCGCGGTCAGCTTCTGGGCCGCGAATGCGAAAATCAAGGCGATGAGAATCGACAGCGCCCATTGCACGACCAGGCCGAGCGAGGCAGACCTGAACCCCAGCTCCAAAGAGCGCCTCCCCAGCAGGCCTGCGGCAATGTACTGGGTGATGACGATGGGGTTTTGCCGGCTGATCAGCGCCGCCGCGACGATGTCGACCGTCCCGGCGACGAAGCCGCCCAACAGCGCGCTGGCGAGTGCCGTTCTAGGTCGACGTCTCATGCGAGATACCCTTATCGACTACACAGCGGGTGCGGTGGCCACCGAATCCGGCGGAGCGAGTGTAGACTGAAACCGGTGCGACCTTGGGTGGTTCAGGAGGCGGCATGAAAGTCGGGTTTGTCGGACTGGGCCAGATGGGCACCGGCATGGCCGCCAGCCTGCTGAAAGCGGGGCATGAATTGACCGTGTACAACCGTTCGCCACAAAAGAACCTGCCTCTGGTTGCTCTGGGCGCCCGGAGCGCCGCCCGCGTCGCGGATGCCTGCAACGGGGATGTCGTCCTGACGATGCTCGCCGATGACAACGCAGTCGAGAGCGTAACATTAGGCAACGACGGCATCCTCGAATATCTGAGAACGGACGCCGTCCATATTTCGTGCAGCACCATCAGCGTCGCGCTTTCCGAGACGCTGACTGAGCTTCATGCCAAGGCCGCGCAGGGCTTTGTGGCCGCACCCGTCTTCGGCCGCCCCGAAGCGGCCGCCGCCGCCAAGTTGTTCGTGGTCAGCGCCGGGCCGCGGCAGACGATCGAGCGGGTCAGACCACTGCTGGAAGCCATCGGCCAGAAGGTCTTCACGTTCTCGGAGCGACCCTGCGATGCGAATCTGGTCAAGTTGAGCGGTAATTTCCTTATTGCCTCCGTGATCGAGTCGCTGGGTGAGGCGCTGGCGTTGATAGAGAAGGGCGGAGTCGACCGGGGACAGTACATTGAGATGCTGACTTCGACCTTGTTTGGCGCGCCCGTCTACAAAGTCTATGGCGGGTTGCTGGTCGAGCGTAAATTCACGCCGGCCGGATTTGCCGCGCCGCTGGGGCAGAAGGACATCCGGCTGACCCTGGCTGCCGCCGAGAAGTTACGTGTACCGATGCCGATCGGGAGCCTGTTGCGCGATCGTTTCCTGTCGCTGCTGGCCCACGGTGGGGACGAGCTTGATTGGTCGGCGATAGGTGATCTAGCATCACGCGACGCAGGAACTACTAAAAAGCTGACCTCCTGATGAGACCCCGAGCAAACCGGCTGCGACACGGTGGCAAGCGCCACTGGGCCGCGCCGTTTGTGCTCGCGATGCTCTGCCTTCGGGCGCTCGTGCCCGCCGGCTTCATGCTGGCGCCGGTCGACGGACGGCTGCAGGTCGTACTGTGCCATTCCGATGCGCCGGGTCTGCCGGTGCACGATCACGGTAGCGTCGCGCATTCGGGTCACCATCACGGGAACGCCGAACATTCAGGTCACCAGCACACGCAGCTCGATCCGACCTGTCCTTATGCGCAAAGCGCAGGTCCCGCGCCGCTTCCCGTACTGCCGCAGGTAGCTTCTTACTCCGAACTCGTCGTATTTGTCCTGCCGTTACCGGTGGAGCAGACGCGAATTCAATTCGGGCCTGTACGTCGGCAATTCGCGCGCGGACCCCCTCACTTCGCCTGACCGCAACTGAATCCTCGCTGCGCGTCTGCGCCCGCATTGTCGGCGCCGGCGTGCGCGAGGTGTGACCATTGGTCTGTTCAGGTGAGGCAACCATGAACCCCTTTGTCAGGCGACGAGGGCGGCCCGCAATGCGCGCAGCCGCTCTCGCCTCGATTCCGATAAGTTTCCTGATTCCCCAGGCCGTGACGGCGTGTGCGACTTGCGGGTGCACGCTGAGCGCCGATGCCGCCATGGGCTACTCGACTTCGGCGGGTTGGCGAATGAGTTTCGAGTACGACTATCTGCATCAGGACGAACTGCGCAGCGGTACCCGCTCGATCGAGGGCGTTCCCGATGGCAACGAGTTGGAACACGACACACTCAATCGCTACCTGACGGTCGGCTTGAGTTACAGCCCGAACGCCGTGTGGAACATCGATCTGCTGGTGCCGTATGTCATCCGGACGCACTCGACGTACGGGGATTTCGATTCGACCCAACCCCTGCCGCCTTTGAGCACTTCGCGCAGCTCCAGCCTGGGGGATATCCGGCTGATCGGCAGCTACCAGGGTCTGCTGGCCACGCACAACCTCGGAGTCCAGTTCGGACTGAAGCTGCCCACCGGTCAGTATGGAACGGCGGTGAACTTCAACGCAGGCCCGAACCAGGGGACCCCGTTGGACGCCAGTCTCCAGCCCGGCACCGGCAGTACCGATGTGATCATCGGAGCCTACTACTACCAGGCCATCAGTCAGAACTTCGATTTTTTCGCCAATGGTCAATTCCAGAGCGCCGTCAAACATCATATGGATCAGCCGGGCAATGACTACCGTCCGGGCAACTCCACGACCGTGAGCTTCGGGTTGCGCTATGAGGAGAATCCACGTTGGGTGCCGCAATTGCAGGTCAACCTGCTGCACAAATCTCCCGACCAGGGCGCGCTGGCCGACGTTCAGGCTACGGCGGGCAATGTCGCGTACCTGAGTCCGGGACTGACGGCTCAGGTGATTCCGTCATTACACGTTTACGGTTTCGTGCAATTGCCGGTCTACAGTAATCTCTACGGCAATCAGCTCTTTCCCCGGTGGACGGCCAGCATGGGGGCGAGTTATGCCTTCTGAATCGAGAGAATCACACCGTCTTAAGGGTCGCCGCGCGATGCTGAAGGGCACCGCGGCGGCGCTGTTGGCATATCGCACGCTGCCCGGTCCCCCGGCCCGAGCGAACGACTTGCGTGTGGGCGCACCGGCTCCGCCCGCTACTCTGGTGACCCTGGATGGCGAGAAGCTCTCCACCGCGAGTCTGTTGGGGCAGGTCGTCGTGTTGACCTTCTGGGCCACCTGGTGCACGCCCTGTCGAGACGAGTTGCCGCTGCTATCCAGGTACGCGGCCGAGCACGCCCGTTCTGGACTGCGTGTGCTCGGATTCACTCTCGATACCGATGAAAACCTGCGCGATGTCAGGTCGGTGGCCGCGACACTGAGTTTCCCGTCAGGCTTGCTGACGAGATCCAGCGCCCCCGGCTACGGACGCATCTGGCGGATACCCGTGAACTTTACGATCGATCGCGCAGGCCGGCTGGTGGACGACGGCTGGAAGGACAAACAACCGACGTGGACGGCGGAGCGGCTGGAACGAATCGTCACGCCGCTTCTATCCTGAACTGATTCGTGACTATATAGCGCCTTTCCCGGGAGAATCTCCCGATGGCCGGCGCACAGCGCGTTTTAGGAATGTTCAGTGTAAGGTAGCCGGATTGACTATCCGATGAGGGGATTGACGATGAGCGTTGGACGAGCGCCGCTGCGCGGAATTTGGGGACTGGTGCTGATCGGGTTGGCGCCACTGGTCGGAAACGCGAGCCCGGCTTACCAGGTCTTCGTCACGAACGAGCGGTCGGGCGACGTTACCGTTATCGATGGCAAGGACTTCAAGGTGATTGCCACGATTCCCGTAGGCAAGCGGCCCCGCGGTATTCACGTAACGCCCGACGGCAAGACGGTGTACGTGGCCTTGAGCGGAACGCCCATCGAAGGGCCGCCGCAACTGGATGCCAAGGGCAATCCGATCTTCAAGAACCGCAAGGCGGATGACGACGATGACGATTCCAACGCCGACAAGGCTGCCGACGGAATCGGCATTGTGGATGTTGCCTCCCGCAAGCTGACGGGGAAGTTTTCCGCGGGCTCCGACCCGGAGGAATTCGCGCTCAGCAAGGACGGCAAGCGCCTCTACATCTCGAATGAAGACGTCAAGACGGCCAGTGTGATCAACATTGCCACCGACAAAGTCGAGCACATCATTCCGATAGCGCAGGAGCCCGAGGGCGTGACGACCACCCCGGATGGGAAATACTTCTATGTGACCTGTGAAGCCGGCGGCGACATCTTTGTGATCGACACAGATCACTATGCGATCGCCTCGCACTTCAAGGTCGAGGGACGGCCTCGCAGTGTGGATTTCCTGCCCGATGGTTCGATCGGGTTCATCCCTTCCGAGTCGGCCGGCCAGCTCAACGTGGTGGATGCGGTCAATCCCAAGGTACTGAAGACCCTCACGCTGCCGACGGGCTCGCGGCCGATGCGGGTGAGAGTCGCCCCCGATGGCCGCAAGTTGTACCTGAGCAATGGTCGCGCCGGCACGATCTCCGTGATGGACACTCATAGTTATGAGCTGCTCGACACGATTAAGGTGGGCCAGCGGCCCTGGGGAATTGTGATCTCTCCCGACGGCAAATATCTGTTCGTCGCCAACGGTCCGTCCAATGACGTTTCCGTGGTGGACCTGGAGAAGAAACAGGAAGTGGCCAAGGTTAAAGCCGGCGCCAGCCCTTGGGGTGTGGTCGTGGTGCCGACCGGCCAATGAGCGACTGGGCTGTGCTTACTTGCCGACGATGAAGACTTCCTGCGTGATGATGCTGCGCGTGAAGCCCTCCTTGTACGCACGTGTCCTTAAGACCGTTGGGCCGTCGACGTGGATGGGCTTCTCGTAGCGCATATCCGACGGTCCGGGCACGCTGCCGTCCAGGGTGTAGCGTATGTCCGTGCCCGGTTCACTCTGCGTCAACGAGATGTCGACCGGCTTGTCAAAGGTGCCCCCTTTGGGCGAGATGACGGGCGGTTCCAACACAGCGCGTCCGGGCAGGCTCGTAATCCACTCTCGTAGCAGTTCGACGCCTTTTTGATCGATGGTTTCCCGCGCGAGCGGCGGCATCCTGATGTCATCCGCCGTATTGACACGCATGAATGCGATCGAGCGCCAGATGTCGTGGGGTGAGATGACCCTGGGGCGATCGATTCCCTGGTCTATCACCACGGGACCGTCGATCAGGTTCTGCTGATCCAGTGGAGTGTCATAGCGCGCATCGAAGTTCGCGATCGTGCCCCCGGGGCGATGGCACTGTGAGCAATTGGCATCGAGGTAGGATCGCGCCCGGTCTTGCAGACTGCGGGTGGCGTCGTCCATGGCAGCCAGCTTGGGGAAAGTCTCCAGTTGCGCGTCCGTGAACCCGGGCGACAACAATCCCAGATGATTCCAGGTTCGCAGCTGGTTATCGGTGACTCCCGACGGATACGCGTAGGCCTTGTTCATCTGCCGGGTCTTGACACCCAGCACGCCCCCCGAGGTCGTTGTGTGACAGGTCTGACAGTCGTGCCTGCTGGGGTAGTACCAGGTTTGGTGGTGCACTTCCCCGTTGGCAGCCTTGATAGGAATGTCCTCCGTAACGCTGGTCGTCAGCAGATCCGCGTCGCTGTTGTCGGCTCTCCACTTGTAGTCGACGCCGTAAACTCCGCCGGCCCGGTCGCGGACCAGCAGCCGTGTTTCCAGGCGGCGTTTCTTGGGGTTCGCTGCATCGACGGGCAGTTCGAAGGTCTTGACGAAGATGCTGCCGGCCGGAAAGCGCCACTCGCCGGTCGGAGAAAACTGGATAGTCCCTGTGGGAATCGAAGCCCAGCGCAGCTTGGCCGCGCCGTCCGACCAGAAGGCCGCTACGAGCTCGTAAGGAATCAACCCGGGGCTGGGGACCATGTGCGCGGTATCCGTGAAGACACCGGTTTGCGACAGCAGCCGCGGCATGGTGCCGTCCGCACTTGGGGGCATGTGCAAATAGGCTGCGGGTGCGATCCGTGAAGTCACTCCAAAGGGAGCCGACGCGGCCGCGGATTGCGCTTGCGCCGCCGGAGCGTTGCCAAAACCCAGGACGCACCCGATCAGGAGCACCACGGCTCGCACGTCGCCGCGCTTGGCGAAGAACCAGTGTTGAATGGCAAACACGGTAAGGCCCAAGCCCAGTACGTCGTGGCTCACCGCGGCGACGTGTTGGGACCGATCTTCGCTCAGGAAAAACAATCCGAACCCGCTGACCGCCAGCAGCACCACAAAAGCGGACAGCGTGGCACCGCTCAATCGCCGCAAGCCCGCAGGCCACCAGCGCATAACGTGCTTCGCCGTGATCCAACCCAATAAAGACATGCTGAGAATCGCAATCACACCATGCAGTAACAGAATCGCCGGCTCCCAGGGGTGCGGCATTATGCCGAATTGCCCGGGCCTGGCGAAGAATTGGTCCAGGCACAGCCACAGACAGCCCGTCAGCCACAGACTCCCGAAAATCAGGTAGACGCTCAGGCGCTGCCCTTGTGCCATGCGGCCATAGGGCCACTTGCGGTAGTTCCGTGTCATGCCGCGGGGCGCCCGACCTTCAGGCGTGGAGTACTCGCCACGGCCTAACGCGCGGCGCCGTTGGGCCGCAACGTCGACTGCCACAGGGCCAGCAGCCAGCGCACTCCTTGCGTCACGTGTTCAGAAGACAGCGTAGAGCCGGAAATGTTCTTGATATCGGTGCGAAATCTCAATTGCTGCAGATCGCTGCGCGAGCTGAATTGCGCGCGCCAGGCGGGGTTGCGAATCTCGCTGCCGTGACTTTCCCGGTACGCCAGGATTTCCAGGTTGCGCAAGTCTCCGTCGGGGTCTATCCCTACGGCATAGGTAATAAGGCTTTGCCGGCCGATGACCTCGTCGACGAAGAAGTGGCCCAGCAGGGCATTCTGCGCGGTCGCCCGCCAGATGCGGATCGATCCGTGCGGGGGCTGTGGGCCGGCCGCAGCCAGCACCGCCTGCAGCTGCTCTGGGGACAGGCTCGGCGTGATCTCGCTGAAGGCATCGGCCTGCGGGTACACAGCCTTCTGGGCGCCCTCGATACTCAGATAGTCCGCCGCCACCACCGCCGGCACGGGCAGCAGGGCCGCGAAAACAAATGCCGGAATCGGGTAACGATGGGGCACTGAGCGCTCGTGTCGAACTCGAATGGGAATTATTATCATTTAGTGTCCCAGCGATCACAACCGGTGTCGGCCCCGCCCAAGCTTGAAAGGTGCTCCCAGGTCCTTTGCCGCCTGCGCCCGGGCCTGGGAACCCTGGTGGCCGTGGAGGCTGAAGCCCGGCTCGATTCCATCGCCCAGCAGGGAATTTCGGCAGCCTTCGAGGCCGTCGCCCGGGTAGAGCGCCTCATGCATCCGAGCCGGATCGGAAGCGATTTGGCCGCCCTGGCCGTCACGCCTTGCGGTACGTCGCTGGCGGTTCACCCGTGGACCTGGGAAGTCCTCGAACTGTGCCAGCGATTGAATGTGCTATCGCGCGGGATCTTCGATCCGTGTCTGGATGTCTCGCCCGGCAGGATGCGCGATCTGGAACTCGCGCAGTCCTATCACGTCGTTCCGCATTCGCGGCTGACTGTGGATCTGGGCGGAGTCGCGAAGGGCTATGCCGTGGATCGTGCGCTAGAGGCACTGCGCGATGCCGGTTGCGATGGCGGGTTGGTCAACGCTGGGGGAGACCTTGCTGTATTCGGCGCACGCGGTCACAAAATCGTTTGCCGCGTGGGCGGCGACGCCTCTGCCGTCGTAGAGCTTCACAACTCGGCACTCGCTACTAGCGATGTCGCGAGCCCAGATCGCCCGGTGGAGCATCGAGGGTACTATCACGGCGCCGATCGCGGCGCCGTGATATCCGGCAATGTCACTGTCATGGCTGCGAGCGCCGCGGTGGCCGACGCGCTGACCAAATGCCTGCTGTCCGGCGACCACTCGCTGAACCAGACGCTGCTCGATGCGTTCGAGGCAACACAGATTCAAACCTGACGGGCGATCAGAAGTTCAGCCCCAACCCCAGGTCGATGCGCGAGAAGTCGGTGTTGATGCGGAACAACTGGTAGTCCGCCTTCAACACGACATGCGGGTTGAGGTAGAAATTGGCGCCCCAGGTCCAGACGCTGTCGTGATTCCCGGGCCAGGTGCCGTAGTCGCCGGGAGCCGCGGAAACCGGGACCTGGCCCAACGGCAGATTCGGACCGGGCGTGCCCTCGTACTTCGATCCCATGTCATAGCGCTCCCAGCGTACGAACGGCGAGAGACGATAGGTATCGTAATCCCACAGGTCATAGGCGGCCTGCGCGAAGTATCCGTAGAACGCGGACGGGATGGGATTCGGCGAACCGGGATTGGACGCGTTGGCTCCCGCCACATTGCTGATTGACCCGTGAGCATAGAGTGCGGACAGGTCGAACTTGGCGGGCGTCCAGCGCGCGTGTGCTTCCCACAAGGTCACCCGCTGATTGCCGTAGAGCGGCGCGTTCGGGGGTGCCGCAACTTTGACGGCATCTCCGCTGCTGATGGCCGCACCGAGGGTAAGTCCTGGCACGCCGTAGTAGCTGAGCGCGACGTATTG
>FTJL01698833.1_pt1 | contig 13232 bp, 8 predicted proteins | sample 1658551 | NCBI WGS metagenome assembly FTJL01 (sample SAMEA3914835, study PRJEB12502) | metagenome | biome: forest; material: soil | place: Canada | collected 2011-07-03 | depth 0.3 m
GAACCGGCCCCAGCCCCGCCGCCCCGACCTTCACGATTCCCGCGACCGCCGTCTTCCATCAGGGCAACGTCCCCGCCGTATGGGTTATCACCGGTAAGTCGACACTCGAGTTGCGGCCAGTGACGGTGCGCAGGTACAGCGGTCACACGGCGACGGTCAGCAGTGGCTTGAAAGAGGGCGACAACCTGGTGCTGGCCGGAGTGCATACGGTCTTCGAGGGTGAGTCTGTAAAGCCCGTGAAGCCCTTGTTCGACGGTGAAGGTGACGTCGAGGGCCCTGCGCCCATGAGTGCGGCCAAATGAACGAGGGAAAAACCGAAGGTACAGGGCATTTGCCGGGGGCGGGCGCTGCGTCTGCAGACGAACAGCGCTTCAATCTGTCGAGCTGGAGCCTCAAGCATCAACCGCTGGTGATTTTCATTCTGGCGCTGCTGACGCTGTTCGGCGTGCTCTCGTACGGACGGCTGGCGCAGTCGGAGGATCCGCCGTTCACTTTCAAAGTCATGGTGATCAACACGCGTTGGCCCGGCGCGACGGCACGCCAGGTTCAAGAGGAAGTCACCGACCGGATCGCTCGCAAGCTGCAGGAGACAGCCGACGTCGATTTCCTGCGCAGCTATTCGCGACCCGGTGAGTCGACGCTCTTCTTCACCATCAAGGACGGTGCGCCGCCCTCGCAGGTGCCGGATACCTGGTACCAGGTTCGTAAGAAAGTCGGCGACATCGCCTATACCCTGCCCGCCGGCGTTCAAGGCCCGTTCTTCAACGACGAATTTGGCGACGTCTATACCAACATCTATGCGCTGGAAGGCGACGGATTCTCGTTCGCCCAACTGCACGACTATGCGGAGCGTCTGCGTACCGAGTTACTCAAGGTTCCCGACGTCAACAAGGTCGACTTCATAGCCGATCAGGAACAGCGTATCTACGTAGAGATTTCCAATGCGCAGCTGGCCAAGCTGAATCTGACGCCGCAGCAGATCGCCGACGCGGTCAATTCCCAGAACGCGGTGGCGGACGCCGGTCTGTTCACGACCTCCGACGACAGGGTCTACGTGAGACCCAGCGGTCAGTTTCAGGACGTCGACAAGCTGAGGGATACGTTGATTCGCGTCAATGGCCGGGAGATGCGGCTCGGCGACATTGCGACGATAGAGCGCAGTTACACGGATCCGCCGAGCCAGTACATGCGGTTTGACAACAAGGCCGTGCTGGGGATCGGCGTGACGATGGCGCCGTCGGGCGATGTCATCGCGCTGGGCAAGGAGCTCGACGCCGAGTCCGCAAGACTGCGTGCCGCGCTCCCGGCAGGGTTGAAGCTCGTGGAGGTGGCCAGCATGCCGCATGCCGTCGGGCGCTCGATCGACGATTTCGTCGAGGCCGTCGCGGAGGCGATCGGCATCGTGTTGCTGGTCAGCCTGATCAGCCTGGGGTTCCGGACCGGTATGGTGGTGGTCATTTCGATCCCGCTGGTGTTGGCCGGAACGGTTTTGTTCATGTATCTGTTCCACATCGGTCTGCACAAGGTTTCCCTCGGCACATTGATTCTGGCGCTGGGTCTGCTGGTCGACGACGCGATCATTGCGATCGAGACCATGGCCGTGAAACTGGAGCAAGGCTTCGGTCGCTTGCGCGCCGCCGCTTTCGCCTACACCAGTACGGCCTTCCCGATGCTCACGGGAACGCTGGTCACCGTGTCGGGGTTCCTGCCCATTGCGCTGGCGAAATCCGCAACCGGTGAATACACCCGCTCGATCTTCGAAGTCTCGGCGATTGCGCTGCTGCTGTCCTGGCTTGTGGCGGTGATCGTCATTCCCATTCTCGGCAGCCGGATTTTGTCCGACCACCCGACGCGCCGCGGCGAGAACCAGCACGGGGATGTCTATGACACCCGGTTCTACGTTCGTCTGCGCGGATGGATAGCCTGGTGCGTGGATCGCCGTGTGTTGGTCCTCGCAGTGACGTTGGTCGTATTCGTACTCGGACTTACGGCCTTCAGGCTGGTCCCGCAGCAATTCTTTCCCAGCTCGGACCGGCCGGAGTTGCTGGTCGACCTGCGCTTGCCGGAAAGCGCCTCCTTTGCGGCTACGCTGCGTGAGACGCAACGCTTCGAGTCGCTGCTGAATAAACGCACCGAGATCGACCATTACATCGACTTTGTCGGCGCGGGCGCGCCACGCTTCTACCTGCCGCTCGATCAGCAGCTCGCCTCACCGAATTTCGCGCAGTTCGTGGTCACCGCGAAGAACCTCAAGGATCGCGAAAAGCTGCTCCCGTTGCTGACCGAAGTGCTGCGCCTCGAGTACCCATCCGTGCGGACACGGATATATCGCCTGGAGAACGGTCCGCCGATCGGTTTCCCCGTCCAGTTCCGGGTTACGGGGCCCGAGATCGGCACGGTTCGTCAGTTGTCCCGGGAAGTGGCCAAGGTGATGCGCGCCAACGCGGACACGACGAATGTGCAATTCGACTGGGACGAGCCGGCGGAACGTTCGGTGCATTTCGAAGTGGATCAGACCCGGGCAAGGCAACTCGATATCTCCTCCCAGGACATCGCGAACTATCTGCAGATGTCACTGACCGGCTACACGATTACCCAGTTCCGGGAGCGTGACAAGCTTATAGGCGTCGATCTGCGGGCTCCTGAACGAGACCGCATAGATCCTTCACAGATCGAGCATCTGGCGATTCCATCTCCGAGCGGTACCGCGGTGCCGTTGGCCGCGCTCGGTCGGTTCACGTACGGGCTCGAGTATGGCGTGGTGTGGGAGAGGAACAGGCTTCCGACGATAACCGTGCAAGCGGATGTGCTGCGCAACGCACAGGGCATCGATGTGACCAACCGGATCGACGCTGCTCTCGCAACCTTGCGCGCGCAACTTCCTGTGGGCTATAGCATCGAGATCGGCGGTTCGGTGGAGGAAAACGCCAAGGCTCAGGGATCCATCATCACGCAGATGCCACTATTGCTGGTGGCTGTGTTGGTGCTTCTGATGATTCAGCTGCAGAGCTTCAGCCGTGTGCTGATGGTGGTGCTGACCGCGCCGCTGGGGCTGATTGGCGTGGTTCCGGCCTTGTTGCTGTTCCACAAGCCGTTTGGATTCGTGGCGCTGCTGGGAACCATCGCCATGTTCGGCATCATCATGCGTAACTCGGTGATCCTGGTCGACCAGATTGAGCAGGATATCCGCTCGGGGCATAGTCGATTCGAGGCCGTGATTGGTGCCACCGTCCGGCGTTTCAGGCCGATCACCCTCACTGCGGCAGCGGCCGTGTTGGCACTGATTCCCCTATTGCGCAGTAACTTCTTCGGCCCGATGGCGACCGCCCTGATGGGCGGCATCACGGTCGCCACGGTGTTGACACTCGTCTATCTGCCGGCACTGTATGCCCTTTGGTTCCGTGTTCGGCGTGACGAGACACCTCAAGAGGTGCCAGTATGAGAGCGAAAGTACTATCGGTTGCGCTCGTATTGAGCGTATCGGCCTGTTCCGTGTTCGGACCGAGTCGTGAACCGCCGAAGATCCCGTCGGACCCGCAGTACTCGGTCGAGAGTCTACCCGCACAATTGCCGAGCGCCGACGGCATCGCGCAACAATTGGTCACGGGTGCGCGTCCCGTACCCGAGTGGTGGAGGGCGTATCAGTCGGATGCGCTCGATGTACTGGTAGCGGAAGGGTTGAAAAACAGCCCTTCGCTGGCCGCTGCGCAGAACACTTTACAGGCGGCGCGCGAAACGCTGCGTTCGCAGATCGGCGATTCGTTATTCCCGCAGGTCGACTTGTCGTTCGACCCGTCGCGTCAGCGTACCCTGGGAATTCCGATCCTGCCGCAGCAGACCTTCCTGGAAGACATCTTCGTAGCGCAGGTGAAGGCCTCCTACACTTTCGATTTCTTCGGCGCGTCGGTGCTTGCGGATCGCGCGCTGGCTCGCCAGGTTCAGCAGCAAGCCCTGGAATTCGAATCGACCCGCCGAGCGCTTGCGGCCAACATTGTGAAGGCGACGATCAATGCGGCATCGCTGCAAGAGCAAGTTACGGCAACTGAGAAACTGGTCGAGCTAGGTGAACAGCGTGCCCAGCAAGTGGCCGCGCGGTACAAGCTCGGTAGCGCTTCCCGCGACGAGATGCTTAGCGCCGAGCAGGATGCCGCGAACGCGGCCGCGAGCTTGCCTGCACTACGCGCTCAGGCGCTGGCGGTGCGTCATGCTCAGGCCGTTCTGTTGGGACGGACGCCCAGCCAGGCGCCTATCCCATTGTCTCTGAACGACCTGCACTTGCCTGACTCCGTCCCAGTTGCCGTACCTTCCGACCTACTGCATCAGCGGCCGGACATCCTGGCCGCCGAGGCCGCAGTTCGTGCGACAGCGGACGAAGCCGGCGCAGCCACCGCCTCGATGTTTCCGTCGTTGACGCTGTCGGCGTCGTATGGACGCGGTGGCTTCGACTGGTCGACGTTCTCCTCGCCCGCCGGCGTGATTTGGGGTGTCGGCGCTTCTCTGACACAGCCGCTCTTTCATGGTGGCGCGCTAGTCGCGCGAAAGCGCCAGTACGAGGCAACTCACGACGCAGCCGTGGCGCAGTACAAGCAGACGGTGCTATCGGCATTTGGAAATGTCGCCGATACGCTGGTGTCCCTCGATGAAGATGCCAACACACTTGTTCAGACGAGACGTGCCGCGGACGCGGCGGGAAGTACCGCGAGCGATACCGAGTCGCGCTACAAGCTGGGCGCGATGCCGTTCTACGCGACCTTGACGGCGGGTCAACAATATCAGGCGGCGCAAGTGCAGTATGTGCGAGCACGTGCGGCGCGGCTGGCCGATACGGCCGCGCTATTCGAGTCCATGGGCGACCCGCCCATCGACAGGACCCATACCGCGTCGCTCCTGAACACACATTCAAGTCTGCCGTGAGGCCAGCGTATCGCGTCGACGCACAATCCACAGGGCGGCCGGCAATGCCGTGAAATCGGCGAGCAGCGCGAGGACGAATGCGGAAGAGGCCACTATCCCGAACTGGCGCATCGGCGGCAGATCGGACAGCGCAAGGGCCAGAAATCCGCTGGTATTGATCAGCGTGGCGAACAGAATCGGTCGTCCGGCAACGAGCAGGGCATAGCGCAGAGCGGCGGCGGTTGAGCCCAGTGAACGGCCTTCCTGGTAATGATAGAAAAAGTGTACCTGGTCGTTCTCGGTAGCCCCGAGTACGGTCGAAGCGATGAGGATGGTCGCGATGTTCAAAGGGATGCCGGCCACGCGCATCACGGTAAACACCGACAGAATCGCGAACAATGACGGGATCATCGTCATCAAACGCGCGGAGGGACTGCGGAACACCAGCAGGAACGCCAGGAAGATGACGGTTGCGGTCAGTGCGAAGCTCTCCGTGAGAGTAGGCAACAGGCGTGCGGTGATCTCCGTGGAAACAGCGCCCTTGCCAACCACTTGTCCGCGCACACCCCGCAGGGCTGGCTCGTCTTTCTGCGCAGCCGCCCAGGTTTGCTCGATGAACGCGCGCATTGCCCCGGTTTTGCCGAACCGCTCCGCCCGCCCCCGTATGCTGAGCCGCACGCTGGCCAGATTGGTCACGTCGACGTAGTCGCGCGCACCGGGCTCCGTCAGCATGATCTGCTCCAGATCGGCTGCCAGCTTCGGCCAGTCTGCCGCAGCCATTGGGAGTTGATCGGAACCGGATTCGACGTACTTGGCCCACCGCAGTACCGACGTTGGCCCGTCGACAGCCGTTACCCGCGGGTCGCGTTCAAGTCGGCGCGTCAGTTCTTCCACCGCACGCAGGAATTGCGGATCCAGTGCATTGCCCGCGGGTGTTTGCAGCCACAGATCCACGACATCCAGGCCGTTTGTTTGCTCGAACCTGCGGGTATCCTGCGCCACGCGCTCGCTGGGATTGACGTACGTCAGCGCGTCCGTCTCCAACGCAAGCGGAGCGAACTTACCGGGTATGCCGAATAGCGATGCGGCTCCGCATAACATCAGTAAGACGGCCGCAGCGACGAGGGGCCAGCGGAAGCGGCGGCTGGCGGGAACCAGCACGTCGACAAATTTGGGGAACAGTTTGCCGACCGAAGCGCGTTCCGAACGCATGGGAGTTCGCAGGAGCGATTGCAGCGCGGGGAAGAGAGTGAAGCAGCCGATCCAGGCGACGATCAGCCCGGACGCAGTCCACAGTCCCATCTGACGCACAGGGCGGATTTCCGATACAGCGAGTGCAGCGAAGCCGACAGCAGTCGCGAACATCGAAGCCGTACATGGTAGGAATTTATTCGCCAGTGCACGGGCATGGTGTTCGAGCAGGTTCGGCGCGTCGTCCGGCTCCATGTAACGTGAGTGAATGTATACGAGCGTGGCTGTCGTGGTGACCATTACGGTCAGCGGTACAAGAGTAGAGACGACTGTATGAGCCCAACCGAAGATATCGGCCAGGCCGACCGCGACGGCGACTACGGCCCCCAGTGTCAGCACGATGGCTCCCAGTGCACGCCAGGAGCGATAGACGATGAATACCAACGTCACCAGGAAAATGCCGAAGAGAGGCATGAAGCGCTTCGTCGACGATACCGTCTGCCGCTCTAGCCACGCATCAATCCATGGCCCCCCAACGCGTCGGACCGCGGTGAACGGGCCGCCTGCGGCTTCGAGAGGCAGCACAACCGAATCGATAGCCGCCAAGGTACTGTCACGCTCGGCCGGCGAATTCACTCGCAGTTCCAGCGCGATTCCGAAATAGTGTTCACCGAGGAGCCCGGAGCGACGAAACAGCGGCGTGCCGGTAGCGAACGATCGCAAGCGGGAGGCTTCGCCCGAGGTGATTTCTCCGCTAGACCCCTTGCGGTAATAAAGGGTCAATAGGCTGTGCGCTTCTACGTGCGGAATCTTCGCCAGCTGATCCTCGACTCGGCTCGCGGACCGTAGGGCATTAGCGCTCAGCGGGTCGGGCGACTCAAGCATGACGAGCGCCTGATCGCCTTCCGGAAAGACGCGCTCGAAATCGAGCGTGGCGCGCGCTACCGGATCGTTTGCGACGATGAGTCGGTCTATCGCCGGATCGTCGGGTATCCGGGTTGCTCCGTAGATGCCGGCCACGGTCAGAATCAGGAACGCGCCGATGATCCAGTGTCGCAGTTGCAACACGCGGCGGAAGATTCGAAGCACCTGGGGCGAGGTGGGCACACTCATGGATGGACGCGCTCCTGCCGTCTGGGTGGGCCCTCAGCGCGCGGGAATGATAGCCTAAACCTATGGCAACTTTATTAGCCGGCGCCGTCGCCACCCTGGTTTTCTGCGCACCGGGATATCCAGGCGCAGCCGGGGACGCGCAGCCCCTCGTCAGCCAATTTGCGAACGCGGCCGCGGCGGCCGCCGGCTGGCCCGCGGGCAGCCTGGTGGCTGTCTACGACCCTACCGAAGAAGGGGGATTGGCGAAGCTTGCGAGCGCGGATGCGGCGTTGGCCTTCGTGCCTTATCCGTTTTTCGTCCAGCATGCCGCTCAGCTGCATCTGGCGCCGCTGGTGCAGGCGGATATGGCGGGTACCGGCCCCGAGGAAAAGTGGACGCTGGTGGCTCGAAACGGCCGCGTGACGGGCCCCGCCTCGATGGGCGGCTACACCATACTGAGCGTCGCCGGCTACGCCCCTGAATTCGTCCTGCATGCGGCGCTTGATGCCTGGGCGATGCCCTCCGACGTCAAGATTGAATCGACCGGCCAGCTTCTCAGCGCCCTGCGAAAGGTGGCCGGCGGTGAAAAGCTGGCCGCACTACTCGATCAGACGCAGGCGGCGGCCCTGCCGACTTTGCCTTTTGTCGGTGAGCTCAAGGCCGTGACCCAATCGGCCGCGTTGCCGGTCGCCCTGATTGTCGTCGTCGACTCCCGCTTGCCGGCCGCTCGCGCACGAGCGTTGCAGGCGGCGCTTCTGAAAATGGGGCGTGGCTCGGCGGGGGGTCCCGATACCTTGAGTTCGCTGCGCCTACAGGGATTCGTGCCACCCAAGGTTCCCGTTGGTAAGGCCGGGCCGTGAGGAGGGCGGTCGGCTGCCTGCCGGTGCTCTGGCTCGCCGCGTGCGCGACAGCTCCGCAACGTCCCTCGAACCCGGCTCCGATTCCCACGACGGTCGAGGCCCTCGCTGCGGCGATCTCTGCGGACTCACAACGCAGCGATCACGAGCCTGACTCGAAGATACGCGACGAGTTGGCGACGGAGGCGGTCCGTGATGCCGAAGCTTGTCTGGCTCTCGAACCGCAGGCGGCCGCCTGCCTTTACGGACACGCCGTCGCTCTTGGCCTTCAGACTAAAGCCCACCCTACACGGGCCGCCGACCTGCTGAAAAAGATGCTCGATGCGCTGACGAATGCCGAAGCAGCCGATCCCAATTACGATCATGCCGGTCCGTCGCGGGTGCGGGCGCTGCTCTTGATTCGAGCGCCGGGATGGCCGTTAGGGCCCGGTGATAGCGATGCAGGGTTGGAGGCTGCGCGCCGCGCAGTCGCGCTGCAGCCGCAGTACCCGCCGAATCTTTTGGCGCTGGGGGAGGCTTTGGCCAAGACGGGGGATGGGAAGGGGTCCAGAGAATATTACGAGCTTGCTAGAGGCGCGGCGAAGTCGTTTGACCCGGGCACTGATCGTGACGATTGGCTGCGAGAGGCCGATCAAGCGCTGCAGCCGAAGTAAAGCGCTTTACCGGACGAGCGGCTGAGGGTCGTACCGCGCTCTCGTGCGTTAATGAACCATGGACAGGTCAGTGGTTAACCGGAGGGCACTCAAGTGGGCAGTCAGGACCCTTGGCGCGGCGGCCCTCCTGATCGCATTGCTCGCCGGCAGCCTCTCCCTGTTGGACGCAGATCGGTTCCGCGGCCCGCTGGTTCGCTTTTTGGCCGCACGCACCAGCCGTGAGGTACGTATCGAGGGCTCGCTGAAGGCGCACTTGCTTTCTTTTAGCCCTAGGCTGAGCGCCGATCGTGTCGTGATTGCAAACCCTCCCTGGATGCCGCGGGGGTCCATGGCTGAGATCGCGAGGGTGTCGCTGGTAGTTGATTTTCACCCGTTCGCCGGCTCATCCGCCATCCGCAGTCTCGAACTGGAGGGTGCGACGCTGCACCTGCTGCGCGATTCGAAGGGCAACTCCAACTGGCAATGGGCGGCGCCCGGCCAAGGCGACGGCGGTGGGCCGCCGCTTATCCATAGTCTCTCGATGCCCCATGCCCGTGTGGATCTGGACGATGCGCGCAGGCATCTGCAGTTCGAAGGCAAGGTTTCCGCCGGGGAGGCGAAGCAAGGGCCGTACCTACGGATCGACGGAACCGGCCAACTGAACGGCAGGGCCGCCTCGTTCGCGATCAATGGTGATCCGCTTGCCACGGTCACTGCTGATAGGGCGTATCGCTTCACCTTTGCGGAGCAGTCGAGTGCCTCGCACCTGGCCGGACGCGGTTCGATACACCGGCCGTTTGACTTTCGTGCGCTCGAGGCGACCTTCGAGGCTACGGGCGAAGACCTGAAGGATCTGTATTTTCTGGTCGGAGTCAGTTTGCCGAATACGGCTGCCTATCGGCTCTCGGGCAAGTTTGCCCGGCAAGACATTCATTTCACTTTCAGCGATCTTGCCGCGACCTCAGGGCAAAGCGATCTGCGCGGTACGCTGGCGATCGACACTTCCGCTGACCCGTCGCGGATCGTTGCCGATCTTGACTCGCAGCGACTGCGGCTCAAGGACCTTGGCGCGGCAGCGGCCGGTCGCGCGCCGGAGTCGCAGATCGCGAAGCAGATGTTGTTCCCCGACACGCAAGTCGATCTGCGCAGCATGCGTCGTAGCGATGCGATGATCAATTTCCATGCGCAGGGGGTCGAAGTAGGTGGCGTGACGTTACACAAGGCGTCGGCACGGGTGTCGATCAATGAAGGAGTTCTGACTGCAGGCGCGCTGTCTGCTGTCATCGCTGACGGCAAATTGACGGGTCAGCTTTCGATCGATGCCACTCACGACGTGCCGACCGAGAGTGTCGATTTGAGAGTCACCGACCTGCGGCTGGGACAGTTGGATCGCAAACATTCCGCGACGCCGCCGCTCGACGGTCTGCTCCAGGCGCACCTGGTACTCAAGGGTCATGGAAGCTCGATTCACCAGTTCGTGGCCTCCTCGGCAGGCACGGTCACAGCGGTGCTGCCGCACGGAACGATTCATGCTTCGTTGGCAGAGCTCTCCGGCATGGACCTCGTTCGTGGGCTGGGTCTGACACTCGACAAGGATGCCGTGACCAGCGTGCGTTGCGGAGTCGCCGGTTTCCAGGTTCGTGACGGCACGATGACGGCACAGAGCCTGGTGATCGATACGGATCCGGTACTGATTACCGGCCAGGGCACGATTCACCTGGATTCCGAAGCGCTTGACCTGCAACTGCGAGGCCGGCCCAAGAGCTTCCGGCTGGTGCGTGTACGGACGCCGCTAGCGGTGAGAGGCACTCTGCGGCAGCCCTCGTTCTCGGTTCATGCGAGCGGACCTGCGCTCCAGGCAGGCGCAGCCGTCGCTCTGGGTGTCCTGTTCACGCCATTGGCCGCAGGTCTGGCATTCGTCGATCCCGGTCTCGCCAAGGACGCAGACTGTTCGGCGTTGCTCGCCAACGCCGTCAAGGACGAGACGCAACAATCGCCGGCTGGCCGGCGAACCGCTGACTGATGACACCCGGTATGCTGCTGAGGGTTTCGGGGAATGGGGATGGGCATATGAGCAATGATCCGGTCGAGCGCATCAGGCCTCTCGGCTTTCCCTGGGAGACGGTCGACCCCTTCCTGGTCTGCGTTTACCATCTGGATGCCTATCCAGCCGGGAACGAGGAGATGGGACCCGTCGGATCATTGGCCGATCGGCGAATCGGTCAGGATTTCGAGGGCAAGGATGGGTGGCGGATGTATCACGGAGAAGTGGTACCCGGGTTCCCTCGACACTCGCATCGCGGCTTCGAGACAGTGACTCTGGTACGGCGCGGTCTGATTGATCATTCCGATTCGCTCGGTGCCGCGGCGCGCTTTGGCCATGGCGACGTCCAATGGCTCACTGCCGGCAGGGGCGTCGTGCACTCGGAAATGTTTCCCCTGGTGGAGCGCAGCGGTCCGAACCCGACGGAACTGTTTCAGATCTGGCTGAATCTGCCGGCTGCGGACAAGCTCAGCGACGCGTATTTCTCCATGCAGTGGGCGGACGCCATTCCGCGGCAGGTGATTACCGACGGCGCGGGCCGCACTACCGAGGTCACTCTGATCGCCGGGCATCTCGGGGACCTGCATGCACCCCCGACGCCGCCGAGCTCATGGGCCTCGCGTCCGGAAGCCGATGTCGCCATCTGGACGATCAAGATGGCGCCGCAGGCCAGATGGACTTTGCCGGCGGCACGGCCGGGCTCGAACCGCAGGCTGTATTTCTTTCGCGGAGGGTCTTTGTGTGCGGGTGGTGTTTCCGCCCCGTCCGGATCCGTCATCGAGCTGCGTCCTGATGCGCCGGTGCCGCTGGAAAACGGGGAGGCGGAAGCGGAATTGCTGCTCCTTCAGGGACGGCCGATCGGCGAGCCGGTCGCGCAGCATGGGCCGTTCGTCATGAACACCGCCGAGCAGCTCCACCAGGCATTCGCGGACTACCGCCGCACGGGCTTCGGGGGATGGCCGTGGAAATCCGATGCCCCGGTCCACCCGCGCTCCGAGTCGCGTTTTGCACGACACGCGGACGGAACGATTGAGCGCCCGAAGTCGGCCGACTGACTCTGTTTCGACCGATCCCCCGGCCATGCAACCGCTATTCAATTCGCTGTGGGCGGCGCTGGGCGGTGCCGCGGAAGTCAGCGCGAGCGTGGAATTCTCCGGCTCGGAAGAGTTGCCTTCGGTTTTTGCGGTTGCTGATTTTGCGGCGGCGGCTGTCGGCACCGCCGGCGCGGCCATTGCCGAGCTGATTGCCACGCAGTGGGGGGAGCTGCCCCGCGTGTCGGTCAGCAGGCGACAGTCTTGCGCGTGGTTTGGATGGTCTATTCAGCCGGTGGGATGGGCGATGCCCGCCGTATGGGACCCGATTGCCGGCGACTACGCTGCGGCCGATGGTTGGATTCGTCTCCACACCAACGCTGCGCATCACCGGGCTGCCGCGCTTTCCGTCCTTGGCGTGCCCGCCAGCCAGGAACAGGTTGCCCGCGCCGTCGCCGGTTGGAACGCTGATGAGTTGGAAACCGCCATAGTGGAGGCCGGCGGTTGTGCGGCCGCTATGCGTTCCATCCACGCCTGGAAAACTCACGTCCAAGGGCTAAGCGTCGGCGCGGAACCTGTGTTGGCCGCGCAGGTCACCGATGCGGCTGACGTAGTTGCCTGGGCGCCTGTTCGGGATCGGCCGCTCAAAGGATTGCGGGTTCTGGATCTCACGCGCGTGTTGGCGGGTCCGGTTGCGACGCGATTTCTGGCCGGATTCGGCGCTGATATCCTGCGCATCGACCCGCCGACATGGGATGAGCCCGGGGTCATCGCAGATGTAACACTGGGAAAGCGCTGCGCGCGCCTGGATCTTCGCCAGTCTGCCGATCTTGCGCATTTGCGCCGGCTACTTTGCGAGGCGGACGTTCTGGTCCACGGCTACCGGGCCGATGCGCTGGCAAGGCTGGGATTGGACAGCGCAACGCGACAGAAAATTCGTCCCGGGCTCATCGATGTGTGCTTGAACGCCTACGGGTGGAGCGGCCCGTGGCACAACCGACGAGGTTTCGACAGCCTCGTGCAGATGAGCAGCGGAATAGCCGATGCCGGGATGCGGCTGTTCGGCAAGGATCGACCCACGCCGCTGCCGCTCCAGGCGTTGGATCATGCGACCGGGTACCTGATGGCCGCGGCCGCGATCCGGGGCGTCACACAGCGTTTGTCGAGCCGCCGCGGATTCGAAGCGCGCACTTCTCTGGCACGAACGGCCGAGGTGCTGATGAGTGCACCGATAGTCGTGCGCGCGGGCAGTCTGGCCGAAGGCGCCGACTGGTCGGCCGAATTAGAGCAGACGCCTTCGGGACCGGCCCATCGGCTCAAGCCACCCCTGTCGATCCCTTTGGCGCCGATGCGGTGGGATCGGCCGGCCGCGCGACTCGGCAGTTCGGCTGCCCGGTGGTAGCGGCTTGGGAATGGCCGATAATGCGAGCATGGGCGAGCCGGAACCGGATGATCCAGAAAATCCCCGCACGCGCCGGCGCGCGGTCATCGG
>FTJL01002918.1_pt3 | contig 13207 bp, 17 predicted proteins | sample 1658551 | NCBI WGS metagenome assembly FTJL01 (sample SAMEA3914835, study PRJEB12502) | metagenome | biome: forest; material: soil | place: Canada | collected 2011-07-03 | depth 0.3 m
TGCAGATTGTAGCAGAGGGTGAAGGAGCGCGAGGCGTTGCCGCCCCAGTCGAAGCCCACCGAGGGGCCCTGCCAATAGACCTGCAGCGGCTCCTTGCCCTTCATGTAGAGCAGGCCCTTGCCGTAGCGCACCCCGCCGAAGAAGGCCGCTGAGCCCTCCTCGCCGGCGATATAGGCGGTGGGCCGGCCCTCGTCCTTGAAGATGCGTTCGACCGCCGAAGCGGCCGATTCCGACGAGACGCCGAGGAAGTCCGACACGCCGTTGACGATCTCGGAGCGGTCATAGGCCTGGGACGCCGTGGTGGCGGGGTAGGACGGGCGCACTTCCGGCGCTGGCGGCGCTTCGGGCGCGGCAGGGCCCTGGTCCACGGGCGCCCCGGCGGGCGGGCGCGGCGGCGGGGCGTCGGTCGGCGGCAGCTGCGAGGATTCGATCGAGGCGTCGGCGGGCTGCGCGCGAGCGGCGGCGGCCCAGACCGAGGCCATCGCGGCGCCGGCGATCAGAGTGCGGCGGTCCATGGGTGCTCCCCCGTCGGGCGAATCGATGGGGCAAACTCTACTGCAAAGCTGGCGCCTTTGTGTCGTCCCGAGGGCCGCGATCAGGCGCCGAAGCGGTTCGCCGCCTCCTCGCCGATCGCCAGGGAACTGGTGAGGCCCGGGCTCTCGATCCCGAACAGGGCGATCAGGTCGGCGAGACCGTGGATGTCGGGCCCGTCCATGCGGAAGTCCGGTTGCGGCTCGCCCGGTCCATGCAGCTTGGGCCGCACGCCGGCGTAGTCGGGCTCCAGCGCGCCATCCTCGAGCCCAGGCCAGTAGCGGCGGATATCCGCATAGAAGGAGGTCGCGCGGGCGGGGTCGACGTCGTAGTCGGGCGTCTCGACATATTCCAGGTCGGGGCCGAAGTGGGCCTGGCCGCCCAGGTCGCGGCGATAGTGGGTGCCGAGCGAACCGGGGATCGGCGGGGGATAGATCAGGCGCCGGAAGGGCGAGGGCCCGGCCAGGCGGAAATAGACGCCCTTGCCGTAGTGCAGGCGCGGGATCCGGTCCGCCGGAAAGCCTTCGATCCGGGCCGCCGCGGCTTGCGCTCCCAGGCCTGCGGCGATCAACAGCCGCCCGCAGGCGAACTCCGCGGGCTGCTCGCCGCCCGCGAACACGCGCCAGCCGCCGCCGGGCAAGGGTTGGGCCTTCAGGAACGGCGTGTGGGTCACGACCGCGCCGCCCGCCGCCTCGATCTCGCCGACCAGCGCCAGCATGTAGCCATGGCTGTCGAACACGCCGCTCTCGGGGGAGATCACCGCGGCCACCGCCGACAGCTGGGGCTCCAGCCGGCGCGCCTCGGCCCCTGTGATCGCTTCGATGCCCTCCACGCCATTGGCCAGGGCCTGGGCCAGCACCGCCTCGATGCGGGGGACGTCGTCTTCGCCGGGCGCCACCACCAGCTTGCCGCAGCGATCGAAGGCCACCTTGTGGGCTTCCAGGAAGGCGTAGAGCCGCCGCCGGCCCTCCACGCACAGCCGCGCCTTCAACGATCCGGTCGGATAGTAGAGCCCGCCGTGCACCACCTCGGAATTGCGCGAGGAGACCCCCTGGCCGACGGCGGCCTGCATCTCCAGCACCACCACCGACAAGCCGCGCTGGCCCAGGGCGTAGGCGCACCCCAGCCCCACCGCACCGGCCCCGACGACCGCGACATCGAAATCCAAAGCCAAGCTAGTCACTAGTTTTTCTAGCCATGCTGAACTATCTGCCTTTCAAGCGCGAGGATCGCGCGAGGGGAGGGCGTCCTTGGCCGGAGTCAATCTAAAAGACGCTGACGGCCATGCCCGCGCCCTGGCCAAGGGCGTGAGCTGGCGCATCATTGGGACGCTCGACACCTTCCTTTGGAGCCTCTTGATCACCAAGCAGGCGTTCAGCGCCGGATCGATCGCCGGCCTGGAAACCTTCACCAAGATTGCGCTCTTCTATCTGCACGAACGGGCTTGGCGGCTCTTGCCGTGGGCGCCGGATTCCCATGCACGGTCGCTGATCAAGGCGGTGTCCTGGCGCGTGGTCGGCAGCCTCGACACCTTCATGCTGAGCCTGATCGTCACCGGCAAGGCCAAGTACGCCATCTCCATCGCCACCGCCGAGGCGCTGACCAAGATCGTCCTCTACTATGCGCACGAACGCATCTGGCGGCGGGTCCGCTGGGGCCGGCTGGAGGATGACGCCGCTTCCGAACCCGCCCCGGCCGCCCCTCCGGCCTGACCGGACGCGGCATTTTTGCCGAGCCTTGGGAAATGGTTTGCCATTTCCTCAACCCCCCGCCATGGTTTGCAGCAAGAATCGGCTCGTACCAAGTGGATGAGGGGTTGAAAGTTGCCGGAGCCGCTTGATGCCGTCGACGCCAAGATCCTGGATCTGATCCAGCACGACGCCGGACTTTCGGTGGCCGAGATCGCCGAGCGCGTCGGCCTTTCCTCGAGTCCCTGCTGGCGGCGCATCAAGCGGCTGGAAGACATCGGGATCGTCAAGAAACGGGTGACCCTGCTGGATCGCGAGCAGCTGGGCCTGGGATTCGAGGTCTACGCCACCGTCAAGCTGACCAATCCGACCAAGGACAACCTCGACCGTTTCGAGACCCAGGTGCAGGGCTGGCCCGAGGTGGTGCAGTGCGCCACCGTCACCGGCGGCGAGGATTATCTTCTGAGGATCGTCACCCGCGACATCCACGGCTTCGACAACTTCCTGCGCGACACCCTGTTGTCGTCGGGCCTGGTGGCCAATTGCCAGAGCCGGATCGTGGTGCGCGGCGTGAAGGATTCCACCGCCGTGCCGCTGGGGCTGGTGAGCCCCCACCTCAACGCCTAGGGCGCCATCAGGCCACGGCATCCCTGGCGCGGGCCGAGCCGTCGGGCGCCTGGGCTTCGGCCTCCATCAGCACCCGTTCCAGGGCGCTGTGCAGCTTGGCCAGCTGGATCGGCTTGGCCACGTGCATGTCCATCCCGGCGTTCAGGTACTCCTTGACCTGATGCACCATGGCGTTGGCCGACAGGGCGATGATCGGGGTGCGCCTCTGGCCCGTGCGGGCCTCCACGGCGCGGATCTCGCGGGTGGCGGTGATGCCGTCCATCACCGGCATCTGGATGTCCATGAGGATCAGGTCGTAGCCGCCCTTGGCCCAGGCTTCGATCGCCTTCTGGCCGTCGGGCACGATGTCGACTTCCAGACCGAAGGTGGAGATCACCGTCTTCAGCACCAGCTGGTTGGTGGCGTTGTCCTCGGCCGCCAGGATCCGCAATGATGAGACGTCCGCGTGCGCGGGGTGGGCCGGCCCGGGTGCGTTGGCCGCGGTGCGGCCGTTGGCCTGGACCCGCCGCATCGGCACGCTGACGAAGAAGGTCGAGCCGACCCCCAGGATGCTTTCGGCCCAGACGTTGCCGCCCATCAGCTGGGCCAGCTCGCGGCAGATGGCCAGGCCCAGGCCCGTGCCGCCGAACTGGCGGGTGGTCGAGCTGTCGACCTGGCTGAACTTCTGGAACAGCAGCGGCAGCTTGTCGGACGGCACGCCGATCCCGGTGTCGGTGATCGAGATCTTGAGCCCGGCCTCCCCGTCCTGGCCTTCGCCATCGATCAGCACGCGGACCTCGCCGGCGTGGGTGAACTTCACCGCGTTGGCCAAGAGGTTGTTCAGGATCTGCTGCAGGCGGACCGGATCGCCACGGCGCGCGCCCGCGGCGGCCCTGGTCAGGTCGACGCTGAAGCTCAGGCCCTTGGCGACCGCGGCGGGCTGGTGGGCGGCCTCGAGCGTCTGGGCCAACTCCTGGGTGTCGAAATCGGCGTCCTCCAGCTCCATCCGCCCGGCCTCGATCTTGGAGAGATCGAGGATGTCGTTGAGCACGGTGAGCAGGGCCTCGCCGGATTGGCGGATCACGCCCAGGCGTTCGCGCTGCTTGGGCGCCATCTCGCCCATGGCCATGATCTGGGCCATGGCCAGCACCCCGTTCAGCGGCGTGCGGATCTCATGGCTCATGTTGGCCAGGAAGTGGGACTTCAGGACGTTGGCCGCTTCGGCCGCGTCCCGCGCCTCGACCAGCTCGTCCATGGTCTCGTGCAGAGCCCGGTCGTGGCTTTCGAGGTCCGCCAGCAGGGCGTTGAAACTGTCGGTCAGGCGCCCGAATTCATCGTGTTCGCCGTGCAGCACGCGCCGGGTGAAGTCCCCCGAGCCGGCCACGTCCTGCATCGCCTTGGACAGGCGATCGACCGGGCGGGTCAGGCGTCCGGCCAGCCAGCGTCCCATGAACAGGGCCAGGCCGGCGGCCACGAAGAACAGCGCCCCGCCCATGGAGATGAAGCGTGGAACCAGCCCGCCCAGCCCTTCCGGCTGGACGCTGAGCACCAGAACGCCAGAGCCTGCCCCTCCGAGCGGCACGGGCGTCTTGATGGAGATGACATCGCCCCCGGCCGAGGTCCTGGGTTTGCGGATCGGGACGAAGCCCGGGAGCGGCTTGCCGTCGGCGCCCACGAGGTCGGCGCCCAGCAGACGCGGATCGTCCTTGAGCGCCTTCAGCGCGCCCATGCTGTCGGCGGAGTCGCCGCGGATATAGGCCTCGGAGATTTCGGTGGCGCTGATTCGGGCGAGGGTCTGCTGGGCCTGGATGAAATGGGCCCGTTCGGTGCGCCATTGCTGCAGCATGAACAGCATGCACGCGCCCATGAGCACGACCACGGCCGTGACCAGGGCCACCACCGCCACGCGGCTCTGGAAGGTGAAGCCGTCGCCCGGCAGGCGCGGCGCTGCGCCCGGATCGCGCACGGATCGCTTCGGAGGCGCGGAGAGCGCCTCTTGCTGGACCTGGCTGTCGTGCTGGGCGGCCACTCGAGCCCCTGAGACGGTTTGCGACCTCGAACCCTATAGGGCCGATCTACTAACGCTTCGCTTCCCGTCCACAACCGACACGAGCGCCGCGAAAGCCATTCGTGTCCCGCGCGACAAAATGATGCACTGGGCCCAGCAAAGGTGGTTAATCAAAGCTTGAGCTCTAGAATCCTCGTTAGGAAACTGTTAAGACAACCTCGCCGTGTGAGGAGAGGGTTATGGAAAAGATTTTCGTTGTTAAGCGGGTCGCCGAGACGTTGTGGGCGGCTGAAGACGCGATGGACGAGGCGGTTGTGCACGCTTCGGCCCTGACCGCCGACATCGTCCAGGCCCGCAAGGACCTGGGCACGTCGCACCTGCTTTGGGACGCTTCGCTGGCCAAGGTCGCGGAAGCTCAGGCTGCTCTGGCCGCCGCCCGTACCGCGATGATGGACGCGCACCACGCGCTCTACGAGGTGAAGCTGCGCCTCGGCGTGCGCCAGCGCCTCGACGGTGGTCATCCCAGCGTGGAAGAAGATCACCGCATCGACGAGACCCCGGTTCGCCGGGTCGGCTGATAGAGACGCCCGCTGCCGGCTCCGGCCGGCGCCAAAGTCTTAACCCAATAAGGGTATCGCGCCTCCGATGACCTCGGAGGCGCGACTTTTTATAAATGCCGTCGTCGTGCCCGTGTGCACGCTGACGCCTCTGGCCGTCTGCCTGTTCGCCTGGTTCAAGGGCGGGCCGGCCGAACGGCTCGGCTCCTCGCTGTTTTCCGCATCCGTCCTGGGCACCACCCTGGCCGAGCTGGTCACGGGCCAGGGCACGCCGGTGATGTACGAGCTGTTCCTCGACACGGGCGTGGCGATTGGCTTCCTAGGCCTGGCGATCCGCTACAACAATCTCTGGCTCGGTGCGGCCATGATCGTCAAAGGCGTGCAGTTGGCGATCCACGCCACCCATCTCACCGACGGTGACGATCCCTATCTCTTCGGATTCAACCTCTATGCAGCGGGGCTGAACCTCATCTCGCTGCTGATCAGCTTCATCATGCTCGGTGGCGCCATCGCCACTCTGTGCAGCAGGATCCGGCGACGCTCGGAGGCTGCGCGCGAGATCGCCATGCCGGCCCTGGGCCGCCTCCCGGCCCGGTTCACCGCCCTGGCCGGGCGCTGATCCTGATCGAGGCGGCCTGATCCGCTTGCCCCGGGCGCTTGGGCGCGGTTGATTGGAGCTGGGGGCCAACGTGGAACGCATCTTCCTGATCGCCAACATCGCGAACTACGGGGTCGAGGTGGCGCTGTTCCTCCTGGCCACGGCGGCCGCCTGGCGCTGGGGCGGCCCGGCCGCGCGCATGGCTGCGCTGGTCAACCTCTTCGCCTGGCTGGTGACCACCCCGGCCAACCTTCTGCCCATCCCCGAGACGCCGCAGGCCTATCTGGTGTGCACGCTGGACCTGATCACCGCCGCCGCTTTTCTCTGCGTCGCGGCCACGTTCAACAGCCTCTGGATCGCCGTCGCGGTGCTGGCCGAGGGCGTGCAGACCTGCGTCGACCTGGTCTACCTGGGCGAGGGCTCCAGCCTCGGCCGCATGAACCACTTTCTGTTGGGCGCGGCCGACAGCGTGCTGACCTATGTCATCCAGGTCGCCATCATTTGCGCCGCCCTCGGCGATCGTCGGCGGCGGCTTGCGCCGGAGGCGCCCCTTCGTGTATAGGCGCGCACTTCCGCTGGCCCGGCCGGCGGCGGCGCCCTGAGGCGCTTCCCAGTCACCGTTCGGTTCGAAGTCCCGCCATGAAGCAAGACACCCATCCCGACTACCACTTCATCACCGTGGTGATGACCGACGGGACCACCTATCAGACGCGTTCGACCCTCGGGAAGGAAGGCGCGACCCTGAATCTCGACATCGATCCCAAGACGCACCCGGCGTGGACCGGCGGCGGTCACGCCATGCTGGACCGCGGCGGCCGCGTGTCGCGCTTCGCGGCCAAGTACGGCGGCTTCCTGAAGAAGTAGGTTCGCGCGCGCCGCATGGCGCGTCGCCGGATCATGCAAAGCGCGCCGCATCCCGGCGCGCTTTTGTCATTGGGAATGGGTGTCAGCCTCGGGCGAGGCCGAAGGCGGCCTGCAGCCGGTCCATCTGCTGCAGCACCGGATGGCTGCCCACGTCCGGCGGGGTCTCGGTGTACATGCGCCGGTCCAGGTGGAGCACCCGCTCGTAGAGCCGCGAGGCGCGGTCCTGCAGGCCCAGAAGGCCCGTCGGCAGAAGGTCGACAGCCTCACCTTCGGCGGCTTTCGGCGCTTCCTCCCCGACGCGGTAGCGCTCGTTGCAGGCTTCCGACGCCGGCATCTGGCCCTCGCGCACCGCGCGCTGGACCAGAAGCCATGACGCCAGCTGCATCAGCCGGGTGGTCAGGCGCATGCTTTCCGAGGCGTAGGCCAGGGCCGCCTTGCGCGGCAGGCGCTTGGAGTCGTGCCGTCCGGATCCATCCAGATAGGCGGCGGTCTCCTCGACCAGCTCCATGCCTTCCTGGAAGGTGCGGTCGAAAAGTTCCGACGCGGCGAAGTCCTGGATGACCGTGATCCGCCAGGACTCATCGGCCAAAGCGCTCAACTCACTCATGCAATCCCCGCCCTCGCGCCGGTCCGCCGGTCACCTTCGTCCGGCCGGAACGAGGGTGCAACGGCTGTGCCAAGCAAGTCCCACGCGAACTATTCGCCCCGGAAGCTGAATAAAGCGTCAGCAGCGGCCCGGCCGTCGTGCTTGCGCGCCAGCTGCGCCTGCGTGCGGGCGATCTCGGCCTTCAGGAGGTCGATGCGCTCGTCCAGCTCCTGCCGGCCGTAGAGCTCGAGATCCTCGCGCGCCAGGGCTTTCAGGACTTCGCCCCGGGAGGGGCGGGGTTCGGCGACTTCATCGATCATGGCCGCCTCTCTGGCTCCACCTTCGATCGGCGTCTATCAGACGCCCCATGCGTTGAAAGCGCAAGCTCGGGAGTCTGACCATGCCACAAACCATGACTGCGGTGGGCGTCAGGGGCGGCAAGGGCCCGCCCGAGGCGCTGGAGATCGTCCGCATCGACCGGCCCGAGGCGGGCGCCGGTCAGATCCTCATCGCGGTGAAGGCCGCGGGCGTCAACCGGCCCGACGTGCTGCAGCGGCTGGGCCACTATCCGCCTCCGCCGGGGGCGCCGCAGACCCTGGGGCTGGAGGTCGCGGGCGAGGTCGTGGAGGTGGGCGATGGCGTGCAGCGCTGGCGGCGCGGCGACCGGGTCACCGCCCTCCTGCCCGGCGGCGGCTATGCCGAATACGCCCTGGCCGACGCCCGGCACGCCCTGCCCATACCCGAAGGGCTGAGCTTCGAGGAGGCCGCGTCCCTGCCGGAGACAGTCTTCACCGTCTGGGCGAATGTCTTCGACATCGGACATCTCGAACCAGGCGAAACCTGTCTCATCCATGGCGCCACCTCGGGCATCGGGGTCACCGCCATCCAGATGGCCAAGGCGTCGGGCGCCCGGGTGATCACCACCGGGCGGGGTGCGGGCAAGGCGTCCGAGGCCAAGGCCCTGGGCGCCGACGTGGCGATCGATTCCTCCAGCCAGGCGTGGGCCGCGGAGGTCCAGGCCGCCGGCGGGGCCGACGTGGTGCTGGACATGGTCGGCGGCGACTACACGCCCGGCAACATCGAGGTGCTGAAGCCGCGCGGCCGGCTGGTGCAGATCGCCCTGCTCGGCGGGGTCAAGGCCGAGGTGGACCTGGGCCTGGTGATGCGCAAGCGCCTGACCCTCACCGGATCGACGCTGAGGCCGCGGCCGCCCGAGGACAAGGCGCGGCTGGCCCAGGGCGTGGAAGAGACCGTTTGGCCCTGGATCGAGGCTGGCAGGTTCCGCCCGATCATCGACAGCGCCTTCCCCCTGGCCGAGGCCGCCAAGGCCCACGCCCGCATCGACGAGAGCGGCCACCTCGGCAAGATCGTGCTGACCGTCTAGAGGCCGTCCGCCGCCCGCGTCCGGGCCAACCGGCCCGCCTCGGCGAAGGCGCTGGCCAGCGCCTGGCGCACCGGCGCCCGGTCCAGCAGCTCCGGTCGGGCGTAGATCAGGTTGTACTGGCGCTTGGTCTGGAAATCCCGGGCCAGGGGGATCATGCCCGCGCCGACCAGATGACGCATCATGTCGCCCGACAGGGTCTGGCCGCTCCACAGCGGCTGGTCCTCGACCTCGATGAACATCAGCTGGGTCTGCTCCAGCGCCGCCTTGGCGCCCAGGAGCCCCTCGTAGGCGCAGCCTTCCAGGTCGATCCACATGGCGATCGGGCGCCCGGCCAGGCCCCGCTCGGCCAGGAAGTGGTCGACCGTCACCATCGGGACCTCGACCGCCTCGTATTCGATGTCGGCCGGCTTCGTGCGCAGCGAATTGTTGCCCGCCACGGGCTCGACCTCGCGCCCGGAGTCCCTGCGCGCCACGTTGAAGGTCGCGGTCCCGACCTCCTGGCCGATGGCGAAGTGATGATAGTCGACGCCTGCGCGCCGCACGTGCTTGCCGTGCTTGGCGAAGTTGTAGGGATTGGCCTCGAAGGCGTGGACCTCGGCCCCGGGCAGGCCCTCACGGGCGGCCACGGAATATTCCGCCGAGAACGCCCCGAGCTCCAACACCACCGCCGGTTCGACGATCCGGGTCAGCTCGACGAACAGGGCGCGCAGCCAGGCGTGCGACTGCTTGAGCCCCGCCTTGCTGGTCAGGTCGAACAGCGCCGCCGTGCGCAGCATCTCGAGATCGTAGCTTCGGGCCAGGAGGTCGAGGTTCACGCGGTGCGTCCGATACGAGTGGCCTTGCCGACATAGTCTGGGCGACGTCCGAGCTGCAACAGTGCGCTGTCGCGTGAAACGTCAGGGTACCAGATAGGGGACACGCACACCCGGATCTTCGGCAGGAAAATCCTTGGTATTCCGGGTCACGAGCAATCGCCCGTGAATCCGGGCGGAGGCCCAGACGATGGCGTCTGGAAGTTTGATCCGCTCAGCCCGACGCAGCTGGACAGCCGCATCCGCAATAGTCCCGTCGATTTCCACAAGGCCGAATCTTTCGAGGAAGGCGCGAGTCGGATCGCCCGCTTCGTTCGGCGCGCCCACCATCACCTCCATCCAAGTAACAATGCTGATCGCAGAGTCGTCGTAACGATTCACTTCTTCGCGGGCGGCCGGCGAACCGTTCAGGAAGTCGATCAGGATGTTCGTGTCGAGGAGCGCCTTCACCATTCTGAGCGGAGCCGTTCTTGATACTCCAGGCCATCCGGACCGTGGCCGCGCCAGAGCCCGAACGCCTCATCCGTCGAACCGAGAGGGTTGCGCGCCAAGTATTCGCTCACTGCCTGCCGGACCAGTCTGGATCTGGATACCCGCCGCCGCTGGCTCAGTTCGCCGAGCGCCTTCAGGTCCATGTCGGGAATGTCGACCAACGTCCGCATCACACGGCCTCGTGATGATTTATGATGTATATATCAGATATCGGGTGGGGCCGTACAGCGATCAATCCCCGAGGCTGAACACCCCGGTGCGGCGGACGTCGCGGTCTTCCAGTTCGCGGGTGGTCTGCACCTCGTAGGCCGCCAGCTGGACCAGCCCTTCGCGCGGCAGGTAGGCCCGGCCCGGATCGCCGACCAGGACGCGGGTTCCCCTCGCGTGGGCGGTTTGCAGCCAGCGGTGGACGCGGTCGGCCAGCGGCCAGGCGTAGCAGATGTCGCCGGCGCAGATGACCTCGGCCTCGGGCGGCTCGGCTTGCAGCAGGTCTTGGGAGGTGAACGCCACCGAGACGCCATTGGCCTGCGCGTTCAGGGCCACGGCCGCGTGGCAGAAGGGATCGATGTCCGCGCCCAGGGTCTCGGCCGCGCCGGCCTTCATGGCGGCGATCGCCACCAGGCCCGAGCCGGTGGCGAAGTCGATCACCCGCTTGCCGGCCACCTCCTCGGGATGGTCGAGCAGATAGCGCGCCAGGGCCTGGCCGCCGGCCCAGGCGAAGGCCCAGAACGGCGGCTCGACGCCCTGCGCCTGCAGCGCTTCCTCGGTCTGGCGCCAGATCGGTTCGATCTCGCTGGCCAGGTAGAGCTCGATCTCGGGCGTGTGGGGCGGGCGTTGCAGCCGGGTGTGCCGGAGGATGAAGGCCTTGGGATCGGCGATCATCCGCCGAGGCCGAAGTGGGTATTCCCAGCGATCAGTCCCAGGAACAGGATCAGCCCGGCCTCGCGGTTGGACTTGAACAGCCGAAGCGCCAGGGGACCGTCCTCGACCCTCAGTTTCCGGGCCTGCCAGGCCAAGTGCAGGGCGTAGGCGGCCAGGAAGGCCCAGAACAGCGGGCCGAGGCGCGCCACGACAGCCGCCCCCGCCGCCAGCACGAGGCAGATCGCATAGAAGATCGCCACGCCCCGCGGCGCCTGGGCGCCCAGCCGGCGGGCGGACGACTTCACCCCGACCAGGGCGTCGTCCTCCATGTCCTGGACCGCGTAGATGGTGTCGTAGCCCAGGGTCCAGAAGAAGCCGGAGGCATAGAGCAGCACCGCCTGCCAGCCGAGGGTCCCCGTGGCGGCGGCGTAGCCCAGCGGCGCTCCCCAGTTGAAGGTCAACCCCAGCCAGGCCTGCGGCCACCAGGTGATCCGCTTCATGAAGGGGTAGATCGCCACCAGCAGCAAGCTGGCGCCCCCGAGCGCGATGGCCAGGGGCTTCAGCGACAGCAGGATGACGAGGCCCACCAGGCTCAGCCCCACCACATAGGCCCAGGCGCCCTTGACGCTGATCTGGCCGGACGGGATCGGTCTGAGCGCCGTGCGCGCCACCTTGGCGTCGAAGTCGCGGTCGACAATGTCGTTGTAGGCGCAGCCCGCGCCGCGCATCACCAGAGAGCCGACGGCGATCAGCACCAGAAGCCGGATGTCCGGCCCCTTGCCTTGCTGCGCCCCCGCCAGGGCCACCGCCTGCCACCCCGGCAGCATCAGGAGCCAGGTGCCGATCGGCCGGTCGAAGCGCGCGAGCTTCAGCCATGGCCTGAGCGGGCGGGGCGCATAGCGGTCGACCCAGTTATCGGGGCGGGCGTCGGGCAGGGCCGAGGTCATGGCCTCCTTGTCCGGCCTTGCGCGCCGGCGATCAAGCCCGTGCCCCAGAGCGCGTTCTGGCCGCCACAACCGGCCGTCGGAATCCGCCGGTCTGACCGGCGCGCGCCCGCGGCAGTTGACCGACTCGGCCCCCGGGCCTATGCGTCGACCGTCCCAAGCAGCCGGAAAGGAGGGGCGCAATGCAGATCGTAAGCACGTCACCCATGCTCCGCACCGGCGCCTCAGGCGGGCCGACCTAACTCGGCGAACCCTTCGATCGGCGCCGGCCAACGCCCCCGATCCGAGGACCTCCCGATGACCAGCCGCCCTCGCGAAACCCTCGGGTTCCGCCGCCCCCGCCTTCCCGTTTCCCCGATCCGGACCCTGCCCGAACGCGCGGTCCGGCGAAGCTTGGACCACCCCCGATGAGCGACGACCCCGAAAATCCCGACGCGCACGTGCGCCGGCGCGTGCTGTCCAACGGCCAGGTGCTGGTCTTCGTCCTGAAGCAGTGGATGCGTCGGCCGCGGCTTTTGATCGCGACCCTCGTCTTCCTCGCCTTCGCGGTGGGGCTGGACCTGATGCTGCCCCAGGCGGCGCGCGGCCTGGTGGACGCCGTGGCGCGCGATGCGGCCCATCCAGCCCATGCCTGGCAGGCCTGGACGCTCTTCGTCGGGGTGTTCCTGGGCTACGTGGTCTCGCGCAACATCCAGCTGCGGTTCTGGAACCCGTTCGCGGCGCACAACATGGAGGAGATGGTCAGCGACGCCTTCGTGCGGGTGCAGTCCTTTTCCGCCGACTGGCATGCCGACAGCTTCGCCGGCGCCACCGTGCGCAAGGTCAGCCGCGCCATGTGGGGCTACGACCAGGCGTCGGACGCCCTCACCCTGGTCCTCGGCCCGGCCTTCTTCGTGCTCGTGGGCCTGTCGCTGATGATGTTCCTGCGCTGGCCCGTGGTGGGCGTTTTCACCCTGGCGACGGTGATCGCCTATGTGACCTCCAACGTGCTCCTGACGACGAAGTACGTCCGGCCCGCGAACCTGCGCTCCAACGCCCTGGACTCCCAGATCGGCGCAGCCCTGGCCGACGCCATCTCGTCCAATCCGACGGTGAAGACCTTCGGCGCCGAGGCGCGGGAAGAGGCGCGTTTCGCGGGGGTGATGAAGGCCTGGCGCACGGCCGCCCTGATCACCTGGGACCGCTTCATCAATGTCTGGCTGGTCCAGAACCTGATGCTGGTGCTGCTGCAGGCGGGCCTGACCGGCCTGGTGGTGCGCGAGTGGTCGTTCGGCAA
>FTJL01008550.1_pt1 | contig 13182 bp, 12 predicted proteins | sample 1658551 | NCBI WGS metagenome assembly FTJL01 (sample SAMEA3914835, study PRJEB12502) | metagenome | biome: forest; material: soil | place: Canada | collected 2011-07-03 | depth 0.3 m
CGGCGTTGTAGTCGGCGACGCCGATGGCATTGTCGAGCTTGATCCGGTACCAGTCCACCGACAGCGACAGGTGCGAGAGCAAGGCCGCCTCGAAGGGAGAGCGCAGGACGGTGCCGAAAGTCACGGTCCGGGCGGTCTCGGACTTGAGGTTCGGATTGCCCTGGATGACGGCGATGGAGAACGGGAACGCGCCGTTGAAGGCCGCGGGTCCGAACACCGTGTAGTTGTAGGTGTTGCCGCTGGCACCCGGCACCATGTACTGGCCGGAGTTGCCCTGCCGGATCATCAGGTACTGGCACAGGGCCTGGACGTTGTAGCGGTTCGGATTGGTCGGTACGTTGCCCCAACTCGGGGTCACGGAGAAGTAGGCGCAGGGATCGGGCGTGATGGTGCCGTTAACGCCCGTGATCTGGGAGCTGCCCGCCGGCGTGAACAGCTCGGCGATGTTCGGCGCCCGGTTGGCCACTTCGAGCCCGCCGCGGAACTTGATCCAGTCAGTGACCGCCCAGTCGCCCAGAAGCTTGAAGGTACTCACGCCTCCCTGGGTGTTGTATTTCGAGTAGCGGTAGCCAGGGTCGATCTCGATTGACTTGGCGAAAGGCTTGTCCTTCAGCAGCGGGATGGAGAACTCCGTGTAGGCCTCCGAGACGTGGGTCGAGCCCTGCACGCCCACCGGCAGGATGATGTTCTGCAGGACGTTGGCAGTATCCTGGTTGGCATTGAAACCGGAGTCTGGGTTGAAGTTGAAGCCGTCCGAACGGTAGTCGGCGCCGAGGGCGTAGCGCAGCCTGCCGGCGCCGAAGGGCATGTTTAAGAGACTGCCCGTGAGGTCCGCCTCGACGGTTTCCTGGGTGATCTGTGTGATGGTGTTCATCCGCAGCAGGAACCAGTCGGCGCAGTCCTTGGAGACGGAGGGCGTGTTGTTCACGCTGCCATCAGCGTTGAAAATGGGCAGTCCGGAAGTGCAGTGGCCCGTGACGGCCAGCGTCTGGGGATTGGACCAGTTCTGACCGTACATGTTGGCGTTGAACAGCTCCTGCAGGCGCTCGAGGGATGGGAACCCTTGAGGCTGCTCCTGGATATTGTTGGTCCGTCCATGCGAGCCGTACAGCTCCCAGGTCGAGTCCGTCCCCGGCACATCCCCGTCGAAGCCGACCGTGAACTGGTAGACATTCGAGGTGGAGATATCGGTGAATCCCGGGACGTAATCCATGGTGCCGGTGTACTGCCAAGGGGCATCCGGCCCGGTGGCCACTCCGGGCGGCACAAAGGGGTTCACTGTCCGCGAGTTCAGTAATGCGGCGAGCTGGGCCGGCACCGGATGGAAAGTGGTGCCGGCGGCCGTCGCATTCGCCTGACCGAAGGTCGGGGAATTGGGGTCATCGTACAGGTGGTTGTACGGAACGTTCAGGACCCAGACGGCGGTGTCGTTCGAGGAGTGGAAACCCGTGAACGTGGTCTTGGACTCGCTGACATTCAGCTCCAGAAAGGTGCTGAGGTGGTCGTTGAAGGCGTAGCGGCCGACGCCGAACGCGGACCAGCGGGTCAGGGGAAGCCGCCTGCAGCGACTGACCTACCAGAACGTGCGCACCGAGAATGTGCAGAGTGCCGGGGAATTCCGTGCGGCCCGTGCTGACTTCGTCGCCGCGCTTGCCGCGCTGAATACCATTCCACAGTCGAGCGTCCATGAGCGCGTTCTGGTGGAGACCGTCGAGCGCCAAGGGCAGGCCGTCCTCGCGCTCTTCTCCCAGGGCGGCGAAGACATCGTCAAGGCAGTGAACGAGGCCTGGCGCACGGCCGGCTCGCACGCAGCGCTCCAGGAAGTGCAGGTGCGCTCTGGGCCCTACAGGATGTTTGCGGACACCGTGAGCCGGGAAGTCGAACGCGGGGATCAGCAGATCACAAACGCCACGGCCCGGGCGTTGGCTCAGCAGCGCTCGGTCCAGGAAGCGGCCCTGGTAGGACTGGCGCTCGCATTCGGGCTTTCCGTGGCGGTGTTTGCCCTCCTCCTCACCCGCCTCGGACCCGGACTGAAATGCCTGGAGGGGGCGGCCCGGGCCTTCGGCTCAGGGGAGCTGGCCCATCGCATCCGCCTGACGGGACGCGACGAGTTGGCACAACTCGCGGCCGTCTTCAACTCCATGGCACAGGAGATCTCGGAGAAGCAGCAGGCACTGGAGGAGAATCGGGCAGGGCTCGAGCGCGCCGTCGCCGCACGAACCGCGGAGCTGGAGCGTGCGAACTCAGCGCTTTCCGCGGAGGACGAACAGCGACGCACCTTCCTTGCCGATGCCAGTCACGAGCTGCGGATGCCACTCACCATTATCCGCGGCGAAACGCAGGTGGCGCTCAGAGCGGGCCTGCAGGCCTCTCAGGATGTCACCGAAGTGTTCGAGCGCATTCTCGAACAGACTCGGGTGCTCACACGTCTGTTTGACGACCTGTTCCTGATAGCGCGTGCCGAGGCAGGCGGACTGCGTCTGAGTCTGTGCAACCTGGATCTGGGCGATCTCGTGCGCCGGGTAGCCCACGATTTCTCGACCATCGCCTGCGAAACGGGGGCCACCGTGCACGTCGAGGCGAGCTTTGGACTCGTCGCGCAAGTCGATCCGGATCGGGTTCGACAGGCTCTCGCGGCGCTCATAGACAATGCGTTGCGCCACGCGGGCGCTGGTGTCAACGTCAGTGTCAAGGCATGTGAGACTGGAGGCTGGGTCACGATCACCGTCACGGACAACGGGCCGGGGATCGACTCGGGCACGGCGGCCGAGCTGTTCCGACGCTTCCGGCGCGGGAAAACCCGAGGCGACGGGTCGGGGCTCGGGCTAGCGGTCGTGCGCGCACTGGCTGAGGCACACGGCGGGACAGCGGGCCTCCGCAATGCCGAGCACGGCGGAGCGCAGGCCACGCTCTGTTTGCCGCAGAACACGCAATTGAGCGTTGACCCGGCCGAGACGCCGCCGGTTCAATTGATGGCGCGGAGCTTCCAACCGGGCTCCGTCGCAGCGTCTACAGCGGAGGGGGGGTGGTCCGATGTCGTTGCTGCTGGTGGAGGATGACGAGCGCGTAAGGCGATTCGTGGTCCGGGGACTCGAAGCGGAAGGCTACTCGGTCGCGGTTGCCTGCGATGCGCCGAAAGGCTTTGCCCTGGCCCGCGCGGAGCCGTTTGACGTCACGATTCTGGACCTGATGTTGCCGGGATACTCGGGCAGGGACCTGTGTCAGCGCCTGCGCGCTGTCGGAGTCGGCTCGCCGATTCTGATGCTCACGGCGCTCGATGCGGTGGAAGACAAGGTGGATGGGCTACGCAGCGGCGCGGACGACTATCTCACCAAGCCGTTTGATTTCGAGGAGCTGCTCGCTCGGATCGAAGCCTTGATGCGGCGGAGCAAGGGCAGTCCTGCCGAGCCAGCGCGAGTGCTGCACGCCGGCGACGTGACGCTCGATCGCGAATCGATGACGGTGCGGCGCCAGGGCAACGAGGTGGAGCTCACGGCGAAAGAGTTTCAACTCCTGGAGCTGCTCATGAGCTCACCCGGGAAGGTGATGAGCCGCACCCGCATTCTCAACAAGGTGTGGAACTATGATTCGGACCCGCTGACCAACGTGGTCGACGTGTACATCCGGCGACTGCGCACCAAGCTAGGCTTGGATCCCGACCGCGGGCTCATCCGCACCCTGCGGGGTTACGGTTACAAGTTGGACCCGTTACGGCCGGAAGTTGCTGACTGAGCAACTCCGGAGAGTCTCGCGCGTTCTTCCGAACGACGAATATTTCTATGGAGAACCTCCATGAGCAAATCCCTGATCGGCCTGTTGGCGTTGGGACTGATCTGCCTGGGCGTTTCGCTCGACGCCCGGCGCCGCAACAGGACGCAAGCCGATCGCTGACCTGAACACCTGGGAAGGAGAAGGCGGATCGGTTCCGGTCGGTGAAGATCGAACTGCGGCACAAACGCAAAGCGGTTGAACCCGACGTTGCAGACGACTGACCAGGTCAGAGCGAGGTGACGATAAAGAAGGCAGCGGACACTCCCATCAGCGCCGTTGCAGCCCAACCCACAGCGGACCAAAGTCCGGAAACGCGGAAATCACCCACAATTTCCCTTTTTTGGCTCATCACCATCAATAGCGCCATGACCGGGACGGCGACGATCCCGTTCAAGACGGCGGCGCCGATAAGCGCTTTCACGGGATTAAGCCCAAGAAAATTGCCCAAGGCCCCGATCAGGGTTGCCGCAGTGAGGGCGGCATAAAATGCCTTGGCTTGCAAAGGGCGTCGCACGAGGCCGACCGGCCATCGCCGCGCTTCTCCCAAGGCATAGGCCGCGGACCCCGCGAGGACCGGCACAGACAGCAGCCCGGTGCCGACAATGCCCAGCGCAAACAGGGCGAAGGCTGCCTGCCCGGCAAGCGGACGCAGCGCTTCGGCTGCCTGAGCAGCGCTGGTCAGATCGCGCACTCCGCGTTGATGTAGCGTGGCTGCCGCTGTGACCATGATGGCAAGAGCGACCAGGTTCGATATGCCCATCCCGACCAGAGTATCGATCTGAATCCGGGCCAAGGCGCCCGGCGCTTGTCCAGGTTCCCGCAGCAAGGGCTGGCGGGTGGGCTTGGCCTTGGTATCTTCAACCTCTTGGGCGGCCTGCCAGAAGAACAGGTAAGGACTGATCGTCGTACCCAGAATGGCCACGACCGTGAGCCAGAAACTGCGATCGAGGCTGAATTGCGGCCACACAAGTCCTGAGAGCACGTCCAGCCACGGCACCTTGATCACGCAGACGGTAGCGAAATAAGCGAACAGCGAGAGGGTCAGCCACTTCAAGACGGCGACATATCGGGTGTGCTGCAGGCAGATCTGGCCCGCAGTACAGACGATGCCGAAGAAGACGACGTACAGCCACGCCGGTGGGAATGACCAAAGGAGGCGGCTGGCGTCTGCCATCGCCCCCAAATCCGCGCCGATGTTCAACGTATTGGCCATAAACAGCAGTACGACGACGGCCTGTAGCAACCCGTTGGGGTAGTGCTCACGCAGGTTCCCGGCGATCCCTTTGCCGGTAGTCCGGCCGATGCGTGCACTGATCGCCTGAATGACGACCATCAGCGGATAGGTCAACAACAGGGTCCAGCCAAGCTGGAATCCAAACTCCGCGCCGGCCTGCGCATAAGTTGCAATGCCGCTCGGATCGTCATCCGCCGCGCCTGTGATCAGACCCGGGCCCAATGTGCGCCATAGGCGCGGTTTGCTGGGTCCCACAACGGGAGAAGTGATTTCGGTGCTCTTCACGGCGCGTTCCTGCGTTCGCCACGAATGTTCGTCGCTGCCAGAAAGCATTGCAGCGCGATCAACGCGTACGCCCGCGCGTGCAGTCCCCAGAGCACCCAAAGGACGTTACTGAGAAGGAATAACCAGAAGCCGAGTTTCCGGCGCGCAGTGCTGCGCGACGCCACGAACCAGGCCGCACTGACGGTCACCAACATAGCCGGCCACTGAATGAGATCGGTCAAATCCACCGGCCAACGTTGGTATCGATCAGGAGAGTCGACAACCTCGTGGGCGCCTATTCCCTTGTAGGAGCCGCGCTGCTTTTTCCGAACTGCGGGATGACAGCGAGCCCGTGCACTAAATAGCGGCCCGGCGTGCAGAATCTCTCTAGCGCAAAATCCAAAAGCGATTCCCCTGTTGCTCCAGGAATGTCTCTGCCTGTTCACCATGCAGCATGGCTACGGTTGATAACAGGCCCGCTTCAGTGCAACTGCTTGCGGCGGTGGTGACGGAACGAGGCGACCCCACAATAGGCCATCCCGTCCGGGGATCCAGGATATGGCCGTAGCGCACACCGTCCGCCAGCAAGAATCGGTGCGCGTCACCACTGGTGGCGAGCGCACCGAACTTAAGTTCCAGCACCATCGCAGCGGCTCGTTCCGTGTCAGGACGCTCGACACCGATTTGCCACCTGCCTTGCGGCGGCGGCCTGTTGGCGCGCAGGTCCCCGCCAAAATTGACCAGGAAGGCAGTTGCAGTCTGCGCGGCGACCAGATCGTAAGCACGATCCACTGCGTACTCCTTGCCTATGCCACCGAAATCGAGTTCCATGCCGGCCGGGAGCATCAGCCGTGGTGAGCGCCACTGGAGCCGGTGGAAGCCTATGAACGGCAATAGATCGTCGACCGCCTGTGCATCGGGAATATGATGCGAGCCGTCGAACTTCCAGGCGCGACGCAACACGCCCGAGGTGATATCGAAGAGTCCGCCGCTCATCTCGAAGCAATGTCGCGCGAATTCGAGCAACGCTGCAGTCTCCTCGTCCAGGCAGACATCGCTCCCGCGATGCCGGTGTATCCAGGACAACACGCTGTCGTCGCGATATCGGCTGTATCTGTTCTCCACGCGCCACGCTTCGCCCGCCGCAACGGCGCCGAGCTTCAACGCTTCAGCCCGGTCGGTGGTATGCACGAGCAGCTCACAAGGACTGGCCATTGCTTTGAAACACACAGCCAGGGCACCACCCGGCCGCTCCTCGACTTCGAGCGCGTCGCTGGCCGAAGTCGTGTCTGTCCGTTCCACCATCGCGCCCGCAAGGTTAGTAGCTGAAGCCGATCTGCAGCAGTATCGCCTGCAGATTTGGCAACAAATCCAGTCCCTGCAGCGCGCCGGGAACTGCGGTTCTGTCCTGCAGCGACTGTTGATAGTATTCGATTCGAACGCTGACTTCCGAGTTCTGCCGATCGAGCCGATCGTTCAAATTCACTCCGTATTTCAAACCGTACGTCATTGCGCGGAAGGCATCCAGCCGGGAATCCGCAGACACATCCGCTCTAACCTGGCTTGCGGCTGGAGAAATCCACGGACTGAAGAAATCTGCTGCGCTCTGTCGATACCAGCGAACCGTAGGCTCCAGGTACTGATCGCGCGCAGCATTCCACCAGCGCACGCGAAACTGCGCCGTATCGGAATGAATGCCCCAGGTGTCGGTCATGTATCGCAAGGTCAAAGCCGCCGAGGATCGCTCCCCACCCACACGATTTTCTAGGTAGGCACTGCGGCGAGTGCGTGAATCCGGGCGATTTTCGTAGACATAGCCCTGCGGATTACCGGCCCCATCGAGCACCGACACGATCTTATAAGGATCGTTCAGATATCCGGAGAAGCGGTCCGCTGACACATTGAATGAGGACAGCCACATTCGGGTCATCACCTGGGTCACGCTTAGAAGCACCCCGGCGCCATTCTTGTGCTGATGCGCGGTCTTGGCAAACGCCGAGTAATCGCTGAGCGGTACGGGAGTTCCACCGATAGGATCGAGGAAGTCGTTTTCATCGTTGATCCCGAGCGACACAGTCGTATTCTTCTCATTGAAATCGCGCGCGATCGAAGCATCGAACGACAGTGACAGGAAGTCGTCTTCATACGAAAACTTGCCACCGACCGTTGCGCGCATAAGACGCGTGAACGGCAAGGTCCATTCGGATGCCAGCGCGACCCTCAGGTCGCTGTAGTTTGGATCAGCCGGCAACCGGCCCGGAGCGACGGTATACAGATGCTTCGAGAGGGCCAGACTTTTCCCGGATGGCGAAGCAAAAGTCTGTGGCGCGCGGCTGGGCAACGCTCCGTTGGGACTGGCTCCCGAGAGGCTGTCGAAGGTGAGATTCAAATCCAGCGCTCGGCCGTCACCGTAATCCCTGGCTAGGCTCACCACCGGTTCCACGGCTTGAACGCGTCCGTCCTCGTGGTAGTAAGCCAAGGCCGAGTCGAGCTGCCACTCTTTCAATTGTGCCTCGAGTCCCGCAACCGTCGCATTCTGGCCGCGAGCCGCGCAAGTCGTCAGGAGCGCACAGCTCGCCGCAATAAGGCGATCCCGGAACGCCGCGGAGTCCGGTTTCAATTGCATCCGCAACCTCCACCGCCAAATGAACGACCCCCGGATGAAGCCTCCTTGCTGAAATAGACGTGATCGTCGATTGCGCCATCGAGTCTGCTACCGCCCGGCTGCATGTCCGGCCGCGACAGCACTTCACGTTGCCACGGCTTCACGCCGAGCGAACTGCATCCACACATCAGCAGCGTGACGCTGATGAAGAGGACCACACCCGCAACCCTCGACTTCATGCTGCACCCCCCAAGACTATTGCTCGCCCAGTAGTGCCTGAATCTGCTGCCCGTACGCAGCCGCATCCGCCGGCCGAAATCCTATGTGGGTGAATCGAACGACGCCTTTTCGATCGATAACGACGCTGGTCGGCATCCCGACGAGTTTGTATTGCTGCGCCCACACGCCTTCAGGATCGAATCTAACCTCGAACTGCGGCTTGAACTTACGCAGGAAGCGCTCCGCCTGCGCGTGATCCCGATCGACATTGACCGCTATGATCACCAGCCCGCGGGCGCTGTATTGGTTCTGCAGTTCCTGCATCCATGGAAATGACTGGCGGCAAGGCGCACACCAGGACGCCCAGAAATCCAGATAGACCACCTGACCGCGCAAAGCGCTCAGTTCAAATGGCGTCGCACTTCGAGTCGGAATGCTCAAGAGGAGCACACCGGCAAGCAGCACATTCACGCAAGCTTTGATGGCGATACGAATCGTCGACCCCGATCAGATTTGAGTTTATGAGCCGTGCGCTCCCAGTTGGACGATAGCAATAGTCGGAACCAATCGGCGAATCCCCATCCGCAGCAAGGCTGGCGGGGCGGGCTCAGAACGCAACCGATTCCCAATCTCATTTCGATCTCTATGGCAGAGCCTGAGGCTTGGGGCTGATTACCCAGGCGAACGGCGCTCCAGAGGCGCCTCCTGGTGCGCGTCAAATAGGAATGCACTACACCACATCGCAAGCAGTGCGCCGGCAATTTGCGCCAGCACGAAGGCAGAAACATCTTCGGGACGAATGCCCGAAAAAGTATTGGAGAGCGAGCGCGCGATCGTAATCGCAGGATTGGCGAATGAAGTCGAGGCCGTAAACCAATACGCCGCGCCGATCCAAGACGCGATCATCCACGGGGCATCTTGTTTTCGACGATGGCCGAGGACTACCAGGAGCAATCCAAAGCTCGCCACCGCTTCCGCGAGCCACTGCCCAGGTCCGGTTCTCACATGAAGCGATGTCTGGAACACCGGTAATTCGAACATAGCGTGTGCGAGGATAGTGCCGAGGCAGCAGCCGAGTACCTGAGCTGCGATGAAGGCTCCGGCCTCGCGCCAGGACAGAGCCCTGCGAATAGCCTGAACCAGGGAAACCGCCGGATTGAAGTGCGCTCCACTGACGCGGCCGAAAAGCGCGATCAAAGTAGCGAGGACCGCGACGGTCGCGCCCGTGTTGGCCAAAAGCGCAATCGCGCCGTTGCCTCCCGCCAATCGCTCGGCCATGACGCCGGAACCGACCACCGTTGCTGCGAGTATCAGCGACCCCAGTCCTTCGGCCATGACGCGCCTAAGCATCATTCGGAGCTGTCTGCAGGCGCCTGGCCGATGGCATTGAGCCGCTCCTGCAGCTTCATGCGATCCAGGGAAGCCAGTGGCAAGCTGGTAAAGAGCTCGATGCGCTTCTCAAGCGACTTGAGTGCGACGCGAAACGCCGTCCACTGCTCGGATTCGGAACCCTCGACGGCCGCGGGATCGGGAACGCCCCAATGCGCGGTAACGGGTTTTCCGGGCCAGAATGGACAACTTTCCCCTGCGGCGTTGTCACAGACAGTGAATACAAAATCCATCGCGGGCGCCCCAGAGGATGCGAACTCATCCCAGCTCTTACTGCGAAGCCCGTCGGTGGGCAGGGCCAACTTCCTCAGCAGCTCAAGGGCAATCGGATGCACGGCGCCTTTCGGATAGCTGCCGGCGCTGAAGCCGCGAAATCGCCCGTGGCCCCGCTGATTCAGCAGGCTTTCGGCCAGGATGCTGCGCGCAGAGTTGCCGGTACACAGAAACAGGACGTTATAGATCTTTTCGGACACCGCGCTTCATCCGACTTTCAGTCGCTTGCGGATCGGGATCTTGCCTACCGCCGCCGGTACGCATGTGCTCTCGCAGCCGGCCGTGCCGCTGCCGCAGCAGTTTTCGGTGAGATAGCCCACAAGAGCGTTCATCGCCCCAAAGTCTGCTGCATAGATGCGCTGCCGGCTGTTGCGCTGCTGTGTGACGAGCCCCGCCCGATGCAAATGCTGCAGATGGAATGTCAGAGACGATGCCGGCAACTTCAGACGACTGGCGATCGTGCCGGCGTTCAATCCGTCGGGACCTGCTTCAACCAGCAATCGATAGACGCTCAGCCGATGCTCATGGGCCAGCGCGGATAACGAGTCAACGGCTTGGATTGCATCCATTGTTAATACTATCTTTCGAGTATTATCGAATTATAGCCGTGATACCCTGACTCACGTCAAGGGCACGCGCCCGGCATGAGCCGAATCCTATGAACTTGAAAAAGATGTCGAAGATTGCCTGGGCGAGCCTTGCGATCCTCATCGCCCTGGGCGCGGGACTCTACGCTCTCGTCGTCTGGGAAGGCTCCAGCGCTCGAGAGGATGCGCCGGCCCTGGAGGTTAACGTCGCACAAAGGCTCCTGCATTACACGGTGCCGGCCCGGTTCCGCGCGATGAACAATCCTGTTTCAGTTAAAGCAGGCAGCGCCGACGTCGAGGCGGGCCACGCTGTCTACACGCAGAAATGCGAGATCTGCCATGCCTATGACGGGAGCGGCAAGTCCGAGATCGGGAGCGGACAGTATCCGCGGCCCCCGGATCTGCGCAGCGCACAGGTTCAGCGCATGAGCGATGGAGAGTTGTTTTACCACCTGAAAAACGGCATCCGGCACACGGGTATGCCTGCCTGGACGCTTGCCGATCGGAAGCTATGGCAAGTTAGCGCGTATCTACGGAATCTGCCGCGCGTCGCCGCGCTGTCGCCACGGGTAGCAGCGGCGCAATTACCCGTCACCAGCACAGCACACTATGTTGGGTCCGAAGCCTGCAAGGACTGTCATACCGAAATCTACACGCGCTGGCGAAAGACTCGCATGGCGAACGTGGTGCAGGACCCGCATGCGCATCCCGAAGCCATAATTGCGGACTTTTCAAAGACAGATCCGTTACTGACGTTTACCAAGGATGAGGTCGCACTCACGTACGGCAGCAAGTGGAAGCAGCGCTACTTCAAGCGGGTGGGCGATGACTATTTTGTCTTTCCGGCGCAGTGGGACATTACGCACAAGATATGGCGCCCGTACTTCGTGAAGAACGGTACGGACTGGTGGGCACCGCTCTACCCTCCCGACAATATGCAACGTCCGACCGGTCCCCTTTGCGACGGCTGCCACTCGGTGAACTACGACATCGACACCAAGCAGGTCACCGAGTGGAACGTCGGCTGCGAGAAGTGTCACGGCCCGGGTAGCGACCATGTCGATCTTCAAGGCAAAGGCAACATCGTCAATCCGACGAAGCTGGACTATGTGCAGGCCAGCGATACGTGCATCCAATGTCACTCGCAGGGCCAGCCGCTCACGAACCCGATCAAGGGCAAATACTACGACTGGCCCGTCGGCTTCCACATGGGCAAGAAGCTCGTGGATTTCTGGAAGCTCGAAGACCACAAATTGGGCGAGCTATCGTTTACTCATTTCCCCGATGGCACCGCGCACAAGAATCGGATGCAAGGCAATGACTTCGTGCAAAGCCTCATGTACACGCGGGGCGTTACGTGCGCCAGTTGCCATGATCCGCATGGGTCGGACAACGATGCGATGCTGATCAAACCGGCGAAAGACGTCTGCTCCACATGCCATGGACCCAATACGCAAAACGGACCGCATGCGCCGACCCTCGAAGCCCACACGCACCATAAGCCGGGAAGTGCCGGCAGCGAGTGCATCGCCTGCCATATGCCCAAAATCGAGCAGACGATTGCCGACGTCAACGTGCGCGCTCATACGTTCAGGTTCATCACCCCGGCGCAAAGCGAATCGCTGGGGATTCCGAATGCCTGTAACCTCTGCCACACCGAAAAGTCAGCCGCCTGGGCCACCGATGCGTTGAAGAGTTGGCTGGATCGATCGCCTTGGCGAATAGCTCAAGCGGCGCCACCAGCAGCTAAGCTCCCAGACGATGTGAAGCACTAACGCTACCGCCTCGCGTCGCCTGAGCGCAGCCGGCGGTCGGCGCCGACGGCGCCTCTAGAGTACGCAGCCACCCGGCTTTCGGTTACATCGGGGGCCGACACCGCAAGGGTGGAAAGCCTCTACTTATCCCAGCCGAGCAGCGCGCAGGCGTAGCGCGTTCCCGATCACGGTCACTGAACTTAAGGCCATCGCCGCGCCGGAGATCATCGGACTGAGCAGAAGGCCGAACGCCGGATAGAGGACGCCCGCCGCGATCGGTATCCCGATCACGTTGTAGACAAAAGCCAGGACCAGGTTCTGCCGGATGTTGCGCATGGTGGCGCGGCTAAGGCTGCGCGCCCGAACGATACCGGCGAGATCGCCTCTCACCAGGGTCAACCCCGCGCTTTCGATCGCCACATCCGTGCCGGTGCCCATCGCGATGCCGATGTCGGCTTCCGCGAGCGCCGGCGCGTCGTTTACACCATCGCCCGCCATCGCCACGATTCGACCTTCAGCGCGCAACCTTCGCACGACCGCACGCTTGCCCTCGGGCAACACTTGCGCCTCCACCTCGGTAATGCTGAGCTTTGCCGCCACGGCTTGAGCGGTCGTGCGGCTGTCGCCGGTCAACATCACAATGCGGATCCTGTCGTCGCGCAATTTCGCCAGTGCCTCAGGCGTCGTCGCCTTGATTGGATCGGCGATAGCGAGTACGCCCACCGCTTGTCCATCGATCGCTACGAACATCGCGATCGCTCCGTCCCGCCGGTATCCTTCCGCGGAGACGTCGAGCGTCCCGGTCTCAATGCCGAGCTCTTTCAGCAGTTGTGCCGTGCCGACCGCCACGCGCTTGGCGTCTATCGTTCCGATGACACCCTTGCCGGTGACAGATTGGAAGTCAGTGACCACCCGTAACGGAACGGTGCGTTCCCGCGCGGCCGCCAGGATCGCGGCAGCGAGCGGATGCTCGCTCGAACGTTCGAGACTCGCTGCAAGCGACAGCACGCTTTTCTCGTCGTAGCCGTCGGCCGGTACGATCGCGGTCAGGCGCGGCCGGCCTTCGGTCAGCGTGCCGGTCTTGTC
>FTJL01693952.1_pt1 | contig 13155 bp, 10 predicted proteins | sample 1658551 | NCBI WGS metagenome assembly FTJL01 (sample SAMEA3914835, study PRJEB12502) | metagenome | biome: forest; material: soil | place: Canada | collected 2011-07-03 | depth 0.3 m
GACCGGCGTGGGAGTGCCCGGACCGAACGAATACTGGAATCCCAGCATCGCGATGTAGTCCGTCGTATGGCCCCTGCCTACGTCTTCGAAGCGCGCCTTGATATCCGGGCGTAGAGAGAAGCTCTGCGAAGCGTCGTGGTTCTCCCAAAGCTTCCACATGACGCCCACGCCGGTCTCGGCCATAGCCCGCTCGCGGTCCAGGGCGAATTCCGGCCGATCCTGTACGGCGCCACCGCCGACGGAGACATAGGGCGCAAACATATTGCCGCGGTTGAACACCGCCAGCAGGTCCAGCGACAACGAGTCCAGCTTCAGGTGACCTGAATCGAAACGATCGCCGACCCGGGTGTGATCGAGATTCAGCTCCGTGCTGAAGTACTTCGAGATGTTGTAGCCAAGTCCCAGCCCATAGATCGGGGCGTCGTGGGTATGCCGGTCGTGGTCGGTGACCATAGCCCCGACCTGCGGATTCACGTACCAGTGGCCAACCTCATCGCCCGCGGCGGCCAGCCCCGGAGCGGCCAGCAGAGCGCCGCATATCAAAAATCGCTTCATCATCCCCAGTTCTCCATGCATGAATTAGTCGCGTCCCGGGTCAGGAAATGTAGTTGCAGCGCGACAACACCTGGGACCTCACAAAACTGCGTACATAAGCCCTGGGGAGCGCCAAAGTTCCATATGTGGTATTGACACTACAGTTTTTTTACGAAGAGTGGCCGCGCCTGCGCTGCCGTTGAAGTGTCGCCGCTCGAAGCTGAATTGCGGCGCGTGAGTGCCCCAAAACGAAAACCCCGATGGCCTTGCCGGCCATCGGGGTTTTGAGTCGAAGCGGACGGGTGAGACGGACTAGCGCACGGCTAAGCGGCCCTCGCGTCGCCGACCGCGGCGACCTCTCGATCAGGCAGATGCTCGGCGTGATCGGGCTTCAGTTTGAGCATCGACAGGACCGCAGCAGCGAGCAGTGAGCCAACAGCCATGATCGCTGAGACCGTGGACAGGGCCACGCCGCCCTTGAACAGGAAACCGGCGATCATTGGTGCGAACACCGAGCCGCCCCGCCCGATTCCAATGGCCACACCCGTGCCGGACGCGCGCACATGAGTCGGGAACGCCTTCGCAAAGATCGCGTACATCCCGGCGATCGCACCGTTGGTGAAAAAGCCCGCCACGGCCACGTAGATCGACAACATCTGCAAATCCGGCGGGCTTCTGCCGAAGACCACCGTCCCCAGCGAACCCAGGATCATCGCGATGACGGTGAGCGGCTTCAAAGCGAAGCGTTGCGACAGCAGGCCCAGCGCGATGCCACCACAGGCTCCGCCTACATTCGCCCAAACCAGCACCCCGGCCGCCGAAGACTGGGGGAATCCCATGCTCGTGACGATGACGGGGACCCACTTCAGGATGTAGTAAAACGTCGTGACGTGTAGGAAGTAAGTCACCGACACGAGGACCGTCACGGCGAGCAGACCCGGCGCGAAGATGTCCGAAAAGGAACGTTTGCGCTGCTCCGCCGAGACCGCTGGCAACGCGGAAATTGCAGCGTGCCCCATGCGTCCCAGAGTCTTGTTGATCCTGTTAAGCGCATCCGCCGGCTGCTTGCGCACGAGCCAGTAAATGGATTCCGGCACGAAGATAAACACCAGCGGAATGAACACCGCGGTAACCGAAGCACCGAAATAGAATACCGAGCGCCAATCGCCCGTCCCCTTCAAAAGCTGCGCGACGATCAGCCCGCCCACCACGCCGCCGACCGGATAACCGATCGCCATGATCGAGACCGCCATGTCGCGTCGCCGCGTGCTGGAGAATTCCGCCGCCACCGCGTTGATGGCCGCCAGCAAGCCCCCGATGCCCAGACCCGTCAGAATACGGTACGCCGACAGGTCCACAGGGCCTTTGGCGGTGGTTGCCAGGAACATGCCGATGGTCATGAGGACCAGACATCCGAGGATGGTTTTGCGCCGGCCGATCTTGTCCGCAACGCCGCCGAGGCACAGCGACCCCAACGCCATGCCGATGAGCTCCATCGACAGGACGATTCCCAGCGCACCCTTGTCGACCCCCCATTCCTTGGCAATGCCGGGAGAGGCATAGCTGATCGAAAGGACGTCGAATCCGTCGAGGCCATTCAGCCCGATGGTGATCATCACGGCCAGAATCTGCAGTCCGCTCATCGCAGACTTGGCCAGTGTTTCGCGCGGATCAGTGTTCACAGGCACATTCCCCCTCATACCTTTTTTCGGTCACGGGTGGCTCAATCGCTTGGGAAGCGTAGCACTCCCGGCCGGTGACCGCTTCTGGCCGGGGGGTCACGGCTCCTTTATAACTGGGGCGCCCGGCCTGCGGCCACCGGTCACCGGTCACCGCTGCACCAGGCCGTGGCTGCGGGCATCCGTTCGGGTCAGGGTGAAGCAAGTTGCGCGGGGCCGTCCGACAACCGGGGACAAGTCGGGAATCTCCAGGAGCTTCGTCGAGTGATCGCGGTCATCCTGCGCCGGTGTCCATTTGATTTTCGAGCAAGGCTCGTTCGCGCAGCAGTTCCTTTTGCAGCTCTGCCTCGCTGGGCAACGTGAAGCGACAGCGCGAAGCGAACAGTTGCCGGCTCTCGTGCAAGACAGAATAGCGAGCGATGGCCTCGTTCTTCTCGGAGCAGAGGATCAGACCGACGGTGGCGTTGTCGCCTTCGAGCCGGTGCTGTTCTTCATAGAGGCGCACGTAGCCATCGATCTGACCGATATCCTGGTGCGTGAGTTCTCCTATTTTCAAATCCACCAGCACAATGCACCTAAGCAGGTAGTTATAGAACACCAAGTCGATATAGAAATCTTTGTCGGCGAAGCGGATGCGGTGCTGACGCGCTATGAACGAGAAGCCACTGCCTAATTCCAGCAGGAACTGTTGAAGACGCGTGATGATGGCGTCTTCAAGCTGGCCTTCGTGCAATTGCGGTGCGCTCGGTATATCGAGGAACTCCAACACGTAGGGATCCTTGAGCACATCGACCGGGCGCAGCGCCTGTTCGGACTGACGCTGGCCTGGCAGCACACCGGTCTTGTCCGCGCCAGCCAGCAATCGCTGGTAGTACAGGCTGTTGATCTGCCGTTCCAGATCGCGGCGCGACCAGTTGGCACGCACAGCTTCGGCTTCGTAGAAGTGGCGCGCGCCGGCATCGGTCACCCGCATCAAGGCACGGTAGTGGGACCAGCTCAGATTGGGGTGGAACGTAGGGAGCAATTCCCCACCCGCTGGGTGGGGAATTGCCCCTGGATCGGGTTTGGGCTGCGATTCCCGACCCGGAGGGTGGGGAATCCGGTCGCGGTACGCCAGGTAGAACTGACGAAAGTAGCCGAGATTGGTTGCGGAGAAACCCTTGCCATAACGATCGGTCAACTGCTGAGCCAGGCGTTCGATTAAGGCGGTGCCGTAGGCTGCTCGCTCGCAGCCCTGCTGAAGCGCTTCGACCACCTCGCGGCCGATGTGCCAATAGCATGAGACCGTGGCATGGTTAATCGCACGCACGACTTGGCCACGCGCGGCGTCCAGAAGGGAGATGATGCGCCCAAGTAGATCGTCCTTGGCCTGCAACCGAGCGCCGTCAACGCGCCGGCCGCTCATGATGCCCACTGTTGATCGCCGAAACACACAGGGCGATCAAACATCGCGGCAGATTGTCGGGCAACGAGCGCAATAGCGTTCCGGGTATTCATCGCTGAAGGATCCGAACTCCACCACTCAAGAATTCGGAAGTTCGGTCAGTTCCGAATGCCGAGCTAAGAAACCGCAACTGTGTGCGACCACCCAAGAGTGGCGCCAACGACAAGAGTCGGGACGCGTGGCCGCGGTAGTTGGTGCGGCGATGTAAAGACCCTGTAGGGGTTGGCGGACGTGGGCGGATCGCGCTGTACCGGCAATGCGCTTCAGATCCTTTGCTCATCGGTCGGAGCAGCAGACTTACTCGCGCTTCTCCCCGCGTAGTGAGTACTACGCATCAGCACCGTTGACTGAATACGCTAACCAATCTCGGGTGCACGCGCGTCCTACCAGCACGGCGTACGGGCGCGAGAAATTGCGTGGAATTATTTGCATTGGTGGCAGACGATTTGGACAAATTACCTGCAATAAAATATTGCCCTCACTAACTTCCATAGTTAGATTGCCGTCATTTATAAAGCAGAGTCACGCAGTGGCAGCTCGCTCCGCTCATAGCCTGGAATGGCGCAAGCGACCCTCCGCCCGCAAACTTGTAGATGTAGAGAATCATGATCGCGCGGAGACTGAATTCATCGCTTGGGAGCGAACTCGCCCGGATCCGTCAAGGTGCATCCAGATGCACGTCTACAGGTGGGGTTTGCCGACTGAAGGATTTGAACCCTCGACCAACGGTTTACAAAACCGCTGCTCTACCACTGAGCTAAGCCGGCACGCCGTAGGCTGGGGTCTCGAACGGGGAGGCGAATTGTACCCCACCCTTCAATGCAATTTGGGAGTGCCCGCGACGGTGGTGGACGGGACGTGCACGTCGGGCTGGTCCGGGTCGGAAGCCGCGGCGTGCGGGATCGAGACCGGCTTGCCAGCCGGGGCCTTGGGACAGGACTGGACGGAGAGCCGTCCGGCGCCGGCGCCCGCCGCCAGAAGGTCCTGAACCGGTATGGAGCCGTCACTGGGGCGCAGCGCCAGATCCACCCAATATTGCGTCCCCGGCTGCTTGCGCTGCGCGACCTCGGCCTTGAGGCCCATCTTCTCCAGGACTTTCACGCGACGCTCGGCCCGATCGCGGTCGCTGAAAAGGCCTACCGAAATCCGGCGGCCCTCATCGGCCCCCGGCATCAGGTGCGCATCCTTGATGCCATTACGATCCAGGATCTTGAACACTTTGTCGGCCGAGTCCGCATCGGCGACTGCGCCGATATAGACCCAGAAGCCGTCCCAGGTCTCGCCCTGCTCCGCCCGCTGCAGGGACGTGAATCCCCGCGCACGCAGGTCGCCGGCCGCTTTCGCGGCAACGGCGAGATCGCCGAACGGGCCAATGGACACGCATCGCGTCATTTCGGCAGGCATTTGCGGCTGGAGTGTTGCCGGCGTTACCGATGTTCCCGGCATGCTTGCCGGCGTAGCCATCGTCGTGGCCGGCTTGTCGCCCGCACCGGCGACACCTGCGGTACCGCCGGGGGCCAACGCCGGTGCGACTTCGTTGACCAACTTGAGACGCGGCAGGCGCGCGGTCGCGTCGGCGGTCGGTGCCTGCCGCCCGGAGTCAACCCAATGGGCCCAGCCCAGGAAGGCCAGGTTGGCGAACAGTAGAATGAAGAATCCGGCACGCACGGGCGGATTCTAGATCAGGACGCCGTCGCAGGCTGCCTTCCTTCGACCGCCAGGATCGCCAAACCCTGCAGCACCAAGTCCGGCACGCTCAAGTACGCGCTGCGGACGAGCGGAGCCACGGCCTTTGCTCCACCACCCGTGAGCAACACTTTGGGCGCCCGGCCCACCAGGCGCCGCGCTTCGGCAACACCACGATCGATTACGGCGGCCGCGGCGAACAGCGCCCCCTGCTGGATGGCCGTGCGTGTAGTTCGCGCAAACAGCCCCGTCGCACGTCCGCTTTGGGTCGCGCTTCTCGCCGCGGTCGCAACGCCCGCTCCACCGGCGGCCCGCTTGCGGATGCCATTGGTCTTGGTCAGCAAACTATCGATCATCAACTGCGGCGCCGGAAGAATCGCGCCCCCTCTGTGTTGGCCAACGGAGTCAACCAGGTCAATGGTCAGAGCCGTGCCAACGCTGATGATGCAGGCCGGCCTGCCGTCGGCTATCCAATGCCCTGCGATCGCCATCGCAAACCGATCGACGCCCAGGCGCCAGGGTTCCAGATACGCGATGGTCACGCCGGCGGCCCTGCGTTGGGAGGCAACGAATTCGGGAGCCGGGGCGCCGGCGTGCTTGGCAACATCCATAAACGCCCGATTCACGTGGGAGCCGGCGACGCTGGACACCACAATTCGCTCGACTCCGCGTAGCGACTTGAGCAGTCGACTCGCGAAATCCGCGGGCTCCCACCCCGCGAACTCGGCGGCCTGCTGCTTACCGAGCCGCCGTCCATCGAATCCGGCCCACTTGATGCGAGTATTACCGATGTCTACCAGCAGAATGCTCAAGTCGTTGCCCTCACTGAAACGTCCCCTGAAATGAATCTCTTCAAGCCCTGCGGTGTCTCGACCATCAGCGCCCCGTGAACATCGATGCCGCGAGCGACCCCGACCGTAGCGCCGTCGGCGCCCTGAACGACCACGGCACGGCCGTGCAATGCATCGGCAGCGCGCCACTCTTCGATAAACGGTTTCAAGCCCTCTTTTTCGAACTCCAACAAGCCCTGGACGTAGGCACCGATGAGATTCGCGACGATCTCGTTACGCGAGGGGCCGGCCAGACCCGCGGTGACCAGGTCCGTGGGAGCGACGCCTGTCGCCGCGATTTTTTCCAACACGGCGCCGCCCAGCGCAACGTTCAGTCCAACGCCGATGACTACGCACGCCGGGCCGCCCGCCTCGGCTCTGAGCTCAATCAGGATGCCGCCAAGTTTCCGCTCGTCGACGAGCAGGTCGTTAGGCCATTTGAGCCGCGGATTCGCCACACCCAGGCCGGTTAGCGCCCGCAGGCTGCACACGCCGACGACGAGACCCAGCGCACCCAGATCCTTGTGGACTTCACCGAACGTCCAGCTCAGCGACAGACAAATCGCGCCTCCGGGCGGAGCCAGCCAGGCGCGTCCGCGTCGGCCGCGGCCCGCAGTTTGATACTCCGCCAGAAACACTTCGCAGGAACCGTTCGGCGGGTTGGGCCGTGCCAGCAATTCCGTGTTGCTCGAGCCCACCGACCAGGCCACATGCAGCCCCTGCACGCGATCGCGCACGGCACGTACCAACTGACCCCGAATCTTGGCGGCGTCCAGCGGCTCGGTCACCGTAACAAGTCGATAGCCGCGATTGCGGACGGCATGGAGTGTGGCGCCCAGATCGCGTAACGAGTGGGCCGCCTTCCAGACCGCGCTGCGACTGACCCCCAGACTTTCGGCGAGTTGCTCGCCGGAGTGAAACTGACCATCGGAAAGTTGAGCGAAAACCCTCGCGACCAATGGATTTGGGTCAGCGGGCGTCGTCACGGGCGATGCCGTCCCAGCAGCCACAGCTTGCGGGCACGCGGCTCTTTGCCGGACATCATCCGGGCGATATTCAATCGGTGCGTGTACACGATCAGCGCGGTAGCCGCCAGAGCGAATGTCAGCAACGGCCCCTCCGGTCTCGCCTGAGTCAAAACAATGGCCACAGGCAACGAGGCCGCAGCAATCATCGACGCCAGCCCGACGAACCCGAACAACATGGCCGCAATAAGCCAGGTCACCAACACCGGAAGCAACAAAGACGGCTCCAACCCCAGCAATACGCCGACCAGCGTGGCCACGCCCTTGCCACCCCGGAAGCCATGCCAGAGCGGATACACGTGGCCCAGCATGACGGCGATTGCGCACAGCGATGCCGCCCACAACTGCGAAAGCTCGGACGGCGTCCCCAGAAATGCGAGCCGCGCGATAATCCGCGTCGCCATCCAACCCTTGGCGATATCGATCAGCAGCACCCACAACGCAAACGACTTCCCTTGAGTGCGCAGTGCGTTCGTCGCGCCTGCATTGCCACTCGCGAGCTTGCGAATGTCGACGCCACCGCGCAGCCGCCCCACGAGCAAGCTGCCGATAACCGAACCGAGCAGGTAGCTCAGCACCGCCTTGATTGGAAGATCCGTCATGCGGGCAAGAATACCTCGGCGAGCATGCAGCGCACGCTGCCGCCACCAAGTCTTTCGATCGTCGGCAGCGGAACCGCCAGCACCGTATCCGTGCAGGCCGAAAGGCGGGAGAAGGCTTTTGCCGACAGCGCGTGCCTGGCCGAGTCCGACATCACGACGACCCGGCAGTCGCCCAATGCCTCATCCCAGCTCGCCAACTCCAGCATGTTGCCCGCGAAATGGGCGATCTCCTCGTGCCCGATCTCAATGAGCTCCCGGCCGGTGGCGCACAGGCGCTCGAGCACTCTTTCGCGGTCGCGTTCCGGAATCGCACCGGTGCCCACGACTGCAAATTGCTCGCCGATGCACATGAGCACGTTCGTGTGGTACAGCGGCACACCGCTGCGATCAAAGGACTCAAATACCACCGGTGCGTATCCCAGCTCGCCACACCACTCCTCGACTACTGCGGGATGCGTTCGCTGCGAGACGCTGGCATAGGCGACCCGGTGAACGCGATCCAGTATCAGGCTGCCGGTCCCTTCCAGAAACCGTCCTTGCGCCTCGTGATGGGTCAGGTCGACCCGACGCGCCATTTTAAAGCCGAGCTGTTCGACCACCGCGTCCACGATTTCCAGCCGGCGCTCCCGGCGCCGGTTCTCGGCCTGCATCGGATACAACACCACGGTGCCGTCCTCGTGAAAGCTCACCCAATTGTTGGGGAACACGGCATCCGGCTTGGGGGGATCCGCGGTATCGGCCGCGACGCACACGGCGACTCCCTCGCTCTGCAGCGCCTGCGCAAGACGATCAAACTCCTCCTGCGCCACCATACTGTCAGGCTTGCGAGCCTGGGCACCCGGGGTTGCAACGGCGTATTCTTGCGGCTGCTGCATTTTGTTCGTGGCAGCAGTCTGCGGGTTGTAGTCGAAAGACACCGGCCTGATCATTAACACGGAACCCGCGCATTGCAGGCGCGCGGATTGAAAGTCTTTCATCTTGCCGTCACTCATGAAACCGGATTCCGAACCACTGGTGGCGGTGACCGCGAACGGGCTGTACTGTCGGGCCGGCGATTTCCATATCGACCCTTGGCAGCCGGTGCCGACTGCGCTCATCACGCATGGTCACTCCGATCATCTGCGCGCGGGCAGCACGAACTACATTCTCGCACGTCCCGGGGCCGGCATCGCTCGGCAGCGCCTGGGCAGCGAACTGGGCATCTCGGCGGTGGACTACGGTACCCCCCTGCAGCTCGGCTCGACGCGTGTCTCGCTGCATCCTGCAGGCCATATCCTGGGGTCCTCCCAGGTGCGCATCGAACATGAGGGCCGGGTCTGGATCATCTCGGGAGACTACAAACGTCAGCCGGATCCGACCTGTGCGCCGTTCGAATCCCTCGAGTGCGACGTCTTCATCAGCGAGGCCACCTTCGCGCTGCCGATCTATCGGTGGCCGAAAACTTCGCAAGTGGTGGAGGAAATCTTCCGCTGGTGGCGCTCGAACCGCGACCGGGGACTGGCCACGGTGCTGTTCTGCTACGCGCTCGGGAAAGCTCAACGGGTCCTCGCTGAGTTGCTGGCACTGACCGACGAAACTGTCTACGTCCACGGCTCGGTAGCGTCACTGGTCGGTGTGTACCGTGGCGCAGCAATTCCAATGCTGCCCACCGTTCCCGTCGTAACAGAACGCAAGACGGACTTTCGCGGTGCATTGATTCTTGCACCTCCCAGTGCCGCAGCCACTCCCTGGATGAAGCGCTTCGGCGACCACGCGACGGGATTCTGTTCCGGCTGGATGCGTGTTCGTGGAGATCGCCGGCGCCGTGGCTATGACCGGGGATTCGTAATTTCGGATCACGCCGATTGGCCTGCCTTGATCGAGACCTGCAAGTCGACGCGTGCACAGCGTGTGTTGCTGACCCATGGCTATTCAGATGCGCTCACCCGCCACCTGAATGAACAGGGAATCGACGCAAGCGCCCTGAAGACAAGCTTCGGTACCGACGACTGATGCGAGCATTCAGCGAGCTCTACGAGGAACTGGATACGACGACCTCGACCAACCTCAAGGTCGCGGCGATGACGCGCTATTTTCGCAGCGCCGCACCAGCCGACGCGGCCTGGGCAACCTACATGCTCTCCGGGCGCCGGTTGAAGCGCTTCCTGGGGCCGGCCCTGCTGGGCAGCTGGTTGGTAGAAGCCTGTGGGCTGCCGCAATGGCTCGTGGACGAGTCCTACGCGTCGGTTGGAGACTTTGCGGAAACCGTTGCACTACTCATGGAAAGCGACTCTGGAGGCGTCGCCACGGACGTGTCGCTCTCCTCCTGGATCGAAGAGCGCCTGCTGCCGCTTCGGGTCGCAACCGAGCCGCAGCAGCGAGAAGTCATCGTCAACTGGTGGCGCACGCTTCCCTATCGCGAGTGTTTCCTGTTGAACAAGCTGCTGACGGGCGAGCTGCGCGTCGGCGTATCGGAGCTGCTCGTTACTCGAGCCCTCAGCGAAGCGTTGAATGTCGCACGTGCCGATATCGCGCGCAGAATGATGGGGGAATGGCGTCCAAGCGAGGAGTTCTGGAAATCCCTGCAATCCTCGGAAGCGCACGAATCGGATCCGGCGGCCCCCTATCCGTTCTATCTGGCTTCTGCATTGGAGGCGGACCCCGCAACACTGGGAGTCCGCGCGAACTGGCTCGCGGAATGGAAGTGGGACGGCATACGCAGTCAGTTGGTCCGGCGGCGGGGACAGTGTTTTATCTGGTCGCGTGGCGAGGAGCTGGTGACTGAGAGATTTCCGGAACTGGCCGACGCGGCGCGGGGACTGCCGGAGGGTGTTGTTCTGGATGGAGAGATCGTCGCGTGGAAAGACGGTGCCGTCCGCCCCTTCGCCGCTTTGCAGCAGAGGATTGGCCGGAAGAAACTGACGCCCGGCATCCTGCAGAGTGTACCGGTTCGATTCCTCGCCTACGACCTGCTCGAGCAGGACTATGTCGACGTTCGCGAGCTGCCGCTTGGCGAAAGGCGCCGGCGACTCGAGGCATTGATCGCCGTTGCACCGGAGATATTCGCCATTTCGGCAGCCGTCGTGGCGGCCGATTGGACTGATCTCGCCGCGATCCGCGCCCAATCGCGTGCCCGGGGTGTCGAGGGATTGATGCTCAAGTCGGTCGATTCCGCTTACGGCACCGGACGGCAACGCGGCTCCTGGTGGAAATGGAAAGTCGAGCCGTATTCCTTCGACGGCGTAATGTTGTATGCGCAACCGGGACACGGACGTCGTTCGGGTCTGTATACGGACTACACGTTCGGCGTCTGGGACGCGGATACCCTCGTGCCGGTCGCCAAGGCCTACTCGGGGCTGACCAACCTGGAAGTCGAAGAGCTCGACCGCTGGATTCGTGCCAACACGCTGGAGAAGTTCGGACCGGTCCGTTCGGTTGCCCCGACGCAGGTATTCGAATTGGCCTACGAGGGCATTGCCGCCTCAACCCGGCACAAGTCAGGCATTGCACTGCGCTTTCCGCGCATCGCGCGGCGCCGTTTGGATAAGCCGGCCCGGGAAGCCGACACACTGGCGGACCTCCAACGGGTCCTCGACGCTCAGCCGGTCGCTTCGAGTACTTCCTGAACTTCCTGCAGGGAATCCGTGTCGGTCAGATCCATCGGAACGCCGGTCAGGAAACGCCGGCATTGCTCTTCCGGCGCCGGCTTGGCGAACAAAAACCCCTGGGCAAAGTCGCAGCCCAGCTGACGCAGCTTTTCCAACTGCTGCCATCCCTCGATCCCCTCCGCGACCACCTGGATATTCAGATGCTTGGCCATTGCGATAATGGCGCCGACGATGGCCAGGTCGGAAAGATCCGTCACCAGATCGCGCACAAAGCTGCGATCGATCTTCAGATAGTCCACGCGCCAGCGCTTCAGGTACGACAGGCTGGAGTAGCCCGTACCGAAATCGTCGATCGCCAGCCGCACACCAAGCTCTCGTATTCTCGAGACCGCGTCCTCGTTCGATTCGCCCGTGCGCCCCTCCAGGCGTTCGAACACAGCGCTTTCCGTTAGCTCCAACTGCAACAACGAGGGTCTGACGGCATGCTTCGTCGTGAGCCGCAGCACGGTGTCCGGCAAGTTCGACCGTTGCAACTGCACCGCAGAGATGTTCACGGCAACGGGAACTACGTGGCACCCGGTCCTGCGCCAACGGGCGATGTCCTCGAGGACTCGTTCCAGGACAAATTCGCCGATAGGGACTATGAGTCCCGTCTCTTCAGCAACGGCAATAAAGCGCTGTGGCGGTACGAAGCCGTGGGTCGGATGCTTCCACCGAACGAGGGACTCGAGCGCGACAACCCGGTTGGTCTGGATGTCGATGATGGGCTGATAGTGAACCGAGAGCTGCGCTTCGGACAGCGCCGCCCGCAGACTCGTTTCGACGGCGATGCGCTCCTTCAGGCGTCGATCCATGGCGGGATTGAAGAGCTGGAAGTTGTTGCGGCCACGGTCCTTGGCCTGATACATCGCCGTATCCGAGTGCCTAAGAAGCTCGCCCATGTTGGTGCCGTCGCGCGGGAAGGTGCTGACGCCGATGCTCACCGTGGTAACCAGCGGTCGCCCGTCGACGATGACCGGCGACGAGAGCGCGTCGTTAATACGCCCGGCAGCTTCCAGAACCTGCTCGGAACCAAGGATGTTCTGCAGGACCACGATGAATTCGTCGCCACCCATGCGCACAACGACGTCTTCCGTCCTCATGGTTTCACGAATGCGCTGAGCGACCGTCTTCAGCAGCTTGTCACCTGTCTCGTGTCCGCGCGAGTCGTTGATGTGCTTGAAGCGATCGAGATCCAGGAACAGCACCGCCAGCAACTGGCGATTTTGGCGGGCATCCTCGATGGCGCCCGGCAAGTGAGCCGCGAGAAACAGGCGATTCGGCAGGCCAGTCAGCTGATCGTGGTGTGCCAGGTGATCCAGATGCTGCTGCTTCTCGAGAAGCTGCGCCTCGATTTTGCTGCGCAGGGAGATATCGTGAGTGGTGAAGGCGAGAACGCGCCGTTCCCCGTGCTCCAGGATATGGCCGCTGACCTCAACATTCAGGAGCGCCCCGCTTTTGCAGCGCTGATGAAGTCGTGCGGGCATGCGCGGATTGGGATCGCGAAGCCGGCGCATCAGCTCTTCGGAATCCTCCGACTCATCGGTAAAGAGCTGCGGGAGCGTCATTTCGCGCAATTCGGCGGGAGTGAACCCCAGGCTGCGCGCAATAGCCGGATTGGCGGCCACGAGCTTCAGGCTCCGCGCATCCACCAGCAGCATGCCATTGGGCGACTGCTCAAAGGCGGCCTGCAGGGGTGCCTGCCGCAGCCCCAGTCTCTTCCAGCGAA
>FTJL01003196.1_pt5 | contig 13150 bp, 9 predicted proteins | sample 1658551 | NCBI WGS metagenome assembly FTJL01 (sample SAMEA3914835, study PRJEB12502) | metagenome | biome: forest; material: soil | place: Canada | collected 2011-07-03 | depth 0.3 m
TCCATCAACTCGCGCGCATAGTTTTCGTTGAGATGTCCCGCGGCATTCTGCGCGTTGTCCAGGTGTTGCAACATCGCCGGATGGGTCAGAGTTGCGAGGACCAGGTCGCGGAAGCGGCCGAGAGCATGCGGTCGGATGGCGTTTTGCGAGTAATCGCCAACCAGCCACGCATCGTTGGCCTTGTATTGGAATACGCTGAAGTGATTCAACCAGAACCACACCAACTGCTCCTGCAGTTGGGCGGGAGAGTAAATGCCTCGCAGCAATTCGCGGCGAGCCGCCTCGTAGGCCAGACGGTTGCCCTGCTCGTTGAGCGTCTTCCGGTCGGCCTGCTTGATGCCTTCATCCGACAGCGCGTTGATGCGCTGCTGCTCCGTGCTGAGCGTCGCCAGAAGCTGGGGTGCCGGGACCCGTGAAATCTGCAGGGCGTCGATCTGCGCTGCGATCGGCGGGGGTAGAGCCTCGTTGCGCGGGTGGAGCTGGTCGTCCAGGAAACGGCGCCGCCCGAGCTTCAGGTATTCGCTTACGGTCTGGGAGGTGGCGCCGTACGTTACGCGCTCCAGCCAGAGCGCATCCTGCCGCGAGAGCTCGGCCGCACGCACCGGCGAGAGCGCGGCAAAGCCGGCCGCCGCGCTGGCTGCCGCGATGAGAAGAATCTTTTGCATAGATTCATCTTACAACGCGGCGGCCAGCCGGCCGGATGACAGTCTTCAGGTGCCGGTGCGAGGCTGCGCATCGGCGCGCGTCAGTGCGCCGCGCCTGAGTGCGCGGTTCACCGCGGACAATACAGCGAGCAGCGAGGCAGTAATTATGTTTGCATGCCGTGCAACACCGAACAGGTTGGTACCGCCGGGCGTCGAGATTTCGACGTAGGCCACCGCTTGGGCATCGCTTCCCGTCGCGCACGAATGTTCGTCGAACGCGACCACGTCGATCGGGAGTCCCAGCGCCCGAACGGCGGCATCGATCGGTCCGGTGCCGCTACCTTGCAGCAGGCTTTCGTGGCCGTTGTCCAACAGCCGCAAGGTGATTCTTTCGCGATCCGCGCCGTCGCCGGATGTTGCCAGCTGATGTGAAACGTAGACCAGCGGCTGAGCGGGCGACAGATACTCGGCCTCGAAGAGTCGCCACAGGTCCGCGGCGCTGAGCTCTTTGCCCGAGGTGTCCGCGGCCTCCTGAACTACGCGGCTGAACTCGATCTGCAGGCGACGGGGCAGTACGAGCTGGTAGTCGCGCTCCAACAGGAATGCGACGCCACCCTTTCCGGACTGGCTGTTGACGCGAATGATCGATTCGTACGAGCGCCCGAGGTCGGCCGGGTCGATGGGGAGGTAAGGCACGTCCCAGGTCGCGCCGGGCGTCAGCGCCGCGAGGCCCTTCTTGATCGCATCCTGGTGGGAACCGGAGAACGCCGTGAACACCAGGTCGCCCACATACGGATGCCGGGGATGAATAGGCAGGCGTGTGCACTCCTCGGCGCAGCGCGCTACCGCGTTGATGTTGGAGAAGTCCAGCCGGGGGTCGACGCCCTGGGTATACAGATTGAGCGCCAGCGTCACGATATCGACGTTACCGGTGCGTTCGCCGTTGCCGAACAGGGTGCCTTCGACTCGCTCGGCTCCGGCCATCATTGCCAGTTCCGCCGCTGCGACTCCTGTGCCCCTGTCGTTGTGCGGATGCACGCTCAGAACCACGGAGTCACGCCGCGCGACATGGCGACCGAACCATTCGATCTGATCGGCATACACGTTGGGAGTTGCCATCTCGACAGTGGCCGGAAGATTCAAAATGACCTTGGCCGCGGGCGTCGGTTGCCACACGGCTGTCACCGAATCGCAGATGTCGACCGCAAAATCGAGCTCGGTGCCGGTAAAGCTCTCGGGGGAATACTGAAACGTCCACACGGTGTCCGGCTGGCGGGCCGCGCATTCCTTGATCAGCTGTGCAGCCTGCACCGCGATGTCGACGATGCCGGCGCGATCGAGCCGAAAGACCACCCGGCGTTGGGTCGTGGAAGTCGAATTGTACAGATGCACGATCGCGCGCGGTGCGCCGCGCAGGCTCTCGAAGGTGCGTCGGATGAGATCGGCTCGAGCCTGGGTGAGCACCTGGACGGTCACGTCGTCCGGTATCAGCCGTTCCTCGATCAACTCGCGCATGAAGTTGAAGTCGGTCTGCGAGGCGGCCGGGAACCCGACTTCGATCTCCTTGAAGCCGATGTGCACGAGGTGCTCGAACATCCGCCGTTTGCGCGGTGGGTCCATGGGCTCTATCAACGCCTGGTTGCCATCGCGCAGATCGACGCTGCACCACGTCGGGGGGGCTGTCAGGGTCCGTGACGGCCAGGTGCGGTCGGCGATGGGAATCGGGGCGAACGGTCGATACTTGTTCGAGGGTATACGCTGCATGTCTCTCTCCAGCCGGTCCCGCAGAGCATCGTCGGGCCGACTCTTGCCGAATCATTGAGCTCTTGGCGATTCGGACGTCGACTAGGTGAAATTCCGGTCTTGTTGGCGCCGACCGTTGGCGCGTGGGATATGTGCGCCTAGCGGCGCAGAAGCAGCGCGAGCGAAAGCAGCGGGAGAAAGCCGCTTTGCAGGGAGAGAGCCAGATTCGCGCCGGAAACCATGACCCAACCGTAGCATCTGGACGCGGCCGCGACAAGCACCCCCCTCATCCATTTGGCTGCAAACGCCTGCGGCGTTTGCAGCAGGCCAGACCCGCAATTGCTGTCCGGCTCGCCGGCAAAAAACGTGGTTTTTGCCGGGGGGCGCCTAGCTGCTAAGCAGCTGGCCATTCGCGGCCGCTCACTTGAGGCGCCTGGACGGCACACTTGCGGCGGGCTCCTCCCTGCGCCCCCGCGATGGTCTACGGCCTCGGCAGGCCGAACGTCCGCGTCTCGCCGGTCTCCAGCACTTGGAACGCATCCGACGAAAGGTTATGTGCCTGCCTGGCGGCCGCCAGGGCCGTGACAGGCTCGTCGATCCCCTCGTCAGTCAGTTGAAAGCACCCGAAATGCGTGGCGATCGACAAGGGCGTCCGCAGATCCAGATGGGCTTGCACCGCATCTTCGGGGTTCATGTGCTGCTCTTCCATGAACCAGCGGGGCTCATAGGCCCCGATGGGCAACATCGCAATATCAACCGCGCCGCAGCGCTGGTGTATCTCACGGAAATGAGTGCCGTAGCCGGTGTCGCCGGCAAAGAAGAGTTGGCGATCGTCGGCACGCACGATGAAGCCACCCCACAGCGTTCGATTGCGGTTGCGCGGGCTGCGGGCTGACCAATGCCGGGCGGGCGTCATCTTGATGGAGGCGCCAGGGCAATCCAGGCTCTGCCACCAGTCGAGCTCGTGCACCGTCTGCAGCCCGAATTGGCGCAGGAAGTCCCGATTGCCCAGGCTGGTGACAAAGCAGGGAGAGTGCGCTTTCTGCAATCGCACGAGCGTCGCCACGTCCAGGTGGTCGTAGTGGTTGTGGCTGACCAGGACCAGATGGATGGGCGGCAGATTCTCGAACGCCAGGCCGGCAGCGCGGACGCGACTCGGTCCCAGGCTCGTCAGCGGGCTGACCCTGTGTGAATAAACCGGGTCGGTCAGGATGTTCAGGCCACGGAATTGCACGAGGAAGGTGATGTGATTGATGAAGGTCAGCGCCACCTGCCCGGCATCCAGGTGGGCGGGCAAGTCCGGCTGGGCGAGATTTTCCACCCACTGCGGCCAAGGCTTACGCTGCGCCGTACGACGCCAGCGCATCACATCCGCGAAGGATCGACCAGTGCCCCCGACAGGGTTGAAAAAATACCGGCCGTCGAAGTGATCCGACGCCGGACCCCGGTACCCCGGGCCGCCCAGCAAGGATCGAAGTGTGCGCATCAGTCCCAAGCCGCGCCGGGCCGGATCTGCGGATTCCAGTTTCACCGTGTAATCGATTCTCTTTACAATTCCAGGCCGCTGCATCGGCCCGGGTAACTCCTTCTAAGGTACATGGAAATGAGTTCTAGCCAAAACGCTGGCGCCGGTAGCACCGTTTGTGTCTATTGCGCGTCGAGCCGCTCGTCGCACGCTGACTATCGCGACGCGGCCTACCGCCTGGGAGTCATCCTGGCGCAGCGTGGGTTCAGGATCATCTATGGCGGCGGCGCCGTCGGCTCGATGGGGGCTCTGGCGGATGGAGCGCTGAGCGCGGGCGGTCATGTCGTGGGCATTCTGCCGCGCTTCATGGCGGACCTCGAGTGGGGCCACAAGGGTCTTTCCGAGCTGCAACTCGTCGAGGACATGCGTACCCGCAAGCACCTCATGCTCAGTCGTAGTCAGGCCGTGATAGCGCTGCCCGGCGGCTCCGGGACGCTGGAGGAATTGTTCGAAGCCCTCACTTTGAAGCGACTCGGGCTGTACTTGAATCCGATTCTGCTGATCAACACGCGGGGCTACTACGACCCGCTGATCGAACAGCTGTCGCGCGCGGTGGCAGAACGTTTCATGGACGAACGCCATCTGAGTATGTGGCAGGTCGTTGCGGCACCTGAAGACGTGCCATACGCGCTCAGTCAGGCGCCGGGTTGGGCGGCAGAGGCGCGCGGGTTCGCCGCCATCTAGCCCCTGGGCTTCATAGCTTGAGGGCCACTGTGCGGCTCGTGATTCGAATGCGGGTGGTGCTCCGGTGGATTCGGTGCGAAGCTCGACTGCATAAGCCATTCGGGGGGATCCTATGCGTGCATCGGTCTTGATGACTCGCGGTCTGTTGGCCGCGTTTGTATTGCTGACAGCGGCTGTTGCGCCGCTGTCTGCCGCGGAGCCGGTCGCTGAAATCCGTATCTATGCGCTGGACTGCGGGCATCTGGAGTTCAAGAATCTGAGCTTTTTCTCCGACACGGGCGAATACGACGGCAAGAGCGGAGCGATCGCCGTGCCGTGCTTTCTGATCCGCCATCCCAAGGGAAACCTGATGTGGGATACGGGCCTGAGTCCGGATTTCCCCAAAGGTCCCAACAGCGCTGGAGTATCCGGAGGGCCCGGCGTTGCGGTGGAGCAGCAATTGCAGCAGATCGGGCTCAAGCCCACCGACATCAGGTATCTCGCGTTCTCGCACCTGCATAGCGATCACACGGGTAACGCCAACCTGTTCAAGACCTCGACCTGGATTTTGAACAAGGAGGAACTGGCCTGGGCGCTCGCCGGCGGGTCGGGCAGCCCGGTGGACATGGCCACGTTCAGCGGCTACAAAACCGCGAAAAACCAGATGATTGACGGGGACTACGATGTCTTCGGCGACGGTGCCGTGCGTATTCTGAAAACCCCGGGACATACGCCCGGGCACCAGGTGCTGGTGTTGAAACTCAAGAGCGCAGGTACGGTGATCCTGGCCGGTGACCTGTATCACTTCCGTTCGGACCGCGCCCAGCGCCTGGTCCCGCTGTTCAATACCGAGAGGGCGGACACCCTGGCTTCCTTCGATCGCGTCGAGAGGCTGGCGCGAAACACCAAGGCGCGGCTGATCATTCAACACGATCCCGACGACTTCAAAGCGCTGCCGAAGTTTCCGGCCTACCTGAACTGAAGCCACGCCGCGCGCAGCGCCCCGGGTGGCCTGCCCGAGACCATTGAGTTGGGTACATGGTTTGCTGAACCGACGCTTGCAGCTATCTAAGGAGGCGTATCCGCCTAAGGCTGCAACCAGGACGGACATGTACTTTCGGCAGGACAACCCCGTGCTCCCGGCGGCTGGCGGTTCCGTGCGGCCGCCGTTACCCGCACCTCGCTTGAGTGACGCCCGGCGGCTGCGGATTGCCGGAGCGCTTGCGATCGCGTTGCTGGTGGCCTATGGGGCGGTGCTGCTCCTGCTAGCCCCCCTGCCGTTGCAGGATCTACCGGATCATGTGGCGCGCGCCGTTGCCATGAACGATCTGCTGTTCCATGGCGGCAGCCGATTCGGCAGCATCTTTCACTATCGGTTTCTGTTCGTCCCCTATCTTCTGGGCGATCTCATTTTGACAGTGGCGGTAGGGTTGTGGGGACCTGTGCTCGGCGGCGCAATGTGGAGCGTGCTTGTGCTGCTTAGCCTGCCTTGTGCGGTGGTCTTCTATCTGAAAGTACAGCACACGGCGCCTGACCGGCGCGTGTTGGCCGTGCTGCTGAGCCTCTATCTCGCCACGGACTGGTTTTTTCTCGTGGGCTTCATGAGTTTTCGTTTGGCGGTTGCGATGACGATCGCGACGTTGGCCCTGGCGGAACTGTTTCGCCGGACCAGGTCCGCAACCCGCTTCGCGGCTTACGCTTGCGCGCTGGTGCTGGGCTATCTTATGCACCTGTCGACGGTTGTTTTTGTCGGGGCGGCGCTCGGAGTTGCCGCCCTGTTGCGGCTGTGGACGCGCAGGACCGAGTGGCGCACCGAAATCGCACTGTTCGCGCCCATCGTCGCCGTGCTTATGTGGCACTTCGGTGTGGCGAACCACTATCGCGACGCGAGCGATCCGGCCACAAGTCCCTACCAATGGGGTACGTTGTGGGGCAAATTCGTGCGGCTGGATAGTGAGTTTATCCGCTTCGCGCCGCACTCGGACGAGTTGATGTTGCTGGCACTGGCTGCCTGCTTGTTTGCGTTGGTCGGGGTTCCCAATTCACGCCAGCTGCGCAATCCCCGGGTGTTGGAGGCGCTTGCCACGTCTGCGGTTTTTATGGCGTTGTACTTCGTGTTTCCAATGGCCTATTCGGAGGCGGGATACGTCGACATCCGTCCGTTGCCTCTGGCCAGCCTGTATCTTGTCTTTGCTTGTCTAAGCGTTGAGCCTCAGGTCCCCACTGTGCGGACCACCCACGCGACGCGTACGTGGCTGGCGGTTTCCGCCGCAGCGTTGCTGGCCGCAGTAAACCTTGCGTATCTGACGAGACACTGGGTCGCAGACGGCAAATGGTTGGCACAGTACCGCGCCATCGTTGCGTCAATACCGACTCAGGCGCGTGTGCTGCCCATTTATACCCATGGAAGGGAGGGGCACATCGTGCCCTTTCTGCATGTCGACTCCTATGTCGCCATCGATAGAACTGGTGTGGAGCCGTATGTATTCGCCGGCGACAACGGCAATCCGATGAAGTACTTCCGCTATCGGCACAGACCCTATGATCCGCCGGAGACCTGGTACGGTGATGTTCCGCGCGGCGAGGTAAGCTGGACGGCCGTGTCGCGTGACTACGACTTCCTGATGCTGACGCAGCCGTTCGACCCGAAGCTCTTGCGAATCCCGACGCGGACCGTGGCGGCGAATTCCAGCGCCGCTTTACTGGCAGTCGTCAAATAGATCATCGCTCGATTCGCGGCTCAAGTTAACAGATTCAATCGGCTTGCTCCTGGCGTCACGTGATGCCCGTGACCCTTCCGTGACGGTGCCTGCAGATGTGATCGATTTCACTGCCCCGCGCGCCGCGCTGCGCGCACGATTGCCTTAAGCCGGAAGGCGAGGGATCGATCATGCGATTGCCAATGTCGGGATACAGCTTGATGACGATTCTCACGACGGTTGCCGCACTCGCGACGATCGTGGGGTTGCTGGTGCAGCTGCGAGGTCAGCCGCGCGGCAAACAACGCCGCGAGCGACGTCGCCACTAGCGCGCGAGTCTCGCACGCGCTCCGCGCGCGGAAATTACCGCCCAAAAAAAACAAAAATCTCTGACTTAATCCCTTTTCCCAAGACTCTAGTCCGTAGGCGCTTCCCAGTGAATTGCGGAGAATGGGCCCACTGACGGTAGAGGGAATGAGATGGAAGCGCAGCTGGAAGGTCGAATCGGACGCCTGGAAGCCGATGTTCAACACATTCAGGCGGACGTTTCGGATATCAGGTCGGAGCTTCGGGGCACCAATCAGCGGATCGACGCGTTACGCGCCGAAATGACCGCCACTGTTGAGGCCCTGCGCAGTGAGATGAACAGGCGTTTCGAGGACATGCGCAAGGAGATGATTGAGCTCCGAGATGCCATCGCGTCCACACGCATCTGGACGATAAGCCTTTACGTTGGGTCCAATGCAGCTCTTTTGCTGGTGATGGCACACGGGTTCAAGTGGCTTTAGGCCCTCACCCCGTCCGAGAACCCCGTCCTGAACAAGGCCACCTGCCGTCAAGGCAAGGGCCGCGCACTTGGTGAGTGCAACGAGCGCCCTGCGCGCTCCGTGCCGATGCACGACGTTGCGCGGAATCAACGGCAATTCCGCCATAGCACTTTGGGCCGCACCATTTGGGTCGCAAATTTGACAATCCGGACGCCGCAGTTTGATGATGCGGTCGGGGGAAGCTTAAGGCTGCTAAAAAAGTGTGACCGTGACGTGAGCGGTGCATCAGAACCGATTGGAACCGTTGAGGTCGCGCTCTCGCACACGGCGCGGCTACTTGATCGCGACCCGCTGTTAGCGGCCGAGCAGGCCGGTGAGATTCTCAAAGCCGTCCCCGGCCACCCGCAGGCGCTCCTTTTGTTGGGCATTGCGCGGCGCATGGCCGGCGAGCCGGAACGCGCGTTGGACATCCTGTCCGCACTGGCCAAGACCCAGCCCCGTACGGCCTCCGTCCACTTTGAATTGGGCATGACCCTGGCCGCCCTGGGTCGGGGCGAGGACGCCGTGGCGGCGCTCAGGCGCTGCGTCGAGCTGGCACCCGATTTCGCAGACGGATGGCGCGTTCTGGGGGATCACTTGACCGCGATGGGCGATTCGGCAGGGGCCGATATGGCCCGCAGCCGGTTTCTCAAAGCATCGACACGGGATCCGAGATTGCTGGCGGCCGCAGCCGCGCTTTGTGATAACCGTGTCGCCGAGGCGGAAACAGCCCTGCGGGCCCACCTGAAGGAATCCCCAACCGACATCGCAGCGATTCGCATGTTCGCCGAAGTGGCGGCGCGGTTGCGGCGCTATCGGGATGCGGAAAATCTGCTCGCTCGCTGCCTCGAACTGGCGCCGGGCTTTCACGCGGCACGTCACAACTACGCGCTTGTGCTGTTCCGTCAATCCAAGGCCGCCGAGGCGCTTCCTCACATCGAGCGTCTGCTGAGCGTCGAACCGCGCAACCCCGGCTATCGCAGTCTCAAGGCCGCGATCCTGGGTGGAGTGGGGGAATACGACGCAGCGATCGATCTGTACGGCCAGGTCCTGGCCGAATATCCAGGCCAGGCGAAGCTGTGGATGAGCTATGGCCACGCGCTCAAGACCGCCGGGCGCCAACAGGAGGGGATCAAGGCGTACCGCCGGACCATCCAGCTGGACCCGGCCAGCGGTGAGGCGTATTGGAGTCTTGCGAACCTGAAGACTTTCCGTTTCGAGGCCGGTGATCTTGACGCCATCCGCGCGCAGCTCGCGCGCCCGCAGCTGACGGCCGAAGAGCGCTATCACTTCCATTTCGCCCTGGGCAAAGCACTGGAGGATGCCAAAGACTACGCGCCGTCGTTCGAGCACTACCTGCAAGGCAACGCCTTGCGACGGGTCGAGATCAACTACGACGCTGATGAGAACCACAGGCATGTGGTGCGATCGAAAACGCTTTTCACCCGGCAATTTTTCGCAGAGCGGGCCGGCTACGGGCTCACGGCGGCGGATCCGATTTTCATCGTGGGTCTGCCTCGCGCGGGCTCCACGTTGCTCGAGCAGATTCTGGCGAGTCACTCGTGCGTCGAGGGGACGATGGAGCTTCCCGACGTCGCGAGCATCGCGCGCACGTTCAAGCGAACGCCGGGAGCCGACTCCAGCCGCTATCCGGAGGATCTGCAGCAGCTGGATTGCGGCGAATTGCAGGAACTCGGCCGGCTGTATCTGCAGCGCACTCGCGTTTACCGCAAGGGCGGGCTGCCTTTCTTCATCGACAAGATGCCCAATAACTTTGCGCACATCGGATTGATTCACCTGATGCTGCCGCGCGCGCGGATCATCGACGCGCGCCGACATCCGTTGGGCTGTTGCTTCTCCGGGTTCAAGCAGCATTTTGCCCGCGGCCAGGGATTTACCTACGACCTGGGCGAGCTGGGCAGGTACTACACGGACTACGTCGAGCTCATGGCCCATTTCGACGAGGTGCTGCCGGGACGTGTCCATCGCGTGTTCTACGAAGAGCTGATCGAGGACACCGAAACCCAGGTCAGGAGACTACTCGATCACTGCGGCCTGCAGTTCGAGCCCGCCTGTCTGCGCTTCTATGAAAACGAGCGCGCGGTGCGCACGGCGAGTTCGGAACAGGTGCGCACTCCCATTTATCGCGATGGCGTCGAGCAGTGGCGTAACTACGAGCCCTGGCTCGCGCAGTTGCAGGCCGCTCTCGGGCCCGTACTCGAAGCCTATCCCCGCGTGCCGGCATTCCAAGGTGACGTGCGCGACTGATGTTTTTCCAACAAGAAATCCAATGGGAGATTACATGGATCGCAGACATGTACTGAGAAGTCCGCAGCCGGGGAAGGCCGCGAAATACTGCAAGCCGCGTGGCCGGACGCTGCCTATGCTGATGAAGCATGCGCCGATTGCGGCGGCCATCATGGCAGCGATGCCTCGCGTCTATGCAGCAACGGACGACAGCGGGTCACTGGCCGAAGTCGTCGTGACTGCCACAAAACGGTCCGAAAACATTCAGGACGTTCCCATCAGTGTTACGGCGCTGGGGACACAACAGCTGCAGGACCTGCAGATCACCGATTTCAACGACTACGTGAAATATCTGCCCAGCGTGGCCTATCAGACCACCTCTCCAGGGTTCTCACGTGTCTTCATGCGCGGCGTATCGAGTGGCGACAACGGCAATCATTCCGGTCCGTTGCCCAGTGTCGGTGTGTACCTGGATGAGCAGCCGATCACCACGATTCAAGGCGCGCTTGACGTACATATCTACGATATAGAACGAGTCGAGGCGCTGGCCGGACCGCAAGGCACGCTCTACGGCGCCAGTTCGGAAGCCGGTACGGTTCGTATCATCACCAACAAGCCTGACCCGAGCGGCTTCAAGGCAGCGTACGACGTGCAGGGAAACACCGTGCGCGGGGAGGGCGGCTATGTAGCGGAAGGGTTCGTGAACGTGCCGCTTTCGTCCAGCGCAGCGGTCCGCCTGGTCGGCTGGGCCGAACATGACGGCGGATATATCGACAACGTTCCGGGCTCGCTCACCTATGCGGCGCCCTCTTCGAATTGCATAGCGAACACCAATCCGCCGCCCGCCGGGTGCGCCTCCACGCCCGCGCTGGCCAGGAATCGCTACAACCCGGTCGACACGTACGGCGGTCGTGCCGCACTCAAGGTGGATCTGAACGACAACTGGACCATTACCCCGACCCTGATGGCGCAGAGTACTCACGCCGACGGTAATTTCTCCATCGACCCCAGCCTCGGGGGTCTGGCCGTGGATCATTTCTATCCGGAATACACGCACGATTCGTGGTGGCAGGCTGCGCTGACCGTCGAGGGCAAGATCGCGAATCTCGACGTCACTTACTCGGGCGGATATCTGAAGCGGGACGACAAGACGTCCACGGATTACACCGATTATTCTTTCTTCTACGACCAGCAGTTGGGTTACGGCACGTACTTCCTCGATCCGGTCACGGGCGCGCCGTACGATCCTTCGCAACACATCGTGGCGAGCGACGGTTATCGCAAGATGAGTCATGAGCTGCGGATCGCCACGCCGAAGGAAGAACCGTTGCGCTTCATCGGCGGCCTGTTCTACGAGCGCCAGGAGCACTACATCCTGCAGAACTACCTGATCGATGCCATGCCCGTTTCGGAGTCGGTCGACGGCTGGCCCCACACGATCTGGCTGACGCAGCAGGTACGGGTGGACCGCGACTACGCGGTGTTCGGCGAATTGAGTTACGACTTCACCAAGAGCCTGACCGGCACCGTCGGTTACCGGTTCTACCGCTACGACAATTCCATCGACGGCTTCTTCGGCTTCGGGCCGAACAATCCTTACGGCTCCTCCACGGGTGAGAACAGCTGCTTTGGCCCGCCGTTCGGCGCCATCCTGCAAACGCCCTGCACCGATGTCTCGAATGAAGTGAAGAAATCGGGCTCGACGCCCAAGTTCAACCTGACTTACAAGTTCGACGATGCGCGCATGATCTATGCGACCTTCTCGAGGGGATTCCGTCCCGGCGGAATCAACCGGCGCACGCAGGCTCCGCCGCTGCCCCCGCTGGCGACGTATGCGCCGGACTATCTGACCAACTACGAGATCGGCTGGAAGACCAGCTGGTTCAACAATCACCTGCGCTTCAACGGCGCCTTTTTCTGGGAGGACTGGAAGAACTTCCAGTTCAGCTTCCTGGGGGCGAATTCCTTCACCATCGTGCGCAATGCGGGCGCCGCGCGCATCAAGGGCGTGGAATCGCAGTTGGAATGGGCACCGGCAGGTGGCTTGACCGTAACGGCCGGGGCGACGCTGCTCGATCCGAAGTTGCAGCAGGACTTTTGCATCGCCACCGACGCGAGCGGCGTTCCGCTGCCGTTGGACTCTTGTCCGCTGCAGTACGCAGCGCCTGCTGGAACGCAGCTGCCGACCACTCCCAAGTTCAAGGGCAATGTCACTACGAGGTACGACTTTGTCGTGGCGGGTCTCGACGCGCATGTACAGGGCTCGCTCGTCTATCAGTCGCAGAGCACTTCCCAACTCACTCCGGCGGAAGCGGAACTCGTCGGCAATCAGCCGGCCTATGGCATCGCTGATTTCACCGCGGGCGTTACCAAAGGCAATACCAGCGTCGAGCTGTTCATCAACAATGCCTTCGACAAGCGCGCGCAGCTGTATCGTTTCGCGGAGTGCCCCGTGTATTCGCCGGTGTTGGTGGGTACGCCCACATCGCTCGGAACACCTTTGTGCGGCTTGAAGCCCTATGTGGACGTCAATACGCCCAGGATGTTCGGGATTCGATTCGGCCAGACGTTCTGAAATGCTTTCGGTGCAAGCGGTTGTACACGCGCTTGCACCGACCCTCCGCGGCCTTGACGATTACTTACAATCCGAGGTTGCCGCGGCGCAGAACTGCTTCACGGGTTACGACCTGTTAGCATTGCGCTACAGGCGAAGGAGAGAAACCGTGGCGCATCCGTTCAAACTGAGTCTTTCCGTGGCAGTGGCCTTGGCGTTGGTTGGGGCCGTATCAGCGGCGGAGCCGGAGCACGAGCGCGGCGGTGGCG
>FTJL01000025.1_pt1 | contig 13149 bp, 9 predicted proteins | sample 1658551 | NCBI WGS metagenome assembly FTJL01 (sample SAMEA3914835, study PRJEB12502) | metagenome | biome: forest; material: soil | place: Canada | collected 2011-07-03 | depth 0.3 m
CTGCGCCGCGGCCGCGAGCCGACAGGTACGCGTCGACGAGATCGGTGTCGACGATCAGACAGGTGGTTGTGAATTCGTGCGGCACGAGCCATTCGTTCGCCATATCCGAGGTGAGAATCACCAATTCAACCCGGTCCGCCGCGCCAGTTCCTGTTTACGGTGAAGCGCTCGTTTTAGTGCCTGCGGTGACCCGTGTCGCCGACATTGTCAGGACGACAGGGAACTGCGCGTTGCCACTCATCATGCGGGCATACGCATCGGCCGCCCTCTCGAGCGGATAGGTTTCAATCATGGGACGTATGCCGGTCATTTCAGCGAAACGCAAAGTGTCTTCGGAATCGGCAGGTGTTCCCGCGACCCAGCCTTGACAGGTCCACGCGCACTATCGGCTCGTTTTGCGGCAGGCGGGATGAGACGATGGTATCGATCGATACAAAAGTATCGTCTTATGTAGAGGTCGCGTGGCGGCAGACTACCCGGGCGGCGCCCAAAGCCGCGCTTGCGCGGGGGATGCAAAATGAAAACGTGGCCCCGGGGCCATCGTTCGATGCGGCCCAGAGACGACCCTGATGAGTTTCGACGATGGAACGACTCACTGACAGCCCAATCCCCATGCCACCACGCTTGGTCGAGTAAAACGCGGCGAAGAGTCTATCCACATCCTGTGGATTGAATCCCACGCCCGTGTCTCGCACGGTCACGCGAACGAGATCGCCTTCCTCCACCGCTGTCCTGACCAGCAATTCCCGCGGGCGATCCTCGACGTTGAGCATCGCGTCCGAAGCGTTCGCGAGCAGGTTTAGAATGACCTGTTGAAGCTGAACACGATCACCCTGGATAGACGGGAGATCCTCAGCAAGCTCCGTTCGCAGAAGCACCCGCTCTCGCTGGAAGTCGCCGCTACACAAAGCGATCACTTCCCGCGCGGCCTCATTCAGGTCCACCGCTTCGACGGCGACCTCCTTCTTGGTAAACATCGCACGTAATCGCACGATGACGTCCGATGCCCGCTTGCCATCGCGAATCGTACGGCGCGCGGTCTCGCGCGCGCCATCGACGTTGGGAGGATCGGCCGCGAGCATCCTTAGACAGGTACTCGCATTGGTAATAATGCCAGACAGCGGCTGATTGACTTCGTGCGCGATGGATGCGGTGAGTTCTCCCATTGTCATCACGCGCCCCATATGCGCAAGCTCTGCTTGCGTGTTGCGCAACTCTTCCTGCGCCTGCTTCCAGTCGTGCATGTCGACGACCGTACCGTACCATTTCAAAATGCGTCCTTGTCGGTCGGGCAGCGGCAGTGCACTCGTGACACACCATCTGTACGTGCGATCAGCAGCGTGAAAGACGCGAACCTCGACGCGGTACGGCGATCCGCTTGCGACGCAGGAGCTCCACACTCGAGCAGTTTGCTCGACGTCGCCTGGATGAAGCAGTTTCGTCCAGCAGTTACCCATGATCTCGTCGGCGCGGAAGCCGGTGTAGTCGAGTACGCGGGCATTGTAGTAATCAATAGCTCCTTCCGCCGTAGCGCTCCAGAGCATTTCCGGAATGGTTTCCGTCATCTGCCGCAGGTGCAGTTCGCTCTCCCGTAGCTGCTCCGCGGCCCTGCGCAGATTCTCCTGGGACTGTTTCAGATCCTCGATGTCCGTGGAGGTCCCCACAAATCGCAGCAGAAGACCGCCGGCGTCACGCAGCGCCACCGCCCGACTCAGGTGCCAGCGGTAGGTCCGGTCATGTGCTCGCAGAAACCGCGCTTCCAGGGTAAAGCCGTGCCCTGAGCGCATCCCCTCCCAATAGATCTCTTGGGCGGTTTCGCGATCGTCAGGGTGAAGTATGGCCATCCAGGCCTCGGGAGCGGAGTTGATGTACGCGGGTGTCTGCCCCGTGTAGTCGAACCACCTTTGATTGAGGATATCCGGGGTTCCGTCAGGTTTGACAGTCCAGGCCGCTACGGGCAATTGTTGCAACATGCTTACCCGCAGCTGCAGCTCCTCGTTCGCTGCGGCGAGTTCCCGGGTGCGCTGTACAACTCGTCGATCCAGTTCGTCCGTCGCGCGCTTCTGTTCGCTCAGGAGCCGCGCCTCTTGCAGCCCGATCGCGGCCTGATTGGTGGCCACACTCAGCAGCAGTCGTTCCGTCTGGCGCGGGAAATCGGCTCGGTGAGATCCAGCGATGATCAGGCCGGCCTCATCGCGCAGACCCAGTCGCAAAGGCACCATGGAGATGTCGACTTCGCCGATCGGGCTGCGCACGACCGGAGGCCAGTTGTGCGGGTCATCTCCCAGGCAGCGGTGCAGCAGCCTGCCGAACTCCTGCGGAGCCGCCGCCAGTGCCGGCAACTTCGCAGTCCGGAGCATCTCGATCGGTGGCGCACCGCTCGGCTCCCTGAGCCGCGCATAGACGAAGTCCAGATCTAACATGCTGGAGAGCGCGTCGAGCAGGGTATTGATGATCTGCGAGGACTCGCAGCCGGTCCACATGGCCGGAAGAGCCAGCGCGCTGACCAGGTCGGTGATGCAGCGCTGCAGAGATTGAATCTCCTCAGTAGCCTGTTCGAGCCGCACGGTCACGTTACAGCGTCGTCGCTGTTGAAGAACGCGCACACGTGCCGCGTATCGCCGAGTTGGGAGCCGGCAAAGCGAATGGGGCCCGTGGTCTTGTTCACGGTGTCCTTCCTCCCAATGGCACCAATGGGACTGGGGTCTTTGCACCGCAGTGAGGCAGCCGGCTTTGCAGACGGTTACGTCAATCCAGGCGGCATGCACCATTTGGTGTGCGGTGTGGCGTACCAACCGCACTTGCGAAGGATGCGCCACATACAGCGGGAATGCACCTGATTTGCCGGGTAAGGGGTGGAAACCGCGCAGCGCGAACTGAGCCGCGAGCGACGCGCTTGCATGTAGGACTAAGGGGGGATATACGAATGTCATCGGCGATCGCCTTGGCCCCAAGCTTGAGATGGCCTATGCCGGGCTTCAAACCCACCGTATTCATTGTCGACGACGACGTTTCGGTGCGCGAATCGCTGCAGTCCCTGCTGGCCGATGCCGGATGGCGACCCGAGGCCTTTGCTTCCGCGCAGGAGTTCCTCGCCCACCCGCGACAACTTGCGCCGAGTTGCCTGATACTCGACGTGAGTCTGCCGGACCTCAACGGTCTGGAGTTGCAGAAGCGCCTCGCCGGCGCGGGCACGGATCTGCCCATCATCTTCATCACCGGTCACGGTGACATCCCCATGACGGTCCAAGCCATGAAGGCCGGAGCGATCGAGTTCCTGACGAAGCCCCTGGGTGCTGAAGTGCTGTTGAGCGCAATCCAGACTGCGATTGAGCGCAGCCGCGCGTCAATCGATCGGGAGGCGCAACTGCAGGCACTCCGGGAGCGTCACGAGTCATTGAGTCAGCGCGAGCGACAGGTCATGGCACGGGTGATCGACGGTCGACTCAACAAGCAGGTCGGGGCCGAACTCGGAATCAGCGAGATCACCGTTAAAGCGCACCGGGGCCGGATGATGCGAAAAATGCAAGCCAGGTCACTGGCAGACCTGGTGAATATGGCGGCGCGCCTGCGCCTCTCGACCTGCAGCTAAGGACTAATGCCGAGGATCGTCTGCGCGATTGAGGTACTCGAGGGACAAGGGGCCGTACCCGTTCACTTGCGTAATGTATTCACCGGACTTGGCCAGGTGAAAGTGATGCGTGTTGCCGGGAAGAACAATGACGCTGCCCGGTGCATAGGCTTGCAATGCCGCCGCGTCGAACGTATCGCCCCGTCCGATATAGAAGATGCCGGAGATGACCGTATAGATCCGGTCTTCTGCGTGCCTGTGGGGCATCAGCCTGACACCGCCCGGCACCTTGACGCGAACCACATAGGGACCGGGATTTGCCGGATTGCCCACCAGAACGGCAAGTCGCGCTTCCGGGGGAAAAGCGGCAAAGGGCGCCCAGTCGATATCCTCACCCCGAATCGAGCCGAATTCCTTCGGTGAGAGGCTCTTGGCTGCCGGGGAGCGCTGTACCGGCGAGCTGCCGCCCGGTGTTTCGATTCCGCTGTCGTCGTTCATGTTGAGGCCCCTCATGGGTTCGTATCGCCGGCTTGGGCCTGTCCGCTGTGGCCGGCCCAATCGGCATGCAGGAAGTCCCCGCGCGGGTTGTCGGCGCGCGGCGATTCGATTGCACCATGGTAGAACGCTTTGCCGCCGTCGCCATGGGTCTTGTGCGGTATTGCAGTGACCGAACCATTTCCGCTCCTTAGGTGTTGACGGCGATGCATCACAGCAGGCGCTTAGGAGGCGGGTCGATTGCCCTTTGGTGTCGGTCGATACTTTGGTATCAGCCGTTCGGCAGCCCGCTTGCACAGGGCGGTCATTTTGCGCAAAGCTTGGGGTTTCCGGTCACAGACCTGCAGGGAAGTTCCGTACCTGTCTCGCATCCAATCAGTCGATATCATCCATTTGCGCAGCGCGCTCATATCAGGTCCGGCCATCCACTGACCGTTGTCCTGATTGTGAAGGTCCTTGAAGACGGAAGCGTCGGCGAGGCCGATGTGAGCCGCGGTTCGGGAAACCCCGACGCGGATGCCGCGGCAGTCGACTATGCACTGGAGTTGCGTGGGCTGCTTGAGGCCGACGGGCGCTAGCGCTGGGGTGCAAGGATTGGGCTGACGCCGGCGGCCAGAGGCTCCTCGTCAGTGGTTTCGCTCACGATCTCCTGATTCACGGTTTTCGCGGCGAGCAGGAAGTGCACTGCGGCCCAACTGTAGGCAATCACGACGACCGTGAGTATGGAATACCGCAACGACTGATCGCCGAGCATCCCGTGAAGGGCGTCACTGGCCATGCCGACGGCGAGTGGCCCCAGGCCGTAGGCGATCAGGTTGATGGCCAACATGTTAACGGCGGCCGCCATGGCACGATGCCTCGGTCCCGCGAGGTTCTGCACGGTGCCGTATGCCGGTCCCATCCACATGTGCATCAATACAGCCGTGCCAACGTGCATCAGGAGGGCCGGGATTGGAGTCGGCCACAGATAGACGAGGAACGCGAACGGTAGGATGGCCGCCGAGCAGATTGCAGGAATCCAGACGTACCAGCGGCGGTCGCCGGTTCTTGCGACTATCCGGTCAGCAATTGCCCCACCCGAGAGTACGCCGACCAGGCCGCCGCCGCCGTAGATGCACGCTAGCCAAACCGCGACCTGCGCACTCGGCATGTGATGAACGCGGATGAAGAAAGAGGGGATCCAGATACCCGATCCCATGGCTCCCATAGTGAAGATGCTCGTTGCGAGCACCAGGTGACGATACGACCGCTTGCGCAACAGGCCTCTTAACGAACCGGAGAGTGATGGGTCGGTGGGTTTTGCCGGGACAGAACGACCCGGTGCATAACGGGGGTCGCGAATCGTGAGACGCGCGAGCAACGCCACGATCACGCCTGGCAAGCCTACGACGCAGAAGGCGGCGCGCCACCCGAAGTGTACGTTCACGAAACCGCCGACGATGAAACCTACGAATACCCCCATCGGCACCGCGCTGTTGAGGATTGCAAATATAGAGGCGCGCCGCTGCGCCGGAAAGCAATCCGAAATCAATGAATAGGCGGGCGCAGTGCCACCGGCCTCGCCGATACCGACCCCCAGTCGCGCCATGAGGAGCAGCGGAAACGTGCTGGCGATGCCGCAAGCGGCTGTCATGGCGCTCCACAGGCCGACGGCCACCGAGATGATGGTTACGCGGTCGGACCGGTCTGCCAGAAATGCGACGGGTATCCCTAGTGCACCGTAGAAGATGGAGAAGGCGAAGCCGGTCAGAAGGCCGAGCTCGGTGTCTGATATTACGAACTCCTTCTTGATCGACTCCATCAGGACGGAGATCACCTGCAGGTCGACGAAGCGCAGTAACAGCACGAACCAGATGACGGCGAGGACGTAAGCCCGATAGGTGCCACGGAGCTGCGTGGTCTGCCGAGCGTCCATCATGGCTGCGAGCAATGCCGGGTATGCCGCGTGCGGACAGTGAAATCGCGCACCGATGCCAACTCCAACTCCTTGTCTCTCACGTGCTCTCCCTGCGCCGATTTGTGCTCGTGCACCCGGACGACAACCGTTCGAGCCGCAACGGGCGGCCGGTTGGTTTGGTGCATTTAAGGCGTGTACGCCGGAGCGCGTCAAGGAAACGGCGTGCGCTGTATTCGGCGCAAGGCGATGCAGTCGTGGCGAGGCGGCGCAGCTGGTAGGACCTGCGGCGGATTAGCTCATGTCGATCATGAGTTTATGAAGTTTCCGGATGCAACCGCCGTTGTCCGCCGTCGTTGTCCGCTAGTGCCCGGGCGATGCATGGCGGCGCGCCAGGAGCGAGAAAAATCCAGTGAATTCAATGTGTTAAGACGCGATAAGGTTTTTCCCTCTCGCTGTCGATTTCGCGGACCCTCGAACGACAACATTGTAGCCTCGATCGGTTCGCGGTAAGCCTTGGGCTTAAGGTCTCGTTGTGATCAAAAACGCCTCGATAAGGAGAAAATCATGAAGAAGTTTCTGGCCGTCTATACAGGCTCGGCGGCATCCCGCGCGCGCTCGAAATGGGACGCGATGGACGAAGCGAAGCGCAATGAGCTGCAAGCCTCGGGCATGAAGGCCTGGAAAGACTGGATGACGGCACATCGTTCGGCCATCGTCGATAACGGCGGACCCCTCGGCAAGACCCTGCGCGCCTCTGCCGACGGGATCGCGGATACCCGGAACAACCTGACCGGTTACGTCGTGATCCAGGCTGAGTCGCACGACGCGGCCGCGAGGATGTTCGAAAAGCATCCGCATTTCGCGATATTTCCGGGCGACTCGGTGGAGATTATGGAGTGCCTGCCGATTCCCGGGTGATTGACGCAGCGGACGAAAGCAGGAAGGACAGAGCGCGCCGGCTGGGCGGCGCGTCCACCGCGTTGCAGGACTCGTCGTCCTTCCATACGACCTCGTACACCAGTCGGGTCAGCTTCCAGGAATCGCCTTGCCGCGCATAGCGGTTTTGGAAAACGCCGACTTCCCACCAGTGCAGCAGTCCCTGGCCTTGCTGGCGCGCCATCTCGACGAGCGGCAGGTTCGAGTCCAGCCCGCTCTGGACCTCGACCAGTCGATGAAACCCTGCCCGGGCGGCGCGGCCGTCCGGGGTCACTTCTACAACATCCTGCTGGTGAGGTTGATTCAGCACGAAAACGTGCGCGGGCTGGTCCGAGAGACCCTTGAGGGATTGGCTGAAACGGTCGACGTACAAGCGGCGGACGCCCTTGTCCCTGCCGACGTAGACCTTGCCGTAGTGCTGAACCTGCGAATCCGGGGCGAACAACTTGACGACTTCCTCGAAAGCACGCGCATTCAGGTGCTGCGAATAGCTGTGGTGCAGATCGTGGATTGCACTTGCGTCGTCGAGAGTTGCGCCTCGTGCGTGTAAAGCGATGGGCGCGAGCGCGAGAGGAGCGGAAAGCGCAGCGCCGCCGGTCAACAGGAATGAGCGGCGTGAGGCGTGGGAATTGTTTTTCACGGCATCCCCTTAAGTGCGATTGGCGCCGAAGAATTTCTTGATGTCGAATTGACCCGCGTTACGGGCCTGAGCGCCGACGCTGCCCAGCCTCAACCCGTCTTTGCCGCAGTGATAGTCGACGCCGCAGTCGTGCATCGTCTTCGTGTTGATCACGAGGACGCCCAACGTGCCGTTACACGCTTCCTCCAGCCAGTTAAACAAATAGAGGTCATTGCGCAGCTTCACGTACTGCGCCGGACCGCTCCACTCAAGGCCGCCAGCGCCGCTCCCCAGGAAGATAATCCACGAGAAGGAGTGGGGCGTCGTATACACGTGCATCGACGTCAAGCCGGGCGAGTAGTTCCAGGTCAGGGCCCTGCCGACCAGCTCGTCGGTGAAACGGTGCCGCAGATACTTAGGCGGTGTCAGGCCATCCATCTCGATGACGCCAAACCAGGTTTTCCTGGACGCTTCGTTGGCCATGTAGGGAGTGCCGATCGTGCCCTGCACGCAGCTGGTCAGCGCGTTGTCGAAATCCAGGACCACGGATACGCAGTCGTGTCGTGCGGTGCCGCTGAGCAGGTGTCCGAAGAACACCACATTGGGTGCCGGTTCCCAGGCTTCGTAGGCTTCCTCGCTCCACGGGTCTTTCCCCTCAAATCGCCAGCGCAGTTTATCGGGCGCGGTGAACTCATAGTTCAACACCGGTCCCTGGTCGTCGTAGCGCACGGTGAGGGATTTGCCGACCAGGGCACTGCTGGCCGGCAGCTTGTTGCCGGCCATGGGACTGCCGGGATTGAACGCCTTGGTGCTCTTGGCAACCGCGGCTTCGACCTCCGCCTGGGTCATCGCCGGATTGGTCAGCAGAGGGCGGTAGACCAGCCGCTCGCCCTTCCTGGTCAATGGGGGGCGGTTTCCCAATGAGATTTTCTCACCATGGTCGTCGAAGGGTTCGAAGAGTGCGATCTGGCCGACCATCTCGCCCTTGCCCGTGAACATGTAGTACTCGAGCGTATCCGTGGCATCGAAGCCGATACGCATACCGATCTGCCCGACGTTATTCAGATCCAACGCATAGAGCGTGAGGGTGCCGGAAAATTCGCACTCGACCCGCGAGTAGACATAGAGGTCGTCGGTGATCTTCACGTAGTCGGACGGAGCGCAGAAGCTCAACTCGCCGCCTAAGCGAGTCAACTCCACGAAGTTGGAATACAAAACGGCCGGGTAGAGCTCCAGTGTTTCGATTCCCGTGTCCTGCTTCCAGTGGAAGCCCTTGCCTTCCAGGCGGTTGGTGATGGCGTGACGTCCTGTGGGGACGCTCCCGCCTTTGACTTGCGAATAGCCGAAATGGATCTGCCGTTGTGCTTCGCGGCGATCGGTGTAACCGCTGAACCAGATCTCGAACACCGTGGCGAGACCGGATTGCTGATCGAGGATGACGCTGTAGCCTTTTTGGGATCCCGGCAGCATGTGGGAAAACAAGACAAGCGGACCCAGGTTGAGCGCGCCGTACCCGCATTTGAGGGTCGCCGGTCCGCCGTCGTTGACGGAGAGTTTGTTCTTACCGTCAAAGGTGTAGTGAAGGCGCAGGTCCCCATCCGTCACGATGGTGAGGGACTTTCCGGCCAGTGCGCCCGAGTAGGCGCTCACGCAGACGGGGCCTGCCGCCGCGGCGCCCAGCTTGTCCAGCACCTGCTGTTCGGCAAGCTTTGTGTACTGAATCCGGTGCATTTGTTCTTGTGGAAAGCTCATTTTCGGCACGGCTTCATCTCCTTGGAACAACTGATTCGCACGGTCCGGCAGGTACTCGTACTAACCGCTCCGTTACAGCGGGTATAGAAAACTTCACGTTCGCCATCCCTCGTCCGGCACCGACATGGGATCCCGAGCGCACCGCGAGTATATGACACCTAACGTGGCGTGCTTGCGGAGGAGTAACAGCTGGCTATACTCGCAAAAAAAAGGCCGGTGTTGGGCCCGAATAGATAAATGTATTGCGAGCGGTTTGTCGACAAGGGGGGAATGGATGGCGGCACTCGAGCGTTTCTCGACCTCGGGGCTGCGACCGCGGCAGAGAGTGGAGGCGTGGAACGAGCTGTGCTGTGCCTTCACTCCGGTTGCGGCTCAGCCGCTTGACTTAAGCACCTTCGAACCTTCGTGCACGCGCGGCGCCGCCGGTGGCTTGCGCTTATCAGAAGTTTGTTCGTCTGCCTCGACAGTCGAGCACACCAGCGCTCATGTCGCGAAGACCAGTGAATCGCTCTATTTCCTCTTTGTGCAGATCGAAGGCACCAGCGTGCACCGCCAGGGCGGCCGCGAGGCGCATCTGCAGCCGGGTGATTTCACGCTGCTGGGCACTTCGCGGCCCTATCAGATGGTTTTCGACGGTCCGAACCAGATGCTGGCGCTGGCACTGACGGAGCCCCTGCTGCAACGACAAATTCCCTGTCCGCAGAGTGTGGTCGCCGTCAGGATGGGCTACCAGGACAACCTGGCCCGAATGCTGTCTGACTTCACTGCGGGACTTTGGCGTGAATGCGCAGGGTTGGGGCTTAACGGAGCGGGGGCGGCGCTTGCGGGCGCGCTGTCGCATCTGATTGCCGGCGCGTACTCGCGCCTGGCACCCGGGGACGGGAGCGCCTCCCTCTCGCTGGAGAATCGGCGCTTCCAGATTCTCGGATTCATCGAGGACCACCTGCGGGACAGCGACCTGAGCCCGGCCACCATAGCGGCGCGCTTCAAGACCTCGCCGCGCAGTCTGCACATGCTGTTTTCCAACAGCGCACAGACACTGTCCCGGTACATTCTGCGACGGCGCCTGGAGGAGAGTGCGCGCGCCTTGACCAGCCCTCTGCAGCAGGCGCGTACCATCAGCGACATCGCGTTTGACCATGGCTTCTGCAGCAGCGCGCATTTCTGCAAAGTGTTTCGCGACCACTTCGACGAGACGCCGACGGAGTACCGCGGTTTCCGCTGATGATCCGCCCGCGATCGGACAGCGATGGCCTTGCGATGGGCAAGATGCACTCTTGATGAATGAATCCTTCCCTCTCGATAAAAACTATGTGAGCGCTCCCTGTCAGATTACTGACAAAAGGCGCACCACTGTTGTGAGTGCGCCACAGCGTTGTTCAACACCGCTGAGGGGGAGATAGCCAGATTCGCGTTCGCCGTTGCGGCCACGCTGCTGCACGCTTTGTCCCCTTGAGGCGGCTGGTCTCTTCACAGGGGGAATTGCACAGTGACGGCAGATAATTCATTCAATAAGCGCGACAGGGTTCGCGCGGCAGTGGCCGCGATTCTGGGGGCCACCACCCTCGTCGCCGGCGTCGTGATCCCGGCGCAGGCACAGGGTCAGACTTCCGCAACAGGCGGCACTCCCGTTGCTACGCAACTGGAAGAGGTCACCGTTACGGGCACTCGCATCAAGCGCACAACGGATTTCACCACCGCGACGCCCACCACCGTGATCGACAGCACGGCGATGGATAACCTGGGTATCGTGAACGTCGGCGCGGCCATGTCTATGACGCCGGCCAACGTCCCGAACTTCACTCCCGCCAATACGGGAAACTCCTCTTTCTTTACCGGCTCCTATATTCCCGATCTGCGCGGCCTGAACCCGTTTTTCGGCAGCCGCACTCTGACCCTGATCAATACCCGTCGCGCGGTACAGACTGACCAGGGTGATAGTTTCGATCTGAACTTCATCCCGCAGGTGCTGGTGCAGCGCATCGACACGGTGACGGGTGGCGCTTCGGCAGCGTACGGCTCCGGCGCCATCGGCGGTGTCGTGAACGTCATTCTCGACAACAAGCTCGAGGGTGGCAAAGTCAACGTCGACTACTTCCAGACCAACGATAGTGACGGCCGGGACCGGCACGCTTCGGCGGCTTTCGGACACGGACTCTTCGACAATCGCGTGCACTTCGTGATTGGCGGCGAGTATGAGAAGCAGGACCAGGTCGGTTGCCAGAACGCGCGCACCTGGTGCGCACAGGATAGGGGTTTTTACCAGACTGGCGCGGTGGGCAACCCAGCCGCACCCCTGGCCACGTACTCCGTCGGCTCCAATCTGCGCTCGAACATAGTCAGCGAGACGGGCGCCTTTGTGTCCCCCACCGGGAGCGTGAACAGCCTGCAGGCCACGCCGGACGGTACGGGGACGATGGCCTATACCGGTGGTACCAGTTCTTATGTGAGCGGGTCACCGAATAGCCAGACCGTGGAAGGCGGGCAGGGCAACCCCATCAATAAGTACACGAACCTGACGTCGCCGGTCAGTCGTGGCCTGATTACGGGCATGTTGACGGCGAAAATAACCGACAACATCAATTTCAGTTCGGACGTCAACTGGGGCCAGGTGCAGTCAGTGGCCACCTTCGGCGGCTCGGTCGATCAGCCTTTCATCTTCCAGCCCTTTCTCAGCGGCCAGGACATTCTGTCCAGCAATGCCTTCGTCCAGCAGGCGGCACAGGCCGGCAATCCATCTTTGCTGAATGCGGTGAACGCCGGTTACAACGCACTGAATAAGGATTGGAGCGCGCAGATCCCTCTGTACGCTTCGACATCGACGACTGTGAAGCGTGCTTCGGCCGGCTTTGACGGCAAGTTCGGTGACTCCTCATGGACGTGGGACTCCTACGCCCAATATGGCCTCACCAAGCGCGAGCAGTACGAACCCGGTGAAAAGCGCGGGGCGTCTTACGCCATGGCGTTGGACTCGGTGCTGGTCAATGGGCAACCTGAATGCCGTGTGACGGCAGCGGGGGGGATCTCCGGCGTTTACAACCCGGCGAATCCCTATTTCAATCCGGGCGCTTCGTATGCCTCGTTCTTCACCGCCCCATCCGTACTGGCGACGAATTCGCTCCTTGCGCAAGGCTGCGTGCCGTTGAACCCGTTTGGCACTCAGCCGGTGTCGACGGCGGCTCAGAATTACGCCTTCGGATATCTCGACGAGCGCCTGCGCTACGAGCAGACCGTCGTGGCACTCAATGCGACCGGTGACATCTGGAAAGGTGTCGGTGCCGGTGCGTTCTCACTGGCCACCGGCTTCGAGTGGCGGCAGGAAGTGGGTCACAACGATGAGGTTCCGTGCGCAGCCGGCGATGCCGTATGCCAGGCACGCGTCGGTGACTTTGCCGCTCAGTTCGGCACACCGTTCGGCGGCATGGTGACGGTTGACGAAGCTTACCTCGAGCTCAACTTGCCCCTGCTGAAGGACCTGCCGTTTGCCAAACTGTTGGATCTCGATATCGCCGGCCGCGAATCACGCTACGACAACAAGGCGTTGTATGGCTTCGACGTGCAGAACGGCGCCCAAACGGAAGGCACGCACAATCTGACCACCTGGAAGATCAACGGGAACTTCGAGCCCATCGAAGGCATTCGCTTCCGTGGCAGTCAGTCGCGCGATTCCCGTGCGCCGAACTTCCGAGAGCTGTATTACGGCCAGATCCTTGCGTCCGGTGCGACCGGCGGCTTCGGCTATTGCAGCCATCCCACCTCCGTCAATCCGTTCGGCGATCCTTGCACCATCAATCTGCTCGGCAACGTCAACCTGAGACCGGAGACTTCGGACACGACGACCTTCGGTATCGTACTGACGCCGCCGCAGATCCCGGGCCT
>FTJL01698972.1_pt1 | contig 13134 bp, 9 predicted proteins | sample 1658551 | NCBI WGS metagenome assembly FTJL01 (sample SAMEA3914835, study PRJEB12502) | metagenome | biome: forest; material: soil | place: Canada | collected 2011-07-03 | depth 0.3 m
GTTCAGGGAATGGCCCATGTCATGGAGCGAAGCCCGTCCTCCTTTGCTGAAATGGACGAGGAGACATTGAGGCAGCACTTCCTAGTTCAATTGAACGGACAGTTCGAGGGCCAGGCGACCGGTGAAACCTTCAATGCTGCCGGCAAGACGGACATTTTATTGCGATCGGCCGATCGGAACGTGTTCATCGCCGAATGCAAGTTTTGGCGCGGTCCGAAGGAATTTGGTCAAGCTATTGGCCAACTCTTGAGCTATGCGTCGTGGCGGGATATGAAGACCGCAATTCTCATCTTCAATCGGGGTACCGCGACCACTACGGTGCTCGCCGGAATCCGTACCGTGGCTGAGGCGCACGAGAACTACAAACGAACGATAGCGTGGCCGCACGAGTCTGGATACCGCTTCGTGCTTCATCACCCGGGCGACGCGAATCGGGAGGTTATCGTAACGGTGCTCGTGTTCGATGTCCCGAACGCGGACGGATGATCTGAACGATGCAGGATCACGGTAATCGTGACGCCTAAGCGACCAGTGGCAGTAGCGAAGTCCTCCCTCGAATTCTGAGCAGATCCGGTAGTCCATCGGGGGCGGGCGGCAACGGTGGTCAACCCAACTGCTGACCGGATTAAACCCGTGCCTAGTAATCACGCCAGGGTCGTGGTATTGCGGCCCGTCTGCAGAGGTTCGCAAGCCAAACATCTGACACGCCGAGCCGCTCTACGATCTTTGTAACCGGGGCCTCCAAACTAGATCGTCAAGGGCCTCGCGTCTGAAATAGCGACGGTAGCGGTTTGGAGGTGTCTCGGGCCGCAACAAATTCTCGGTTGCCAACTCTGTCGGCCTCACTCCAGCGCGCAGTTGCGCAGCTGCGCGGGACTTTTTACGGGATTCTGGGCTGTACAGCACTTAGTCTGCGCGAGCGGCGCTCGTCAGTTGCCGGGACTGTAATCCACGAAAAATGACATCGTGCCGTTGGTCTCCGACCCGACATAGGTGCTCTTGACGCCCGAAGGGTTCAGTGCCAGGACGTACTGCGTACCCGCTGTGAGTTTGACTCCGCTGAGCGTGGCGACGTACCAGCGGCCGTCGGCTCCCTCCGGCACGGTAAGGGTGGTTCCGGTTCCAAGCAGGCTGCCCTTGCTTCCAGCTACGACACTGTAGATCTGCGGCGTGAAGGTCTGGGTGCCCGCCGCACCGCGGGCGAAGAATTCGAAATATGCCGTTGTCCCACTGGAAGGCGCGCTACTGATACTGCTCAACTGCGTGGCTTGAAAGCTGTAGGTTGAAGTGAAACCGGTCGAGGTGTCGCCCATCTGCGCGACGGTCGGGCCGGCGATGATTGCATTGGTTTGCGTGGAAGACACGGTGACTTTTCCCGATGGGTTGGATGCGGTTACCTGCAGCCGCAGCGTGCTGCCGACATCCGAACTCGTTGGCCGGTAAGTCGCCGTTGTGGCACCCGATATCGCCACGCAATTGCCTCCCGCGCTGTCGCATCGGGTCCATTGCAATCCAATGGTTGGCGGAGAACTCGCGTTCCAGCCGCCGGCGAAGCCGCTGAGGACGCGACCTGTGATGGCCGTTCCGGTAGTCGAAGGTGCGACTTCGTTCACTGCGGCGGCGACCGTTTGCGGCCCTGCAGTCACCGGAGTGAACGGTTTCGCTTCCGAGACGTCTCCGGGACAGGATGCGAGGTCGGCGCCATCGCTGTTCAGAATCTCATGCTCGTCGAGATAGTCGGTGAGGGTACTGTTGACCGTGATGTGTACGATGGGCACGACGCCACTGTTCACGTGGCAGGCTTCGCCGAAAAGGTCCGATGTGTCGAAATTGAAATTCGAGTTCATCGCGAGGATCAGGTGATTGCCCGGCGGAAGCTGCTTCGGGAGTTGGCTGCTCCAGAGGTCAAAATGCGACGGGTTGGAGCCGCCGCCAAAGTCTGCCGTGACCGCGTTGACGGTCACAGCGGCCGTTGACGTGTTCGTGATCTCGATGGCGCCGCCGTCATATCCGAAGCTGCCGTTGTTAGGGCCGTGCGTCAGGCAACACTGTGGGCTCGTACCCAGGAAAATCGTATTCGCGGCGCCCGACCAGGGCTGTGGCCCGGTTAACCCGTCGGCATAGCCCAGGGCGACGGAGACGCCCGGCTGACTCGGGAATGCGTTAGAGACAACGCTAAGATTGTCGAGATTGATGTAGCCGGCAGACGCGGATGTCGTGTCAAAGATGACCGTCAAGGTATGAGTTCCACTGGTCAGTGTGGGACTCAGAGTCAGCGTCGCCCATGTGCTCCAGTTGGGCGTGCGTGGAAACGTCTCGTCGGCCACCAACACCGCGCCGTCCAACTCGATCTTGCGGGTTGAGGCACTGCTACCGGCGCTATAACGCAGCGCGAGATTGGCCTTGCCTGCCGGAACGTCGAAGGCAAAGGTCACGAATTGCCCTTGTTTCGACCAGCAGCAGCTATACGGGGGGTTTTGGGCGCCCGGCCAAACGGTTTCCGTGGCGATATTTGTCAGCGAGGTGCCGGCAGCGATTGTCTGGGTTGCCTCGCCTGGAGGCGTGACCGTGGCCGCGGTGACGGTGAGGTTGTCGAGGTTGATGTAGCCAGCAGATCCGGATGTCGAGTCAAAGATTATCGTCAGGGTATGAGTGCCGTTGGTCAGCATCGGACTCAGCGTCAGCGTCGTCCACGTGCTCCAGTTGGGCGTGCGCGGAAATGTCTCGTTGGCGACAAACACCGCACCATCCAACTCGATCTTGCGCGTTGACGCACTGTTGCCGGCGCTATAGCGCAGCGTGAGATTGGTCTGGCCGGCGGGAACCTGGAAGCTGAAGGTGACGTATTGTCCCTGTTTGGACCAGCAGCAGATATACGGCGGATCCTGGGCTCCGGGCCACACTGTTTCCGTGGCGAGATTGGTCTGCGACTTGCCTGCCGCGATCGTCTGAGCTTCACTTACCGATGAATGCGCGATTGTGCCGCTGCACAAGCAGGCGAGGGCCAGCAGCCTGAGAACCGATTTTGCTACACACGGTTTCATGCTCGTCCCCTTCATCGGGAAGACGCGGGCAGTGTAGCACCGGGCCACGCTACTCGAACGCAGGTCGACGAGACGCGCTGCCGCCACGACCGAGCTCAGGCACGTTTCTGGCTGTTCATTTATCATACCCTCTGCGGTGGCGACGGTTAGCACAGGTAGATGTCCAGAAGAAAATTTCTGCGCGACAGCGCAACGGCTCTTTCGGCGGCGGCGGTGTCGGGCTCCTGGCTTCTCGGAAATGAGGTGCTCAGCGCTCCCAGCACCGGTGTGGCGCGCTCCAGCCTGAAGCCGCTCGGGGCGGCGCAGCCGTTCGACTACGCTCGATTGAAAGGTCGTGCCCGTTCGCTCGCCGAGGCGGCGTACGTGCAGCCGTCGGATAAATTACCGGGGCCCATCGCTCGGCTCGATTGGGATCATTGGGAAGCGATCCGCTATCGGCCGGAGCACTCTTTGTGGGCCGGCGACAATCTGCTCTTCCGGGTGCAGTTCGCTCACCTGGGATACCGGATCAATCGGCCGGTGCGCATGTACACGGTTCGAGACGGAGCGGCGCAGGAGATCGCCTACGATCCGGCGCTTTACGACTACAGCCAGGCCGGGGTGCGCGCGAACGAGCTGCCCGCGAACCTGGGGTTTGCCGGTTTCCGCCTGTATTTTCACACCGACTGGGTGCGCGATATCGCCGCATTTCAGGGAGCCTCCTACTTCCGCGCGGTCGATGGCCGCATGCAGTACGGGATGTCGCAACGCGGCCTGGCGGTCGACTGCGGCTTGCCCCGTACCGAGGAATTTCCGGACTTCGTCGCTTACTACCTGGAGCAGCCGCAGGCCGGGTCGAGCCAGATCACCGTATACGGACTACTCGACTCGCCCAGTGTGACCGGCGCCTATCGCTTCATCATCGACATTGCCGATACGCTGGTCATGGATGTCGATTTGGCCCTGTACCCCCGCAAGCCCATCGAGAGTCTGGGCATCGCGCCCGGGACCAGCATGTTCTTCGTCGGCAAGAACAAGAACGATCGTCATAATGCCGAGGATTGGCGCCCCGAGATCCACGACTCGGATGGCCTGCAGATGTGGACCGGGGCGCGCGAGTGGATCTGGCGACCGCTCACCAATCCGACGGGCGTGCGCGTCAATACCTACTCCGATGACGGGCCGCGCGGGTTCGGCTTGATGCAGCGCGAACAGGATTTCAAACAATACCAGGACGACGGGGTTTTCTACGACAAGCGGCCCAGCGTCTGGGTGGAACCCAAGAGCAATTGGGGCAAGGGCGCCGTCACGCTGCTCGAGTTGTCCACCGCCGACGAGGTGGCCGACAACATTGTCGCGTTCTGGAAACCGGCCGACCCGCCGAAGCGGGGCCAGGAACTGCTGTTCGGCTACCGGTTGTACTGGAGCCGCGAAAATCCCTTCGCCCCGCAGCTCGCCGCGGTGACCGCGACCCGCACCGGGATCGGCGGAGTCATCGGCTTTAAGCGCACCCACTTTTCCTGGCGATTCGTCGTGGACTTTGCCGGCGGCAGCCTGTCCAGGCTGGGTGATTCGGCCAAGGTGGAGGCCATCATTTCCGCCTCCCGCGGGCGGGTCGAAGTGGTCTCTGCGCGGCCCTTGGTGCCGCTGCACGGCTGGCGGGCGATGTTCGATCTTGCGCTGACCGACGATAGCCTGGAGCCCATCAATTTACGTCTTTTCCTGTCTTCGGACGGGCAGGCGCTGTCTGAAACGTGGCTGTACCAATACGAGCCGCCCCCGCTTAACCAGCGGACCCTTTGAGGCCTCCGGCCCCCCTGGCGATACAATTGACAATCATTCTCATTCACATTTAGTATAGGAGCCATCCCAGGGCCGTTTCCGAAGCGGCTCGAGCCACCGAGGTCGGAAATGTACGTCTGCGTTTGTCATGCCGTCACCGATAGAGATATTCGCAAGGCTGTCGATCTCGGGGCGTGCTCTCTGGTCGACGTGCAATGCCAGCTTCCGGTCGGTAGTTGCTGCGGCCGCTGTCAGGACACGGCAAAGACAGTGGTGGACGAGTACCTGCTGAGCCGGGCACAGCAGCCCGACTTGCGACGCGCCGCGAAGAAAGCGGCCTGAGCCTTCACCTCGCCTCTCATTTCTAGCCCTGCGCGCGCGTTCGCGCGTCCTCCTTCCGTTCCAAAGCTTCGTTGCGCTCCCGAGGGTGCACCCCCCAAGATCGCACCTCATAAATTGTGCTGGAGCGGGACATGAAGGGCGATTCCAAGATTCTGCAGCATCTGAACCGGGTGCTGAAAAATGAACTGACGGCCATCAATCAGTATTTTCTGCACGCCCGGATGTTCGGCCACTGGGGATTGAAACGCCTGGGCGAGCATGAGAAGGCCGAATCCATCGACGAGATGAAGCATGCCGATCGGCTGATCGAGCGCATCCTGTTTCTGGACGGGCTGCCTAATTTGCAGGACCTGGGCAAACTGCTGATCGGCGAGAGCGTGCAGGAGTGCCTGGAGTGCGACCTGAAGCTGGAGATGGCCGCCCATGTCGAGCTCAAATCCGCCATTGTCGACAGCGAGGCGCTGGGCGACTTCGTGTCGCGCGAGCTCTTCAAGTCCATCCTGCAGTCCGAGGAAGAGCACATCGATTTCCTGGAGACCCAACTCGATCTGATCAGGCGTATCGGGATCGAGAACTACTGCCAGTCACAGATGGGCGAGCACTAACGCGCACCACCGCCAAGGTGGGGCGCCTTGGCGCGGGCGCCCCCGTCACCGCGACTCAGCGGAGCTGGCTGTCCTTGCTGCCGCGGCGGTTGTAACCGGTGAACTGCTCGGCATCGCGATCGTGGGCTTCCTGACAAGGCACGCACAGGCGCACGCCCGGAATCGCATTGCGCCGCGCTTCCGGGATCGGGGCTCCGCAATGAGCGCAATGAGTGAGTGCAGGACCTTGAGGCAGCCGACTCTGAGCCCGGGAAATCCCGTCCTTCACCGTCGCATCAATCTGATCCTGAACCGCGCCGTCGCCGGCCCAGCCCGTCGCCATAGTCGTCTCCTGCGCAGCCGCTTGCCATGAACCCAATAGCCCTAATGGTCCTACGAAAGCGCCATTGCAAGCCAAGCAATATTTTTTATTTGAACTCGCCCCACCTTACGGGAATCGAACGCTGCTCAAGGAGACGCAGGAAGGGGGGCATTTGGCCGGAATCCGCCGCGGGGAGAGCCGACCAGGCCGGGATGAGCCGGTACGCGGGCGGCTTAAGTCGCGACACATCGCGCTGCTCGCGGCGGTTGTGTTGCATGCGGCTGTGTTTGCCGGGCTGTTGCTTGCGTTGCGGCTGCGAAGAGTTGGAATATCCGCTGAGCAGTTCGTCACGACGCTGATCGATCTGCCTGTTGCATCCGTGCTTGCGCCGGTCGAGCCGGCGCGACCGCCTCCCGACAGGCGAAGCAAACTGCAGCCGAAGGATCGCGAGGTACCGGCCGCGCCCCAGGTTTCCGTCCCGGTGGTTCCCGTACAGCCCGGCACGAGTCCGCAGATCGATTGGGCGCTGCAGGCTGAACAGACTGCGCGGGCGATCATCGCGGACGGGAAACAGTCCCTGGGCGAACCTCGGGACCCCAGGCGTTCCGCGGCCACCGTGCAGCCGATTTTCCCGGCGCCGGTGCATCACCAAGGCGAGGAGTACCGGCTCGGCACCGGCCAGGTGATCGAGTGGGTCAGCAGCAGCTGTTATCTGTTATCCGATCCGCCCCCGCTCGCAGCGCCGGAGTACATCTCCAAAACAAGGATGGCGCGCCTGTATTGTCCGGGTAAATCGGGGACAGCGCGGGGCGACCTGTTTGAGCAATCTCCCGCCTACAAGAAGTACCACGACAATCGCGACCCGGCCGGCGGCGACAGCCGATAGTCTCGTGCAACGCACGACGTCATCCGGCTGGGTGTCGGTGCGGGGGGCCGATGGCGGGATCCCGATTCGGGAACGGCCTGACCGGGAGGGTGGCGGCCGCCGCAACAGGCCCTTGGGCGAGGCGCGGGCAATCCACCTATCGGAGTGCGCCGCAGTTGCGCCTTTCACTGGGGGCCCCACGAAGCTACGATCAATCGGGGCGCGTAGGAAGCCCCCGGTCGGTGGTTTGGATTCTGCGCCAGACGGACGGCAATGTCGTCCCATGACCCCTGCCAGAAAACAATCGCGGTCCGGGATGATCCGTCTGTTATGAGCCGTCTTTTTTTGCACGGCGCACCAGGACAACGATCGACATGGTCACGGTGAGTGCGGTCCGCCACACGACGAAGATGACGCTGCTGGTCTTGGCGTGCGCGCTGTACACCGGCGTTGTGATGGCGGCTAGCGATGTCGCCGATGCAGTTATGCGCCAGGACCAGGCGCAGTTAGCCCACCTTATCGCTGCCCGGGCGGATGTAAACGCGGCTCAGCCAGATGGGACCACGGCCCTGCACTGGGCTGCCTACCACGGCGACGCGCGAGCCACGGCTGCGCTTTTAGCCCACGGCGCGAGTCCCACCGCGCGTACCGACACCGGGATGACACCGCTGGCGCTAGCCTGCGAGGCAGGCAACGCCGACGTTGTGAAGCTGTTGCTGAGCTCGGGCGCGGATGCCAATCAGACCCTCCAGAATGGGGAGACACCTTTGATGATGGCGGCTCGTACAGGGAAGGTACCGGTCCTGAAACTGCTCTTGGCGCGAGGCGCGAAGATCGACACGCGCGAGAAGCTTCGCGGTACGACAGCTCTTATGTGGGCTGCGGCTAACTCGAACGTCGAGGCTGTGCGGTTTCTGATCTCCAAGGGCGCTGACTTGGCTGCCCGCTCGGGGACGACGAAACCAGGCCGTCAGCCTTACCTGGCCGAGTCGGGTCGCTTCCGGATCGAGGAGTTCATTCACGGCACCGGGCAGGGCGGCACGACTGTCGAAGAGGATGCTCCTGAGGCGAAGACATCGAACGCCCAGGAGGCCGCGGAAGCTCGTGCCGCCGCACATCGCCGGCTGGAAGCGCAAATTGCCGCAGCCAAAGCCGCGATTGACAAATTCCCGCCTGCCGCCGAGCACGAGGGGCGCGCCAACAAGCAATGGGGCGGCCTGACACCGCTGCAATTCGCAGCACGTGAAGGCAGTCTGGAAACCGTCAAGGCACTGGTCGAGGCGGGCGCCGACGTCAATGAAACCAGCGAATACGGTTGGACTGCACTGCTGGTCGCCACGCAGAACCGGTCGTATCTCATGGGCGAGTATCTGCTGGACAAGGGCGCGGATCCGAACATAGCCAACGTCGGCGGTTGGACCCCGCTCTACATCGCAACCGACAATCGAAACATCGAAGGCGGCGATTATCCGACGCGAAAACCGGATGTGGATCATCTGGATTTCATTAAGAGGCTGATCTTGGCCGGCGCAAAGCCGAACGTCCGCATGCATTCAAGCACGGAAACGCGCACGGTTTTTACGCACCAGTGGCTCAACGAGGAAGGCGCCACCCCATTTCTGCGCGCCGCGCAGTCGGGTGATCTGGTCTTGATGAAGCTGCTTATGGAGCATGGCGCCGATCCTTCCATTTCAACCGACCACAAGGTGACGCCTCTCATGGTGGCAAGCGGCATTGGCTGGGTGGAGGGCGTAACGTACGAATGGTCGCCCCAGATGACTTATGACACAGTGAAACTGCTGCTGGACCTCGGGGCTGACGTCAATGCCCAGGACACGCTGGATGGACGGACCGCCTTGATGGGCGCTGCGCACAAGGGAAGAAACGACGTGATCAAACTCCTCGTGCAGCACGGCGCGGATTTATCAATTCGTAACATCGGCAGCCGCGACAGCATTCATGCATTGGCGGGGGTCAGCTGGCAGGCCGTCGACTATGCAGACGGGCTGGTTCGGGTAGGCGTACAGTCGGCCATCCCGCACCCGGAGACGGCCGAGCTGTTACGTCAAATGATGAAAGAACGAGGAATGCCCGTGCCGCCCGAGGGCCGAACACTTGCCTCGATCTGCGTTACGGATCTTTGCCAGTGATCGGCACCCCGCGAGCCTTCCGGCTGCTCTTCCAGTCGCTATGCGTTGGTAGCTTGCTGACTGCCGCTGTCGCCGACGCGACTGACTCCATGCCCGTGACCGCGCAGAAGGAGCTCGTCGATAAGTATTGCACCGACTGCCACAACTACAACGACTACAAGGGTGGCGTTGAGTTGGAGGTATACGATCCGGGGAGCGCACACGAAGAGGCCCAGATCACAGAACGGATGCTGAAGAAACTGCGCGCCGGCATGATGCCGCCGGCAGGTAAACCGCGACCTGACGTCGCCACCGTACAGGCGTTCGCTCTGGCGCTCGAGAACGAGGTCGACAGCCACGCCAAGCCGAATCTGAATGAACCGAAGCTGCATCGCCTGAATCGCACCGAGTATGCGAATGCCGTGCGCGATCTGCTGGCGCTGGACATTGGTCCCGCAACGTTCCTGCCGCCGGACGATGCCAGCCGTGGCTTCGACAATCAGGCTGGCGCTCTGACACTGTCGCCGGCGCTGCTGGACGCTTACCTGGGGGCGGCTGCGCGGATCAGTCGTGAGGCCGTTGGGACCGCGACAGCTCCAACGCAGGCCACCTATCGTGTCGCAGAGGACACGACACAGAACTATCACGTTGAGGGACTGCCGTTCGGCACACGCGGCGGCCTGGCCGTCGATCACATCTTTCCCGCGGATGGTCAGTACACCCTCAAAGTGTTCTCGGTGAACCTGGGAAACATGGGCAATTTCCGCCCGTTCGGCGAAATCCGCGGCGAGCAGCTGTTGATTTACCTCGACGGGCAGCGCATTTCCCAGGTCGACTGGGACAAGGCCCTGGGCGTGAATCGGGCCTATGACGAGGAGGGTTCCGGCCATCTGCGCACGATCGATGTGAAGGTTCCGGTGACGGCCGGCCCGCATCACATCGGCGTGACGTTCCTGGCGACCAACTATGCGCCCGGGTTGGATATGAACCACGCGTTCGATCGCAGCACCATCGAGACCGGCGGCCTGCCTGGATTCACGTTCTATCCTCACATCGGCAGCTTGCGGGTCGACGGACCGTATGACGCATCAGTTGCCAAGGATTCCGCGAGCCGCGAGCACGTATTTACCTGCCGCCCTGCGCGAGCGCAGGGCGAGGAAAGCTGCGCGCGTGAGATTGCGACGACGCTGGCGAGACGTGCCTATCGCGGCTACTCAACCAGCCAGCACGTCGACACCTTGATGGAGTTCTACAAGCTCGGGCGCAAGGACGGCGGCTCCTTCGACGACGGAATCGAGGCCGTCGTGCAGCGTGTGCTGGCCGACCCCAAGTTCGTCTATCGCGTGGAATCCACGCCTGCCCTTGCGCCCGGCGCAACCTATCGCGTCAGCGATCTGGATCTGGCGTCCCGGCTGTCATTTTTCCTCTGGAGCAGCATTCCGGATGACGAATTGCTACAGGTGGCCGATTCGGGCCAGCTGGGCAAGGACGAGGTGCTGCGTAAGGAAGTCCGCCGCATGCTGGCCGATCCTAAGGGCGCGGCTTTCACCCAAAACTTCGCCGGACAGTGGCTGGGCTTGCGCAATCTGTCCGCCCACGCCCCGGTCGTGGATCAGTTCCCGGATTTCGACGATAACCTGCGGCAGGCTTTCCGGCGCGAGGTCGAGCTGCTGTTCGGCAGCCTGGTTGACGAGAATCGCAGCGTCGTTGATCTGCTGACGGCCAACTACACTTTCGTGAACGAGCGGCTCGCCAGGCACTACGGCATTCCCGGCATTCGCGGCAGTTACTTCCGACGCGTCCAACTCGACGACAGTCACAGCGCACGCTGGGGCCTGCTGGGCAAGGGGGCCGTTCTGACCGTCTCGTCGCAGCCGGGGCGCACTTCCCCGGTGATTCGCGGCAACTGGGTGTTGCGGACCATGCTGGGGGTTCCGGCTCCCGATCCGCCGGCGAATGTGCCAGCCCTGCCGGCGCGACCGGCTGATGCGCAGGGCAATGCCCGCATCCCCACGATGCGTGAGGAGATGGTCCGACACCGGGCGAATCCCGCATGCCAGGGTTGTCACAAGCTGATGGATCCCATCGGATTCGCGCTCGAGCCCTTCGATGCGATCGGCAAATGGCGCAGCGAGGATGCCGGCAATCTGATCGATGCGCGCAGCGATATGTATGACGGTACGCCGGTGGACGGCCCCAGCGGTGTGCGCGCATTTCTGCTGCGGCACCAGGATCAATACGTCCGCAACGTCACCCAGAACATGTTGACGTATGCGTTGGGTCGCGGCGTGGAATACAGCGATATGCCCGCGGTTCGCAACATCCTGCGGGGCACGGCCGGCGATGGCTATCGTATGAAGAGCCTGATCGAGGCGATCGCGATGAGCGACGTCTTCCGCATGAACGCCGTGCCGGACTCCAAGCCTGCGGGTGCGGCCGGGTCATCGGGAGCGGCGGCCGGCGAGCCGCCCGTGCAGACCTCGGGAGGCAATTGAGTATGGTGTTCCTGACCAACCGCAAATTGGCGAGGCGGACGTTTCTGCGTGGTCTGGGGACGACGCTGGCGCTTCCCTTCCTGGAGTCAATGCTGCCGGCACGCGGCAGTCGTGCGTATGCGCAGCAGATCCTGCCGACCCGTTTCGTCGGTGCATTTGTGCCGCACGGCGTCGCACCGGGCTACTGGATCCCGGAAAAGACTACCCCGGGGTTCGAGTATCCGTTCGTGTACCAGCCGCTGGAGCCGTTCCGCAAACATGTGGTGCTGACCAGCGGCCTGTGGTCGAAATCCTCCGAGAATCCACCCGGCGTCACCGGGGCCGACCACTTCGTCGCAGCCGCCTACTTAAGCGGCGTGAAACCGAGAAAAACAACCGGAGCCGACATAGAAGCCGGCACCTCGGTCGACCAGGTCATCGCGCGGCAGATCGGCAAGGACACGTTGTTGCCATCGCTGCAGCTGGGCCTCGAAGACCCCGGCGCCAACTCCACCAATTGCGGTGAAGGCTACAGCTGTGTGTACACCAACACCATTTCGTGGCAGACGCCGACGCGGCCACTGCCGATGGAGATCAATCCGCAGGTGGTGTTCGAGCGCATGTTCGGCGACGGCAGCTCTCCGGAGCTGCGCCGCGAGCGCCGCGAGCGCCAGGCCAGTATTCTCGACTCCGTCACCGGCAGCCTCAGTGAACTGGTGCCGCAGGTATCTCACGTGGACCGAGTGCGGCTCGAGCAGTACATGGATGATGTTCGCGAAATGGAACGTCGCCTGACGATTGCGGCCAACGCCTCTGCCGCGGTGCCGAGCGTCTCAGTGCCTTACGGCGTGCCGGAATCGTTCCACGAGCACATTCAGATCCAGTTTGATCTGCTGGCACTGGCCTTCCAGGCTGATATCACTCGCGTGGCTACTGTGCTTTATGCGCGCGATCTGACAGGCCGCGTTTACCCGGAAAGCGGCACCGATATCAGCTTCCACGGCGGATCGCACCATGCGGAGGATCCCGGCCGCATCGCCCAGTACGCGCGCCTGAATCGTTATCACGTGCAGATGCTTGGCTACCTGGTGAAGAAGCTATCCGACATCAAGGAGGGCGAGGGGACGTTGCTGGACCACTCATTGCTGCTGTACGGGTCCAACATGGGCAATTCGAATCAGCACCTGCATTATGACGTGCCGCATATCCTGGTCGGCGGCGCGTCCGGACGGCTGAAAGGTGACCGTCACCTGGCCTTTGCCAGCCGCACGGTGCCGACGGGCAATCTGCTGTTGAGCATCCTGGATATGATGGGCGTCAAAGCGGACAGTTTCGGCGACAGCACCGGACGTCTCGCAGGCGTCTGAGAAGAGGGTTGGTGGGGGGCGCCTAGCTCGGGGCGCGTAGCCTCAGGGCGCCGCCTATCTCGGCGCGCGCAGCCCGGGGTGCCTGATCCGGAGCGCTTGGCCAAGGCGCCAAGCTCGGGGCGCCCGCTCGAGCGCGAGGCGCGCCCGCCATGGCGCACCGCCCGCTCGCGGGAACGTTTATTCCGGCTTCCGACCGCCCACCTGGACGCCGTTGACGGAAACCTTCATCAGGCTGCCGCCGTTGGT
>FTJL01000062.1_pt4 | contig 13084 bp, 8 predicted proteins | sample 1658551 | NCBI WGS metagenome assembly FTJL01 (sample SAMEA3914835, study PRJEB12502) | metagenome | biome: forest; material: soil | place: Canada | collected 2011-07-03 | depth 0.3 m
GGTGATGGACATCATCAACAGTGACCAGTTCCAGAAGAGAAGCGTTCCGAAGGACGACTCCATCGCCCACAAGACGCAGACTGCGCAGCGCGAGTGAGGAAATGACCATGTTCATCACCAAGAAGCATCTTTCCCGCCGTACCGTCCTCAAGGGCGTGGGTGTCACGATGGCACTGCCGCTGCTGGACGCAATGATTCCGGCCGCAACGGCGCTCGCCCAAACCGCCGCAGTAGCCAAGCCGCGCATGGGATTCGTGTATTTCCCGCATGGCGCGGTGATGCAGAACTGGGTGCCGACGACGACGGGAACGGACTACCAGATCACGCCGATTCTGAAGGCGCTCGAGCCCTATCGCGATCAACTGACGATCGTCAGCGGTTTGCGCAACAAGACCGGCGAAAGCCCCAGCCCGCACGCGATCATCGCGGGCACGTGGCTCAGCTGCCATGCACCGGCCGTCAGTCAGGCCCCGCATGGCGGAATTTCTGCTGACCAGGTCGCGGCTGCGGCCATCGGCCAGGACACGGCGCTGCCGTCGTTGGAAATTGCGGGTGAGGGTGGCGGCGGAGCATGCGATCCGAGTTTCGGCTGCAGCTACTCGGGCACAGTGGCCTTCCGCACGCCGACCCAGCCGCTGCCGATGGAGCACAACCCCCGCAAGATCTTCAACCGGCTGTTCGGACAGGGCGATACGGCGCAGGAGCGTCACGCCATCCTCGAAGAGAGCGCCAGCATCCTCGATCTCGTCAAGACCAGCGCGAACGATCTGCAGCGCGGCCTGGGTGCGTCGGATCGGACGATGGTCAGCGACTATCTGGACTCGGTGCGCGAGATGGAGCGCCGCATCGAGAAGCAGAAGGAGAAGGAGAATTCAGGCATCAAGCTGCCGGATGCGCCGAGCGGCATTCTGGAGGACTTCACCAAGCAGCTGGACACGATGTTCGAGCTGATCGCGCTGGCCTGGCAGTCGAACGCCACGCGGGTGTCGACTTTCATGATCGCCAAAGAGGTCAGCATGCGCACCTACAACCAGATCGGTGTGTCGGACGCATTCCACCCGTTGTCGCATCATCAGAACGATCCGGCGAAGCTGGCTCGACTGACGAAGGTGCAGGCGTATCACACGGAGGCCTTCGCCCGGTTCGTCAAGCGGCTGAAGAACACGCAGGACGGCGATGGCTCGCTGCTGGATCACTCGATCATTCTGTTCGGCAGCAACATGAGCAACAGCGACATGCATAACAACGATCCGCTGCCTGCGGCAGTCCTGGGTCGCGGTTACGGCAAGATCAAGGGCGGGCAGCATCTGCACTATCCGCAGGACACTCCGCTGGCGAACCTGCTGCTGACATTGCTGAATCGTGGCGGCATCAACGTCCAGTCGCACGGCAACAGCACCGGAATGCTCGCCGAGGTTTGAGATGAAACTGCAGCGCACTTCCATGGCCGTCGCTCTGCTGGCAATTCCGGCAGTCCTGGGTTGCGCGGTCGCCTGGGCCGATGCCGCCGGCCCGCTCGTCGACGCGGTGCAGGACAAGAATCGCACCGCCGCCATCGAGATGATCGACAAGCACGTCGATGTGCGTCAGCACAGCGCTGATGGCACGACCGCCCTGCATTGGGCCGTGCACTACGACGATCGCGACCTGGTGAAGCGCTTGATCAAAGCGGGTGCCGACGTCTCCGCCACCAACGACTACGGCTCGAATCCACTGCAGGAAGCGGCCGTGAATGCCGATCCTGAAGTCATTGAGATGCTGCTGAAAGCGGGCGCGAATGCCGACTCGCCGAACAAGGAAGGCCAGACCGCCCTGATGGTCGTGGCGCGTACCGGCAACGTCGAGTCGGCCAGGTTGCTGCTGAGTCACGGCGCCAAGATCAACGCTACGGAGCAGTGGGGCGGTCAGTCGGCGCTGATGTGGGCCGCCGCGCAAAAGCAGCCGGAGATGGTGAAGTTTCTGATCTCCAAGGGCGCCGAAGTCAATGCCCACGGAGCCGTGCGAGATTGGCAGAGGCGGGTGACCGCGGAAGGCCGGCCGAAGAATGAAAATCGCGGCGGATTCACGCCGCTGCTGTATGCGGCTCGTGAAGGCTGTATCGACTGCATCAAATATCTGCTGAAGGGGCGCGCCGACATTGATCTTGCGGATCCGGATGGCGTGACGCCGTTGAATATGGCGTTGCTGAACATGCGGTTCGACACCGCGGCCTTCCTCGTAACCCAACATGCTGATGTCAATAAATGGGACTTCTTCGGTCGCACACCGCTGTATATGGCGATCGACCTGAATACAGTTCCGCGCGGCGGGCGGCCCGATCTGCCCTCTCTGGATAAGACGACAGGCCTCGACGTGGCGGAAATGCTGCTGCAGGCGGGCGCCGATCCGAATCCGCAGTTGAAGCTGCGGCCGCCATACCGTAACGGCGTGTTTGATCGCGGTGGCGACCAGGTGATCTCCACCGGGGCGACGCCTTTGCTGGTTGCCGCCAAGGTCGGTGATGTGCCGGCGATTACACTGCTGATCAAGTACAAGGCGAATCTGGAGCTACCGAATTCCACGGGCGTGACGCCTCTCATGGCGGCCGCAGGAATGGGGCATAGCTTCAATCCGACGCGTGGCCGCTATAAGACGGACGATGATGCCCTGGAGAGCGTGAAGCTCCTGCAGGCCGCGGGCGCCAAGATCAACTCCCAGGCTATGGACGGTCAGACTGCTCTGCATAGCGCCGCGGAACATGGCTGGGACGACACAGTTAAGTTGCTGGTGGCCGATGGTGCGGATCTGCAGCCGAAAGACCTGCGCGGCTTGACTCCCATCGATCACGCTGCCGGCAAGCAGGAACGCCAGTTCCTCGAGCCCGAGCACATCAAACACGACGACACGATTTCCCTCCTGAAGGGCTACATCGTGGCCGCGACGGGTCAACAGCCGATCGAGTTCACCGGCACGTTGAACCGGCAGACGCGAGGCACCGGCGCCGCCGTGGGCTCCGGCCTCCAGCCCGGTACGCAGGCAGCTGCGGACGCCGGCCAGAGCGCTGGCCAAAAGGCCGGTAACGGCAGTGGCGGTGGGAAGCCGGCGGCTCAAGGCACTACTCCCACTGCGGGGCAGGGTGCCCCAGCAGCCCAGTCTTCCGCACAGGGGCAGCGTCAGACCGTCCTCGCGCCCAAGTAGTCCTGCTAAGATTCCGTTCGGGCGTCGCGGAGGGGGGGCTCGAACATTCCATTCAAGACAGTCGTCAAGGCGCTGGCGTGCCTATCTATCGGGGCGCTGGGCGCCGCGGGCTATGCGGCTCGAGCCGCACAGGGCCCGGCAGCGGTGGACACGAAGCGGATCGAACGTGCCGACCGGGAGCCAGGCAACTGGATGAGCGTCGGCAGGACGTACTCCGAACAGCGCTACAGTCCGCTGAAGCAGATCGACGAGAACAACGTCAACAAACTCGGTCTCGCCTGGTACTACGACCTCAATACGCAGCGCGGTATCGAAGGCACGCCGGTCGTCGTCGACGGTGTGATGTATGCCACTTCTGCGTGGACGATCACCCTTGCTCTGGACGCCAGGACCGGGAAGGAACTGTGGCGGTACGATCCGAAGGTTCCCCCGGAGTGGAGCCGGTTCGTCTGCTGCGATGTGGTGAGTCGTGGGCTGGCCGTGTGGAAGGGCAAAGTCATAATCGCGACTCTGGACGGCCGTTTGATTGCCCTGGACGCGAAAACGGGCAAGCCCGTGTGGACCACGATGACCGTGGACAACAAGGCCTGGCCCTACTCGATCACCGGCGCTCCGCGCGTGTTCAACGGCAAAGTGATCATCGGCAACGGCGGCGTCGAGCTTGGCGTTCGCGGCTATGTGTCCGCATATGACGCCAACACCGGCAAGTTGATCTGGCGCTTCTGGACCGTACCGGGTGATCCGGCCAAGGGATTCGAGACCCCGCTGCTGAAAAAAATCGCCGCCGAAACCTGGCATGGCCAGTATTGGGTGCAGGGCGGCGGCGGCGCGGCGTGGGATTCGATTGTTTATGATCCCGAGTTCAACCGGGTTTACTTCGGTACCGGTAACGGCTCGCCGTGGCCCTTGAAGCTGCGCAGCGAAGGCAAGGGCGACAATCTATTCCTGGCGTCGATCGTCGCGCTGAATGCGGATACGGGCGAATACGTCTGGCACTACCAGATGGTGCCGGGGGAAAGCTGGGACTTCGACGTGACGCAGCCGCTGATGCTCGCGGACCTGAACATCGAGGGCGAGCAGCGCAAGGTGCTCATGCAGGCGCCGAAGCAAGGGTTCTTCTACGTGCTCGATCGGACCGACGGCAAGGTGATTTCCGCGGGCAAGTACGTCGACGTCAACACCTTCGCCAGCTCTATCGATCTGCAGACCGGGCGGCCGGTGTTGCTGCCGAATGCCGATTACAGCGATCAGCCGCGTCTGATGACGCCGAATGCGGTGGCGGCACACAACTGGCAGCCGAGCTCGTACAACCCCGATACCGGACTTGTTTACTTCCCGGTGCTGGAAAACTGGTACAGCTACGAGGTCGAACCGAACTACCAGTGGCAGAAGTTCCGTATGAGCTGGGGGGCTAACGCACCGCCATCCGAGAAGAACGCAGCCATCCGGGAAGAGGCCAAGACCAGGAAGGTGCGCGGCTACCTCATGGCCTGGGATCCGGTGAAACAGAAGGAGGCGTGGCGAGTTCCCTATGACAAGGGCGGTAACGGCGGAACGCTGACAACTGCCGGCAACCTCGTGATGGAGGGAACGAGCGAGCAGGAGTTCGTAGCGTACCGGGCCACAGACGGCAAGAGGCTGTGGGGCGCCGACGCGCAGACCGTACCTATGGCTGGAGCGATGACCTACACGGCGGACGGAGAGCAGTACATCGCTGTCGAGGCCGGAGGCGCGAGCTTCGGATTCGCGCAGGGCAAAGCGCAGCGCTCCAGTGGCCACATCCTGGCGTACAAGTTGGGCGGCACAGCGCAACTACCGCCGATTCCGCCGGCACCGCCCATTCCCGCACCGCCGCCGTTCTCGGTCAGTGGCACCGAGGTACAGGTGAAGGAGGGCATGGCGGCCTATCACAAGACGTGCGCCCCCTGTCATGGACGCGACGCAGTGAGTACGAATGCCATCCCGGACCTACGCCACATGACGCCGGAGACGCGCGCGCAGTTCAAGGACATCGTGCTCAAGGGCCTCCGCTCGGCCAAGGGTATGCAGAATTTCTCGGACGTGGTCAGTGCGACGGACGCGGACAACATCAATTTTTATCTGATCGCGCGGGCGCGAGAGGACTACCACAAGTAACTCACCCTTCCGAACCGTCCAACGCCAGTGGACGGACTCGGGTGACCAGTTCCTTCAGGAACTCGTCGCTTTGCATGAATACGGCGAAGTGACCGGCGCCAGGGATGGCGACGAAGGCCTTGTGCGGAGCACTGATCGAATTCAAGTAGCTTCTGGCAAGTTCGGTGGGTGAGCTGCAATCGTGCGCTCCCTGGAACACGAAGACCGGAACGGCAAATCGTCCGGCCCACCGTTCGGGATTCAGCTGCATACCCTGGTCGAAGAGCTGTTGGCCGCCCAGTGTCTGGCCGTCGTTCCAATCGTTGATGTCGCGGAGCGACGCACCGGGCGAATACAATGCCAGACCCAGCAGGCCGCCGAGAAAACGGTCCGCGCCCTCGCAAATGCCTCGCCATTTGTACAGCAGTGCCCAGCCGTTCCCGTCTTTGAATGGCGGGGGCCCAAGGGCCTGCAGAGCGGCAACCGCCTGGGCATCGCCGGCCGATTCGGCGCTGTGCAGGGCCAACTTATAGGCCACGACGTTGCCTTGCTTGAAATCCGCGACTTGTCCGGTACCGACGAAGGCGTAGAAGAGATCCGGCCGGGCCTTGGCCATGAGCGCGCCAAACACAGACCCCCACGAATGACCGACCAGGATGATCCGGTCCTTATGCAGATGCACACGCAGATACTCCGAGAGTTCGACTCCGTCCTGCACCATGCGATCAATGGTCATTGTCGGCGCGATTGACGCACCTGTCTTGTCCAATGTCCTACCTGCGCCGCGCTGATCCCACTGAACGACCGTGAAGTACTTCAGCCAGGGATAGAAGAACGGGTAAGCCCAGGGATTCGTGACATCACCGGGGCCACCGTGAAGAAAGAGGAGTACCGGGTTATTGCGATTCTGACCGCGGATCGTTATCCATTGGTCGATGCCGCCCACCGCGACGTATGCAGCCTCGTCGATGTGATTCGTGCCCAGGACCGCATAGGTCTGGGCGTTCCGCTTGCGGACGAGATTCAGAAACGTCGTGAACTTCTGATCGTCGGCATCGCTGACCTTGGCGGACAGTGCGCTTTCCTGAGCTCGTGCCGGTGCCACTGGGGCAGCGGCGAGCTGCAGGGCGACGAGGCAGACGGCCCAGCATGACGTCCTCATAGATTGCTCTCCGGATCGATTCGAGAATGAGTGACCGCTCTGAGCTGCAAACGGCAAAGGACGCGCGGTGCGCTACTCGATCGCTGCCAAGTAAATACGTGGGAGCCGTCGATCGGTCAATGTCGCGCGCGACGACCCGTTGAATTTTTGGGGTGGGGGCGGGATCGCCGCTCCGCTCCCGCGGCAGTTGGGGTCTAGGAGCCGGTTTGCGGCCGGGTGAGAGCACTCACCAGGTTCTGGATCGCGGCGCTGCAGTAACGGGCGTCTTCGGCATTCAACAGCAGTCCCGGAGGGCTTGCCTGGGGCCGCACCAATTGAATTCCACGGGTGGACAGAGAGACCAGTTGCTTCTGCCGCGTGGCCCAACCCTTCATGTTACTGCCGCCGGTAATCACCACTAACGGCAGGTCGCCTAACTTGGGCTGCTTCCGCAACCGTTCCATACTCGGCAGCAGCTCCGTCACCTCCAGTTTTTGTGCCGCCCAACTGCTCGATCGAGAGCAAGTTGCGCGGAAGTCCATGCGGGCGACGCCGGGAAAGTCGGCAGGCGGGTCACACAGCATGCTCATGCGGATCAGCCCCAGGCGCGCGGCCAGCGGCATCAGGCGATACGTCGAGCGGATCTTCCGATATAACAGGTCGCCGTCCGGAGTCGCGGAAAAATCATTCTCGCTGGAGCCATCGATCAACACCAGTCCGGCGACCTGCGCGGGATACGCGGCCTGGTACGCACGGACATAGAGACCACCGGAAGAATGTCCGACCAGCAAGAGTCCGCCGGTGACTCCCGCACGCCGCAGCAGATCATGCAGTTCGCGGGCAATGCCGGCGCCGTCGCGCGCAACCGGTGACGGGTCGCTCCATCCCATCCCGCCGCGATCGTAGGAGCAGACCCGGGAAGTGGCCGACACCTCGTTCTGAATTCTTGCCCAGGTCGAAGTGGTGCTGGCGAGGCCCGATTCGAGGACGACCGTCAGGTCTCCCGGGTTATAGATGCCGGTGCAGTACAGGTGTAGCCGATAGCCACCCATATCCACCAATTGGCCTGGAGGGGTGAAACGATCCATGTCGCGAGCCGTGGAAACGGTCTGGTAGGTCGCGCCGCAGGCGATCAGAAACCCGGCGAGCGCCAGCAGACTCAGCAGAGTCGTTCGCACGTACGGCCAGGCGCGGCCTTTTGCGTGCGGCAATTGCGCCAATCTCTCCGAGGACGCCATTGAACTCCCAGCGATTGATTCTACGGCCGCTGACAACCGCATCGTCGGCTGCAGCTTAGGGCATGGTATCCAATCTACGGTCCACCGTCCGACGCAAATCGACCAGGAGTTGCACTCGCGCGTCCATGCGACCTCAGTTCGGGGCGAACAATCCTTTGTTGATATAGCCGGCGATGTCGCGCAGTTGCTCCGGCTTCAGTACATCCTTGAACGATGGCATATCCCCGCGGCCCTTGGTCGCGGTCGTCACGATACCGACTGGGTCTTTCGAGATTCTCACCAGCGACGCCCCACCGTGGCTACCAAGGCCGTTGTCACCATGGCAAGCCGTGCAGAATGTCTTGAACAAAGTCTTTCCGTTGGCCACGTCGGCCCGCCCCGGAGGCATCGGCACTCGAGCGCCGTCGCCGGTGATCTGCGCGGGAGGTCCTTGAGTCGGTAACGAAAGAATGGTCCCGTTGGTGGAGAACAGCCACAGGCTGTCGCCCTTCTTACCGCGGCCGAACAGCGTCCCGCCGGCGAAGATCGCAAGGTACTGCCGGCCTTCGTATTCGAAGGTGCTGGCGGGCGCGTTCATCCCGGAATCGGCCTGGAATTGCCACAGGCGCTCACCGTTGTGCGAATCCAGGGCGGTCAGTCTGCCGTCACTTCTGCCGACGAACACGAGTCCCGCCGCTGTGGTGAGAGAACCGCTGAAGCAGCTCTCGGGCCATTGCTGCTCCCAGGCGATGCGATTGGTGGTCAGATCCATTGCGCCGAACACGCCGCGTCCAGCGACGCCGCTGAAGGCTCCACCGCCGCCCAGCCACATTCCCTGCAGCGTGGGACGCTCGAAGCCCTTTAGGTCGCTGACCGAGGTGCCGACGTTGTCGATACCGCAGAAGTAGAAGTAATGAGTCGTCGGGTCATAGGAGCTGGGCGGCCAGTTGACCGCCATCTGCGGCCGATAGACCACGGGCTTATCCCAGAACGGTGTGAAGATGCGGCCGCCGTTGGGCAATTTGCCGTCCGGGCCGGCGAACCCTTCAGGGGCAATGTCCACGGACTGGGGAAATACGGGATCGCCGACCGGATAGGGTTGAGTGGCTGCGGTGTGCTGGCGCGGTTCCTGCGGTACCGGTTTCTCCTCGATGCCGAGGATCGGCTTGCCGGTTACGCGATCGAGAATGTAAACCCAGCCCGTCTTGGAGACTTCCGCCAGTCCCTTGCGGGCGATCCCTTTGTAATTCGCGTCAAACAGGATGACCGGGTTCGGGGAATCGTAGTCCCAGATGTCGTGATGCACCTGCTGGAAGTGCCAGCGGTACTTGCCGGTTTTAACGTCGAGGGCGACGATCGAGGCGGTGAAGAGGTTGTTGCCGGGGCGGCCCGATCCATTGAAGCTGTCGCCGGCGTTGCCCGTCGAGAAATAAATCATGCCCAGGTCCGGATCGACGGCCGGAGTCTGCCAGATGGCCCCGCCGCCGAATTTCCAGAAGTCGTTGTCGGACGGCCAGGTCTCGCTGCCGAACTCGCCCGGTGCCGGAATCGTATAGAAGGTCCAACGCAGCTTGCCGGTCCGGGCGTCGAGGGCCTTGAGGCTGGCGCGAATTCCCATATCGCCACCGCCCATGCCGACGATGACCATGCCGTCGTAGTACAGGGGTGCGGCGACTATGCTGTAGCCTTTGAGCGGATCCTCGACCTCATTCGTCCACAGAACCTTGCCGGTTTTCTGATCGAGCGCCACGACCTGTGCGTCGAGTCTGCCGACGAATACTTTGCCGTCCCCGATGGCAACACCGCGGCTCATCCAGCCACAGCACACCTTAACCCGGGAGGCTTCGAGCCTGGCTTCGTAATTCCAGAGGATTTTCCCAGTCTCTACGCTTACCGCGAATACGTCGTCGGCTCCCGTCACCATGTAGAGCACGCCGTCGTACATGAGCGGCTGCCCCTGGCCGGAGTACTGGGCGCCCAATCCGGAACCGTTCAAGTGAGTGCGCCAGACGGCCTTTACATCCTTGATGTTGTCGCGGTTGATCTGAGTCAACTGCGAATAACGGCTGTTGGAGAGCGTGCCCCCATTGGTCACCCAGCCTGTCGTGGGTAACGCGGCCAGTTGCTGTGCTGAGAAGGGCGGGGCAGGTTTGATGGACTCGGCCGGGGACTGCGCCCCGGCCGCTAGCGGGATCAGAGTGGCGAGGATCAAGGCGGTCAGCCCTGAGGAGCCACGGCCGACACGACACGCATTTTTCAGCATCGCACTGGACTCCCCCGAATTTTGCGCAGGTCATTCCTCATTTGACCGTGCGCGAACCGCGCACCGTACGCTGTCCGTCGCAGGACGGACAGCGTACGGCCATCGCCTCAATACTTCGACAGTCTCGTCTCCTGCGACGTCATGAACTCCAGCAGCGCCGGCTTGCCGGCCTGGGTCTGAGCGATGCCGCGCTTGATGGCAGGCACGATCTGGTCGATGGCCGTGACGCGCTCGCCATAGCCGCCGAGCGCTTTTGCAAGCTCCGAATAGTTGCCCGAGATGTCCGTCGCGCGGTACTTCTCCGTCGCCTTCGGCATGACGTTCAGTTCGATTGCCATCGAATTGTTGTTCAGCAGGATCGACAGGATCGGCAGCCGTTCACGGACCGCCGTCTCGAAGTCCATGCCGGTAAAGCCGATTGCGGCGTCTCCCCAGACGTTGATGCACAGCTTCTCGGGGTGCACGAGCTTGGCGCCCATGGCCAGACCAAGACCGTAGCCGAGCTGAGTCGTCTTTCCCCAGCCGATATAGGTCAACGGCTTCGTGGTTTTCCAGAAAGGCATGAGCTGATCGCGCGGGCTGCCCGCGTCGTGCGTGATGATCGTTTCGGACACGTCGACCGTATGCTGCAGATCCCAAAGCACACGGTACGGGGTCATCGGGGTCTCGTTGGAGGTCAGGCGCGGCCTCCATTCCTGCATCCATTCAGCCTCGACGGCCTGGATCTCGGCGACCACACTCGTGGCATCGCGACGCGTGGTGACCTTCTTGCGGCATTCCTCGATCATCGCGCGCAGCACGAGCTGCGCATCGCCGATCAGCGCATGCCTGCACTCGACGTTCTTGTTGATGTCGACCGGATCGACGGTCGAATGAATGATGGTCTTGTCCTTGGGAATGGCGATCGCAAACGGCGATTCCGTGAAGCTGCAGCCGATACCGAAAATGACGTCCGCGCTCTTGAGGAAGTGCGGCACGGCCTTCGGATGCGCGTTGCCGCCTGAGCCCAGCGCCAGCGGGTGAGTCTCGTCGAACGAGCTCTTGCCCGGCAGGCTGGTGCAGACGGGGATCGCCAGCAACTCGGCGAGTTCCTGCAGTTCTTTGTACGCTTCGGCCCAGTGCACGCCCTGTCCGGAATACAGCACGGGGCGCTTCGCGCCGAGCAGGGCTTCAGCGGCCTTCTTCACGGCTTCCGGATCCGGACCCGAGCGGGTGCGAACGACCGGCGTGTAATTCAGCGGCTCCGGGACTTCGTCGTCGAACGCGTCGTACGGAATCTCCACAACGACCGGTTGCGGTCGGCCGTTGCGCAGCTGCGTGAAGGCGCGGCGGAAGATGTTGGGGACCTCGGCGCCGATCGTGACCGGCTCGGCATGCTTCGACACGCCCGCCATCTGCAGCGTCGAGTTGAAATTGAAGGGGACGTGCGCCAGGCGGCGCGGATAGCCCGCCGGCAGTACGAGCACAGGCACGGAGTCTCCGTAAGCCTGGGCAACTCCGCCGTATGCGTTTTCGGCGCCGGGGCCGTGTTGCATGCAGAACGCACCCATCAGTTTGCCGCGCGTGAGGCGCGAGACTGCGTCAGCCATGTGCAGGCCGATGCGCTCCTGGCGGACGATGACGGTGCGGATGTCGGCAATCGCTGCCGCTTCCAATAGTGCATTGCGGGGATATCCAAAAAGAACATCCACTTTCTCTCGCTTCAGAATCTCCGCAATCGCGGCAGAGGCTTTCACTCGTATGGTCTCCCGTTGAACTTGATTTTTTGTGCCCAGCCATCCCCTGGCCGGCACTGAGTAAGCCTTCCACTATGCCTGGATTGCCCACCCTTTGGGCAGCCGCTAGGTGGCCAAAGGAGCTTCACTGCACAGGAAAAGATGAGGGTTGGGGAGCTGCCCGCTCCGCGTGCTCGCGCAGGATGCGGCCGTCGTAACGGTGTAAAAACAGGCAGCCGATGAGACAAAGCAGGGCGCAACCTGACATATACCAGCCCGGGGATGCCGGCGAGCCGGTCGAGGCGACCAGTGCTGTCGCGGCCAGCGGGGCGATGCCACTGAAAATGGAAAAAGCCAGGTTGAACGACACGGCCACGCCGCTGAAGCGGATGCGGGTCGGAAACAGGTCCGCCGCAACGGCGCTCATCGGGCCGTTGACCAGCGATGCGACGAGACCGGCCCCTGCGAACAGCCACAGAAGGCCGAAGCTGCGGTTATTGACAGCCTCGAAGAACGGGACGCTCAGCAGGGTCAGCAGGAGGGCGCCCACGCCCAGGATCCAGCGGCGTGGAACGCGATCGCCCAGCCATGCCGCAGTGAGCAGGCCGAACGACAACACGACGAGGCACACGTTCTGCGCCTGAATCGCTTCACTCGCGGTGTAGCCCATTACGCGTGGCAGAAACGCCGGCATTGCGAAGAGGAGGCCGTTGAAGCCGGCGGTGGCGATCATCGAGGAAACGCCCACGATGACGGAGGCGGGCTGTGAACGCATCAGCTCGATGAAGGGGCGTTTCGCCTTGCCTTCCTTCATCTGCTTGAACTCCCGCGTCTCTTCCAGCGACAGGCGCAGGTAGAAGCTGACGAAGCCCAGCAGGCCGCCGACGAGGAAGCCGATACGCCAGCCGAACTGATTGATCTGGGGCTCGCTCAGCGTCTCGTGGATGCCGAGGCTCAGCAGCGAGGCCAGCGCCACCCCTGAATTGACACAGAAGAAGATGAACCCGGCGGCGAAGCCGGCGGTCTTGGGGGCGGTTTCAACCACATAGGTAATGGCGCCGGGAAGCTCTCCGCCCAGGCAGAAGCCCTGCAGCACGCGCAGGCAGACCATCAGTACCGAGGCCGTCATTCCCCAGGACGCATACGTGGGCAGCAGGCCCATCGACACGGTCGACAGCGACATCAGCAGCATCGCCGTAATGAAGACCTTGCGCCGTCCGTACTTGTCGCCGAAGTGGCTGAAAATCACCCCGCCCAGCGGCCGGGCCAGGTAGCCCACCGCAAATACCCCGAAGGAAAACATCAGCGAAGTCAATGGGTTGGAAGCGGGGAAAAAGGCCGAGCCGATGTACTGCGCGAACATGCTGTACACGACGAAGTCATAGAATTCGAGCGCAAGCAGTGGCGGGTGATCATTCTGTCCAGCTTGGGCGGAGCGCTCGAATTCTATGACTTC
>FTJL01008812.1_pt1 | contig 13034 bp, 11 predicted proteins | sample 1658551 | NCBI WGS metagenome assembly FTJL01 (sample SAMEA3914835, study PRJEB12502) | metagenome | biome: forest; material: soil | place: Canada | collected 2011-07-03 | depth 0.3 m
CCGACTCCTCCGGATTGGTCATCACCGCACTCTCGGTGAGCTCGACCTCCAGACAGCAGGCCGGCAGGTTGGCCTCTTCCAGCGCCGAGCGGATGATTTCCACCAGGTTCTGATGGCGAAACTGGGTAGCCGAAATATTCACCGCCACCCGAATCGGCGCAGACTGCTGCAGCCGCCAGGCGCTCGCCTGCCGGCACGCCTCGCGCAGCACCCATTCGCCCAGCGGAATCATCAACCCGGTCTCTTCGGCCAGCGGAATAAACGAGGTCGGACCAATCACGCCCTTCACCGGGTGTCGCCAGCGCAGCAGCGCTTCGAGAGTCACGGGGTTGCCGGACTGCGTGTCCAGCTGCGGCTGGTACCACAGCTCGAATTCGCGGGCACCCAGCGCGCGTCGCAGATCATTCTCGAGGGCCAGACGCTCCTGCATCGAGTCAGTCATCGCCGCCTCGAAGAATCTTGCATCGTTACCGCCCGCCTTCTTCACGACTGACAAAGCAGCTTCGGCATGCGAAAGCAGGTCATCCACGCGCCGGCCGTCATCCGGCCAGACACTCACCCCGACGCTGGGACGCACGTGCACTTCCGAGCCGTTGACCCATATCGGCTCCTCCAGGACGCCGCGAATCTCGGCCAGCAGCATTTCCGCTTCAAAACGGGCCGCGACGTTATCGATGAGGATGCCGAACTCGTCGCTTCCGAGCCGCGCCAGCACGGCACGTGAGCCGATCTGGGCCGCCACCCGACGCGCCACTTCCGTCAGCAGATAGTCGCCGGCCCCGTGCCCCAAGGAATGATTCAGCGAGCTGAAACGATCCAGGTCGAGCACGGCGACGGCAATCGCCCGTTCCGGCCGGCCGATGTCGGCCACCGCCTGAGTGAGTCGCTCCTTGAACAGCAGCCAGTTGGGCAGTCCGGTCAGTGAGTCATGCGTCGCCTGGTACTGCAGGCGCGCGTGAACTTCCTCCAGTTCGCGGGCGTACTGCCTGGAGCGAAGCTGAAGCTTGCGCTTGGAAATGAGAGTTACCCGGAAGACGGTCACCGCGGCCAGTAGCGCTACGATGCCGACCGTCCAGGCATCGATTGCCACGTAGGTCATAAGCCGCGAGGGTAGCGACTGTTGCCAATCAGAGGCATCGCCACCATTGCGTAGTCGGGTCGGGGAAACCCTGTATGACCGCCTTAAACCTGTCGATCGCGTCACACGTCGATGATCTTATTCCGCACCGCGTAGCGAACCAGGTCGGACAGCGAGCTGAATTGCATTTTGCGCATGATATTGCTGCGGTGCGTCTCGGCGGTCTTGACGCTTATGGACAGCACCCGCGCCACCTCCTTGTTGCTGCGCCCCTCGGCTAACAGCTGCACAATCTCGCGCTCCCGGGTGGATAGAGTCGGAATCCCGTCCGTATTGTCGGGGCTGCGCAAATAGCCCTCGAGCACGAGAGCGGCCACTTTCGAGGTGAAGTAGGGCCGCCCGTCCAGCAGTGCTTCGACAGCGCTGACGAGGCTGCGGCCCGCATCGGACTTCAGGACGTAGCCACGCGCGCCGGCGCTAAGTACTTCCCGGATCAACTGTTCCGACTCGTGGGCCGTCAGAATCAGTACGCTGGTGGTCACCTGAGTCGCCTGAATCTGCCGCGTCGCATCCAGCCCGTTCAACTGCGGCATCGTCAGATCGAGGATGGCGATATCGGGCTTGTGTAAAACCACCTGCTCCACGGCCTCGCGGCCGTTCGCCGCTTCGGACACCACCGTCCAGCCCTTGACCTCGGCGAGTGTCGCTACCAGTCCGCGTCGTACCAATTCGTGATCGTCCGCAATCACGATTCTTGCGGGTTTCACTTTAGCTATGCGCTCTGCTGCTGTGGCCACGGGTGAATGGACATAGTCGCGCAAATGCGCGTGCCCGTGCCGGTGGACTCGAACGTAAAGGTCCCTCCGACCTGGCGAATGCGTTCCCGCATGCCGGTCAGTCCGACTCCCAACGGAGGCGCGGCCCCACCCATTCGGGAGTCATCGGGTGCGGCGATTCCGCGGCCCCCGTCTTCCACTTCCAGCCGGATCGCAAGGACCGTCGTCGTCAACTTCAGCGACACCCACGGACTGTCCGAGTGCCGCTGCGCATTGGTCAAAGCCTCCTGCGCGATTCGAAACAAGGTCAGCTCCTCCTCCGGCCGCAGACGCGCGATCGAATTCGGCAGGTCCAGGCGGACTTCAATTCCACCGCGGCTGCGCAAACCGTCCGCGAGCCAGCGCAGCGCGCTGACCAGGCCGAGCTCATCGAGCAGCGGCGGATGGAGGAGGTACGAGGCTGTGCGAATTTCCGCGGAGCACTGGCTCGCCAGCCGCAAACACTCCGCCAGCAGATCGCGTTGTTCCGCCGGCAGCGATCGCAATCGGTCCTCGAGCCGCGCCAGATCCAGCTCCAGCGCAGCCAGAGTCTGGCCGGTCGAATCGTGCAGGTCGCGTCCGATCCGGCGCCGCTCCTCATCCTGGCTGCGCATCAACTCGCCGGCCAGGACGCGCAGATCCCCCAGGGCCTGTTCTCTTTGCGAATCCAACAGCGCCTGCGCGATCTGATCCGCAACAGCGCTGGCGAAATTCGCCTCATCCGCCTGCCACGCACGCGCCGCTTCCAGCTGGTCGAACGAGACGACGCCCGCCAACTCGCCGGAAATGCGGATAGCCGCCGCGATTATGGATTTCGCCGCGGGCATCATCAACTGGCCTTGCGCGATCTCCCGTAAACGTGGATCAGCGCCGAGGTGCTGGGCCTCGATGACCCGCTGATTGCGCAGGGTTTCCAGGTACAGGGAGAAGCGGCTCGACGGCAAGGCCACCCGATCGCGATTCTTCGACAAACCCCGCTCGTGAACCTCCGTGCAGCGCAGAGTATGCGAGGCCTCGTCCAGCAGCCAGATGGCGACTCGATCCACACCGAGTACGTCGGCGGAGCCAACACAGACAGCACGCAGAGCGGTTGCGAGATTGCTGCTGCCGCTGCCGTCCCGGCTCGCAAACCGCAGGAGCGCCTCAGACTGCTTGCGGGTTCGATCCGCACGCGCCGCATCCGCAGCTTCACGACGTTTTCGGGCGGTCACGTCGTGAAATACGCCTTGTACAGCAGGCGCGCCGGCATACGTGATTCGCAGGCACTGCATTTCGACCCACAGCAAGCTCCCGTCCATGCGCCGTATGCGCGTCTCCCGGGGCTCGGTCGCGGCGCCTTCCTCAAGCACCCCGCGCGTACGCATCGCAAAAATCTCGCGATCCTCTTCAACCAGAAACGAAAGCGCCGCACGTCCCGCCAACGCCTCATAGGAATCGGCACCGAGAAACTTCAGGCCCGCGCTGTTGACGAACAGCAGTTCCTCGCCGCGATGTACGAAAACCGCTTCCGGCAAGGCATCGACCAGGGCTCGATAGCGATGCTCGCTCTCCTTCAGCTCCCGCTCGGCGCGCTTACGCACAGTGAGGTCGTGGACGACTGCCAGCGCGAGTGTCGTCCCGCCGGCACTCAGGCTTGTCAGGTCCACTTCGGCCGGAAATGTCTCCCCGGTGTCGAGTCTCTTGTGCGTCCACTCGAACGTGGTTCCGCTTTTACGCAGGGCCTCATCGATCCGATCCTGCGCCGCTAATTCCGAACGCCGACCGTCAGCCTGCAGTTCCGGCGACAGCTCCCAGGGAGTCATGCCGACGGCCGCGTGATGATCCTTGAGCCCGAACATCCGGCCGACCGTCTCGTTGGCATCGACGAACCGACTGCCCTCCAGCAGCATCGCGCTGAAGGCAGCGTTGTTGAATAGCGCCCTGTAATGCATCTCCCGTCGGAACAACTTACGAACGTAGTGCGCCAGGATCGCCGTCAGGATGATCAGCAACAGGCTGGCCACGGCAACCACCCAGAGCGTCGTTCGGGTGCGATCCTTCCAGGGAGCGAGAATCGAATCCACGGAGCGCGCCGCTACCATCGCCAGGGGGTAACCAGCCACGTGACCGTAGGAAAAGAGCATGCGGGAACCGAGCGCCGGAGCGAAGCCTTCGACGACACCGGAATCTGAAGCGGCCTTCAGGTGTTCCATCAGCGTGGGCGATGAGATGTCACCTTCGCGAGCCCGCCAGCCTTGCACCAGGCCCGTCATATGAACCAGAACCGGGCCGTTCGCGGGCAACAGCGCCAGCGCCGTCTGGCTCTTGCCCGTTCGGTCCTGCAACGACTCATAACCCTTGAAGTTGACCAGCACCCCGGCCCAGATTCCGCGCTCGCCGTCGGACTGCAGATGGCGCGCGACGGGAATGACCGAAGCGGCCGGATCGTCGGGATCCGCCATGGGCTGGCCGACCCAATTCTCGCTCCCCGCCGAAGCGGGCAGTGTCGCGAACCATTGCGGCAGCAGGTTACTGGACTCGTACTCGCCGCCCCGCCCGCTTCGGGCGTAGCGCGCCGGACCCGCCAGAAAGACGGAACGAACGTATTTTCGGGGGGCCAGACTCTTTGCCAGCGTTGCGGATAAGACCGGGTCTTGCACGCTGCTTAAGCCGCCAACCGACTGCAGCTCACGTGCCCCGGTGACCGCCTCGCCAACACCATCGTTCACCATGGCCAGCATTTCGATCTGCAGTGCCGTAGTCAGGGTGTGCAAACGAGCGCGCTCGGCCGCAAGCGTGTCATCGTGGTCGGTACGGATTCTGAGCGCGCAGTACGCCCAACCGATGGCCAGAACCAGGGTGGCGTACGCGACGAGAGACCAGCCCAGCGAGGGCCGGATCAGCAATCGCGCCGCCCCGGAGCGGGCTGCGGAGATCGGACGGTCAGGAACCGGATCGGCGCGCGGCACGGGAGCCCCCTGAAACGTTCGCGGCCGGCCAGGTGCGGCCGGCGAGGTGCGGTAGGCCGGCTGATCTGCCCGCAGCCTAGCTACTGGGACATTGGTCTGCCCGCAGCCTAGCCATTGCGACATTGGTCTGCGGGTAGTTTGCTGTAAAGCCGCGTGCGAGGCCAGACTTCCTTGTCCCGGCTACGCTGTGCGCTCTGTGCAGATGATCAGTCCGGCAGCGAATTGTCCCAGCTTAACAAGGCTTCCGAGTTGTCGCGCGACGCGCCCAGAGTCTCCCTCGCCAGCGCGTAGCGCTCGCTGACGAGACGGGTCATCGGAGCATCCAGCTTGACCTCGCGCGCCAGATCCGCGGCGATCTTGACGTCCTTGGCCAGCAACCCCAGGGCGAAGCCGGTGGCGAACTTGCGGTCCACCACGTGCTCCTTCATGACCACTTCGGTGTTGAAGTTACGGCCGGTGGAGACGTTGATGATGTCGAGAATGCGGTGTTCGTCCAATCCGAAGCGGCGCCCCACGAGCAGCGCCTCGGCGGCAGCCGAGTAACACGCCGCCGCCACGAAGTTGTTGAGCGCCTTCATGGCGTGGCCGGTCCCCAATCCGCCGGTCTCGAACACGCGGTTCCCCATGCATAGCAGGACGGGCTTCGCACGTTCCATGGCCGCCGCATCGTCACCACCCATCATGATCGTGAGCGTACCGGTTTTGGCGCGTGGGACGGCACCCGATACGGGCGCATCGACCAGCACGACCTGGTGTTTGGACAGCTCTGCGCCCAGGGCCCGGGTACCGGTGGGTTCGGAAGAGCTCATGTCGATGACAAGCGTGCCCGGCGCGAGGTGGCGCGCCACTCCGCCGTTGGGATCCAACAGCACCGAGCGAACTATCGCGCCCGTTGGCAACATAGTGACCAGGTAGTCGACGTTCTTCAGATCGGCAGGAGCGCTCGCCGCCTTGCCGCCTTGAGTTGCGACAAACCCGGCACAGCGTGCCGGATCGCTGTCGTAAACGGTTACGTCGTGTCCGGCCTTCAGGATATTCGTGGCCATGGGCCAGCCCATGTTGCCGATGCCGATGAATCCGACCTTCATTGCGCTTACTCCTTCGCCGGCAGCGCGTCCGCCGCTGCGTTGAACGCCTCTACGCCCGCGGGAATGCCCGCATACACCGCAGTGTGGAGCAGGATTTCCCGGATCTCCTCGGGTGTAACGCCGTTGGCCAGCGCCCCCCGCACATGGTTTTTCAACTGATTGGGCCGGACCAGTGCGGTCAGTGCCGCAAGCGTGATCATGCTGCGGGTTTTGCGATCCAGGCCCGGTCGCGTCCAGGTCTCACCGAAGCAGTAGCGGGTCACGACGTCCTCGAAGGGACGGTTGAAATCGGTCGCCGCGGCAACTCTCTGTTCCGCCCCTGCCGGCCCGAACATGTCGCGCCGGACCTGCATGCCGGCTTTGTAGGAAGCGTCCTGATCAGTCATCGCAAGATCTCCTTAGGCATTTCAGTTCACGTGAGTTGAGTACGCCTGCCCGGGCATCACACCGGGAACCTTCAGGCGGATTCGATAAAGCGCCGTGCAGGCGGTGACGTACAGGCTTTTGCCGTCGGCATCGCCGTCCGGCGCCAGCAGTTCGTCCAGCGCGGGATCCACTCTGAGGATGCCGAACGGTCGCTCCACAAGGGGAGTCGGCGGATTTTGCGCGTTCCCGTAGCGGGGCAGGCCGGCAACCAGCAGCGACGGGGCCAGAATCCGCATTGTGAGCTTTATGTTAATCAAAAGATTCTCCGCGGCGCAGCAACTGTTCCGGGCACCGGGGGTCAACCGAATGGCGTCACATCCGTTTAGGATATACGCCGCACCGGCTCCCGTATGAACCGGTCACCGCTCGAGGCCAAGACCATGATCAAGCAAATAGCTCATACCTGCGCAATTGCCGTCGTGACCGTCTACGGGCTGGCTGGCTGTGCGCTCACGGTCAGGTCGGACGTGAATACAGCTTTGATCAGCAAGGTCCAATGCCGCACCTTTTCCTGGGCTGGAGCCTTCCAGACCGATAGCCCGGCCCGCAGCAATATCGCCAATCCCGTGAACGAAAGCCGCCTGAGGGCCGCCATTACGGCGCATCTGCAGTCGGCCGGCATGCAGTTGACCCCGAGCAATCCGGATTGCCTGGTGGGCTATGGAATCGGTGCCCACAACGTTATCGAAGGCGCCTACCCCGTGGGATGGGTGGGTGGCGGCTTCGGATACCGGCGAGGCTGGGGCGCCTTCGGCGGAGGCTTCGGATGGGACGGTCCGTACGTGTCCCGCGAAGGCATCGTCGGCGTAGACCTCTATGAAGCCAAAACGCGTGAACCGCTGTGGCACGCAACCGCCAACCAGGATCTCACCGGTGAAACAGGTGAGAAGGCCGACAAGAAGATCAACGACGCGGTCGACGCGATTTTCAAGAAGTACCCGCACTGACGCGACGGCGCAGGCCGCCAGGCGTCACATCCTGTCGGGACTGGCAACTCCAAGTAGCCCGAACACGATCTGCAGCTGTTTGAGCGTCGCCGCAGCCAGCGCCAGCCGGGAGCCGCGGATCGCCTGCTGCGCCTCCTGCAGAATGGGGCAGTTGTTGTAGAAGCCCGAAAAACTGTGGGCCAGCGCAAAAGCATGCTCTGCCAGAAAATGCGGAGCGCGCTTGTCGTAAGCTGCTGTCAGTGCCGCATCGAACGCATCCAACTCGAGCGCCAACGCCCGCTCATCCGGCTGTTCAATCCGGATCGGGCCGGCCGTCACGCCTTGTTCGTCGGCCTTGCGCAGGATCGACTTGATGCGCACGGCCGCATACAGCAGGTAGGGGCCTGTTTTACCTTCGAAGCTCATGAAGCGGTCCAGGTCGAATACATACGACGTGCCGCGGAAGTTGAGCAGGTCCGCCAGCTTCAACGCCGCGATCGCGACTTTGTCGGCGACATCCTCGAACTGTGCCGGCGTCAGGTCACTGCCGATCTTCGCTTCCCGCAGCCGCGTGAGCGCCTTCTCGCGCGCCATGCCGATGAGGTCACTTAACTTCAACACGCCGCCCGCGCGGGTCTTGAACGGCTTGCCGTCCGGAGCGTTCATCGTGCCGAAGCCAATGTGCTCCAACGCGTCCGCCTGCACCCAACCTGCGAGCTGCGCGGCCCGAAACACCTGCACGAAGTGATCGGCCTGGCGCTGATCGACCACGTAGAGATACAGATCAGGGTCGATCTGCCGCTCCCGTTGCACGATGGTCGCGAGGTCCGTCGTGCCATACATCGCTGACCCTTCGGACGAGATGACGAGCAACGGCGGGATATCCCGTTTATCGTCGGCGCGCGCGACACGAAGTACCTGCGCACCCTGGTCGTGTTCGAGGAGCTTGAGGCGTCTGAGCTCCTCAAGCATGCCGGGAATGAACGGATCGGCGTCGCTCTCGCCGTTCCACAGATCAAAGTCGATTCCCAGCGCGGCGAATTCGCGCTTCAGGGCGACCATCGAGACGTCATGCATCGCCCGCCAGATCCGGCGATGAGCGTCCTCGCCCGATTGCAACGCGAGAGTGGCCTTGCGCGCCCGATCCCGGAATGCCTCATCCTCCTTGGCGCGTTGCGCGGCAGCCGGGTACATCCGATCCAGATCTTCCAGCACCAGCTCGCGTAGCCGCGCATCGACCTTGGCAACGTCAGCCAGGCCGCCCAGCTCGTCTTCAAACGCGACGATCAGCAGGCCCATCTGGAAGCCCCAATCGCCAAAGTGCGCGTCGCCCCAGACCTCGTCGCCCCGGAAGCGGAAAATACGCTTCAGGCTCTCACCGATAATCGATGCGCGCAGATGTCCGACGTGCATCGGTTTGGCGACGTTCGGGCCACCATAGTCGACGAGAACGCGACGCTTGTGCTGCACGACACTCGCGCCGGCACGCGAATCATCGCCGATCTGCTGGGTACGCTGCGAGAGCGCCTCGGCGGTCACGCGATAGTTCAGAAATCCCGGCCCGGCAATCGTCGGACGGGCGGCGAGCTCGAGGGCCGTCCACCGATCCGCCACCTCATTGGCCAGCTCCTGCGGCTTGCGGCCCAGCGCCTTGGCCGCCGCGAGCGCGCCATTACACTGGAAATCGGACAGATCGGGTCGGTCCGAGCGGCGCACGGTGGCATATTTTGCGTCGAGCGCCAGCTCGGCAAAAGCCGCGACGGTCGCATTGTTCAATTGGCGAGCAAGATCTTGCATGATCGGTGCAGAAAGGCAGCTTACGACGCGGTGAGTATAAAGTGCCCCGGCGGCGGCTGCGCCTGCAGTTCTTAAGCGGACCGTTGTGCCCCGCCACCCCTGATCGGACGAATCTCATGAAAATCAAAGCCAAGCATTTCCGGGTGCGGGACGGCGCGTCAGTGGATCTGAGCAAATGGCCGACCCGCCCGAATCTGCCCAGCGGCACCGTCGAGAAAACCAAGCAGATTCTCGGGGAAAACGTCGAGCAACTCAGTGCGCAACAGCAGCTGCTCTATGCGTCCAACCGCTACGCGTTGTTGCTGATCTTCCAGGCCATGGATGCGGCGGGCAAGGACGGCGTCATCAAGCACGTGATGTCCGGCGTTAACCCGCAAGGATGCCAGGTGTTCAGTTTCAAACATCCCAGCGCCAGTGAACTGCAGCACGACTTCCTGTGGCGCACCACGCGCGACCTGCCCGAGCGCGGCCGGATAGGCATATTCAATCGATCCTATTACGAGGAAGTGCTGATCGCCCGAGTGCATCGCAGCGTCCTGGTCAGCGAGGAAATACCCGACCTCCCCACCGACGACCGCGAGGTCTGGCGCGAACGCTACCGATCGATCAACGGTCTGGAGCGCCACCTGCACGCCAACGGCACCCGCATCCTGAAGTTCTTTCTGCACATCTCGAAGGAGGAGCAACGCAAGCGTTTTCTGGAACGCATCGATGATCCGCGCAAGAACTGGAAATTCGCTCCAGACGATATCAAGGAGAGGGGTTTCTGGAAGCAGTACATGAAAGCCTATGAACAATGCCTGAGCCACACCAGCTCGCCGCATTCGCCGTGGCATGTGATCCCGGCCGACAACAAGGAAGCTGCCCGGGCCATCGTTTCAACGATAGTTCTTGAGACGCTGGCAGGATTGAAGCTCGAGTACCCGCAGGTGAGCGCACAACGCCGCAAGGAACTGCTGGCGATCCGCAAGCAACTCGCTCGCTGAATTTGACCCGCAGGCATGCGCGCGGATGCGCACGGTCCTACACCGTACGGACTACCGTGAGACGGACCCGCGGGAGCGGTATTCCAGCACGCCCAAAAAATGCCTGAGTTTCTGCAGCAACGCGCAACCTGTCGGAGTCGGCGCAAATGCCCGGCAACTGTAACTTAGGCACTAAAGCAGTTGCGCGCCAGGACGCCGAGGTTAGAATTTATGAGCATGAAAATCGCGACGGCAGAAATTCTCATCGAGAAGGCTCATTTCGAGCCGCAGGTGGCTGTCGCCGTCGCGCAGGCCATGGACGAAGCCATGGAGGGCAAGGTCCGCGAGACGCCCTGGGTCACCGTGCCGATTCTGGATGCGCGGCTGGCCGAACTGAAGAGCGAGATCAGGGCAGAGCTAGGCGAGATTAGAGCGGAGCTACATGGGAAGGTGGGTGAGCTACTGCGTCACCTGTATGGGGCCTCCCTGAGCCTGTTCGGGCTGCTGGTTGGCGTCGTCTACTTCCTCCTGCTGCATGTGCGGCCGCGTTAGATCCCTTAAGCGTCTATGGTTGCGTTGCTCTCGCTGCTGATCTGGGTGTATCTCGTCTTCGCGCGCGGACGATTCTGGTCATCGGATCCACAATTGCCGCCGGCGGTTCCGCCGGAATTTCCGGATGTGGATATCGTCGTCCCGGCGCGCGATGAAGCCGCCACTATAGAGCCGGTGATCGCATCCCTGCTCGCCCAGGACTACGCCGGCCAGTTTTGCATTACGCTGGTCGACGACAACTCCACCGACGGCACGGCGACCCTGGCCGGCACTTCACCTCGCCTGCGCATTCTGTCCGGTCAGGCCAAACCGCCAGGTTGGTCCGGAAAACTGTGGGCAGTGAGCCAAGGCATCGCGGGCGGTACCGCACCCGTATTGCTGCTCACCGACGCCGATATCGTGCACGATCCAGCGCATCTCTCGTCATTGATGTCCCGGCTGTTGCAGCCTCGCGTCGAGATGGTCAGCGAGATGGTGCGACTGAACTGCACCAGCTTCGCAGAGCGGGCTTTGGTGCCGGCGTTTGTTTATTTTTTTCAGATGCTGTACCCGTTCGCCAGGGTGAACGATCCGCATTCGTCCGTTGCCGCCGCGGCCGGGGGCACCGTGTTGATTCGTCGTGACACGCTTGAGCGGATCGGCGGAATCGAAGCCATCAAGGGCGCTCTGATCGATGACGTGACTCTGGCCCAGGCGGTGAAGCCCCTGGGCCCGATCTATCTGGGTCATTCGGGGCTGGCGCGCTCCGTTCGTCCGTACCCGTATTTTCACGACGTCTGGGACATGATCTCGCGCACGGCGTTTACGCAATTGCGCCATTCGGCCGCGCTTCTGGCAGCTACATTGATCGGTCTTACCGTCGTGTGGCTGGTGCCGGTGTGGGAAATACTTTTCGGCCGCGGCTGGCGCCTCGCCACAGGACTTGCGGCCTTCGGCCTTGCCGCCCTCAGCTACATGCCGACGCTTGCACGTTACGGTCGCAGCAAATTCTGGTCGCTGGCGCTGCCGTTGATTGCGCTCTTCTACATGGCCGCAACCGTATCCTCAGCGTTGAATCATTGGTTCGATCGTGGCGTCAGCTGGAAACGGCGTGCGTACGGTGCCGAACGCTGAAGTCAGCATTCGCAAAAAGCCAACACGGCGACACACCCGCTGCCGGTTTGAGCTGCACTGCACGCGGCAGCTCAGTGCCGGCGAAAGCCCAATCGGGACAGTTCTTCCCACATCGCGTTGACTCGCTCCCGAAACTCGTCCTCGGACAGCAACGTCGCGCGGACAAAGCTCGCCACGGGCAAGGGGCGCCCGCCCGGAACATCCCAGGCCTTGCATTCCAGATCCGGAGCCAGGGTCACGGGTGTCCCCTCCAGGTCTCCAAACTGCATGACATTGACGAACATTGCGCACCTCCTGTGCTGCATCGTTGGGGGCGTTCCCCTGAAATCAACTGCTCGCCGGCTCATGAATTCTCGCAAATCACGGCAGCGTGGATTACATTGCCCGAACAAAATCAACTCAGCTGAAGAGGGGGCGCCATGGGCGCGATCTGCTGGCTGGCCGGCAAGGACCATTGAGCGACGTGCTTCAAATGAGCGCTGGCCGCTCTGCCCGCTCGCTGCTCGTCGCCTGCATCGTATTCGTGCTCACGGCCCTGGCTGCAGCCAGCCTGGTCGCCGGAATCCAACGGGACCGGTTGCAGCATGAAAGGACACTGATCGGCGGCTACGCCAAGGATCACGCAGAACACATCGGGGTGTACATAGCGCGGGCGTTGTCGGCCACTTACGCTCTCGCGACGCTGGTGCGAGTCGGCAACGGCTCTATCCCCAACTTCGATGACGTGGCCGCGCAGATGCTCCCGCTCTACCCTGGCGCATCCGAGCTGGCCTTGGCCGCCGGAGGCAAGATTCAGTCCGTGGCGCCGCTGCGCGGCAACGAAAAGGCAATTGGCCTGGACATCCTGAGCGACCCGGCACAGGGAGCGGAGGCAGCGCTCAGCAGAGAGTCCGGGCAATTGACGCTGACGGGCCCCCTGGACCTGGTGCAGGGCGGCCTTGCACTGGTCGGACGGCTGCCGGTGTCCCTGGGCGACGCTGCGGGCCAACCCCAGTTCTGGGGCTTCACCGAAGTGGTGATGCGTCTGCCGCAGGCATTGGCTCCCGCGCAGCTCTCCCAGCTGACTGCACGAGGGTATGACTATCAGCTCTGGCGCATCCAGCCCCAGACAGGCAAGAAACAACTCATTGACGTGTCCTCCAACGCCCGGCTGACCGATCCGGTGGAGGAGACCCTGCAGGTGCCCAACGGGATCTGGACCCTCAGCATCGCGCCGGTGAGAGGCTGGGGCGATCCGGTCGGACTGACGCTTCGAGGCGGGATTGGCCTCGTGTTCAGTCTGCTGTTGGCCTACGTGACGAAACTGCTGCTCGACCTGCAGGCCCG
>FTJL01000301.1_pt1 | contig 13023 bp, 10 predicted proteins | sample 1658551 | NCBI WGS metagenome assembly FTJL01 (sample SAMEA3914835, study PRJEB12502) | metagenome | biome: forest; material: soil | place: Canada | collected 2011-07-03 | depth 0.3 m
GAGAAAGTAGCTCGGCACATAGTTGTAGGGCACAACGCGGTAGCCGTACGCGGCGAGATTTGGTGGCAGAGTACCGCTCAACGTTTGCTGATAAAGCGTTCCCTGCGCGGGTGTCACACCGAGATAGTCCATCACGCCGTGGCTGACGAAGGTCATGCTGGGGGTCACGCTCACGGGTCCCTGCGAGTAAGTGATTAGAAGACTGCCGCGCCACCTCGCCGAGGGGGTGTAGTCGCTGAGGAAATTATTCCCCAACCCCGTTTGGCCAAGGATGTCGAAAACCGGGCCGCTCGGATAGGACTGGAAGGTTTGCTGGTCCATCCAGGTGGTCAGGAGGCGCGTATTGAGGCTCCTGCCGTTGTGGAAGTCGAGCAGGTAGTTGAGAGAGAAATCGATCCCCCTTACTTCGTAGAATGCGCCGTTGTAGGAGGGTGCCGTCAACGTCTGGATGTTGTAGCAGCCCGCCTGATAGGCGGCGGCTCCCTGCAGGCCGTTGCCGCAGGGAGCGCCCAGCGCGTCGACCGGGTTGTTATTGAAGACCACCTGGCCGCACTGCGCCGCAATGCCCGCCCGGCAAGCCGTCTGGACCAGAGTCGGGTTCGCCTGCTCGATGGCGCTTTTGACTTTGATGTGGAACCAATCCGCGGAGAACTCCAGCCCCGGGATCACGTTCGCAGGGGTCAGTACGATACCGACAGTCGTCGTGTCAGATGTCTCGGGGTTCAGGTTGACGTTGCCCACCAGATTGAGTTGGCAGGGATCGGTAAAGGTCCCCGGGGCGCCGCAGTAGCCAAAGACGCCGCCGGCGTGAATGATCTGAGCGTAGTAGAGCTCGCGGAAGTTCGCGGCCCGTGCGTCGCGTGACTGACTGCCTCGAAAGCGCAGCCAGTCGAATGGCTCCCAGTTCACCGAAGCTTTCCAGGTCGTCAGATTGTGGATGAAATCCTGATTGCCCTGCACAGGGATCCCGTACAGGGCCCGGTTGTCGTAGCGCGATTCGCGCGCGGCAAGATCGAGCTCCAGGAGATGCGCGGCCGGCAGATTCTTCGCGAGCGGCAAGCTCGTCTCCAGATACGCCTCATGCACCGTCACTATTCCCCCGAACGAGACACCATACTGAGTCGCGTAGTCGGTAGAGATGTAGCCGGGAACCCCGGGATTATCGAGATTGTTACCGAGCTCCTGACGGAACTCGTAGCCGACCGCCGCTGAGAAGGGGCCTGCGCCGATACCCCGGAAGTAGTCGCCCGTCAGATTGGCGGCGGCCACGGTCTGCGTGTACCGCAATTGCTCATCCAGGTTTCCGAATGCATAGTGCAGCGCGGCACTGGAGAGTGGCTGGTTGCCGAAGGGATTGATCGGGACACAACTCTGTGCGATGAGGGGATTGGCGTAGTAATAAGGGCTCCCGGGGCTGCCGGTCGCGGCGTTCGGTGCTCCGCCGCTCTGGGCGACGGCGTTGGCAAAGCCGACGGCGGTGACGCGACACTGGGGCTGGCCATTCACCAGTACCGAATCGAGAGCCATGGCCGATGCGTACAGATGCAGGTTGTTTCCCAAGAGCTGCTCGTGGTTCGTGAGCCCGTACTCGTAATACGCGTCCCACGTCCAGGACGATTGACCAATCTTGCCGTTGAGGCCGAAAGTGAAGCGCTTGACGTCGGTCGTGAACGTGGTGGGCAAAGGAGCCTGACTGGTCCAATCCTTGTCGATGAATGCGCCAGTGGGCCCAACCGCCGTGGCGAGGGGCGAGCCGGGGGCGCCGAGATAGGCATTGTCCGGTGGGACGAACTGAAAGAGGGTCGGCACATTCTGACCCCAAATGGTGGTCTGCACCTTGCCCCACAGGGCGTCGGTCTTCACATTCAGGTAGTCGTTCACTTCGCCATTCAACATCCCGGTGACTACACCCCGGTTCACGCCCGGCATGAGCATGGTGTACAAGTTGAACGGTATGCCGTCCCCGCCCGGTGCCACGCTGAACGGCGATGGCTGGTACGGCTGCAAACCCAGCGCAAAGGGCACGGTACCGGTGCCATCAGGGTTGCCCTGCAAGGTTTGAGTCGCTGTAGTGCTTGGATTGACGAAGACGCCCGTAGAGCTGACCTGGTTTTGGCGCACGTCAGGTCCGTAACCCCACGTTGCCACACCCGGCGCACCCTGCATCGTTTGATACACACCCGGATTGGCATGGCACCAGCTGCGCACGTAATAGCACCCGGTCGCATCCTGGTTCTCGTATTCGCCGCCGATGACTAAGTGGACGCGGTTATCGAACAGGCCACGGCCAAAGGCGGCGCCGACGTGCCGATCTTTCGCATCGGAGTGACTCGTCTGGTACCAGTCGGCGTTGAGCTTGCCCCCCTCGAGCTTGGTGTTAAGCAGGATGTTGTACACGCCCGCAACCGCCCCGGAGCCGTAGGCGGCCGATGCGCCTCCTGTGACGACGTCGACGCGGTCGACCAGAATCTGCGGAATGAAATTCAAATCGATGCTATCCCCCTGGTTGGTCTGCACGAAACGCTGGGTGTTGACCAGTGTCAGAGTGCGGCTGCCGAAGTAGGGGTTCAAGCCACGCAGGTCCGGAACGAAGGCCCCGATGAAGAATGGGGCGTTGCCGGTGTTGGCTGGGGTGAAAGTTGATACATTCGCCGGCGTCAGCGTCAGGGTCTCACCGACATTGACGAGGCCGAGATTCTCCATGGTTGTCGAATCGATGACCGTGGTTGGTGTCGGAGTCGTGAAGTCCGTCGTGCGTTTGATACGCGAGCCGGTGACCGTGACTTCCGCCAGGGGAGCCTGGCCCGATTCGGCGACCTGCGTGGCTGGTGGCGCCTCTTGTGCAGCAGCGGCACCCACGAGGAACACCAGCACACACGCCGCGTCAACAAAGCGTCTTCGGGGAACGCGACAGCGTGATTCGGCGCACGATGCCGAAACCGCGGTAACCGCATCACGACCAGGCATCATGAGGCCTCCCCCAGTCTGCAGACGTATTGCACGGCATCAACCCGTGCTCGCGGCGAACCGATTATCGTCGAGTTGTCGGGGCGTACTATAGGAGCCGCGTCTCGAGCAGGCAACCGACTACATTTGTTTAGATGACAGTGAAAGTTGATTTGTCCAACGGGCGGACGCCGCGCTCCCAAGTGTTAGTTTTGCGTAAGTCACCTGGTGTGCCCAGCTGGGAGATTTGCGGGAATCGGCTGCGCTCGAGCTCAGGCACAGGCGTGTCCCAATCCCGGCGCAGATTGACGACTTCCTGGACGTTGCATCTGAATCAAGGGTGTTGCCATCGTCAACTGAACTTGAGTCCAACCTGACCAGAACTCACGACTCATGCACCGCGCGCTTTGGTCACGATCGAATGTCCGCAGATGCACCGGAGTCCGAGCAATGAACGCGTGCACGGAAATTTGGCGTGAAAACTGGATATCGGCTACTGTTCGGACCAAAAGGGGATCCATGAAAACAATAACTTCGCTGTGCGTCATCCTGCTGACGTGCTCCTCCGCAGTACAGGCCGCATCCAAATCCGTACCCGTACCCACCTGCGACCGCGAATGCCTGCGCAGCACGGTCACGGCCTATCTCTACGCGCTGCTCAAACACGACGCGAGCAAGCTCCCAGTCAGTGACAAGTTACGCGTCACTGAAGACGCCATCGAGAAGCCGCTCGCCAAGGTCAGCCTCCTGACCTCCGTGACCCGCCTCCGCGGCTTCCGGCAGGACATCCTCGATGAGCGTGCGGGAATGGCAGGCGCGGACGTCATCGTGGAAGAGAGCGGTGCGCCGACGATGCTGGTCGTGCGCCTAAAGGTGGTCGACCAGAAGATCACCGAGATCGAGACTGTGGCGACCCGGAGCCGCGCCGAAGGATTGATCTTCAATATCGACGGCCTGAGCGCGCCGAGCGAAGTTATGAACTACGCACCGCGTTCCGAACAGCTCTCTTCGCGCGACGATGCCATTAAGGCGGCGCTGCACTATCCTGCGGGACTCAATTCTGCGAAGACCTTCGCCGCGGTGGACGCGCCGTTCGCTCCGGACGCCTATCGTTACGAGAACGGCCAGGTCATGGCTGGTCCGGACTGCAAGTTCGCCCCCGGCTGCCAGAACATCTCTACGCAGTCGCTCGCGATCTTCAACCGCCTCGGCAAGGTCGCGACGCGCGTCATCGGCGTAGACGAGAGAATGGGGATCGTCTGGCTGCGCATGGCGTGGGGCGTGCGCGAAAGCGGCGGGGATCAGCTCACCGTGTGGGAGACGTTCAAGGTCTACGACGGACAGATCCACGCTGTCGAGGCCTTCATGAAGATCCTGCCGGTGGAGCTGACCAAGGGCGGCTGGGAATAGCTCACCGCCCAGGCGCGGCGGTGAGTGAGGACCAATCGGGCCATGTCGAGCTGGCATGCCGATCATCCTTCGCAGGCAGAGCTGCGAGTCCGTCCATTTCCGTCAATAAATCAATAGCTTGAGCACAGTCATCGATCTAGGCACTTTATAGGCCGAGGGCGAGCTGGCGTTGTCCACGTTGCTCTGTCCATTCTATTTTGGCTAAAATAGCCAAATGTCAAAGAAAGTTTCAGCGAGCGACGCCAAGAATAACTTCGGCGGCCTTCTTGAGGACGTCGCTGAGTTAGGACGCGTCGACATCATTCGGCACGGCCGGCTCGTTGCTGTTGTGCTTGCTCCGCGCGCTCTTGATGCCGCGTTGCCCAGGGCGGCAGCTGGAGCGGATCCGCGTGGCGAGTGGGGGGCAAAGCATATGATTCCCCCGGAAAGCGCGCGCGGTGCGCGGATGATCGGCACGCCGAGCAGTTTCGATGACGACTGAGCGCGGTTTCGAGGTACCTCTTACTCCAGAGGATGTGAAAAAGATCCTGAGTATTTGCTCACCGCACGGTCTTCTCGTCGGTGGCCAGGCACTCGCTTTTTGGGCAGACCATCTCGAGGTTGAGCGACCTGCAGACCTCGTGTCGGGTGTGACGGCAGATGCCGATTTCATCGGTGATGCTGTTATGGCCAGGAATCTCGGAAAACGTCTTGGCTGGGAGACCTGGATACCTGCACTTGATGACGCGACTCCTCAAACCGGCAAGGTCACCCACCGCGCTCGGGACGGCGGGGTGAAGCAGGTAGATTTCCTGTCTGGCGTCGTCGGCCTGACGACAAAGGATCTCGCTCGGCGTGCCATCGAGATGGAAATCCCGGAAATCGGTCGGTTGCGGGTGATTCATCCCATCGACGTGTTGGATAGTCGCATTCAAAATCTTCACCTGCTGTCTGAAAAACGCACGGACGCGGGAATCGCTCAAGCGCGTCTCGGCGTGGATGTTGCGCGCGCCTTCATTCAACGGGAAATCAAGAGTAGTGGGGAGAGAGTCGGGCTTAAGCTGCTTGAGCGCGTTGCCGCAATAGCCGGTGATTCCGCGGCGGTAAGAGTATTTCTTCTGTTCGGAATCGATGCTTTGCAAGCGGTTCCCATTCAGGATTTCCGCACAACTCCAGCTCTTCACAAGGTGCGCTGGCCGCAGATCGTTGCGGCGATCGCAGAAAAGAGGGAGTCATTGCGGAAGCTTGCAACTGCGTCGACTCGCGCTGTGAAATAAATGTACGACCGGTTTCCCAAGGATGATGTCGGATGCCGGCGACGTATCGCGCTTCCTGGAGTGGCGACAGTCTCGCCGTTCTGGGGCGCAGGATGGCGAATCAACCGCCGCATCAGGCATGACGCAGCTCAAGCGTCATAAAGACGCTGTTGGGATCCGGTTTGTAGGCCGCAAACGGTGCACAGATGACGAATCCATGGCGTCGGTAGAATGCCCTGGCGGGTTCGAAGTACTCCCATGATCCCGTTTCAAGACTGAGACGCGACAGTCCGCAACTGCGCGCCTCGGCAACGAGATGCCGCAGAACGGCTGACCCGATCCCTCGGCGCCGTGCGCTCTCGCTTGTATACATGGATTTCACTTCACCATCATCGGGCGAAAGGCGCTTTAACGCGCCCACACCGAGCAGTTGCTCGTGATCCCAAGCAGCCCAAAAGCTGATATCGGCAGATCGCAACCCGGCAAGGTCAAGTGCGTGGGCACTGCCAGGAGCCGTTTCAGCTCGCGCCCTCGCCAGATGCCGCTCAAGCAGCGCGATGACCTGGGGATCGCTCAAATCTCCGAGTCTGATCTGCACCGGCAACCCCTTCCGATCCGGCTATCTTCGGATTTCCTATGTGGGTTAGTTTAGCGATTGCTCTCGAGAATACCCACAAGAGGTTCTCGCGGGCAGAGATTGGCCGGTAGATACCGATTTGACGCGTCTAGTATCATCGTCGGGGAGCAGATCGGAAGCACCTATGCGAGCTGTTCTTTTCGACCTCGGCAACACTCTAGTGTCGTATTACACGGCGGCGGACTTTGCACCTATCCTGGGGAAGTGCCTGCGCGGCTGTATAAGCGAGCTCGCACTCGAAACGCGCGTTGACGAGAACGAGCTTCTGCAACGAGCTCTGGCGCTGAACACTGAGCACGCCGATTACGCTGTTTGGCCGCTTGCCGAGCGCCTCAACGTCTTATTCAGTGATTCCGTCTCCGATCCCACATTCCAGGAGCGACTGACGGACGCCTTCCTGGAGCCGATTTTCGCTACGGCCCTTCTCGACCCCGATGCCCTGTCCATCCTTGCCTCCCTGCGCGCACGGGGCATTCGAACGGCAATCGTATCCAATACACCGTGGGGCAGCCCGGCGCATGCCTGGCGCGTGGAACTCGCCCGCCACGGATTGCTCGCTGCTGTCGATGCCGCCGTGTTCTGCACCGACGTGGGCTACCGCAAGCCGCATCCCGCACCGATCGAGCGTGCCCTGAATCTGCTGGGCGTACGTGCGGCGGAGGCCGTGTTCGTCGGCGACGATCCACGCTGGGATGTTGCCGGGGCCCAACGCGCCGGTGTTCGGCCCATCCTTCTCGCGCCGCAGCCGACCGAACCAAGGACTGATGCAGTACCGATCGCAACAAATCTGCGGGAAGTGCTGGAGCACGTACTAAAGGATGGCAGCCCGTGACCCTCGGTGGGGATCCACAAACTCGACCGTAAGGTCTTTGCCGTCCCAGTCGCGCCATGCACCTAAGCGGCGCTGCGGGGCTTCCGCGCCGCCTTCGGCTGGCGTTCTTCGCTCCGGTGTAGCGGGCTCGCGTGCAGAATGCGATCCGTTTCTGCCTTTACTACTGCATAGCATTCGCATGAGAGTTGCTCGAGTCGTGGGCGGTCCAGTACGGTGATCTGGCCGCGCACGTACTCGATCACGCCGAGCTTTTGCAATTTGCCCGCCGCGGCCGTTACGCCCTCGCGACGCACGCCCAGCGTGTTAGCGATCAGCTCTTGCGTGACCGTCAGCTTGTTAGCAGGCAAGCGGTCCAGGGACAGTAGTAGCCACCGACACAGTTGTTGATCCACGCTGTGATGTCGATTGCATATGGCGGTCTGCGCCATCTGCGTGAGCAGGGATTGCGAGTAACGAAGCAGGATGTGGAGCATGTCGCCATGGCCCGCGAATTCCGCCTTGAGCCTGCGGCCGGTCAGGCGATAGGCCGAGCCGCCGCTTTGGACGATGGCTCGCGAGGTAGTGGTTTCGCCGCCGATGAAAAGCGACAAGCCCACGGCCCCCTCGTTGCCTACTACCGAGATCTCAGCCGAGGCGCCATTCTCGAGCACGTACAGGAGCGAGATAACGCAATCGGTAGGGAAGTAGATCTGCCGAAGGGGAGCGCCGGACTCGTACAGAACCCCGCCACGCGGCAACGTTACCAGCTTCAGGTGGGGAAACAGCCGCTCACGCACCGTTTTGGGCAGGGCCTCGAGAATGTGATTCTGTAGCGGGGACGGGGGCGAAGGCATCGTGGCCTGCGGAAGAGGCTACGGCTAGTCCGTATGCATGCAGTCTAGGCGCTCGCAGCCTTGAAGATCCGCATCACTTGACTCTGGACCCCGGCCACGCCTTCGTCTACGCTCGAGCGAGACTCTCGCAACCTGCGTCGCTCAACTGCACACCCCGGTAACGACCGGCAGTGGGCGCTTCAGGATGTCAGCCTTCCCCGCTAAGATTGGGGCGACCGCAGGAGTTGGTAAAGAGCGCCGATACTGACCGGTTTTGCGAGATATCGCTCGAAGCCGGACTGTCGAGCCAGATCACGACCCGTATGCGCGTAGTCGGCGGTCAGCGCAATCAGACGCAATTCCCGTCCTGCGGCCCGATCGCGCAACTGCCTGGCGACGCGATAGGCGCTTATATCCGGGAGCTCCAGGGCGAGCAATACAACAGACGGCGAAAAATCCTGTGCCATCTTCAGAGCGGTTTGGCCACATACGGCAACCCGCGTCGTCCAGTACCCCAAGCCATGGAGGAGATACTCGAGCGCTCCGGTCGTATGGACGTCATCTACAATCAGAATACGAGTCGGCTCTCCAGTCGTCGCAGGGAGCGGCACGCTCAACGGCACGTGGCGTGCTTCGATCCTGTGGCCGTACGAGCGTAAGGAAGTCGAGTAATTCCTCGACCAAGCGTGGCGGTGCATCCGCTGGGATGCGGGGGCGTCGCGCTGCAATGTCGTAGTCTGAATTGCCATGTGCCATCGTGGACCCTCCTTTTCTCCTTGTCAGTGCGGTCTCATACATAGGTGCTGCGACGTGAGCGGGCGCAAGCACGGCGTGTGCTTCCAGGTATGGCGTCCGATGGCCCAATGTACGCCGGCGCACAGACGCCGCATTCCAGTCGGGTATATTGGCGGATGGTCCTCAATTGAACGGCGCCCCGGAGGGATTTCTCGTGGCACTGGGCAGTTCGTTCTTCGGAGCAACCTTAGTTTTGCGCTTCGGGCTGTTGCGAGCCTGACCGTTTCCGGCCACTGACGGCGCAATCACCCTGCCGGAGTTTCTATTGATCCCAACTCAGCGTGTGGCATTCATCGGGAACTCACTTCCCCGTCGATGTGGAATCGCCACATTCACGACCGACCTCCAGCAGGCAATCGCCGCAGCGGCAGGCAGTTCAGACACGGCCATCGTGGCGATGACCGATGAAGGCCGTCACTACGATTATCCGCCTGCCGTTCGCATGCAGATCCACGAGAACGAGATCGAGGAATACAAACGCGCCGCGCAATTCCTGAACTGCGGGCAGTTTGATGTGGTCTGTCTGCAGCACGAGTTCGGGATTTTCGGGGGCGATGCCGGCAGTCACGTCGTGGCACTGTTGTCAAACCTCACCTTGCCTATTGTGACGACGCTGCACACGGTTCTGGCGGAGCCGAACACTGCACAGCGCCGTGTGATGCGAGAGGTCGTCGATGTCTCGACAACAGTGATTGTGATGGCCGAAAAGGGCCGTGAGCTGCTGCAGGCAGAATATGGTGTTGCAGCCAATAAGATCGAGATGATCCCACATGGCATTCCCGACTGTGCTTTCGTCGGGCCCGACGCGGCGAAGCTGCGCCACGGGTTCAGCGGCAAGGCCGTCATACTGACATTCGGCTTGATCTCACCGAACAAAGGTATCGAGGTCATGATCGATGCCATGCCTGCGATTCTCAGGCGCCGCGCCGACGCGGTTTACGTGGTACTGGGCGCGACACATCCGAATCTCGTGCGGCGTGAAGGCGAAATCTATCGTGAGAGGCTCAAGGCCCGTACGCGGGAGCTCGGCATTGAAGATCATGTCGTGTTTCTGAATCAGTTCGTAGATCAGGCAACGCTCGTCGACTTCATTTCGATGTGCGATGTGTACGTGACGCCCTATCTCAACGAAGGGCAAATGACATCGGGCACGCTGGCGTACAGTTTTGGTGCCGGCAAAGCGGTTGTCTCGACTCCGTATTGGCATGCGCGGGAACTTCTGGCTGAGGGGCGAGGCGTTTTGGTGCCGTTCGGCGACTCAGCTGCCATTGGTGCAGAGATTGCGGCACTCCTTACGGACGATCTGCGGCGGCATGCCATGCGTCGGGACGCTTACTCGTACAGTCGAGCGATGACTTGGCAACAGACTGCCGAATGCTACCTTGCTGCATACGCCGCAGCTGCCAGCGGCTATCGCACCAAGTCGCAAAGAAAAAGAATCTCGCCAACCATCAGTGCGCCACCTCCGCCGATGAATCTGATACATTTTTATTCGATGTGTGACGGCACGGGTCTGTTCCAACATGCCATCCATTCCGTGCCGGATCGATCTCACGGCTACTGTGTGGACGACAATGCCCGGGCGCTGCTGCTGGCTTGTGCTTTGAATGTCCCTGGCGAGGATTGTTTGTCCGAAGAGCTGACAGCTCATTTCGCGGCTTTCATCCAGCATGCGTGGAATCCGGCGACGCGACGGTTTCGCAACTTCATGAGTTTCGATCGTCGCTGGCTCGAAGACAGCGGCTCGGAGGATAGCCACGGCCGCGCTCTATGGGCGCTGGGAGAGTGTGGTCGAGGCGATGTCAATGCTTCGCGGCGCAGGTGGGCAGCTGCCTTGTTCGCCGAAGCGCTGCCTGCCGTTGAGAGCTTCCAGTCTCCCCGCGCCTGGGCATTTATCCTTTTAGGGCTGGACGCTTTCCGCGCCTCGTTCCCGCAAGACGCCTGCGCCCTACGGATCCAGCACCTGCTGGCCGGTAAGTTGAACTCCATCCTGTCTGCGGTGGAGACTCAGGATTGGGTGTGGTTTGAAGATGAGCTTGCCTATGACAATGCGCGCTTGCCGCAGGCGTTGATTGTTACGGGAGCTTCCGCCGGTATTCCCGCCTATATCGCAGCCGGCCTGAGGTCGCTGCGCTGGCTGATGACACTGCAAACGACGGAGCAGGGATTCTTTCGGCCCGTCGGCTCCCAGAGTTTCGGCGATAAACGCAGGCCTCCCCGTGCGTTCGATCAGCAGCCTCTCGAGGCAACCGCCACCATCGCCGCCTGTCTGGCTGCGTGGCGGGCAGATGGCGATTTCAAGTGGAGGGCCCATGCCGAGCAGGCTTTCGAGTGGTTTCTCGGCAGCAACGATCTAGCGACTTTGCTGGTCGATCTGGAAACCGGAAGTTGCTGCGATGGTTTGCATCCCACCCGCGCCAACGAAAACAGAGGCGGGGAATCGGTCGTGTCGTATCTGCTGGGGCTCGCCGAAATACGACGCCTCGCACGTACTGCCCGCGACTCCAGAAAGTCGGGGCGGCTCCGGGCTTTGCCCGTCCAAGTTCATTAAACTTTTCAGGATGTCACGCATTTGTCACGTAGTAGTACGTTCTTCAACAGGCAAGCACTCCATCTGCGCCCCGATCCGGCGCGGGTCGTTGTGCGTCCGTTCAAGCCGGCGACCGAACCGCGCGACCTCAATCCCACAGACAAAACACGTGCAAATCACATCGTCGATCGCGTTCTAGCACTGGATGCTGCGACGGTCGCCAGCCAACTGGCGGATGTGCTCGAAAATTTCCTCGGTCGTCACCGTAACCTGCTGCAAACGTTCGAGGCGCGCGCGGCTGAGATGGAAGCTGCTTTCGCGATGCACGCGCCTTTTACACAGGACCAGCGGCGCCTGATCGGCGCGTATTTCCTGCACGAGTATTCTTTCGAAGCCGCCGCTTTGTTCAATCCAAGTATCGTGAGTCACCCCGACCAGTCCGGTGTACCCGCCGGCGCACGGCGGTTCATCCTCAGTTTGCGCGCTACGGGTGAAGGGCACGTTTCGTCCCTTACGTTCCGCTCAGGCCACATCCAAGCCGACGGCAGTGTCAGTGTCGACCCGCCGGCACGTCTTGCGGCTGTTCCGCAGGTGAGCGGTTTGCCGGCGGACCCGAACGCGGATGCGGATTGCGTCGAACTTGTCTTCAGGCCGGATGAGGACATCAGCGAGCGTGTGATTTTTCCCGTACTGCCATCCCAATCGAACGGCATTGAGGATGCGCGCTTCGTGGAGTTTGTCGACGCCGGGGAGCGGACTTTCTACGCTACCTACACAGCCTATACCGGGAGGGCGATCCGGTCGGAGTTGATCGAAACTCGCGACTTCGTGACGTTCCGGATGACGCCCCTCAAGGGAACCGCTGCCCGCAACAAGGGCATGGCGCTTTTTCCTCGCAAGATCGGCGGCAAGTACGCAATGATCGCGCGGCAGGACAATGAGAATCTCTATCTCATCTACTCCGACGACCTGTATACGTGGAACGGCGGGCAGGCGATTCTGCGGCCTGAATTTCCTTGGGAATTTGTGCAGATCGGCAATTGCGGATCGCCGATCGAGCTCGATGAGGGCTGGCTGCTGCTCACACATGGCGTGGGCCCGGTGCGGCGGTATTCGATCGGGGCAGTACTGCTCGACAAGGCCGATCCCTCCAAGGTACTCGCGCGGTCGCGCGAGCCACTGGTGCGGCCTGAACCTGCCGAACGCGAAGGCTATGTGCCCAACGTCGTTTACACCTGTGGTGGTATGCGCCATGGGGAGCGGGTCATTCTGCCGTACGCGGTTTCCGACACATACTGCAGCGTCGCCACCATGAAAATCGCCGCGCTGATAGAGAATCTTCGTGATGGTTCAATCCTTTAGCGCCCGTCTCCCACGCGCAGCGGTAACACGCCGCGGCGCGTGAGAGGACGTCACAAAGCGAGTCAGTGGTGAAGTTGTCTGAAGCCCTCGCGAACCTCCTGTGAAAAGAGCTGCGGCTGTTCCCAGGCCGCAAAGTGGCCGCCTTTCGCCACCTTGTTATAGTGGATCAGTTTGGGATACGCCCGCTCCGCCCAACTGCGCGGGCACAGATCGATCTCGTCCGGAAAGGCGCTGACGGCAACCGGGATGGAAACGCCTTTGACACTGAAGTACCCGAATTTGTTTTCCCAGTAGAGGCGGGCTCCGGAAATCGCCGTGTTCGTCAACCAGGCGATCGTGATGTTGTCGAGGACATCGTCCCGGGTGAGGCCGGCCGCTTCTCCGGCAAAGACGCGTGAGATCAGCGCGTAGCTCCACGCATCGTGGTCCAGGAAATAGGCGGCCAGGCCGACGGGGGAGTCCGC
>FTJL01700472.1_pt1 | contig 12909 bp, 8 predicted proteins | sample 1658551 | NCBI WGS metagenome assembly FTJL01 (sample SAMEA3914835, study PRJEB12502) | metagenome | biome: forest; material: soil | place: Canada | collected 2011-07-03 | depth 0.3 m
CCCCGCCATCGCCGCGCCAGCCGCACCGCCCGTGGACAAGGCCCAGATCCAGGCCGGCCCCATGGAGGACCCGGTCGAGCCGATCAACCGGCGCCTGTTCGGCGTAGACCGCTGGATCAACGACCTGCTGGCTGGCAAGGGCCGCATCATCTTCACCGCCCGCTGGATCCCCGCGCCGATCCGCGAGGGCCTCTACAACGCCTTCGACAACCTCGATGAACCGGACACTGCCGCCAACGACGTGCTGCAGGCCAAGCCCAAGAAGGGCGCCCTGACGATCGCGCGCTTCGCGGTGAATTCCACCATCGGGGGCCTGGGCGTGTTCGACGTGGCCTCGAAGATGGGCCTGAAGCGCACCCGCGAGGACTTCGGCCAGACCCTGGCCATGTGGGGCATCACCGCCGGACCTTACGTCTATATCCCGATCACCGGCCCCACGACGGCGCGCGACGGGGTGGCCGGCTTCGTGGACGACCTCCTGCTGCCTGGCCACTGGTTCCCGATGACCGCCTGGGAGCGGCGCGGCCTGCACGTGACGGCCCTGATCGTCCAGCCCTCGACCATCGGCATCCGCCAGGTGGCCCGCGGCGCGGCCGAGGCCGGCGACACCAAGGACGAATACGCCACCCTGCGCCAGCTCTATTACGACCAGCGCGCCGACCAGATCGCCGACCGGCCCAACCTCGCCGACGATCCGGTAGCCGCCTTCCCCGAGAAGCAGAAGAAGGCCAAGCCAGGGGAGCCGCCCCCGCCGGCCGCGCCCCAGTAGCTCAGCGCGCGGGGCTGCGCTCCGCCAGGCGACGAGCGGCGATGTCGAGGTCCTCGCGGGTGTTGACGTTGGCGAAGGCTTCGGGCGGCTCGACCTGGACCTGAACCGCGCCCAGGGCCTCCAGCGTCCGCCAGGTCGGCGGATGGGCGCCGTCCTTCAGCGCCTCGGTCAGGAACTTCAGCGCGCTCACCGGCCAGATCGCGCAGAGCGGCTGGCGCCCCTCTGAGGTCACCGCCATCGCCGCCCCCGATCCCGCCGCCTGGATCAGGCGCACGAACAGATCCTCGGGCAAGAGCGGCGCGTCGCAGGGGCTCACGGCCAGCGTCTCGGCCCCCATCGACGCAGCCCAGGCCAGGCCAGCCTTCACGCCCGCCAGCGGCCCGTCGGGATCGCCGGGCGAATCGTGCAGCACGGCCAGACCCTCGGCCCTCGCTAGGGCCTCGGTCTCGGTTCCCGGCCGGGCGTTGACCGCGACCTTGCCGCAGGCGCGCTGCAGACGCCGCACGGCCCAGACCAGCAGCGGGCGGCCGTCCAGCACGGCGACCGCCTTCTCGCCGCCGAAGCGGGTGGAACGCCCGCCGGCCACCACCATGCCGGCCACCGCGCCGGTGTCAGGAGACGAACTCATGGGCCGATGATAGAGGCGCCGGCCCTGGCCGTCTCCCGGAGCAGCGCCTAAACATTGCACCCATGTCCGCGACGCCGACCAAGCCGAAGTTCGACACCCCCGACGCCGGGCTGATCTCCGTCGAGGAGGCCCGCGCCCGCATCCTGGCGGCGATACCGGTGCTGACCGCCGAAACCGTGCCGATCACCGCCGCCCACGGCCGCGTCACCGCCGAAGACCTGGCCGCCCGGCTGAACCATCCGCCCGATCCGGTCTCGGCCATGGACGGATACGCCCTGCGTTCGGCCGATGTGACGGAGGGGCCGATCAGGCTGCGCAGGATCGGCGAGTCCCGCGCCGGAGCCCGGTTCGGCGGGTCACTGGGGCCGGGCGAGTGCATCCGCATCTTCACCGGAGCGGTGATCCCCGAGGGCGCCGACGTCATCGGCCTGCAGGAGGACGCCGAGGAGTCGGGCGGTGTGGTGACCCTCAGCGCGGTCGGCCCGCCCGGACGCTTCATCCGCGAGGCCGGCATGGACTTCAAGGTGGGCCAGACGCTGGTCCCCGCCGGCCGCGCCCTGAGCGCGCGCGACATCGGGCTGCTGGCCTCGTCGGGCCATGGCGAGGTTGCGGTGCGCCGCCGCCCGCGGGTGGCGATCCTGTCCACCGGCGACGAGCTGGTGGCGCCCGGGGCCGTCCCAGGCCCGGACCAGATCGTCGGCTCCAACGGCATCGCCCTGGCCGCCGCCGTGCAGAGCTGGGGCGGCGAGGCGGTGGAGATCGGCATAGCCTCGGACGAGACCGGGGCCATCGCCCGCGCCGCCGATCAGGCGATGGGTGCGGATTTGCTGATCACCTCGGGCGGCGCCTCGGTGGGCGACCACGACCTGGTGCAGGCCGGCTTCGCCGAGCGCGACTTCCGGACCGACTTCTGGCGCATCGCCATGCGGCCGGGAAAGCCCCTGATGTTCGGCCACATCGGCGAGCTGCCGGTGCTGGGCGTGCCGGGCAACCCCGTCTCCGCCCTGGTCTGCGCCATGCTGTTCGTTCGGCCCGCGATGCGGAAGATGCAGGGCATGGCCGGCGTTGATCCCGTCTTCGAGCGCGCGCGCCTGACGGTGCCCATGGGCCAGAACGACAAGCGCGAGGAATACGGCCGGGGGCGCCTCGGGCGCGGCGCCGACGGCGCCCTGGAGGTCACGCCCTTCAGCGCGCAGGACAGCGCCATGCAGGCCCTGCTCACCCAGGCCGACTGCCTGATCCGCCGCGCCCCGCATGCGCCGGCCGCTGCGGTCGGGGACGAGGTCGAGGTGATCCGGCTCGATCTCGTCGAGGGTGGTTTCTAGATCCCATCCTTCCGCCATCCGTCATCGCCCGGCTTGACCAGGCGACCCATACGGGCGGGCCGTCTGCACGGCGTCCATTCTGCAACTCAGCTTGGGTCGCCCGGTCAAGCCGGGCGATGACGGCTGAGGGGAGGCTGGAACCTTACGGCGCCCAGATGATCTTTCCGGGCTCGACCGCATGCCGCTCCACCAGATCGGCGATGGCGTCGATGTCGTTCAGGCTCACGTGCGGGATCGGGGCGTCGGCGAGGACGGGGTCGCTGGCGATGGCGACCATCTGCGGATCGTCCGGATAGAGCACCGGCTTGCCGACCTCGGCGCGGTGGATCTCGATCTTCGGGTGGCCCTCGCGCTTGAAGCCCTCGACCAGCACCAAGTCCACAGGCGCCAGATGGGCCACCAGCTCCTGCAGGTTCGGTTCGGGAGCGCCGCGATGCTCGTGCATCAGGGCCCAGCGGTTCTGCGAGGAGATCAGCACCTCGTTCGCGCCGGCCTCGCGGTGCAGGTAGGAATCCTTGCCCGGCTTGTCGACGTCGAACGCGTGATGCGCGTGCTTGACCGTCGAGACCGTCCGCCCGCGCCGGATCAGGGCCGGGATCAGGGCGGTGAGCAGGGTGGTCTTGCCCGAGCCGCTCCAGCCCGCGAGCCCGATCAGCCGCACCCTATTCCGCCGGTTCGATCACCGGCTGGCGCATCGGCTCGACCCGCGCAGCGCAGTACTTGAACTCGGGGATCTTGCCGTAGGGATCGAGCATCGGGTTGGTCAGCCGGTTGGCCGGGCTCTCGGCGAAGCAGAACGGCATGAAGACCATGTCGTCGGCCACGTCCCGGTCGGCCCGCAGCACCGCCTCGACCCGCCCGCGGCGGGTCTCCACCGCGATCATGTCGCCGGGCGTCAGGTCCTGGCGGGCGATGGTGCGCGGGTTCATGGCGGCGATGCCCTGCGGCTCGATGGCGTCGAGCACCCCGGCCCGGCGGGTCATGGCGCCAGTGTGCCAGTGCTCGAGCATCCGCCCAGTGGTCAGCACCAGCGGATATTCCTCGTCCGGCACTTCGTTAGGCGGCAGCAGGTCGGCCGGAACGATGCGGCCACGCCCGTCGGAGGTGGGGAAGCCCGAGGTGAACACCACTTGGTCGCCGGGCACATCGAGGCCCCTGGCCGGGTAGATCACCGAATCCTCGCGCTCGACCCGCTCCCAGGGGATGTTGTTCAGCGACGGCATCACCTTGGTCATCTCGGTGTAGACATCCGAGACCTGGTCGTACTTCCAGTCCATGCCGATGCGCTGGCCGAGCTCGACGATCAGCTCCCAGTCCTGGCGGGCCTGGCCGGGCATCTCCAGCGCCGGACGGCCGATCTGCACCTGGCGGTTGGTGTTGGTGTAGGTGCCGAGCTTCTCGGCGTGGGCCGAGGCCGGCAGGATCACGTCGGCGTGCCAGGCGGTCTCGGTGAAGAAGATGTCCTGCACCACCAAGTGGTCGAGCTTGGCCAGGGCGTGGCGGGCGTGCTGCTGGTCCGGGTCCGACATCGCGGGGTTCTCGCCCATGATGTACATGCCCTTGATCTCGCCCTCGTGGATGGCGTCCACGATCTCGACCACGGTCAGGCCGCGCTTGGGGTCGAGGGTCTGGCCCCAGAAGTTCTCGTAGCTGCCGCGGATGTCGGGGTTCTCCACCGACTTGTAGTCCGGAAAGTACATCGGGATCAGGCCGACGTCGGAGGCGCCCTGGACGTTGTTCTGGCCACGAAGGGGATGCAGGCCCGTGCCCGGACGGCCGATCTGGCCGGTGATCAGCGCCAGGGCGATCAGGCAGCGGGCGTTGTCGGTGCCGTGGGTGTGCTGGGAGATGCCCATGCCCCAGAAGATGATCGAGGCTTCCGAGGTGGCGTAGGTGCGGGCGACGTCGCGCAGGATCTCGGCGTCGATGCCGCAGACCTCGGCCATGTTCTCCGGTGAGAAGCCCTTGACCTTCTCCTTCAGCGCCTCGAAGCCCGAGACGTTCGCCTGGATGTACTGCTCGTCGTAGAGCTTCTCCTCGATGATCACGTGCAGCAGGGCGTTCAGCATGGCCACGTCGCTGCCCGGCTTGAACCGCAGCGAATGGGTGGCGTGGCGCATCATGTCCTGGCCGCGCGGATCCATGATGATCAGCTTGGTCCCGCGCTTGGCCGCCTGCTTGAAATAGGTCGCCGCCACCGGGTGATTGGTGGTGGGCCGCGCGCCGATGACGATCACGCACTCGGCCTTCATGGCGTCCATGAACGGGGCCGAGACGGCGCCCGAGCCGACGCCTTCCATCAGCGCCGCCACGGAAGAGGCGTGGCAGAGCCGCGTGCAGTGGTCGACGTTGTTGGTGCCGAAGCCGATCCGCACCAGCTTCTGGAACAGATACGCCTCCTCGTTGGAGCCCTTGGCCGAGCCGAACCCGGCCAGCGCCTTGTGGCCTTCCTGGTCGCGGATCTTGGCCAGGCCCTTGGCGGCCCGCTCCATCGCCTCTTCCCAGGTGGCTTCGCGGAAGATGGTCAGGGGATCGACGCCACTGAGCTCGGCGTCACCGTCCTTGGGCGCGTCGTCGCGGCGCACCATGGGCACGGTCAGGCGTTCTGGCGACATGGCGTAGTCGAAGCCGAACCGGCCCTTGACGCACAGACGGTTCTCGTTGGCTTGGCCGTCGCGGCCGTCGATCTGGACGATCCGGTTATCCTTGACCTGAACCGTGGTCTGGCAGCCGACGCCGCAGAACGGGCAGACCGAGTTGACCGTCTTGTCGAAGTCCTGGACCTCGCGCCGGCGGTTGGTCCGGTCCATCAGCGATTTCTCGTAGAGCGCGCCGGTGGGGCAGGCCTGGACGCACTCGCCGCAGGTGACGCAGGTCGAAAGGCCCATCGGGTCGGCGAGGTCGAACACCGGCTGGGCGTGGCCGCCGCGATCCCCCATGCCGATCACGTCGTTGACCTGGACCTCGCGGCAGGCGCGCACGCAGGCGCCGCAGGAGATGCAGGCGTCGAGGTTCACTGCGATGGCCGGGTTGGTGATGTCGAAGGCCGGCTCGAAATGCTCGTCGTACTTGGACTCGAAACGGTCCGAGCCGGCGATGCCCATGGAGCCCGCCCACTGCCAGAACACCGACTGGTTGTCGGGGCCTTCCTCTGGCGGGCGCATGTTGGAGGCCAGCAGCTCGAACACCATGTGGCGCGCCTTGATGGCGCGTTCGGTCTGGGTCTCGACTTCCATGCCGGCGGTGGGCTTCCTGATACAGGAGGCGGTCAGCACCCGCTCGCCCTTCACGTCCACCATGCAGGCGCGGCAATTGCCGTCGGGCCGGTAGCCCGGCATGTCGACGTGGCACAGGTGCGGGATCTTGTTTCCTTCCCGCTTGGCGACGTCCCAGATGGTCTCGCCGGCATCCGCGGTGACGGTCTTGCCGTCGAGGATGAATTCGATCCGATCGGTCATCAGATGTCCTCGCGGAAATGGATCAGGAGGTGGTTCACCGGATTGGGCGCCGCCTGGCCCAGGCCGCAGATGGAGGCGTCGCGCATGACCGCCTCCAGGTCGCGGATCGCCACCTCGTTCAAGGGGCTCTCCCTCTGCAACAGATCGACCAGCTTGCCCGCGCCTTCGCGGCAGGGCGTGCACTGGCCGCAGCTCTCATGCTTGAAGAACCTCAGGAGGTTCAGGGTTGCGTCCTTGGCGCTGTCCTTGTCGGAGAACACCACGATCGCGTGGGAGCCGACGAAGGCCCCCTGTGTGGCCAGCTCGCCGCCGAAATCCAGCGGGATGTCGCCCATCGAGGCGGGCAGGATGCCGCCGGAGGCGCCGCCCGGCAGATAGGCCTTGAAGGTGTGGCCCTCGGCCATGCCGCCGCAGTAGTCGTCGATCAGCTCGCGCACGGTGACGCCCGCGGGGGCCTGGATCACGCCCGGATGCTTCACCCGTCCCGAGACGGACCAGGAGCGGATGCCGGGATGCTCGGGCTTGCCCTGGGCGGCGAACCACTCGGGGCCCTTCTCCAGGATGTCGCGCACCCACCAGAGCGTCTCGATGTTCTGGTTCAGCGTCGGACGGCCGAACAGGCCCACCTCGGCGATATAGGGCGGGCGGTTGCGGGGCAGGCCGCGCTTGCCCTCGATGCTTTCCAGCATGGCGCTCTCTTCGCCACAGATATAGGCGCCCGCGCCGCGCCGCAGCTCGATGAAGCCGGGCTCGGCGATGCCGGCGGCCTCCAGGGCGGCGATCTCGGTGCGCAGGATGTGCAGCACGGCGGGGTATTCGTCGCGCATGTAGAAGTAGATGCGCTGGGCCTCCACGGCGTGGGCGGCGATCAGCGCGCCCTCCAGCGTGCGGTGCGGGTCGCGCTCGAGGAACCAGCGGTCCTTGAAGGTGCCGGGCTCGCCCTCGTCGCCGTTGATCGACATCAGCCGCGGGCCGGGGTAGCCGCGCACGATGCTCCACTTGCGCCCGGTGGGGAAACCCGCGCCGCCGAGGCCGCGCAGCCCGCCGTCGCCGAGCGCCTTGATCATGTCGTCGGCGGTGATCGCGCCTGAACGCACCTTGGCCAGGGTCTGGTAGCCGCCGTCCGCGCAGTAGGCCTGGAGGCCGATGTAGTCCGGCACGACGACTTCGGTCATGCCTTCGCGCGCCATGTGGCGCAGGCCCTCGGCGGTGGCATGGTCGACCTCGCGGTCGCCGATGCGCGCGGCCGGCGCGGTGGCGCAGCGGCCGACGCAAGGGGCGCGGACCACCCGCACCTCCACCGGATCGACGCTGGAAGCCAGCTCGTCGATCAGCTGTTCGGCGCCGGCGATCATGCAGGAGATGGAGTCGCAGACCCGGACGGTGATCGGCGCGGGCGGGACCTGGCCCTCGTGCACCACATCGAAGTGATCGTAGAACGAGGCGACCTCGTAGACCTCGGCCTGGGCAAGGCGCATCTCCTCGGCCAGCGCGCGCAGGTGGCGCGCGGCCAGGTAGCCGTAGCGGTCCTGGATCAGGTGCAGGTATTCGATCAGGAGGTCGCGGCGGCGCGGGCGGGCGCCCAGCAGCTCGCGCACATCGGCCAGCGCCTTGTCCTCGACCGGCCGGCCCTTGGGGCCCCGATCGCGCCGGCGACGCGGAACTTCAGCGTTCATGCCCGTCCTTCTCTCGACCCACACATCACGCCAGGATGGATCAGAGCAGCGACGAATAGGTCATGAATTCGACCATCCGGCCCGGCTCGATGGCGGTGATTTCCTCGGATAGCTCGACAAGCCCGTCCGTGTCGATCAGGGAAGACAACAGCCCCGCCCCCTCCCGAGGGAACTTCACGGCCTCCAGCACCCCATCCTCGCCGGTCCGCAGGCTGGCGCGGACGTATTCGCGCCGGCCCGATTTCTTCTGGTAGCTGAAGGCGGCCCGCACCTGGGCGGCGACCGGCCTGCGCCACTGCGCCCCCGCCAGGGCGAACACCGCCGGGCGCGCCACATGGGCGAAGGTCACGAAGCTGGCCACCGGATTTCCCGGCAGGCCGATGAAGGGGCAGCCCCTGATCACCCCCATGGCGACCGGCCGGCCCGGCTTGATCGCCATGCGCCAGAAGACCATCGAGCCGACCTGTTCGATGGCGCTCTTCACATAGTCCGCATCGCCGGTGGACACCCCGCCGGAGGTCAGGATCAGGTCGTGGCCGGCGGCGCCCTGCTCCAGGATCGAGGCGATCGCCGCCGCGTCGTCGGGCAGGATGCCCAGGTCAGTGACCTCGCAGCCGATCCGCCGCAGCATGGCGGCCAGCATGAAGCGGTTGGAATCGTAGAGCTGCGGGGCGCCGCGCGCCTGGCCGGGTTCGACGATCTCGTCGCCGTTGGAGAACACCGCGACCCGCACCCGGCGCCGTACGTCCAGGTGGGTCAGCCCCTGCGCGGCGGCCATCGCCACGTCCTGGGGCCGCAGGCGCCGGCCCGCGGGCAGCACCCGCACGCCCTGGACGATGTCCTCGCCCGCCGGCCGCACGTTGGCGCCGCGCTTCAGGCCCGCCGGCAGCACCGCCCGTCCCTCGCCGTCGACAGTCACGTCCTCCTGCATGAAGACGGTGTCGGCCTCGGGCGGCATGGGGGCGCCGGTGAAGATGCGGATGGCCTGTCCCGCCGGGACCGGCGCGCCGGCCGACATCCCGGCCTGGGTGCGGGCGGCGATCTCGAAGGGCCGCGCCTCGCCCTGCGGCAGATCCTCCCCGCGCACCGCATAGCCATCGACGGCGGAATTGGTGAATGGGGGCAGGTTCAGGCCGGCCATCAGCTCGGCCGCGAGCACCCGCCCGTCCGCGTCAGCCAGGGCGACACGCTGGGTCCCCTCGACGGGGCTCAATTGCGCGACGATGAGGGCCACGGCCTCGTCCACGGACCGCATGGGGCCGCCCATGGCGAAGCAGTCGTCGGAGAGTTGGGCCATGGGCCAGAGATAGTCGGGGCGGGCCTCAGGTCAAAGAGCGATCGGCCCCTGCCCGGTGATCTGCGATCAATAGTCGAACTCGAGGTTGGCCATCACCGTACGGGGCGGGGCGATGTAGGCGGTGTTGGCGCCGGCGCTGCCCACGATGTTGCCGTCGGCGATGGCCGTGTAGTAGCGGGTGTCGCCGACGTTCATGACCTGTAGCCGCACCGTCTCGTGGCGCCCGGCCAGGAGGGCGCTGTAGCGCACGCCGAGGTCGACCGTCGAATAGGCGGGCGCGAAGGAGTTGTTGGTGTTCGTCGCCGCGCGATCGCCTTCGATATGGACGGCGCCGGTGAAGGCCAGCCCCTGCATCACGGCCGGATGGAAATCGACCGCCACGTCGGCCTTCCAATTGGGCGCTCCCACGACGCGCTTGTCGTTGGTGTTGGGGAGGATCGAGCCCTCCAGCCGCGCGTCGACATAGGTGACGCCGCCGAGGACGCTGAGGTCCGGGGTCAATGCGCCCTGGCCGTAGAGCTCGGCGCCCCAGTTCCGCTGGATCCCGACGATCTGGAAGGTGTTGGTCGCCGCCACGGTCTGGGCCAGCGGCCGGGTCATGCGGAACACGTCCGCGGTCACCAGGAAGTCGGGGGCCAGGGCGTACTTGGCGCCGGCCTCGTAGTCCGTGTCGCGATAGGGCGCCAGGATGACGTTGACGTTCTTGGTGCCGGCCGGGGCCGTCTCGCCCTGCTCGACGCTGTTGGAATAGGTCGCATAGAGCGAGAGCCGGTCCGTCGGCTTGAACAGCAGGCTGACGGTCGGGCTCCAGACCCAGCTTTCGCTGTCGGAACTGGTGATCGCGCCGGTCTTGGCCCAGCTGGCGGAGTTCAGGAACGAGGTCGAGACCACCCCTTGCAGGGCCCACTGCGGGTTCAGATGGATCTCGTCTCCCGCCACCAGCGACTGGATCTGCAGGCGTCCGGACCGGTACTCGGCGCCGCCCGAGGGCGTCGGCAGCGTGGGCAGCACCTGCGGATTGGCCAGGTTGCTCTTGCCCAGATTGACCGCGATCGAATTGGGGTTGGAATTCTGGCCGTTGATGAAGCCGTTGGTCCCCAGCGTCACGTCGTTGGCCAGGCCCACCAGGTTCAGGCGGCCGTTCAGCGAGGCCATGTTGCTGAAGATCGTGTAGTCCGGGATGGCCGTGAAGTTCTTGGTGACGTTGTAGTCGCCGGCATCGTCCTGCAGCGTGTCGGTGATGCCGAAGAGGCCGCGGTAGGCGTGCTCGTAGAGCAGGCCGATCTCCAGGTTCCAGCCATTGCCGAAGTCGTGCTTCAGCTTGCCAAGGCCGAGGTCGGTGATCAGGTCCGCGCCCGCCCCGGGCTGGCCCAGGCCCTCGGTCGTAGGATCCGGCGCCGGCGGCAGGAAGGTGCTCTTGCCGGAGAAGTAGACGATGCTGCCCGGGAGACCGGTGATGTCGGTCTCGTAGTGGCTGGCGTCCAGCTCCAGCACCGTGTGGTCGCCGAGGTGGATGTCGAAGTCGCCCTGGGCCAGGGTGCGGTCCTCGTGGCTCTGGTCGGCCCAGGACTCGCCCGCGCCATGCAGGACGTCGAGCCGGTAGCCGAGCGGGCCCATGCGGTCGCTGAGATCCGCTTCGCCGGTGAACACGCTGCCGGAGTCGTAGCTGCCCACCGCCCGCAGCAGCAGGGAATCGGTCGGCCGCTTGAGCTGGTAGTTGAAGACGCCGGCCACCGGCTGAGGGCCATAGAGCGCGCCGGCGGCGCCGTTGATCACCTGGATCCCCGAGAGGCCTTCGGACGCGATGGCGGTGGTGCCGACCAGGCTCAGGCCGTCCATCCGCGTGTCCTGCACGACGCTGCCCTGGAAGCCGCGCGACTGGGGCCGGGAGACCTCGTAGCCCTGCTGGTTGCGGACGGTCACCGAGGGCAGGTAGCGCAGCACATCGTTGACGGTGCGGGCCTGCATGCTGGCGATCAGGTCCTCGGGCACGGTCGTCACCGACATCGGCGTGTCCAGGATGGCGCGCGAGCCGACCGGTCCGAGGTCGGCGCGGGGGACCACATAGCTGGGCGCCAAGTAAGGCCGGGCGGTCACCACCACCTCGCTCACCTTGGCGGCGGCCTGAGCCACGGACTGGGCCGCGGCCGGTCCTGCAACCACCAGCGCCAGGCAGACGAGCGAAGAGCCGCCCAGGACGCCCCGGCGAACAGGGTGCAGATCAGACAAACGAAATCCCGACGTATCTATATACGGACCGATATAGCGCGAGCCTCGATTGCTACAGCTTCCGGGGAATATCAAGCTGAAACTGAGCCGTGGCCGGTTTCTCCGGACCAGATGTGGCCGCTGCGCCGCTCACGACCGCCGCGAACCACTGTCCTGCCGGCTAGGCGCGATCGCCGACAGGAAGAGGCCCGCCTCCACCTCCACCCGCCGCACCTCCACGGCATAAAGCCGGGACAGGGTTTCCGAGGTCAGGATTTCCCGCGGGGGCCCGTCGCCGAGCACTTCGCCGCCATGCAGCAGCACCGCACGATTGAACCAGCGCAGGGCCAGCTCGGGCTGGTGGGTCGACATCAGGATGGCGCGCCCCTCGGCGGCCAGCTCGCTCAGAAGCGCCATCAGCCGCGCCTGCCGCCCGAGATCGAGCGACGCGGTCGGCTCGTCCATCAGGAGGATCTGGGACCCCTGAGCCAGGGCGCGGGCGATGAGAACCGCCTGCCGCTCGCCGCCGGAGAGACCGGCGTAGCTGCGCTCGGCGAATTGGGTCAGGCCCAGCCGGTCCAGCGCCGCGGAGATCGCCGCCTCGTCCTCGGCCGTCCGCACCGGCCCCCAGCCTGACGCCGGGGCCCGCGCCATCGAGACGATCTCGCGCACCGTGTAGGGAAACGACGGCGCGTGGGCCTGGGGGACATAGGCGATGCGCCGGGCGATGGCGCGCCGCCCGTGGTCCGAAAGCGGCTTGCCATCCAGCCGGACCTCGCCGCTGTCCGGGCGCACGAAGCCCAGCAGGGAGCGCAGCAGGGTGGTCTTGCCGGCGCCGTTGGCGCCCAGCAGCGCCGCGCAGTCGCCGGCCGCCAGGGCCAGGCTGACGTCGGCCATCACCTGGCGGTCACCGAGCTGCAAGCTCAGCCCCCGCGCCTCCAGCACCGCGGCGCTCACACCCACCCCCGGCGGATGCGGGGCAGCACGGCCAGGAAGATCGCCACCCCCACCAGGTCGCTGACCACGCCCAGCGGGATCTCCGAGGCGGTCAGGGTGCGGGCCAGGCCGTCGGTGACCACCATGAACACCGCCCCGATGCAGGCGGCCACCGGCATCAGCCGCCGGTGCGCCGGTCCGACCAAGAGGCGCGCGATGTGCGGCACGATCAGCCCCACCCAGCCGATCACCCCGGCCAGGGCCACGGTCAGGGCCGAAGTCACCGTCGCCGCCCCGATCACCGCCAGCCGCAGGCCTCCCACGGGCAGGCCGAGGCTGCGCGCCTCGTCGTCGCTGAGCGCCAGGGCGTCGAGGTAGCGGGAGAGTAGCAGCAGGGCGACGCAGCCCGCCGCGATGATCGGGCCGACCAGCCAGAGCTGGCCCGGCTGCACCGCCGCGAGGCTCCCCAGCAGCCAGAACACGATGTCCGGCAGCTGGTTCTCCGGATCGGCGACGAACTTCATGATCGACAGCAGCGCGGTGAACAGGGCCGTCGAGACCAGGCCCCCGAACACCAAGAGCAGGATACCCGGATCGCCGACGCCGCGTCCG
>FTJL01002044.1_pt1 | contig 12893 bp, 8 predicted proteins | sample 1658551 | NCBI WGS metagenome assembly FTJL01 (sample SAMEA3914835, study PRJEB12502) | metagenome | biome: forest; material: soil | place: Canada | collected 2011-07-03 | depth 0.3 m
GTCGCGCGCCTGCCGCGCAGCGTGCAGATCACGGATATCGATGTGCTCGGGTACAGCCTCGGTGGCGCGCATGCAGCCGTCGTCAAATCCATCGACTCGGTGGAGGGAAAGCTGAAAATTCACCGGGCCGTGATGATCAATCCGCCGGTGAGCCTGTTCGCGTCGATCTCGCGGCTGGACAAACTGTTCGCGATCAGCATCGGGTCCAACGACCAGGGCATCGAGAATCTCTACCGCAAACTCTATACGCGACTGGCAAACCTGTACCGCGCCTCCGACAAGTCGCGCATCGATGAGAGCGACCTGCTGTCGGCTGCCGCCGCTGTTCTGAAGACGGACGCGGATTTTTCCGCCGCCATTGCCCTTACTTTCCGCCTGGATCTGGGCAACGTGTTCTTTGCGGGAGATCTGTATGCGGGGACGGGAGTCGTGGTCGATCCGAAAAATCCTCCCCACGTGGGCGCCTCGCTGGAGCAGATCGGCAGGGTGCTGCGTAGAAAGCCGTTCTCGGAGTACTTCGACAAAGTGTTCGCACCTTACTATCTCGCTCACAAGCCCAGCGCCACGCGGGAGTCGCTGCTGGCCGAGAACAACCTTGAAGTCATCGGCGACGCCCTGCGCACAAATCCGGATTATTACGTCCAGACCAACAGCGACGATCTGATTCTCGACCAGGGGGAACTCGAATGGCTGAAGACCACGCTGGGCCGGAAAATTGCCGTGTACGACCACGGCGGCCACCTGGGAAACATCGGCGAGTGTAGTCAGATTGCGGATCTGCTCGACATGCTGGCGGGCCGTTGGCCCGGAGGAGAGCATTGAGTGCCGCTCCGACGAGGCGTTGGGCGTTGAGGTCTGCATTACTGGCCTGTGCGTGTGCGGTATTGGCGGGATGTGCTTCACAGAGCTTCTCCATTCGTAGCGTACCGGCCGAGACTCCCGCTGCTGATAACGCCGCTGCCATCAAAGCGGCCGCTGCCTATGCCGCTGCTGCCGCGGCCGCGGCCGCGAAGCAAAGCGACACAGCCCCGTTACCACCGCTGGTAACCGCCGACGCGCCGTCCATGTATACGTACGATCCGCTGGAGCGAATGAACCGGTTCACTTATCGATTTAACGCGCGATTCGATGAGGCCGTATTTCTTCCGGTCGCGAACGGATACCGGCGCGTGCCGTCGCCGATTCGCTTGAGTCTCCACAATTTCTTCGCAAACCTGTCGGAGGTCACCAGTACGGTCAACTACGTCCTGCAGGTTCGTCCCGGCGGCGGCGTCCGCAGTCTCGGCCGATTTGCGATCAACAGTACTCTGGGGATAGGCGGCCTGTTCGACGTCGCCACCCGACTCAAGCTCGAAAACGAGCCAACGGGGTTCGGGGACACGCTGTCGATCTGGGGCGTGCATCCGGGGCCTTACCTGGTCGTGCCCCTTCTGGGACCCGCGACGCTGCGCGACGGCGTGGGCTTCCTCGGCGACTTCGGTATTGAGTACGGCATCAATGTTGCCAACCTGTACCGCGGCAACATTTCATGGGCGCTCGACGTCGTCAATGGGATCGACAAGCGCGCCAATGTCAGTTTCAGGTACTACGGCAGCAGTTCGCCGTTCGAGTACGAAACGATTCGATTCCTGTACGTGCACAAGGAGTTGATCGAGGACGATGCTCTGCGTGCGAGAAGTGGCCGCAAAGCGCCGGATGTCGGCAGTCCCGCCGGTAGGTGAACGGACGATGAGTTTGAACCTGTGAATAGCGCCGCGGCGAACCTTGCGGCAACCGTGGCCATACGCATTGCAGCGGGCGTCTTCCTGCTCGTGACGGTCTGGGGGGCGCTGGCGCTGTGGTACCAGATTCCCGGCGGTCGCGGACTCAAGTCCCTGGGCGTGGCCTTGTGGTTGCTGTTCGCCCTCGCAACGATTGTCTCGCTCTGGCAGGGCCGGGTCGTGTTCGGGCTGGGATTTGCCCTGGCCTTCGGCGCTCTGCTGTTGTGGTGGCAGCATCTGCTGCCCTCAAACGAACGGGCGTGGGCCGACGACGTGGCGAAAATGACGACGGGAGTCGTGCAGGGGGATAGGGTCGTTCTGCATAACGTGCGCAATTTCGACTGGCGCAGCGATACCGACTACACACAGCGTTGGGAAACGCGCAGCTACGATCTCAATCGTCTGAACTCCCTCGATATGATCCTGTCGTACTGGGGCAGTCAGGCCATCGCACATGTATTGATCTCTTTCGGCTACGACGACGGCAGTCACGTCGTGTTTTCCGTGGAAATCCGCCGCGAGAAGACGGAGAGCTTCTCGGAGATCGGCGGTTTCTTCAAGGAGTTCGAGTTGAGCATCATCGCGGCCGATGAGCGTGATGTGGTCCGCGTTCGAACCAATGTGCGTGGTGAGGATGACTACTTGTATCGCATACGGATTCCTCAGGCGGAGATGCGTTCGCTGTTCCTCGCTTACGTGAACCACGCCAACGCTCTCGTGCAAACCCCCCGTTTTTACAACACTATTACTGTCAATTGCACCACGCTCGTCTATCACATGATGAGGCGCATAGTCGGATACCTGCCCTGGGACTACCGAATACTGCTGTCAGGGTACTTGCCGGCCTATGTCTACAAAGTCGGCGGCCTGGATTCGCGGTACTCGCTGCAGGAACTGCGTGAACTGGGACACATCACCGATCGTGCGAAGCAGTCTCCCTCGCTGGACACGTTTTCGGCGGACATCCGCAAAGGCGTCCCCACGGTACAGTCACCAGGCGGATAGTCGCCCGGCGGGTGGTCGTCGCGGCGGGGTGGTCGTCGCGGCCGGTGGTCGTCGCGGCGGGACGGTCGTCGCGGCGAGGCGGTTTGCGGCGGTACCGGTGTGTCCGGACGGGACCTACGTCTAGGACTGCGTTGCCGGCCCTGACTACGATCGCTCCATGTCCTCGGACCCTTTGATTCAAGGCCTGCCGGATCTCGTAGTGCTCCTGCGACGGGACGGAATCGTCGTCGCCCTCAGCGGGGGCCATGGCGTCGGCAATTTGAAGCCGCCTGGGGATGCTGCGGGAAAACGGGTCGAGGACCTATGGCCGGAATCCGTGGCGGAGCTGGTCAAACAGCTGGCTCGTAAGGCGATCTCCCTCAGGACCGCCGCTGAGGGTAAGTTTCAATACGAAGGGCGGGAGTACGAAGCGCGGGTGACCGCCCAGGGCCCGGATCGTGCGCTGTGCGTTATCAGAGCTCCGTTGGCCGTTTCACAAGACAGTTCGCTCGATACGTCAGACGAGCGGCCGCGCCCGCAGATCGATCGCAGAGGATTCCTGCGGCGCATGCGGGAGTCCATGTCCGTAGCGTCGCTACGAGAGAAGCCCGTTGCGGTGGCCGTCATCCAGGTGGAGGGCATTGCCGATATCGCGCAGATCATCGGCGGCAAGCTCTCCGAGCAGATCATGAGCGCGGCGATTTTCCGGGTTCCGGCTCAGTTCGGCGATTCCGCTAGCGCGAACACCAACTGGTATCTCGGGCAGTTGAACGACAGTCTGCTCGCGCTGGTACTGGAAACGTCGGATCGCGATGCTATCGACGCCTGCGTCTCCCAGGTATGCATCAGTCTGCGCGAACCGGTTTGTGTGGGGGAGTCGGAGTTCCACCTGACTCCCTACGCGGGCGTAGCCATTCTCGGGCAGGACGCGTCGGCGCCGAAACTCCTGCTGGAACACGCGCGTTCTGCTGCAGCGGAAGCCAGGCGAACCGGATCCAGGAATGTTGCCTTTTTTACAGACACTCTGAGGCTCGAATCGCTCGCACGGCTGGACATCGCCCGTGAATTGCAGGAGGCCATAGAGAATCGGGACATCCGATTCCGGTACGTGGGACGCCATGACCTGGAAACTGGACGTCTGGTCACGTGGGTCGGCTATCTGCGATGGCTGCATCCCCTGCGCGGCGACATACGGCCGACAGAATTCCTTCGTGTCGCGGAGATTACGGGTCTCGCCGCGGCATTGTCGCGCGCGGTGCTGAACCAACTGCGCGAAGACTTCGCCACTTTGAGCCTGCGGTCGGATTCGGACGTCCATGTGTCGTTCGGAGCTCTCCGGCATCACATCCTTCATGAGAACTTCCTTGCGGATATCGAGAGTCTCGTGTCGGACGGCGGCGTGCCGGCCGAACGACTGGAATTGCGCGTCTCCGAGAAAACGCTGATATCCCGCGATCCGGCGGATTTAAATCCTCTCAAGCGATTCGGAGTGCGACTGGTGGTGGACGAAGTCGCACGAGGCATGGGTTCGCTGGACTGGCTGGCTCGCGCCCCGATCTGGGGCCTCCAACTCGACCGTGCTTGGACAACAGCGCTGCGCAGCGACGAAGTGGCACTAAAGGTTTGCCGCGCCGGCGTCAGTGTTGCTGTTGCCCTAGGACTGACACCGATCGCCACCGGCGTCGACAATCTGGAGCAACGCGATGCGCTGCTGGCCTTGGGATGTCGCCACGGGACCGGCGATCTCTACCGCGAAGCCGCATCAGACATAATGAACCCTGCCGCGGCTCCAGCGTTCCGACGTAGCGCTTTGGGCTAGGCGTCCCCGACTGGGCGCCCCCGACTGGGCGCCCCCGCGAAATTCCGGCGCCGGGCTGTCGCATTTGACAGACTCGTTATGAGACGTACGTCACAAAGAGCTCCCGAAAGTGTGAGGTTCGTTCGACCGCAAGTACGGTCCCAATCCCGTGAAATGCACAGCACACGGACCTGAATCGGTCCGCATTACGGGAAGACGGCGATGCGCACTCGTTACCTGGTCTCTTCAATATCGATGGCACTGTCCTCGATGGTCGTCGCGTCCAACGCCGCGCCCGTCGCTCAGGATGCATCGGTCAGCAGCGCGGCAGTTGTCGCTCCCTCGCATTACATCGTTCAGGCTGCGACGACGGAAGCGGCTCGCAATAGCGTAGACCGTCTCCACGTCAGCGTGGATCGCGACCTCGACATCATTCACGCCGTGTCTGTCTACCTGACTGCCTCGCAGGCCGAACACCTACGCAGAAATTCTGACGTACACGTATTCGAGGATCGTCAGGTATCGACTCGAGGACTGGGCTCGCTGCTCTCCTCGGTGACGTCGACGGTTACCAAGGTTGCCGCTCCCGTTGTGTCGTTAGCCACTCCGGTGCTGACCCCGGTTGCTACGCTCGCTGCGCCGGTGACCAACACGGTCATTCCGCTGCTTTCGCCAATAGCCGCTCCCATCGTCAATCCGATAGCGGGGCCACTCGTGACCTCCCTGAGTTCCAATATGGCGCTCACCGACGGGACCGGAGTGGCCTCATCGACGCTGCTGTATCAGACGGATTACCCGATGCTTGTCGGTGCGGACACGCTGCACAACAATGGAATCACCGGCAAGGGCGTCACCATCGCCGTACTGGATTCCGGGCTTTGGAAAGATCCGACGCAGAACTACGGCTCACGGCTGCTCGCAACGATTGACGTGACTAATGGCGGGTCCGGCCCGGTTACCGGTGACCCGTACGGCCACGGCACACACGTGACTTCCATTGCGGCGGGTGGCGCGCAGAACATCGGATTCGGCTACCTGAGCATCGCTCCGCAGGCGAATCTGGTGATCGTCCGCGCCTTTGACGGCGAGGGCGGTGGCCGCTACACCGACGTAATTGCCGGCCTCAACTGGATCCTCGCAAACCAGAAGAAATACAACATCCGCGTACTGAACCTGTCGTTCGGTGCCCAGCCGGAATCGTATTACTGGGATGATCCGCTGAACCAGGCTGTGATGGCTCTGTGGCGCGCCGGCGTTGTCGTAGTTGCAGCAGCGGGTAACGAAGGCCCCAATGCAATGACGATCGACGTGCCTGGCAACGTGCCTTACGTCATCACGACGGGAGCGTTGACGGACAACTACACGCCGTACAACGCAACCGACGATCGCCTCGCCTCGTTCTCATCCACAGGCCCGACGTTTGAAGGCTTTGTGAAGCCCGAGTTTGTCGCGCCGGGCGGCCACATTGCCGCCTCGATGCAGAGCAGCAGCTATCTGGCGAACATCGATCCGGACTCGATGAGTTCCGGCGAGCAGTTGTTCACGATGTCGGGCACGTCGCAGGCTGCCGCCGTGACGACTGGCGTCGTCGCTCTGATGCTGCAGTCCGATCCGACGCTCACGCCCGACAACGTGAAGTGCCGGTTGCTGTACTCGGCGCGTCCGGCGATCACTTCGGCCGGTAAGCTGGCCTACAGCGTGTTTCAGCAGGGTGCCGGGCTGATCAACGCCGTTTCGGCGGTGAACGCCAGCGCGACCGGCTGCGCCAACCAGGGCCTCAACATCAATGCGGACCTGGCTGGAACGACACACTTCGGCGGACCTGCCAACCAGGACGCCAACGGCAATTACTACGTGATGAATCTCGCCGGCTCCAGCTGGGGCACGCCGGCCGCCGGAGACGGCCTGACGTGGTCGCAGGGCTATGCCTGGAACCAGGGTTACAGCTGGAGTGCGGGCTACGTCTGGACCCAGGGATACACCTGGTCGAAGGGATACACGTGGAGCAAGGGCTACACCTGGAGCAAGGGTTATACGTGGAGCAAGGGCTACACCTGGAGCAAGAGCGTCCCCTGGTGGACCACTTCGCAGCCCGGTGCCCCCGCCACGACACCGGCCGCCATCGTGCCCTGGGTTCCGAACGAATAATTCGAGTGTGACGCGCCGCACAGGCTGAAGGTGAGACGCGCTGTGGTTGGAACTCGTTCAACGAACCGGATATAGCACTTAAGGCAATTTAGGCGGGTGAACAGTATCACTCGTGGAATCGCAGGCCTTTTCTCCCTGATCGCCGCGATTTCGGGTCTCCTGGGAGTGTCGGCCGCCGCGCAGGCGGCCGACTCGCCCCCCCTCGTCCTGGAGCACCTGACGACCTCCGACGGCCTGCCCCAGGCCACTGTCATGACGACGCTGCAGGACTCGCAGGGATTCGTCTGGCTGGGCACCGAAGACGGCCTGGTTCGCTACGATGGACGGGAGGTCTTTCGGTACGCCTATTCGCCGCGGGTCCACGACGGACTGCCGGGCAACTTCATCTACGATTTTGTCGAAGACTCGCACCATGATCTGTGGGTCGCGACCAAGGGGTCCGGCCTTGCCCGCTGGAACAGGTCGAAGGACAATTTCACGGTCTATCGCCACGATTCCGCCAATTCCGCTTCCCTGGCGAGCGATTCCGTGCGCGCGGTGTTGGTGGATGCCCACGGCCTGGTCTGGATCGGAACCGGCGACGCCGGCGTCGATATCCTGGATCCGGCCTCCGGTGTTATCCGACACCTGCGTCACGACCCCGCCGTCCCAGCCTCGCTGATCGACGATCGGGTCCAGACCCTGCAACTGGATCGGGCCGGGGTGCTGTGGGTCGGGACGGCCAACGGCCTGGACCGGTGGCAGGCGGACCGCCGGGCCTTCACGCATTTCCAACACATCGCCGGCAATCCCCACACGCTCAGCGGCAACCGGGTTTCCCGGATCCTGGAGGACCGCAGTGGTGCTTTCTGGATCGCAACGGACGACGGCGGCGTGGATCGGATGGAGCGCGACGGGCGGGTGTTCCAGGTCTTCCAGCACGATCCGCGGCAGCCGGATTCGCTTGCCGACAACGACGTGCGCGCGGTGTTGGAAGATCAGGCCGGTCACCTGTGGATCGGCACCCCGGAAGGCCTGGATCTGCTCGATCGATCCACGGGGCACATCAGTCACTACCAACGCGATGCCACCGACGGCCAGTCGCTGCGCGACTCGTTCATCATGTCCCTTTACGAGGACGGCACGGGCCTGGTGTGGATAGGGACGCGCTCCGGAGGCGTCAGCCGCTGGAATCCCCGCAGTTGGGAGCTGGGCGGCCGCCGGCCGGATTGGCTGGCCGACAAGCTGGTGACCTCCTTCGCCGACGCTCCCGACAACAAGGTCTGGGTCGGTTCGCTGGGCGGCGGATTGTCGCTGTTCGATCCGGACAAGGCCACGGCAACCTCGATCGATGACATCGTCGGGCGGCACAACTCCATTGGCGATCAGCGTGTCATGTCCCTGCGCCGGGACCACCGTGGGACGTTGTGGATCGGCACGATGTCGGAAGGCGTCAAAAAGCTCGATCCCGACGGGCGACTGGAATCCATCCCCGTGAAGCCCGGCGACCCGCGCAGCCTGAGCGCACCGGGGATCATGACCATATTCGAAGACAGCGGCGGCCAGATCTGGATCGGCACGCACGGCGGCGGCGCGAATGTGGTTGACACCGCCACCGGGCGGATCCGTCAATTGCCGTATGGAGACTCCAAGCCAGGCGCGATAAGTTCGGCCAACGTCAGCGCGATCGTCGAGGACCGCAGCGGCGATCTGTGGATCGGCACCGAAGGCAACGGCCTGGACCTGGCTCGGCCGGATGGGACAGTCGTGAAGGTGTTCCGTCACGATCCCAACGATCCGACGACATTGCCCGCCAATACGGTGTACGCGCTCACCGTCGACGCTCAGGGAAGGGTCTGGGTAGCCACCGACGGGGGAGGACTCGCACTACTGGTCGGTTCCGTGGAATCTCCCGGTGCCATCCGGTTCCAGTCCGTGACCCACGAACAAGGCTTGTCCAGCGACACGATCTACGGTGTGCTGGCCGATACGAGCGGTCGCATCTGGCTCAGCGGCTATACCGGACTGATGCGCTACGATCCCGACACCCGCACCGTGAAGACCTATCACCGTGAGCACGGGCTGCAGGGAGAGGAATTCGACTCCGGCGCCTACTTCAGGTTGCGTGACGGCCGGCTGTGCTTCGGCGGTCCGGGTGGGTTCAACATCTTCGATCCGTCGCGCCTGACGGAGAGCCGTTTACCGCCGCGTATTGCGCTGACGCGCATCGAAATCATGGGCGTGCCCGCCAAGGCAGCTACGCCAAGCTGGTTGCTCAAGCGTATTTCGCTCGATTACCGCGCTGACATTCTCTCTCTGGATTTCGGGGCGCTCGACTTCACGTCCCCGAAGCTGAACCGGATCGCCTACCGGATGACCGGACTGACGGACCGATGGATTGATCTGGGGACGCAACACCGCGTGACCCTGACGAATCTTGATTCGGGCGATCATCTTCTGGAAGTACGCGCCGCCAACTCGGACTCCGTGTGGAGTCTGGAGCCTTTGCGGCTGACTGTGCACCGCGACCCGGCTCCGTGGAGATCTCCCTGGGCTTACACGGTTTATGCCCTCTTCGCGCTGGGACTTATCGCCTACCGCATGCGCTTGCACCGGATCAAGTTCCAGCGAGTCGTACGTGAGCAGCAGCGTCTCGAGTCGGAAGTTGCGTTGCGGACGCGTGAGCTCGTCGAGAGCAACCGCCGGCTGGAGGAGGCGTCGCGGGCCAAAGGCGACTTCATGGATCGGATGAGTCATGAACTGCGCACTCCCATGAATGGAGTCGTCGGCATGACGGAGTTGCTGGGTCGCACGACGCTTACTGCGACACAAGCGCGCCTCACTTCGACGATCCGCTCTTCCGCGCAGGTCCTGCTGCGTATCGTCAATGACCTGCTGGACCTGTCGAAGATCAATGCCGGCAAGGTACAGCTGGAGCAGCTGCCCCTGGATCTGCCGCTCATTCTGGAGGAGAGCACCCGCTTGTTTGCGGGCGCCGCCGATGCCAAGAGTATCGATCTGATAGTTCGGCCGCCGCCGCTCGAGGGTTTGAGCCTGATCGGCGATCCCCTGCGGTTGCGGCAGATCCTGATGAATCTCGTCGGCAATGCCGTCAAATTCACCACTCGCGGCGCCATCGTCGTCAAAGCCGACCTGACCGACGTGGAGTCGCAGACCGCGGTGCTGCAATTGTCCGTTACGGATTCGGGCATCGGGATGGACGCCGCGACCATCGGCAAGATTTTTACACCGTTTACCCAGGCCGACGAATCGACCACACGGCGCTATGGAGGTACCGGTCTGGGACTGGCCATTTGCCGGGAACTTGCGGAACTCATGGGCGGCAGCATCCGCGTCGAGAGTCAGCCGCAGGTCGGCTCGACCTTCTACGTTTCGTTGCCCGTGAAGCTCGCGGCTCAGACGTCCTCGCTCCCGTGCGCGGAGGCCGGCAACGTCGCAGTGAGCGAAGAGCAAATCGGCGGTCACGTTCTGTTGGTGGAGGACGAGCCTGTCAATGCTGCCGTCGCGGAAGGGTATCTCAGCGCACTCGGCTGTACTTGCGTTTGGGTCAAGGATGGATCGGAGGCGCTGGCGCGCAACGCGGGCGAGCGCTTTGATCTGATTCTGATGGACCTGAATATGCCGACCCTGGACGGCTTCGCGACGACGGCGCTGATCCGTCAAAGCCAGGCCGGCGGTCGCAAGGTGCCGATCGTAGCGCTTTCCGCTCACGACGCGGTGAGCTATCGCGAGAAGTGCCTGAACGCCGGCATGGACGACATACTCGGAAAGCCCTGCACGTTTGAAGAATGCGCACAGGTCTTACGCCGTTGGATCAGGCCGGCGTCCGTATCGCGCATCGTGACGGCTACCGGGCACTTGTCGAAGGTCGACGGCGCGGCCGTGGCGCGCTTGAGAAAGATGCGGGGCGGTGGTCAGGGGGATTTGTTTGCCAAGCTGGTCGAATTGTTTCAGAGCGGTTCTACGGATGGCATGTCGCAGCTACGCACGGCCCTGGAGGCAGGCGATCTCCAGGCGGCCGGTGCGGTTGGCCACAAGTTAGCGTCGAGCGCAGCGAATGTCGGTGCGCTGGTCTTCGCTAAGGACATGCGCCACCTGGAACAGGTGTGCGCCGACGGTGATATCACGCAAGCGAGGGTTCTCTTTGAGCCTCTGTGGATAGCACATCCCGCTCTGATCGAGGAACTGCGCGGGCTCCTCATGAGGGCAACCGCGTGACTTCCGAGGCTCCCAAAGTGCCGGTTGCCGTCATCGCCGATGACGAGGACCTCGGGCGGCTGCTTCTCGTAGAGTCGGCTGCGGAGTGCGGTCTGCAGCCTCTTGCGTTCGACAACGGTACGGCAGCGCTCGATGCCGCATTGTCACGGGACGTTGCGATCGTGCTTCTCGACGTAGACATGCCGGGTATGGACGGATTCTCTGTGTGCAAGCGGCTTCGGGCTGAGCCGCGCTTTGCCAGCGTGCCCATTGTCATGGTGACCGGCCACGAGGATTCGGATGCGATCAGCCGAGCGTTCGACGCTGGCGCCACGGATTTCATTTCGAAGCCCGTCAATTGGGCGCTCCTGCCGCGCCGGCTCGAATACATCCTGCGCAATGCGGCCGCTGCCGAACGCATCGAACGGCTTGCGTATTTCGACTCGCTGACCGGATTGCCGAATCGTCAGCGCTGCATCGAGACCGCCGAGCGCTTATTCGTGGAAGCGGCCGCGTCGGCCGAGTCGGTCGCCGTCATCTACCTGGATCTGAACAGCTTCAAGCGGGTCAACGACACCTTTGGTCATTCCGTTGGAGATGCCGTCCTGCGGACGGTCGCCGGAAACCTCACTCGCGTCCTGGAAGGGTTCACGGCAGCACATCAGCACGTGACGGTCTCCCGCTTCGGTGGCGACGAGTTCGTCATCCTGCTGCGTCATCGCAATGCACGCGCGATCGCGATGGAAATCGCGGACACGTGCTCTTCCGCGTTCAAATATCCGATCGAATACGAGGGACTGGAGTTCTATTCAGCGCCGAGTATCGGCCTCGCCGTGTATCCCGACGACGGTCACGACGTCGCCACCGTCCTCAAACACGCCGACACCGCGATGTATCAGGCGAAGAGCGGGGCGACTGCCGGGGTCTCCGTCTACATCCCGGCGATGAGCAGCCGGCTGCGGGACTGGCTCGACCTGGAAGCCCGGTTGCGGCGCGCCGTACAGGATGATCTGCTGCAGCTGCTGTACCAGCCCAAATTTCGCCTCAGCGACAACAGGATCGCCGGCGTGGAAGGTCTGCTGCGCTGGTGCGATGCCGAGCACGGCGAAATCTCGCCCAACCGATTCATCGAAATAGCCGAGGACAGCGGCCTGATCATCGACATGGGCAGCTGGGTGGTGCGGGCTGCGTGCCGCCAGTTGCGCCAGTGGCAGGATCGTGGCTTCAGCCTTCCTATCGCGATCAACGTCTCCGGCAAGGAGTTGTTGCACGGAGATCCGGCACGGGTGGTTGAATTGGAAGCGGCGGCTGCCGGTGTGCCGGCATCGCTGATCGAAATCGAGATTACCGAGTCCTTGCTGGTGAAGGACTCCACCAAGGTCCGCGCCGCGCTAGAGAAGCTGCGGCGGCTGGGCTGTCGGATCGCCCTGGACGATTTCGGTACGGGTTATTCGTCTTTGGCCTATATCACGCGCTTTCCACCCGATCGGATCAAGATCGACAAAGCCTTTGTCAACAATGTCGATCGGTCACCCGGCGATGCGGCCATCGCCAATGCGATTCTTTCGCTGGGCGCCAGCCTCAATCTCATCGTGACCGCCGAAGGCATCGAGCGCTCCGGCCAGCTCGAATGGCTGCGGGCGCGAGGCTGCCAGGAGGTGCAGGGGTTCCTGCTGTCGCGGCCGGTGTCGGCGCTCGAAATCGAGGATCTCTTCCTGCGCCCGCCGCGCTGGGAGCAGCTTATCTATGAAGATGCCGGTTGAAGGCGGTGTCGTCGCGCGCGACTTGACCGTGCGCCAGCCCTTTTTTCACAGGCATTACAACTCGATTCCCTGGGATTTCAGGTACTCGTCGTAGGTGCCGCTGAAGTCGGCCATGCCGCCGCCGGGACGCAGTTCGATGATGCGCGTCGCCAGGCTGCCGACGAATTCGCGGTCGTGCGAGACGAAGATCAGCGTGCCCGGATACTTCTCCAGCCCGATCTGCAGCGACTCGATGGTTTCCAT
>FTJL01694544.1_pt1 | contig 12850 bp, 11 predicted proteins | sample 1658551 | NCBI WGS metagenome assembly FTJL01 (sample SAMEA3914835, study PRJEB12502) | metagenome | biome: forest; material: soil | place: Canada | collected 2011-07-03 | depth 0.3 m
GACGTCCTTGGCAGCGGCCCTAGTAGCGGCCCCAGTGGGGGAGCCAGTCTCCTGGTCAGTCGGTGAGCTGACTCGAGTGAAGAGCCCCCGGCTTAAGGCCGAGGGCTCTTTCAAGTTGGGGGCGACAGTTCCGGCTGTCTTTCTCGTCAGCACATTCGCTGTTACTCAGGCCCGGGAAGCCAGTTCGCCAACGGACGTCAGTCCGTCTGGACGCGAGCTCGACGCTCGGGGTTGAGACTGCGCACCTGGGACCGAAACACAACTCGCGGAATAAACCTGAAAATCCGACTGAACGAACAAACTGCAAAAATCGGTTCACGTTGAACCTTTGAGCTGTGCGCCAACACGGTGTCGTTATCGCGTCGGCCTACACGCAGGAGCTCAACGTCTCTTACTAATTAGAACAAGAGTGATTTTGTCTATTTTCACTAAGCTATTCGTTTAGAGGGGGGGCGGCATGAAAAGTTCATTACAACATTCGTTCGTACGTGCGGCGGTTGCCGCGATTCTGAGCATCGCGGGGGGCGGGATCTCGCAAGTGATGGCCGCAGACGAGCCTGCTCTCAGCGAGGTCACCGTCACCGGTTCGCGCATTCTGCGCCGTGACGCCGAGGCCAACAGCCCACTGGTCACGGTGGATGCCGTGGACCTCGAAACTCGCTCTGGCCTGAACGTCGAGTCATACCTGAACGAGTTGCCCAACTACAACCCGGCCGTCACGCCGGAGACGGGCAATACGGCCGTGGGATTTTCTTCGATCAGCACGGCGGGTATTTCCACTATATCGCTGCGCGGCTTCGGCTCCAACCGCAGCTTGGTGCTGACCGATGGCCACCGCGTCGATCCGGTGAACGCGCTGATGCAGGTGGATATCAACAGCATCCCCTCCTCGATGATCAAGAGCGTGGAGATCATTTCCGGCGGCGCTTCAGCCACCTATGGCGCGGATGCCATCGGCGGTGTGACCAACTTCATCTTGAATCGTAACTACGAGGGTCTGCGGGCGGATGCCCAGTACGGTGTCTCCGAGGCAGGTGACGGCCAGGAAGCGCGCGTTTCGGTGCTGGGGGGGAGCAAGCTCGCCAGTGGCCGCGGTAATGTGACGTTCGGCGCCGAGTACTATGATCGTGAGCCCTCGTACCAAAAGAACCGCAGTTTCTTTACAGATGGCTGGGCAGATCCGAATACTCCCGGCAACTTCCTCGGTTTCTTCCAGGGTCCCAGCGGCTACTACACGGGCACCAACCTGCAGACGACTAACCCCGGGGGAGCCCGCGGCGCGGCAATCCTGACGAACATCGTCAACGCGCAGGGCCGCAACCCCAATGCCAACACGGGCGTGTTCGCGTACCCCAACATCGGCACCAATGCCAGCATCCGCTTTCTGAATGATGGCCAGATCTTCCTGCCCGCCGGAAACAACGCATCGACGTTCGATCCGAGTCTCATCAACGGCTCCGTCTACTCCTATGTGAACGCCTACGACAACACCTATTGCAACACCCAGGTGTGCGCCAACAACGGTACCCCGTTGGCGCCGGTGATTCAGAATGTCAAATTCAACGAGACTGATCGGTACACCACTTCCCCGCAGACCCGCTATTCGTTCATGAGTACGCTCAACTACGACATCACAGACACGCTGCACTTCAACGCCAGCGGTCGCTTCGCCCAGAGTCGTACACAAACCTTCCTGGGCAGGAATACCCTGACCAATGGATGGGAAGCGACAATTCCGTATAACGCCACGACCGATAGCCCGATTAATCCGGCGTTGACGTTGACGCAGCCGGTCATTACGCAAATTTTGCAGTCCCCGGGGGGCGTCGTTCCGGCGGCGTACGCCAACCCGAATTTCATCCCTCATGGCGCACCCCACGCTCAACATCCGGTTACCCCGGCGCTGGCGATGTTATTGAATAACCGCACAGCGACCGCAGCCCAGGCTGCCAAGGGCATGCCCACCTGCCCCGTCGGCGTGACAACCAACTGTTACAACCCGTTGACTGCAGGCTGGATAACCGAAATTTATGAGTACAACGGCTTCGATCAGCGCCGCACGGACAACCTGATGAGCAATTGGACCATGGATTCCGGTCTCAAGCTGGACTTGCCGTGGAAGGACTGGACCGGTGAACTGTATTATTCACATGGTGAAAGTGTGACCTCCGCGAAGACCTATGGCAGCGTCTCGCTGGAACGATACCGCACGGTGGCGGAGAGCGCGGACTATGGCTATAACAGCACCTTCCGCAGCAACGCGAATGGCAACAACGCCGGCTTCAACTCGGTTGCCACTCCCTGCACCAGCGGTTTCTACGACACCCTCTTCAACGATGGCGCCGCGCCTTCGGCCGATTGCTTGTATGCGGTGCAGGCGACGTTGCAAGAGAGCACGACGACGCAGCAAGACGTCATGGAGTTGAACTTTCAAGGCGGTTTGTTCAACACGTGGGCAGGCGAAGTGCGCGGTGCGGCGGGTTATGAGTTCCGCCGCAATGCCGCGCAATTCACCCCGGATATCCTGCAATCCTCGGCATCGATCGACGATCAGGCGGTCGGCATCTCTCCCACGGGCTACATGGACGCCCAGTCGAAAGCGCATGACATCTATGCGGAGGCGCTGGTCCCGGTCCTCAAGGATTCCTTCGTCAAGAAGGTGGAGTTCGAGTTGGGCGCTCGATACTCCAGGTACAGCCTGACCGACAGCACCCTCACCTGGAAGGCATTGTCCAACGTCCAGATCACCGACTGGATGCGATTTCGCGGCGGGTTCAACCGTGCCACGCGTGCGCCGAACCTGGGTGAGATGTTCCTCCCGCAGCAGCAGGGCGGTCCGGGGGCTGCCTCTACTTACGGTGATCCGTGCAGCCTGCTGTCCAACTCGCCCTTTGGCGCGGGCGGCGCGTTTACAGCGCCGAATGCGACGCAGATTGCCAACAATGTCTTCGGCGGTGTCACGACTCCGACACTTGCGCCCGGTCAGACAGCCGCAGGTGCGAAAAGCGCGCTCTTGATCTGTGAGGCGCAGATGAACGCGCTGAATGCGGATCCGGTTGCCGGCACTGCGGCCACCTACTACAACACTCAGGCGCAGACCGTGACCGGCAATAACGGCTTCAACAATCAGCGCGGCAGTACGTCTCTGCGATCCGAGGTGGCTGGCACCTGGTCGGCAGGTTTCGTGCTCCAGTCTCCGTTCGAAAATCCCTGGTTGCGCAACATCACGACGACGATCGACTGGTACAAGATCGACATCGACGATGTGATCCTGCAATACCAAGCCCAATACGCCCAGTGGTTGTGCTATGGCGCCGTGCAGGTGACCGACGCTGCGGGGGCCGCGGCTCAGGCGGCGTCACCGGGTTGCCAGGGCGTTCCCCGCAGCTTCGATACGGGCCTGGGCCAGAGTACGCTGCTGTCCTACTCCAACCAGGGTTCGGTGAGCACCTCGGGCGTGGACTTCGCCATCAACTGGCGCGCACGGCTGGAGGATCTGGGCCTGGCGCGTATTCCGGGCGGCGTGTCGTTCGGCGTTCAGGGCACCTGGGTCGACTCCTACAAGACCAAGGCGTCGAAGGCCGACTTCGATCCGTGGATCGAGTGGAAGGGTTCGTTGGGACCGACTCTGAGTGGGTTCGACGGCGGCGCCTACACCTACCGCCTGCTCACCAACCTGGGCTACAACGTAAGCGGGTTCAACGTCAATCTGCGGTGGCGGCATCTGCCGTCGGCGATACAGGCTGCAGACGCAGCCACGAATGCCACCATCGCGAACAACGAGCATGTTGTCGCGACGGGCAAGGGTGTATTGCTAAGTTATGTGCCGTCTTCGAACCAAGACATAGACTCGTACAACATATATGACCTGTCAGCCTCTTGGGCCATTAACCGTACGGTGTCGCTGCGTGCGGGTATCGACAATGTGTTCAACAAGCAACCGGTTCTCACGGCTGTTTCGAACGGGTTCCCACAGGGCACGGATCTGAAGGGGCTGTGCGCCGGCAAGGTGGCGGGTTGCACAGCCCCCACGTCGTACACTCTGCCGAACGCGGGTCTGGGTACCACGAACACGGGGTACTACGATGTGATGGGCCGCACCTATTTCCTCGGAGTGCGGGCCGAGTTCTGATCTGAGCCCAGATCAATTTTAGGCCTGTTGAGTAATGGGGGGGATCGCAAGATCCCCCCCTTCAAGACCAGTAATGTTTTTGGAGTTAGGAAACATGAAGCGGGAGAGCGAGTTTCTGGCGCTGGGGATTAACGACGCCAGCCCGTCTTCGACAGCAGAATTTGCGAATACCGGCGCGCCGGCAAGTTCGCAACGCAGGCAATTCGTGCGCGTGGTGCTGCAGGCGGTTGCGTTACCCACCGCGTATTCGGCGCTGGGGGAGCCGTACGCACGTGCCGCCACACCCAAGGATGGCATCGCGCCGCTCACGGTCAGCGATCCGGTCCACATAGTCCGCGACTTCCAGGACCCGTACCTCGAGCTGCTGCGTTTGCTCAACGTCGCCGCCGAAATCGAACATGGCTTGATGGTGCAGTACCTGTATTGCGCATTCTCGATCAAGCCGCGCTACCCGGCCCTGGCGGGTTATGGCGCCCCCAGTGCGAACGACATCATGGGCATCGCCGTGCAGGAGATGCAGCACCTGGGCAAGGTCAACAACCTGCTCGGCGCACTGGGTGCCGCACCGGTACTGATACGCGAGGAGTTTCCGTACGAGCCCGACATCATTCCGTTCCGGTTCCGCCTCGAACCGGCGAGCCGCGCGTCATTGGCAAAATACGTGTGGACCGAGTCACCGGCCGGCGCAACCGACCTCGCGAAGGCCAGGACCGCCGAGGACCGGCAGTTCTGCCAGCAACTCGACCAGGTGCTGAGCAACGGTCAGCGTCGGCCCAACTTCGTCGGCCCGTTGTACGACGCGGTCATCGCACTGGTCAAAGAGGTCGATGCCGGCAAGGACAAGTCGCTGCCGGATCTCAAGCCCTTCGTGCCGATACTCGAAGGCATCAAGGCGGAAGGCGAGATCGGCCACTACCATACGTTCCGCAAGGCTTTTCTCGGCGTGCATACCGGTTTCACCGGCGTGGCCGACGTCTGGCAGCGTCCGGTCACCGACCCGCTTTACCCGGCTTACCAACTCCCGCTGAACCCGACGGCCTACGTCGGCCATGAAAACCAGATCCAGGATCCGGCCGCGCGGCGCCTGGCGTGGCTCGGGAACCTGCATTACTGGTCACTGCTCAACCTGCTGTCAACGGGCTACAGCAAGGGTTCGACAGACCTTGTGCTGGCGTCGCGCACGCACATGCTGGGGCCGTTCATGTCACTCGCGAGGCAGCTTGCGAAGATGGGATCGGGAATGCCGTTCGACCCGCTGGGCCAAGGCTACGGGCGCAGCGCCAGCAACAAGGGCAGCGTGAACTACCTGCGCCACCTGCTTGCGGAGACGGACCACTTCGAGAAGCAGATTGGCAAGGATCTGCCGAGCGACTATCCGGTCGGTGTGTGCAGTGCCACTGAACAGGTGCTCACCCGCGTGGAGCCGCAATTGCGCGCGGCACTGGCGCCAATCGATCCGTGGGACGTAGGGCTGGTCTGAACTTCGCAGCAGGCGAAAGAGGCAACGCTGCGGCAGCTGGGCGATGCCGCAGCCTGCCCTCACCTGACACAACGAGCGTGTTGTCGCGACGGGCAAGGGTGTGTTGCTAAGTTATGCGCCGTCTTCGGCCCAACCAATAAAGGCGTACGACACGTTTGACTTGTCAGCCTCTTGTACCATCAACGATACGGTGTCGCTGCGTGCGGGTATCGACAATCTGTTCGACAAGCAACCGGTTCTCACGGCTGTTTCGGACGGGTTCGCAGAGGGCACGGATCTGAGGGGGCTGTGCGCCGGCCAGGTGGCGGGTTGCATGTGATGGGCCGCCGCTATTTCCTCGGAGCGCGGATCACGTTCTGATCTGAGCCCAGATCAGTTTTGGGCCTGTTGAGTAGCGTAGAGAGGTAGGCAATCACATCACTTCAGCGTAGAGAGGAAGGCGATCACATCAGCGCGCTGCTGCGGATCGGTCAGTATGCCTATCATCGGTGTGCCCGGCGCCTTGGCGTTCGGGTTGGCCAGAAATTCATTCAGGGTCTCGGCGCTCCAGATCACACCGTACTTCGTCAGGTTCTCGGTGGGGCCCATGAGGCTCTTCGTGGTGCCCGCCTTCCGCCCCACGACGCCGACGAGATTGGGGCCCACCTTCAAATCGTCGTCCTTGATCACGCTGTGGCAGGTCGGGCAGGTATTGGCCATGAACAGTTCCTTGCCGTTGGCGGCATTGCCCTTGACACCGTCCGCGTAGGCGGCGGGCGTAGCCAGAAGGGCGGTCAGTACGAACAGGCGGATGGGTCGGATCGCGGACATGGACGTGAGATCTCCCGAATACGGGCGGACGAAAATCCCCGAAGGAATAGGAAGTTCAAAGTGCATGTTAAAGGGTAGGCTACCGCCGCTGCCCGGAAAAAGGCCCCGCCGTCCGCCCGGCGGAGCCGCTCACCGCTGAGGCAACTGCACATGCTTGAACATGTCGGCCACCTCTTCCGCCGACGTGAGCCGATGCGCCCGCTCCACCGATCGCCGGTCGAGATGCGGCGCCAGCAACTGCTCGAAGTCGTACATGTATTTGCGCAGGAACGTGCCGCGGCGAAAACCGATCCACGTCGTATGCGCGGCGCAGGCCTGCAGGGAGTGATGCGCAACCGCTTCGTACGTACAACGGTACGTGACAGGGAAGCCGCCTTCGCTCCCGATCTGGTCGATCGCAACTTCGGGGTCGGCAGATCGGACCAGTTGTGGGTCGCGGACATCACGTACGTGCCGACATGGGCCGGCTTTCTGTACCTCGCGGTCGTAATCGACGCGTTCTCGCGCAAGATAGTCGGGTGGGCGATGGAAACGCACCTGCGTACTGAACTGGTCCTGGCGGCGTTGAACATGGCTTACGCACAACGTCGCCCGGACAGCGTCATCCATCACTCCGACAGAGGCACGCAAGCCAGAGTCAACCGGTCGTCGCAACAGTTGTTTTGTGCTTCGAATCTAATATTCTCTGAATTCAATTCATAATCGTTCTTCACAGCAGAGCAGTCTGCCGCGAATGGCGGCAGAAGGCGTTCGGCGTCAAAGTCTAGACTGTAAGACTTCCTTGAGCGCCTCTGCGGGAGTTAGCCATCCAAGGGTCTTTCTTGGGCGGGTGTTGAGCGCAAGGGCGACAGCTTCGAGGTCGTTGGGACTGTGCCTGCTCAGATCTGTCCCTTTAGGAATGTACTGCCGCAGCAGCCCATTGGTGTTCTCGTTGGTGCCCCGCTGCCATGGACTGTGCGGGTCGCAGAAGTGCAACACCAACTAAGTGCTGCGGACAAAATGAGGCTCATCACGATCGAGATATTTCGCACGATGTTCTCCTCAACGATGCCCCCTTTTTGGGTAAGCGTCCGGCCAAGGCACATTGACACGGCCAGGCGACCTCAGCGGTGTTCAATCCGCGAGGTCAGGCGGGTCGCCGGGTTCGTACCAATTCCCACTCAGAACAAGTCGCCAAATCAAAGCGGCATTGAGGACGATCCACAGCCCTGCAAGGATCCAGCGAGCGAGACGTTCGCCGAGCACCTGTACGAAGGAGGTAAACAAACCGAAGAACTGGTCGTCGGCAAGCTGGCCAGCAGGTTCAATCCAGGTGCAATCCGTCTCGCTCGTAAATCTGGCTCTGACGATACAAAGGCAAGTGATCACAGTACTTCGCCACGAGCACGTGCGCCAGAAAGCCGGGCCCGGCTAGCCCTTTGGCGATCGGCCGGCTCGGGGCTGCGGCCTGCACAATCTTCTGGCACTTTGAACAGGAAAGCTTGGGCCTCACGTGCCGGATGACCTCGTAGCGCTCGGGCACGTACTCGATCATCTCGCTCACATCTTCGGCGAGCCGCCGCATCTGCCCGCCGCACTCGGGGCAAGTGCACGGACTGTCGTGCACGATCTCTTGCCGCGCAAGGTGTTCAGGTAATGGCTTACGAGCGGGCTTCTGCTCGGCCGCTTTTGGTGGCGGGCGGACCTCTTCTGGCATCTGTGCCAGACTCGACTCGAGATCCTCGAGGGTCAAACGCATCTGCGAGAGCTGCAGATCGAGTTGTTCGGAGGAGCGGCCGTACTTCAGGCGCTTCAGAAGCGCGATCTCGTAACGTAGCTTCTCGAGTTCGAGTTTATGCGAGATGTTCAGCGCTTCGGCGACCGCGAGCGCGGTGCTGCTCTTGCGAACGAGGGCCTTCAGCGCCTCCACATCGTTCGGAAGATCGGCCTCTTCAGACATGGCCTAGTCTAACGCGCCGAGCGTCCTCGCGCAGCAGAGATACGGCGAAAACACTCGGTTCTACACGGTCAGCTGCGGTTCGAAGGAGCGTTCCACTCGCCGCCAATCAATCCCCTCTAGAAGCATCGACAGCTGCGCGCAACTCAAACAAACACATCCGTGTGTGGCCTGCGGCCAGACGAATCTTCCGCGCTCGAGGCGCTTGGCGAACAAACACAATCCGTCTCCGCTCCACCACAGGATCTTCACACGATCTCCGGCGCGACGGCGGAACACGAACAGCTGCCCGGAGTACGGATCGTCCGCCAGTTGCGTTTGCACCAGAGCAGCCAGACCATCGAACCCCTTGAGCATGTCCGTCGCTCCGGCGGCCAGCCACACCTGCACACCGGCCGGCAGCGCGATCATCGCGTAGACAGTACGCTGATCAACTCCCGCAGCAACTGACGATCAACTGCACCGCGAATCCGCAGCTTTGGACCGCTGGCGAACTTAACCTCAATGTAGGTGTCCGACGGCTTGCTGGATCTCTTCGGCGCCGCCGCTCGCTCTGTCGGGAGCACTGTCGGCGTGGATACCTCCACCGGCAGTAGCTTTGCCGGCTCGCTGGCCAGCGCATCGGAAAAAGACCCTTGTCTATACAAACGACGCCACACCGAGAGCAGGTTCGCGTTCACCCCATTCCTGTGTGCAACCTCTGGAACCTAGGCACCCCGGACATGGGTCTCCTCGACCATCGCACGCTTCTCTTGAATGGAATACTTCCGCCGCGGACCGCTGCGTCTGCCCAGCTTGTCCGTCATCGCTTCACCAGAGATCCCCATCTAGCTCCTACACGGGCACGTAACCCAGATGCCCACTTAACGGAAGCCAAGATGGTTCGCCTTCGTCACCTCCCTGCGGTATCGGCCGGACGGTTACCTTTGGGCTGCGTGAAGCCGACTACCTACAGCCTGGGCAGTTCAGGGGCGGGCAACACCAGCGGCGGTTACTACGACGCGCTGGGTCGCCGCTACTACATCGGCGTGAAGGCGAAGTTCTGAGGCTGGCCTGATCGGCTGCGGTCGGATGGTGGCGGGGCGCCCGGTGCTCCGCCGCCTTTTTCAGTTGCCGCTGGCGATTGCGGTGGCGTCAGTGCACGCGCGTGACGCGAATCCAGTCGCGCCACCTGCCCGTGTCGCGCGATAGCTTATAGCTGCCCAGCGCGCCCTTCTTGATGGTGATGGCGTCGCCGTCCTTCAGATAGAAGCCCAGCTCTGAGTCTTCGTGGCGCCAGACCTGGCCGTTGTCCAGATACAGGTTGAACCGTCCCCCGCCCACTGATTTCTGCGAGCTCAGACGGGCGTGCAGCGTGAGTTCCTCCTTCTCGGGAGCGGGGCGCTGTTCGCGCGTCAGTTGTTCCTGGCCGAATGAGGGTGCGGGTGTGGTGGCGGTCGCGGGCGCGGTTACTGTCGCGGGCGACTGCGTCGCCACATGGGCCGGCGTGGGGGCAGAGGGGCTCGAAGCACGAGCGCGCCCGGCAACTTCCCGGGCCAGTGGTGCGACTTCCCGGTCGTAGCAGGCGAGGCGGGCCGCCGAGTCGGTCATCCCAGCGCAGGCGACCAGCTGGTCTTCGGACAGCGAAGCCGCGCGGGCCTCGACCATCGCTACGGCGGCGACGATCGCCGCAATCAATTTACGCTTCTGCATAGGGCCTCATCGATGGCGCTCTTTTACGGGCAATGCCAACCCGGCACTCGCTGATGATATCGCTCGCCGCCGGTTCTGCGCATCGGCAGATCGGATGGACGCACGAAAGGTTCTGGCCCGACTGCTATATAGAAGAGAAGTGTTACCAGCCCAGTTACCCACATCGGCATCGGCCTGCACGCGGCCCGCGGTTTCGCGCACAATGGCGCCCCGTTGCGGGACAGGGACTTAGCGAACGCGAGGCGCGCAGGGCGTGCCCGCCACCCACCTTCGAGTCCGGCGCAGCGGCCGAAAGGGAATCTTGTGGCGATGGCCCCGCCATCCGGCGACTGCGCCTGGCTACCCCTCGCCGAGTGGCCAGTCCCCTCGTTTGACGTTTGACGTTTGACGTTTAACGTTAACCGTTATACTATTCATCGTGATCAAGAGCTTTAAGTGCACCCTGACCCGCACGCTCTTTGAGACGGGAAAGTTAAAGCGCTTCGGGTCGATCGCGAAGGTCGCAACTCGTAAGCTCGCGCAGCTTGAGGCGGCTGCAACGCTTGAGTTCTTGAAGTCGCCGCCCGGAAATCACCTTGAAGCGCTCGCAGGCGACAGAAAGGGGCAGCACAGCATCCGAATTAGTGATCAGTGGCGCATTTGCTTTCGATGGACATCGGCAGCGCCGACGGACGTCGAAATTGTAGATTACCACTGACGGAGTGAAAGGTATGAGCATCAAGAACGGCATGCGCCCAGTGCACCCTGGCGAGGTCCTACGTGAGGATTTTTTGCGTCCCGCGGGCTTAAGCGTGAATGCGCTTGCGAAGGCGCTGCATGTGCCAACCCCGCGTATCAACGATGTCGTACTTGAGCGCCGCGGCGTTACGGCAGACACGGCCCTGCGGCTCGCCCGCTATTTCGGCGGTGATGCGCAGTCGTGGCTGAACCTTCAGGCGATGTATGACCTGCGCGTTGCAGAAATCGCCAATCTAAAGAAGATCCAGCGCGAGGTGAGTCCGATCGACCGTGATCTCGAGGGCCTGAGTCCGGCGTGATGAACCGACGCCGCGGTCCCGGAACAAAGATCTAATGTGGCGGTAGTTCAACGAGCACTTGTCTGGCTGCTACGGATGCCGACGACGGGCGTACCCACTCACCCCGTCCTCCCGTCAATTGCCTGACGTCCAGGTTTCTAGGGGCTTTGCCATAGAAACTCGATCGGATCGTGGCCCCTTAAGTTTTGCCTCAAACTGACCCGAAACTCGGACTGACATTGTCCGGTAACTGGGGGACTATTCGCCAAGACCGAACGCTGTCCCCGAGTACGCCGCAAGCTGAATAAGCGGGCACCGTTCAGAAATTCGGAAGGCAATGCCGATGTGGCCGGCGGAGAATGAGGACGATGCGTGAGCACACTCTCTAAGCTCTACAGACCCGAAGATGTGGCTCGTCACGTCGGGATCAGCGTGCGCACTGTGAAGCGCTTCATCGCATTGGGTCGGCTTAGAGCGACGCGATTTGGGCGCACATCACGAATCTCTGAAGATCACCTGATTACATTCTTGCGGGAGGGAACATGCAAGTCGACAAACGGGACCGCGCCGGTAAGTTCTTTCTCAAGAGGCGCGGCTCACAAGGCATCTGGTGCATCTGCCGATACAACGCCGCTACTAGACAGACAGATCGTCTTTCGACTGGCACAGCAGACCTCGAAGCGGCGCGCACCGCCCTCTACGAGCACGCCCTCCGACACGACCGGCCCGCTACAAGTCCAGACGCCGCACTCGCCACCGTGATGCAGACTTGTTGGGAGCAGTATGCCCAACATCTGCCGAGCGCTCACACGCACCTCGCATCGCAGCGAGACGCTCTTGAGATATGGGGGGACATCTGCGTTCAACAGCTTGATCGCAGGAAGCAACTGGAATTTGTCCAAGCATTGCGCAATCGGGGTCTGTCCGACTGGACAATCAGTACGCGCCTGCGGCGGATTTGGGCCATGATGAACTGGTACAAGCGAGACAATCCTCAACTCGCCGTTCCGGATCAGATCACTGCCGTCGATTGGAAGCCCACTCTATAATGACAATGAGCAGACGTTCGGCCTCGAGGAATTAGCGGCGCTGTTCGACGCGTGCATTGAGCCAAAGCTAGCCGAGGATGTGATTCCAGCGGTGGGTGCCTATGGATACATCGCGGCCCTGGTACGCGCGACGCTGCGCGACATGCCCGATCCTTTCTCGATCGATCAGCTCGACTGTGGGCTGCGCGCTCGCGGCCTAAGCCTCGAATACAAACCGCTGCTGCGGGCCATCACCGAACAACTCAGCAAACGTAATATGACGTGCGATCCGGCACTGGGCAGATACGGCAGGACCGTCCCGCGATACCGGGCGTCTGCGGTGATCAAGGCAGGCCTGCGCGGACCCCGCTACACGCGCGAGCATTGGCGGCGATTTCTGGTGCTGGCCCTCGGTACCGCGTCCCGAGAAGCGGCGTTGCGCGAATTGCGCTGGCCCCAGGTGGTGCTACGTGATTACGGCAAGAGTGAAAGTCGGGGATTCATTCGGCTGAATCCAGAAGGCCGACGGCAGACCAAGAAGCGCCGCGCCACCGTGCCGATCTGCCCTACTCTGGCCGCAGAGCTGAATTCCTGGGAGCGCGATAGCGACTGCCCTTTGCCGGCCACGAAAGAGTGGATCAACCGCACCCGGATGAGGCCATTTGCCTGGCACTGCGTGCCAACTGCGTGCCAAGTTTGAATGCCGGCCGCACGGAGCTTTACAAGCTATTGAATTTGGAGCGGGAAACGAGACTC
>FTJL01000043.1_pt1 | contig 12849 bp, 11 predicted proteins | sample 1658551 | NCBI WGS metagenome assembly FTJL01 (sample SAMEA3914835, study PRJEB12502) | metagenome | biome: forest; material: soil | place: Canada | collected 2011-07-03 | depth 0.3 m
GCCGTCGAGGCTCAGTGCGCCATGGAAGCCAGCGCGGCCGCATCGAGATGGGCAATGGAGCGGGTATCCTGGAAGGCGCGGACGCCTTCTATGCCCTGCTCGCGGCCAATACCCGACGACTTCATGCCGCCGAAGGGGGCACGCAGGTCGAGGCGGGTGGCGCCGTGGTCGTTGACCCAGACATAACCGCAGACCATCTGGCCGCCGACGCGATTGGCCGTCTTGGGATCGGCCGTCCAAACCGAACCGGCGAGACCGGCCCAGGTATCGTTCGCCATCCGGATGGCTTCCTCTTCGGTCTCGAAGGGGATCACCGGGATCACCGGGCCGAACTGCTCTTCGGTCACCACACGCAGATTGAGCTTGGGATTGATCACGATGGCCGGGCGTACAAAGTTGCCGCCCCTCATGTCGCCGCCCGGCAGCTCGCCGAACTCCAGTACCTGGGCGCCGGAGTCCTTGGCTTCCTTGATCAGGCTGTCGACGAAGGCTTTCTGCGCCGGCGAATGCAGCGGGCCCATGGTCGTGCCCTTGTCGAGGCCATAGCCGAGCTTGACCTTTTCCAGGCGCGCGGACAGGCCCTTGACCACCTCATCGGTACGCGACTTGTGTACGAACAGCCGCTTGGCGTTCATGCAGATCTGGCCGGTGGTGTCATAGATGGCCGCGAACAGGCGGTCCAGGTGCACGTCGTCGATGATCGCGTCTTTCAGGACGATGGCCGCATCGTTGCCGCCGAGTTCCAGCGTGACGCGGGTGAGGCTCTGCGAGGCCAGTTCCATCATCTTCTTGCCGCCGTTGACAGAGCCTGTGAAACAGACTTTGGCCACGTCGGGGTTGCGGATCAGTGCGGTCATGTTGGCATCGACGCCGGTGACAACGTTTAGCACCCCAGGCGGCAGCAGTTTGGCAATGCGCTCAACGATGCGGGTCGTGGCCAGGGGGGCCGTCAGGGGCGGCTTCACAATGACGGCATTGCCGGCCAGCAGCGCATGCGGCATAGCGGCGCCGAGGATGGCGACCGGCCAGTTGAAAGGCACGATAATGGTGACTACGCCCAGCGGTTGGTAGGCCACCGTGGTTTCCACCGGAATGGCACCGGGAATGGGGGGCAGCACCTTCGACGCGTTGACTTCGTCGGCGTGGCTCAGGGCCAGCTTCCAGCGCAGTTCGAGCACCAGCGAATCGACCCAGGCTTCAAAACGGACCTTGCCGTTCTCCTGCGACAGGATGGCGGCGTCCTCATCGCGGTTCTCGGCAATGCCGGCGAGCGCAGCCAGCATCTTCTCGGCGCGCTGCTCAGGTGACAGGGCGGCCCAGGCCGGGTAGGCAGCCTTCGCTGCGGCGACGGCATCGCTGACATCCTGCGTGGTGGCCGCGGCGGCATAGCCGACGACAACACCCGGCTTGGCGGGATCGGCAATCGCCATCCTGTCCGTGGTCGTTCGTTCCTTGCCCCCGATATACAAAGGAGTGGTCACTGAATTTGACATGGCTGGCTTCCTCTTTATGTTTTCCGTCTGCCGTGTGCGGAAATGCCGGCAGATTACCCTGATTTCCGCAGCGCGGGAAAGGTGGCGCCTGGCTTAGGTACCCGACGGATGCGCCTGGTATATGCGCATAGAAGTGTGCTACCGGCAGGCAGTCGCCAGTTGCGAACCCGGCCGCCGAAAGCTTGAATTGCCTTGGCAGCTGGGCACGATCGATGGCGGCGATCGTCATGGGGGTGATGGTGCTGTCCACATTGACCGTGAGTCGAATGACGGCCCAGTCATTTTCCGGATTGTGTACCGAGTGGCCCAGGATGATGCTGTCGCCGTGCGCAACTACCGTTCCCGCGAAGAGGAATCTAAGTCGCTGCAGGGCGCCGCTGTTTTTGGCGGAATCGGTTTGACCCACTGCAAACATGACAGGATTGCCCAGCGGTGGGTCCACAACTGGACTGGACGCGGCGCCTATTTGAGCGAACACTGACTGCCCAAAAAAATGTGGCCTGAGAAGCCCCGAATGGATCCCCATGCCGTGCCCGATCGTTGCCATAGCTGCCTCCGCCGGTGGCCTCGAAGCTCTCATTGAGCTCCTCGGCGCCGTGCCTCCGAACAGTGGGCTGGCGTTTCTCGTGGTCCAGCATCTCGATCCGGGCCACGCAAGCCTCCTACCCGAGATACTGGAAAAGAAGACTCCCCTCGCGGTGACGTCTGCTCAGGATGGCGAGGCGATTCGGCCGGACCACGTTTACGTCATTCCGCCTAACGCAACCCTTACGGTGACCGCTACCCGGCTGCGCGTGGTACCCCGGGGCGCCGGATTGCATCGGCCTGCAGACATATTGTTTGCATCCCTTGCAGAGGAACGCGCTGAACTCGCCATCGGTGTGGTGCTCTCGGGCAGCGATGCTGACGGAGCGCTGGGGACTCAGGCGATCAAACACGCAGGCGGGATCACTTTTGCGCAGGATCCCGAGTCCGCTCGATTTCCCAGCATGCCGCGGCACGCAATCCAAACTGGCTGTGTCGATTTCGTGCTCGGTGCTCCACAGATTGCCCACGAACTCGTCCGCCTGAGCCACCACCCCTACCTTCGCGCGGAGGCGTTCATCGTTGCGGCTCCGGAAGGGTCGGAGCGGAACTCAAACGAGTCCGAGGAGGAAAGCTTCGCGAGAGTGTTTCGGCGTCTGCGAAGCACCCACGGCGTGGACTTCGCTCACTATAAACGCAGTACGCTACGCCGACGTCTCGAGCGGCGGATGGCCTTGCAGAGAGCGGACTCGCTGGTTGGGTACGTTGATCGGATTGAGGCCGATACCGTGGAGGCCAACGCGCTCTTTCAGGACTTCCTCATCCGGGTCACGACGTTTTTTCGTGACCCGGAGTCTTTTGAGAGTCTCGCCAACCAGGTCTTTCCGCGGATTTGCGTCGCTCGGTCGGCGAAATCTCCGGTCCGGATCTGGGTTCCCGGATGCGCCAGCGGTGAGGAGGTTTACTCGATTGCCATGATGCTGATGGAGTACCTGAGCGATCAGATCACGCCGGAAGGAATCCAGATCTTCGGCACCGACGCCAGCGAAACCGCAATCGAAAAAGCACGCGTCGGCCTGTATCCCGAAAGCATCGAGCAAGAGGTCTCGAACGAGCGTTTGCGGCGCTTCTTCGTCCGACACGGCGATCACTTTCGGATCGACAAGAAGATCCGGGATGCATGCATTTTTGCCCGCCATGACGTGACGCGCGATCCGCCATTCTCACGCCTGGACCTGGTGAGCTGCCGCAATCTGCTGATCTACCTGGATCCGCCGGTGCAACGGCGCGTCATGCAGATCTTTCACTATGCCTTGCGACCGGACGGGTTTCTCCTGCTGGGCCCTTCCGAAACAGTCGGCCAGGCCTCGAATCTGTTCGATCTCCTGGACAAACAGCACCGTATTTACACCCGCGTCTCAACGGCGGCGGGGATCGGCATAGAGCTGTCTGCCCATTCGTCACAGCTCAGCGGCATCAGCGCTGAGGCAGACGGCCGCGAGCGCGGCGTGGCGGCGGAAATAGGCCTGCTGCAACGTGATGCGGATCGCTTTCTATTGAGTCGCTTCGCTCCGGCCGCTCTGTTGATTGACGAGACCTTGAACGTCATTCAATACCGAGGCGAAACCGGACCTTATCTGGAGCATGCGACCGGCGCGCCAAGCATCAGCTTGCATCGCATCCTGCGGCCGGAGCTGTTGGTTGAGGTAGCGCCGGCGATCCAGGAGGCGCGCGAGCAGGGCACCGAAGTGCGCAAGGATGGATTGATCCTGGACGCTCGCAGTGACGTCGGCGTTGCGGTCATTCCGTTGCGGCATTTGAGCAGTGATCGCGGCTATCTCATTGTGTTCGATGGTGCAGTTCGCCAGCGCGGCGGTCGACATGAACGGCTGCACTATCAAAACCTGTCGGAGTCCGAAAAGGATCGTCGCCTGATCCAGCTCGAGCGGGAAATCGCGGCTGGTCGCGACTACCTGCAGGCGACCCTGGAAGAGTATGACGCCGTCAGGGAGGAGTTGAAGTCGGCCCACGAGGAAGTTCTCTCGGCCAATGAGGAGTTTCAGAGCACCAACGAGGAGCTCGAGACTGCGAAAGAGGAGTTGCAGTCGGCCAATGAAGAGCTGACGACGACCAATGACGAGTTGCGCAATCGAAACCGCGAACTGGGAGTGGTCAACTCGGAACTGCAGAGCTTTCGCTCGACGGCGGAGTACGCCCGCGACTTTGCAGACACGATAGTCGAAACGGTGCTCGAACCGTTGCTGGTTCTGGATGGAAAGCTGACGATCGTCCGCGCAAACACTGCCTTCTACGCGGATTTCAATACTGCTGCGGCGCAGACCGAATCCCGACCGCTCTACGAACTGGGAAATCAGCAGTGGAATGTACCGGCACTGCGCATGGGTCTGGCTGCAGTGCTGATCGGCAATGAACCCCTGGTGGATTTCGAAGTGGAGAAGTCGTTCCCGGATATCGGTGAACGCATGATGCGGCTGAATGCGCGCAAGATTCCAAGCCATGCCGGGCGCCCCGAGTTGATCCTGCTGGCGATCTCCGATGTGACTGCGCGCCAGGCGCGCTCCGATCTTCTGGCACAGGAGGCGCGCCGCAAGGATGATTTTCTGGCCATGCTGGCCCACGAACTCAGAAATCCCCTGGCGCCCATCAAGCACGCCGTGCAGCTGTTGCGACGAGCTGCCGACGATGGTTCCGCGCCGAAGCTTTACGACATGATTGAACGGCAGACCCGGCGGCTGGTGCGTTTGGTGGACGAGCTGCTGGACGTAGCACGGATTACCCGCGGTCTCATCGAACTGCAACTCGAGCCGGTCGACATTGGCGCCCTGATTCAGCTGGCTGCGGCGGCCAATCGTTCGCGGGCCGAGGAGCGCAAGCAGACACTGACTATCACGCTGCCCGAGGCCCCGGTCTGGGTGTCCGGGGATCCGGTGCGCCTGGAGCAAGTGATTTCGAATCTGATCGATAATTCCTCGAAATACAGCGCGGGCGGAGGCAGCATCGCGCTCACTCTGACGCAGCATGAGGGTGAGGCGGTGTTGAGCGTCCGTGACAATGGGCTCGGATTGGCGCCCGAAACCTTGGAAAGCATCTTCGACCTGTTCTCCCAGGTGGATCGTTCTCTGGCTCATTCGGGGGGAGGGCTGGGCATTGGTCTCACACTCGTACGCCGTATCGTCGAGTTGCACGGCGGGAGAATCGAGGCTCGCAGTGAAGGTCTCGGACACGGCAGCGAGTTGATCGTGCGACTGCCGGCTCAGAGCTTCAGGGAAATCTCCCAACATCCGGTTCACCTGATCGAAGCGGATTTGACGGGGATCGCCGCGCACCCGCATCGGGTTCTCATAGTTGAAGACAACCGGGATGGGGCGGAGGCGCTGGCCCTGCTGCTGGCGTCCCTGGGCCACGAGACGGCCGTGGCTCATGATGCAGAGGCTGCATTGGGCGTTGCGGACGCATTCAATCCCGACCTGGCTCTTGTCGATATCGGATTGCCGGGCATGAGCGGATACGAGTTTGCGCGAAGGATTCGGGCACAGCCTCGCTACGCACGTCTGTACCTGGTCGCGATGACGGGTTACGGAACCGCTGAAGATCTCATCGCCACCCGAACTGCGGGATTCGACTCCCACCTGGTGAAGCCTGCCGAGATGGAAGACCTGGAGGCACTGCTGGCGCGCGATATCGCCGTGGAGCTCGGGTAATTCCTTTGCCGGAATGGACCTTCGGCAGCCAAACGACTGCAGACCACGCGTCGTCCGTGCGCTAGCGCACGGACGAAACTGCGGCCGCTATATAATTTCCGCCGGTGAATGCGAGCGGCATCGGAACGGGGGGTGTTCCGGTATGTAAAACAACCGCCGGTCGCTTGAATCCGCGGCGGATCGCGGCGGTTCCGCTGTGGCCACCTTCCTGACCTCTCAAGGATCGCCATGCAAACAGAGAGTCGTCTGACTCGGGATGCGATCGCAGGCAATTCGATAACGTTCGACCGCACCCCTGACGTCGAAGTCATCGTCAATGGACAGCACTTCTGCCGCGGCGCAGTCAGCCAGGCAGCCCCAGACCCGGTTCCACCGCTAGCGGAACTCACTCCCGCGGAGCAACTCCCCCGCACATCCAAATCCAGGGACGACCGATTGGCGGTGATTTCTCATGAGCTGCGCAATTCTCTGGGAGTCATACGCAACGCGACACACCTGCTCAATGCAAGGCTGGCACCCGGGGTGGCGATCGAGGAGGCAAGGCTCCGTGTCCTGCATCAGGTCGAGCAGATGTCCCGACTCATCGAAGATCTCCTCGACGGATCGCGGTTCCGTGACGGTCCTGCCTGCCTGCGGCGTCAGCGAATCGATCTGAGCGCACTCCTACGGAGCACTCTTCAAGGCCTGGAATTGGACATCGACCACCGTGGACTGCGGCTGATCTCGAATGTGCCCGTCCATCCGCTGTGGGTGTACGCCGACCCCGGAAGATTGGAGCAAGTGTTCGCGAATCTGCTGCTCAACGCTGCGAAATACACAGACGAGGGCGGCGAGATCGCGCTGACCGTGGAGCGGCAGCTTGAGTGTGCGAGTGTGCGCATACGCGACTCCGGCATCGGTATCGCCGAGGATGCGCTCCCTTGCGTGTTTGGACTCTTTGTCCAGGCTGAGCCGTCCCCGGAATCCTCCAGAGGCGGGCAGGGGATCGGTCTGGCCGTCGTGCGCCATTTCGTGGAAATGCATGGCGGCAGTGTGACCGCCAGGAGCGGTGGCCTGGGGCGCGGCAGTGAATTCCAAGTGCTTCTGCCGGCCTTGGCGACATGAACGTGAGCCCGCTGGCGGCCGTGAGATTTCGATGATCAGAACCTGCGCACGGCATTCGCGCTCGATGTTGCTCATTCCTGGAAGTTCGCCGTGGCAGATGGAAATCCGGGTACGCAAGAGATTCCGCTGCCTCCGCGGCTACTACAGATGGCTGCCTCTGGGATCGCGGCAAACTATCTGCCAGTCGGCGAGAGCTAACTGCACGAGACTGGCGTGCATGGTGAGCCGCTGACGCAGGTTTCCCGTAAGGAGCCGACCTACCGGCTGTACCAATTCGAGGCCCAGTCGATATAACGGTGAATTCCTGCGGCGCCTGTACGGCATGGTGTCGCGTCGTCCTTGCGCGCTCTGTACGATATCGTACAGAGCGCGCTGGTTCGGCCTATACTGGTTGGGATAACGTTGCCGTTGCGTCCGGTAGCTCGCGCCATGCCCGGTTCCGCCGATCCCGAACAAAACTACCTGCTCGCTGCGCTCTCGCCGGCTGAGCGAGGCCGTTTGTTCCCGAACCTGAAGCTGGTCCCCATGCCGCTCGGAAAGGTCCTCTATGAGTCGGGGGATCTCTTGCGGCACGTCTACTTTCCCATTGATTCCATCGTGTCTCTGCTCTATGTGATGGCAGACGGCGCATCGGCCGAGATCTCGGTCGTCGGCAATGAAGGGCTTATCGGAGTCGCCTTGTTCATGGGCGGTGAGACCACTCCCAGCCGCGCGATCGTCCAGAGCGCCGGTCAAGCCTACCGGCTCGCTGGGCAGCTCCTCAAGGAGGAGTTCCATCGAAATGGAGGCATGCAACTGCTGCTCTTGCGCTACACACAGGCGCTGATCACCCAGATGGCGCAGACCGCTGTGTGTAATCGACATCATTCGGTCGATCAGCAGCTGTGCCGGTGGCTGCTGCTTTCCCTGGACCGCCTGCCTTCGAACAAGCTGACGATGACGCAGGAGCTGATCGCCAACATGCTCGGCGTGCGTCGCGAGGGCGTGACCGAGGCTGCCGGAAAGCTGCAGATGACCGGAGTCATCCGCTACGGGCGCGGCCAGATCACGGTTCTGGACCGGCCGAAGCTCGAGGCGCTGTGTTGCGAGTGTTATGCCGTCGTCAAGAAGGAAACGGACCGCCTGCTGCCGCCGCCCCACCGCGTTGCGGCTAGTCTGGTCGCGGTGCTCAATTTGCCATGAAGAACTGGGCGCAAAGAATCAGCGTCACGATTACCGCTATGGACAGAGCCCAAAGGCGCGCATTTGAGTGAGTCAGCGAATTGACGGCGGGCAGCGCGGCAATCCGCTGATTCGCGGCGACCGCCTTGCGCGGCAGCAGCCTGATCAGCCGGGCTGCAGTGGCGTCGGCCTCTCCGGACTCAAGAGTTCCGCCCGGTGCACCGAGAATCATCGAGGCAAGCTTCAGCGTGGCGGCCTCTACGGGGCGGCCGGCGAAATCTGCCGCCGCAGCCCAAGGATCCAGGTTCCTGCGACCCAGCATGGAGGCCACGGTGGTTTGCAAGCCGATTCGCTCCGCTCCGATGGTCGCAAACAGAAAATCGTCGAACTCGTGGCCGAGCGCGAAAGCCGATAAGCGCTTCGACATGTCGATCTCCGCAAAAAAAAGACAGCTTACGCGTGTCAGCCGGTCACGTGCGCATAGGTTTCCTGGTCCGTCGCGTAGCATCCGCAGGCCGCAGCTTCCAGCCCTCGTGCGTCGAGTATTTCCAGGTTCCCACGGTGGTAGCGTATGAGCTTGCGACTTTGCAGGGAACCGGCCGCCCGCGTCACGCCTGCGCGGCGCACTCCAAGCATGTACGCGAGAAACTCCTGTGTAATACGGAAGCTACTGGAATGCGCCCGATCGCGGGTCATCAGGAGCCATCGTGCCAGTCTTGCCTCGACGACGTGGAAACGCGTGCACGCTGCAGTCTGCGCAAGCTGAACGAACAGAATGTAGAGGTATCGATTCAGTGCGCGTTTCAGCGCGGGACTGACTTCGAGCTGTTGTGCAAGTGTGCCCGCGTCGAGGCGCCAAGCGCTGCCGCCACCTTGCACGACAGTGTGCAACGGTGAACCGCGAACACCGAGGATCAGTGAGATCCCGACCATCCCTTCGTCACCAATCATTCCGACTTCCAGCCGAGAGTGGCCATCGCAGGGGGCTATGAGTGAAACGAAGCTGTCGACTGGAAAGAAGACATGCTGCACCGGCGCGCCGGGTTCGCTGAGCTTGTCGGCAAGGATCAGCACTACCGGTTCCAGGTGAGCCGCCAACCGTCGGCGGTCGGCTGCTGGCAGGGCAGCCAGCAATCTATTGTCTGCCGGAGCCCGTAGTGGCATTGATGGATATCTCCACTAGGAACACGCGAATGATCTGACCGCTCACCATGGGTCATTGTGGAGGGGACATCTGTGCGCTACACCACGCAGTGCGCGCGGCCGGCTAAGGATCGCTGCTTAAACCCGCGACGGGAACCAGACGGCGCAGCGCTCGTTTCAGGTACCTGTCTCTTCCCCGGAGCCGAAGTGAGCAATGCCAAGCCGAGCCGCGTGAAAGAGGGCAGTGCCGCAGCTCATGGAGCCATCTGGGACGGCAAGGGAACCAACTTCACGCTGTTTTCGGCCAATGCCACCAAGGTCGAGGTATGCCTCTTCGACTCGACTGGCACCCGGGAACTGGAGCGGCTGGCCCTGCCGGAATACACAGACGAGTTCTGGCACGGCTATATCCCGGATGTGCATCCTGCGTCGGTGTACGGATTCCGGGTTCACGGTCCGTACGAGCCCACAGCGGGTCACCGCTTCAATCCCAATAAACTGGTTCTGGATCCCTATGCAAGAGCCCACATCGGTGAGATTAAGTGGGATCCCGCCTGTTTTGGCTACACGATTGGCGCCGAGGGTGACGATCTGACCTTCGATGAGCGCGACAGCGCTCCATTCGTGCCTAAGTGCGTCGTCGTCGATCCTGGGTTCGATTGGCAGGGTCAGCCCCGATCGCGGGGGGTACCGTGGGATCGCACCATCGTCTACGAGACGCACGTCCGCGGGTTCACCCAACTGCATCCGGCAGTCCTTGAGAAGCAGCGCGGGACCTACAAGGGACTGGGGACACAAGAGGTCGTCGACTACGTCAAGTCGCTGGGCGTGACGTCGGTCGAACTACTGCCCATTCACACTTTTGTGAACGACAGCCAGTTGCTGGAAAAGAAGCTCACGAACTACTGGGGCTACAGCAGCATCGGGTTTTTTGCGCCGGATCCACGGTACGCTTCGGAGCCGGAACAGTGCCTGCGGGAATTCAAGGAAATGGTGGCCCGCTTTCACGACGCGGGTCTGGAGGTCATCCTCGACGTCGTCTACAACCATACGGCCGAAGGCAACGAGCGCGGTCCGACGCTTTCTTTCAAGGGCATCGACAATGCCACGTACTACCGGCTTTTGCCCGACGCGAAGCGGTATTACGTCAACGACACTGGCACCGGCAACACGTTGAACCTCTCGCACCCGGGTGTCATTCAGATGGTCACCGATAGCCTGCGGTATTGGGTCAACGAGCTGCACGTCGACGGATTTCGCTTTGACCTGGGCACCATCCTGGCGCGCGAGCCGGGCGGCTTCGACAACCAAAGCGGGTTTCTCAAAGCCTGCAATCAGGATCCGGTCCTGCGGACGGTCAAGCTGATTGCGGAGCCCTGGGATTGTGGTCCCGGAGGCTACCAGGTTGGACGGTTTCCACCGGGGTGGGCCGAATGGAACGACCGCTATCGCGATGTCAGCCGTGACTTCTGGAAAGGATCGGCCGGCGCGAGCGACATCGCACAGCGATTGTGTGCCTCGGCAGACGTATTCAATCACTTGGGGCGACGGCCGTCAGCCTGCGTCAATTTCGTTACTGCGCATGATGGATTTACGTTGCACGACCTCGTGAGCTACAACGACAAGCACAATGAAGCCAACGGCGAGAATAACCAGGACGGCAGCAGCGATAATCGGTCGTGGAATTGTGGAGCAGAAGGCCCGACTGACGATCCGGACGTCACGGCACTGCGCCAGCGCCAGAGTCGGAATCTGCTCGCGACGCTCCTGTTATCCCAAGGGACTCCGATGATGGTCGCGGGCGATGAGTCGGGGCGCACGCAGCAGGGCAATAACAACGCCTATGCCCAAGACAATGAGATCAGCTGGGTAAACTGGGCTCCCGATGAGAAAGGGCAGTCGCTGACCCGATTTGTGCGCAAGTTGACGGCGCTGCGACACAAATACCCCATTCTGCGTCGCAACCGGTTCCTCACGGGTGCACACGACGACGAACTCGATATCAAGGATCTGACCTGGATCAATGCGTCAGGCAGTGAAATGCGGGACGAAGACTGGGCAGACCCCGGTATGCGTTGTTTCGGGATGCTCATGGATGGGCGCGCGCGCCCCACCGGCGTGCGGCAGCGGGGGACCGAAGCGACGTTGCTTTTGATCTTGAATGCCCACCACGACTTCGTGGAATTCAGCCTGCCGGCGCAGTCGGGCGGCGACTCGTGGAAGCTGCTGATCGATACGAATGTGCCGGAAATGAAAGCTCCGCAGACCTTCGCGGTCGGCGATGCGTACGGCGTGACGGCACGGTCATTGCTGCTGTTAGAACTAACCGAGTCAAAGTGAGCCAGGGTTTCGGTTCGAAGCGGTTAAGTCGCCGTGGGGCTACCTGGTCGCCTGCCGCGCCGCCAGCGCCGTCGGATTGGGTGTGGGCTCGGCGATCTTGCGCAGCCGGTTGCGATCGGTGTGGTGAAACGGCTTGGACTGGCCAGGGATGATCAGCATCGAGTCTTGCTCGTACGACCACGTGCCATCCGTGTGGATGTCGACCTTGATCGTGTAGCGATCCGTGCGGAACGCCTGCTCGAGAAAGGGGTTGGAGACGATGCCGTTGGTGAGCGAACCACGTACCGCCGCGAGGGTGAATGACTTCGCGTCGGGAGTCGCTTGGCCGACGGCCATCGCCATCTGACCCCTGGGAATCGACAGCGTCAGCAGTATCGCGCTCGTGGCCGGCTCCCACAGCCAGTAGCCGACCTGGTCGTGAAGGGTCTCCGGATCGTCCGGCTTTACGATTCGAGTGTGATAGCGCAGGCCATAGAAGAGCTGCGGCCCGTTGGTCTGGGCGTCGATCGGCTGGAGCTCGTAGCGCTCGATGAAGGGCTGATACTCGGGACCGTGGGGCTTCGGATTGACGTCCATGCCGTCAGCACTGGTCCAGATGCCGGCCATGCCGGTGAGTGGCCCGAGGTTGGCCAGTGTGTCTGCATCCGGTTCGGGTTCCGTGTAGATGTCCGCAGGGTAGTGATACATGAGGGCTCCGGGCGGGGAAGGGCGGGTGTGGAGTCGCGGCGTCCATCCAGTTCGGGCGTCAGGAAGTCACTGATCCAGCCACGTCCGGGTGTATTCTCCAGTCCGATAGCATCTGGGAGGGCCGGCATGCGCAGTTTCACGTTCGCAATCCTTGTCGCCGCACTCATCGGCGTAGTCGGTGCCGTCATTCTCGACAATTTCGTGCAGAAATCGGCGGCCAACGCGTTCTCTACCTCGGCCGTACGACTCTAAAGGGCGTAGACGCGAGCGCGCCCACGAGCGCGCGTAAGAGACGACTATCCGGCGACGTCCGGGGACGGGGCCTTCACGAGCAGGAAGGCTTGCCTCTCGATCTCCACGAATGTACCCCCGAGCTTAGCCACGGTCGCATAAAAATCCGCTGACCCTGCCTGTTCCAGGTCACGAAAAAGCTTCGCGATCCAAGGCGTCAGGTGCGCGTCGAAGAAATCACGGTCGGCGCCGGCGCGCGCCGCAATCGCCCCGCTGGCGAGTTTGGCCATGATCTCGAAGAGAATCGCGACGTGGTCTTCCGGCTCGGACTGGCCTTCTGCTCGTTCGATGCCGAGGCGAATCAGCGCCGCGCGCAGGTTGGCGAGCGGCAGCGCATGCATGGAACCGGTCAGATAGTACGACGCGTAGGGCAGCAGCTCGCC